>Ga0209380_10000189_pt1 | contig 41494 bp, 39 predicted proteins | sample HubBroMetageWFT6_FD_188347 | JGI IMG/M metagenome (GOLD analysis project Ga0209380, IMG submission 188347) | Warmed and freeze-thawed soil microbial communities from the Hubbard Brook experimental Forest, New Hampshire - Hubbard Brook CCASE Soil... | ecosystem: Environmental > Terrestrial >...
GCAGTTCCATGACAAGTCGATCGGGCTGGAGACCATGTGCGTGGGCGGCGGCCAGGGCATGGCGATGGTCTTCGAGCGACTGGGCTAACCGGAGCCGGCGCCCGATTTACGACGCTTACCCGCCTTCTGCCGAATCTGCCAGCCGACGCACGAGCCGAATATGACTCGCCCGGTATGCCAGGTTCGCTGCTCGCGCTTAAACGGGGCATTACGGAAGGGTGACGTCCAGGTCTTGTCATGGGCCGGACGGTGGTGCAGTCTCGTCTGCAAGGACTCCCTCACCCTGGAGGTGCCACTTGTCCCTGACCCACTCCCCGGAGATGCACAAGAACCTGATCGCCCGCATCCCGTCCGTAACCGGACTCCAGCTCCGTGAGTGGTTCAGCCGACTTGAATCGGGTCCCGCCTTCCTTCGCTGCACCGAACGCGCCCACTGGCTTTCCGACGAGCACGCTATTTCGCATGGCTACGCCAGCGCGATCGTGCACGAGTACGAGCTCCAGCGCCGCAGCAGACTCAACAGCGCCTGACCGAGCGCGGTGGACATAAGTAGCGCCACCAGCTTCATCTCCGGCCATCCGCGGGCTGTGCTCGCCACCACGAGGTCTGATGGCCGGCCGCAGCTCTCCCCGGTCGTCGTTGCGGTCGATGACGAGGGCCGCCTCCTCGTCAGCACCAGGGAACCCGCGATGAAGGCCCGCAACCTGGCCCGAGATCCGTACGCCTCGCTATGCGTCATGAACGACGGCTTCTTCGGCGAGTGGGTCCAGGCCGAGGGGACCGCCGAACTCATCCACCTGCCCGACGCGATGCCACTCCTGGAGGAGTACTACCGCCGCCTGTCGGGCGAACATCCTGACTGGGCCGAGTACCGCGCCGCGATGCAGCGCGACCGGCGCCTGATCGTCAGGATCACCATCGAGCGGGCAGGCCCGAATGTTAGCGGCTAGGCCCCAGCGTGCCCGATCCCGCGCGCAGGGGCATGTTCCCGGTACGGCGGCCACAGCCGGCAGCTGCACTGGAATGTTGTTGTGCGCGAATTACCAATTTTGAATCGCGGCGAAAAGGACGTTCGGGCGTTCATGCCGACGTTATGCCGCAGCGATCACCGACCGAAACCGCACACGATTGCAAGCAGGTTAACTATGACTGAACGTGGCCGAGTTCGGCGAAATCCTGAATGACCGATCAAGCGTGAACCCTCACCAGAATCACGTTCGGGCACTTCAGGCTGCGCTTTGGTACCCCCGGTCGGGGTCGAACCGACACTGGGGACCCTTTTAGGGGGCCGGCCTCTTCCTTTGGGCTACGGGGGCATTGCGATGATACCCCCCGACCATCTATTCACTCGCTGATAAGCCAATTAATGCTGGCCGATTCAAGACCAATGTCGTGTTTCTAATCCATGCGAAGTTCTGGGCTGACACTCATAGTAACCATTGCGCCATTCTTATTACCGTCAGTAGCGACGGCTAACTATGCGGCATGGCGTCCGGTCTGGCGCGGATGCGCGCGTGCGCGCGCGTGCGCGCGCGCGTCCGCCTGCGCCTCAGCCGGCCGACGACGCGCCGGCGGCCAGGTCACGCGCCCGGCGGAACACCTCATCGAGCATTGCCTCGGTCACCCGGCCGGTGAACGTGTTCTGCTGGCTGGGGTGGTAGCAGCCCAGCACCGTCAGCGGCCTGGCCGCCGGGCCCGTCAGCGTGACCTCCGCTCCGTGGCCGAACGCAGGCCGCGGCCTGGGGGCCTCGATGCCCTCGGCCGCCAGGCGCGGCCAGAGCGCCTGCCAGGCGAAGTGGCCGAGGCAGACGACCACCCTCAGCTCCGGCAGCAGCACGGCTAGCTCGGCGGCCAGCCACGGCGCGCACGTGTCCCGCTCGGTCACGGTCGGCTTGTTGGCCGGCGGAGCGCAATGGACAGCCGCCGTCATCCTCGCCCCGATCAGTCGCTGGCCGTCGCCAGCCGCCACGGAGGTCGGCTGGGCGGCAAGGCCGCACCGCCAGAGCGAGGCGAAAAGGAAGTCGCCGCTGCGATCGCCGGTGAAGATGCGCCCGGTGCGATTGCCGCCGTGAGCCGCCGGCGCGAGGCCGAGGATCAGGATCCCCGGCCGCTCATCGCCCCAGGTCGGCACCGGGCGGCCCCAGTACACCTGGTCAGCGAACGAGCGCCGCCGTTCCGCGGCGACCTGCTCCCGCCACTCGACCAGGCGCGGGCAGGCGCGGCAGACCGACTGCCTGGCGCCAAGCTCGGCGATGGAGTCCGCGCCGGCCGCGAGCGCCACCACCGCTGCGGCATCGCGCGCCACCGGGGTGGCGGCCGCCGCCGGATCCTCCGGCCAGCCACTGCCAGGTTCAATCAGCGCCGGGCCGGCCATCTCAGTCTCGGCCGGCGATGGACCAGGCGATGCCGTCCAGGATGTCGTGCTCGCTGGTCACCACCTCGGCGAAGCCGAACCGCTGCATCACCCGGTCGAGTATCAGCGCTCCCGCGCCGATGACGTCGACGCGGCCAGGGTGCAGCGCCGGGATCGCAGCGCGCTCGGCCCGGTTCTGGGCGAGCAGCTGGCTGGTGACCTGATGCACGGTCGGCGCAGGGATCCGGGCGTGATGGGTCCGCCGGGGGTCATACACCGTCAGGCCGAGGGCGATCGCCGTCACCGTGGTGACCGAGCCGGCCAGCCCCACCAGCGTGTTCGCGGCGGCCGCAGGCACCGCCGCCGCGACGTCATCGAGCGCTTTCTCGATGTCGTCGGTGGCCGCCTGGACCTCGGCCGCTGCGGGCGGATCGCCGTGCAGGTGCCGCTCGGTCAGCCGGACGCAGCCGATGTCGACTGAGATCGCAGCGAGCGCGCGGTCCAGGTCCCCGCCCAGCACGAACTCCGTCGATCCGCCGCCGATGTCCACCACCAGGTACGGCGGCGGCGGACCGTCCTCGCCCAGCTCTGCGGTCGCTCCCGTGAACGAGAGCCTGGCCTCCTCGTCGCCCGTGATCACCTCGGGCTCCACGCCCAGAATGTCGTGTACGCCGCGACTGAACTCGGCGGCGTTGCTGGCATCCCGGGTCGCGCTCGTCGCGACCATGCGCACGGCCGCGGCGCCAGCCGCGGCGATCTGGTCCCGGTACTGCGTCAGCATCGCGAACGTGCGCTCAAGCGCCTCCGGCGCGAGCCGTCCGGTCGCGTCCACGCCCTGGCCGAGCCGGACGATCTCCATCCGCCGCTCGACATCGGTCAGATCGTGCCGGGCCGGATCCACGTCCGCGATCAGCAGCCGCAGCGAATTCGTCCCGCAATCGATCGCAGCCACGCGCTGGGTCATCGGCCTGCCTCTCCACTGCCCGTAGGCATCAATTATCTGCTGCCACGCACGGCCCAGCGTGCCACCACGCACCGGCCGCTGCCGCCGCCTCGGCGCCGAGCGGGTTCGATCCCGGCACCGCCAGCTCGTGTGCCACCAGCGCGTGCAGGCACTTGACCCGCTCCGGCATGCCGCCCGCGCTCTGCGTGCCGGCCGGCAGCGGCTCCAGGCCGGCCGCGCGCGCCGCCTCGTCCCGCCGGCGCAGGTAGTCCTCGTGCGCAGCCTGATAGCGCCCCCCGAGGACCGGATCGATCGCGAGGCGCTCGGCCATCTGCCGCATCAGGCCGCCCGCTTCCAGCCGGCTGACGGCCGCGTTCGCGCGCGGGCAGGTGAGGTAGTACAAGGTGGGGAACGGACTGCCGTCAGGCAGGCGTGGCGCCGTCTGCACAACGTCCGGCAGGCCGCAGGGGCACCGGTGGGCGATCGCCGTGACGCCGCGCGGCGGCCGTCCGAGCTGACGCTCGACAACGCGGAGGTCGGTGCTGCTCGGCGGGCCTGCGGTTTCGCTGCCGGAGTTCATCGCCTGCTTGGCTCTTTGTCCGCGGCCTTGACCGACGCCCAGAGCAGCTGGTACCACGGCGTCGCCGCCCGCCCGTGGGTGGCGGCGCCTGGCTCGCGGGACGGGCTGATCACGACGTAGCAGTTCTGCGACGGGAAGCACATATGCAGCTGATCGCGGGCCTGCTGCTCGATGTAGACCGGTGAGGTGAGCGCGCGGGCCTCCGCCCGCAGGCTCTGGAGCCTGCTCGCCAGCTGAGCGCTCTCGGACTCGAGCTGGTCGATCTGACGGCGCTCGGCGAGATACTCGCGCACCGGGTAGGCGAGGCTCAGCGTGACGGCACAGATGACCACGGCCAGCACTGCCGCCCGGCTCGTCAGCTTCGGGCGCGGGGACGGCCCGCCGCGGCCTGCCGCCGCGCCGCTGTCCCCGGCCGTCATCACAGACCGTCGGCCGACGATCGCGGAAACGCCGCCCGGCCCGCGTAGGCGGCGCCGTCGCCCAGCAGCTCCTCGATCCGCAGCAGCTGGTTGTACTTGGCGACGCGCTCGGATCGGCACGGCGCCCCGGTCTTGATCTGACCGCAGCCCAGCGCGACCGCAAGGTCCGCGATCGTGGTGTCCTCGGTCTCGCCCGACCGGTGGCTCATCATCGTGGTGTAGCTGCTCCGGTGGGCCAGATCCACCGCCGTGATCGTCTCGGTCAGCGTGCCGATCTGGTTCACCTTCACCAGCAGCGCGTTCGCCACGTGCTCGGCGATGCCGCGGCGGAGCCGGTCGGAGTTGGTGACGAAGATATCGTCGCCGACAATCTGCACCCTGCCGCCGAGCTCGGCGGTCAGCTCGTGCCAGCCCGCCCAGTCCTCCTCGGCGAGCGGGTCCTCGATCGAGACGATCGGGTAGGCGGTCAGCCAGTCGGCGTAGATCGCCGTCATCTCGGCAGCGTTCTTGCTGCCGCCCTCGAACGCGTAGGACTCGCCGGACAGGAAGCTGCTCGCGGCCGCGTCGAAGGCCAGCGCCACGTCCCGTCCGGGCGTCAGCCCGGCCTTCCCGATCGCCTCGATGATCAGCTCAAACGCCGCCCGGTTGTGCTCAAGGTCGGGCGCGAAGCCACCCTCGTCACCGACGCCGGTGTTGAGTCCCTGCTGCTTGAGCACGGCCTTCAGCGCGTGATAGGTCTCGGCCCCCCACTGCAGGGCCTCGCCGAAGGTGGCGGCGCCGACCGGCGCGATCATGAACTCCTGAATGTCGACGTTGTTGTCGGCGTGGGCACCGCCGTTGAGGATGTTCATCATCGGGACCGGCAGCAGATGCGCGTTCGGGCCGCCGACGTACCGGAAGAGCGGCAGGCTCGCCGAGTCGGCGGCCGCGCGAGCGACGGCGAGGCTGACGCCGACAATCGCGTTGGCGCCCAGCCTGGACTTATCCGGCGTGCCGTCCAGCTGGATCATGTCCTGATCGATCAGCCGCTGATCGTCGGCGTCGTAGCCGAGCAGCTCCCGCTCGATCTCATCGTTGACGGCCTGCACGGCCTTCGTGACCGTCTTACCCCCGTACGCCTCGCCGCCGTCGCGGAGCTCAACGGCCTCGAAGATGCCGGTCGAGGCCCCGCTCGGGACCGCCGCGTGGCCGATGCTGCCATCGCTGAGGGCAACCTCGACCTCTACTGTCGGGTTGCCCCGCGAGTCGAGGATCTGCCGGGCGAAAATGCCTTCGATCGAGGCCACGGTTTGCGCTCCTGCGGTTATCGCGTTGCTGAGGGACCGCTTCGGAGCCTAGTAGAGCCCGCCGCAGCCGGCGCAGCGGGCACGCCGTTCACGTTTCGGGCATCTGCACCGGCGACCGCATTGCGCCGGGGCTGGCCGCCCGGCCGGCGATCAGCGGCAGGTCCAGGCAGGTCCTGATGCCGGGCTCGGCGCGGCAGACGTACGGGATCGCGTTCACGCAGTGGTTGGCGGTCGCGACGACGCCGGGGTTGCGCAGCAGGCCGTCGGCGACCGACGCCGGGTGCAGGCCGGCGAACGACACCAGGACGCTGGGCTCGCCCGTGATCTCGATCTCGAAGCGGTGCCCGGCCGGGCCGAACGACCACGCCGGGTCGAGGTTCTGCTCGCCCATCAGCCAGTTCACCGCGGCCGTAACCACGGGCCGCTCGCCCGTCGTGGCCTCCCAGCGGAACCGGCGGGCGGCCACCTGCCCGGGCTCGATCGGGCCGATCGGCGACTCGATGGGCGCGGTCGCGACCGCGATCTCCTGGGTCGTGCGGACCTTCGGATCGGCGTCGAAGCCCATCGCGGCGACGATCATCCGCACCGAGGCCTTGAAGCCGCCGCCGAGCAGCGCCGCCATCGGGCTGTCCAGGGCCTCCTGCGGCGTGCCGCCGAACCCCATGACGTGGCGGATGACCTCGGGCGCGTTGTAGGTGCGGATGTCGGAGAACTCCTCGGCCCGTACGTACGTCACCGCCGAGCTCAGAGCCGACACCATGAGGGGGAAGCGCTCGGTGATGCCGCCGGGGTGGATCCCCGTGCCGTGCAGCGTCGCTCCGCCGTCCCGGCACGCGGCCTCGATCTCGGTTACCCGGGCCGGGTCGGGATAGATCCAGCCCACCGGGGTGACGACGTTCTTGCCCGAGCGCAGCAGCGCGGCGACGGTGACCGGGTCCGGGACCAGCGGCGCGTAGACGACGCAGTCGGCCTCAAGCGCGACCAGCGCACCGGGGCTCGTCGTGGCCCGCACGCCGAGCGGCGCCAGGCCGGCGATCTCGCCGGCATCCCGGCCGTCCTTGTCCTGGCTGTGCACCCAGCAGCCGACGAGCTCCAGCTCGGGGTGGGCCGCGATGGCCTCGATCGCACTGCGGCCGACACCGCCGGTCGCCCACTGGATGACCGTGAACGTCATCAGGGCTCGTCCGGCCGGCTGGCTTCCCAGTCGCGTACGAGGGCGTCGTAGGCCCTCGCGGCGGCCCGCAGCTCGAGCTCGGGGTCAAGACCCTCCAGGCGGGCCTGCGCGACCAGGGCGAACAGCTGCGAGCCGAGATCGCTGACCGCCGGGACCCCCTCCAGGCGGGCGAGATCGGCCGGTGCCCCGGCCCGTTCCGCCCGGCGGAGCAGCTGAGCCGCCAGGGACAGCGCGGGCTGGGTCATGGGGACGCCGTCGAGCGCGGACACCGGGCCATCCGAGACCGCGGCCCGCTCGGCGGCCTTGATCGCGTCCCAGTTCTGCTTGACCTCATCCGGACCCGAGACCGCGACGTCGCCGAACACGTGCGGATGCCGCCTGGTCAGCTTCGCGATGATGCCGTCCGCCACGTCGTCGATGGTGTATCCGGTGCCGTCGGTCCGCTCCTGCGCCACCCTGGCGTGGAACACCACCTGCAGCAGGACGTCGCCAAGCTCGTCGCGGAAGGCAGCCTGGTCACCGGCCGCCAGCGCGTCGATGGCCTCGTAGGTCTCCTCAAGCAGGTGCGGGGCCAGGCTCTCGTGCGTCTGCCGGGCGTCCCAGGGACACTGCTGGCGCAGCGTGTCCATCACCGCGACGAGGTCGATCAGCCGCGAGCCCCGCGGCTGATCGTCTGCCATCTCACTCAAGACGCTGGTCCTAGCAGGGCGGCTTGAGCACCGCGGGCGTGGACGACGCCGACGGGGTCGGGTCGGCGGCCAGGGTCGGCGGCGCGGCGACGACCTGGTACCCGCTGTAGTCGTACTCGCCGTACTGCGGGTTCACGTTGATCCCCAGGCTCTTGGCCGCCAGGCACTGCTGGTGGCCGAGCTCACTGGCGATGGCGCTCTGGCCTGCCGAGGTCGTCGGGGCCGTCCCGCCGTCCAGCTTGGCCGCGAGCGCGGTCTGGATGGCGGAGGCCTGGAAGAGCTGCTGCTGCAGGTCAGGCGGGAGCGCACCGCCAGCCGACAGGTACTGGGTCAGGCTGACGCCGCTCTGGGCCGCCTGCGACTTGTACTGCGCCTGCGCCGCCTCGGCCTGCGCGGGCGTCACCGAGATCCCGTGCTGGGCGGCCATCTGGTCGTACACGCGGAACAGGATCAGCCAGGTGAGGACCTGCTGCGCCTCCTGGCCGGCCGGCTTCTGCGGCGAGATCCCCTTAGTCTTGTCGGCCGCATAAGCGCTGTTGAGGTCGGCCACCTCGGAGGTCAGCGTCGAGGAGGAGATCCGGCTGCTCCCGGTGATCGCGGCGGCGCCCATCTGAACGCTGCCGCACGCGGACACGGCAAGACCGCCGACCGCGATCGCGGCGGCCCACTTCATCGCGGTGCGCAGCACGACGATGTCCTCCTCATCCCTAACTTCCTGGTGAATCGTCGGGCTCGCGCGGGCCAAGCCCGCCCAGCACCGCCTCGATCAGCTCTTCGCACCACGAGAGTAGCTCCCGGTCACGCAGGGGCGGCGCACCGAGCGAGATGGTCTGGCCGGTACCGGCACGCGTGCTGCCCGACCCAGTGCGCGTACCTGGTACCGCTTTCGGCACCGGTACGAGCATCGTAGCCACGGTCGGCTTGAGTATCGTCCCCGGGTACAGTCGCTGGACCCTGACCACCCTCGAATCCGGCAGCTCGACCGGCGCGAAGCGGATGTGGTTGGCCTGAAGCATGATGTCGGTCAGCCCGGCCTGCCGGGCCACGAACCGCAGCCTCGCCACGGCGAGCAGGTTTTCTACCTGGCCAGGCACCTGGCCGTAGCGGTCGGAGAGCTCGTCGCGGACAGCGTCGATGTCGGCGGCCGAGTCGATCGAGGCGATCGCGGTATAGGCCTCGAGGCGCAGCCGCTCGCCGGTCACGTAGTCGTGCGGGATGTGGGCATCCACCGGCAGCTCGACCCTGACCTCGGGCCGCTCCGCCGGGCCGTCCCCGCGCAGCTCCCTGACCGCCTCGCCGATCATCTTCACGTAGAGGTCGAAGCCCACGGCGGCAATGTGCCCGGACTGCTCGCCGCCGAGTAGGTTGCCCGCGCCGCGGATCTCGAGGTCCTTCATCGCGATGTGCAGGCCGGCCCCGATGCCGCTGTGCTGCTGGAGCGTGGCGAGCCGCTCGTGCGCGGTCTCGGTCAGCGGCTTCTCCGGCGGATACAGGAAGTAGGCGTAGCCCCGCTCCCGGCCCCGGCCGACGCGGCCGCGCAGCTGGTGCAGGTCAGGCAGCCCGTAGGCGTCGGCCCGGTCGACGATCAGCGTGTTCGCGTTCGGGATGTCCAGCCCCGACTCGACGATGGTCGTCGACACCAGGACGTCGAAGTCCCGCTCGATGAACCCGCCCATCACTTTCTCGAGGGTGTGCTCGTTCATCTGGCCGTGCCCGACCCCGATCCGCGCCTCCGGGACCAGCTCACCCAGCCGCGCGGCCACCTTGTTGATCGAGGACACCCGGTTGTGCACGAAGAACACCTGGCCGTCGCGGAGCAGCTCGCGCCGGATCGCGGCCGCGATCTGCCTCTCGTCATAGGGCGCGACCGAGGTCAGCACCGGGTGACGTTCCTCGGGCGGGGTCAGGATCGTGGACATCTCCCTGATCCCGGCGATGCCCATCTCCAGCGTGCGCGGGATCGGCGTGGCCGACATCGCCAGGACGTCGACCTCGGTGCGCAGCTGCTTCAGAAACTCCTTGTGCTCGACCCCGAATCGCTGCTCCTCGTCGATGATCAGCAGACCCAGCCGCGCGAACCGCACCTCAGGCGACAGCAGCCGGTGCGTGCCGATCACCACGTCCACCTTGCCCGAGGCCAGACCCTCGAGGGTGTCGGCGACCTCCCGGTCCGACTGGAACCGCGACATCGCCTTGACCGTCACCGGGAAGGGCCCGTAGCGCTCGCTGAACGTCGCGAAGTGCTGCGCGGACAGCAGCGTGGTCGGCACCAGCACGACGACCTGCTTGCCGTCCTGCACCGCCTTGAATGCCGCCCTGACCGCGATCTCGGTCTTGCCGTACCCGACGTCACCGCAGATCAGCCGGTCCATCGGCACGGCCCGCTCCATGTCGGCCTTGACCTCGTCGACGGCCGCGAGCTGGTCGGGCGTCTCGACATAAGGAAACGCGTCCTCAAGCTCGCGCTGCCACGGCGTGTCCGCCCCGAACGCGTGCCCCGGCGAGGCCATCCGGGCCTGGTAGAGCCGGATGAGGCCGGCGGCGATGTCGCGGACCGCCTTGCGGGCCCGGCCCTTGGCCTTGACCCAGTCGGCGCCGCCGAGCCGGTGCAGCGCGGGCGCCTCGCCGCCGGTGTAGCGGGTGACCTCGTCCAGCTGGTCGGTCGGCAGGTACAGCCGGTCCGGAGGCTGGCCGCGCTTGCTCGGCGCGTACTCGATCACCAGGTAATCCCTGGTCGCGCTCTGCACGGTCCGGCTGGTCATTTCCAGGTACCGGCCGACGCCGTGCTGCTCGTGCACGATGTAGTCGCCCGGCTGGAGCTGCAGCGGGTCGATGCCGCCGCGGCGGCGGCTGGGCATCCGGTGCGACTGGCGCGTGCCCGTCCTCGTGCCGGACAGATCCGCCTCGGCGAGCACGGCCAGCTTGACCGACGGCCAGACGAAGCCGGACTCCAGCAGCCCCGTGGCCACGTGCGCGATGCCCGGCTCGGGCGGCTCCGCCAGGTCGCCGTCCCTGGCCCCGAGCCCGTCGCCGCGCAGCATCTCGGCCAGCCGCTTCGCCGGGCCGTGCCCGCCGGTGATGAGCACCACCCGCCACTGGTCGGCCAGCCACTGCCGGATATCCGTGACGGCGCGCGAGGTATCACCGCGATACCCGGGCGCCGGCTCCGCTCCGATTCGGAACGCGACCGAGTCGGCGCCGGACAGTTCCGCCGCGGCAGCGTCGTTCCCGGCCGGAAGTGAGTCGTCGGCGGCGGCGAATGGCGTAATCGTCCACCAGGGCAGCTCGAGGCCGGCGGCCGTCTCGCGGACGTCGGTGATCGGGCGGATGGCCGCGTCGCCCAGGTCGATCGGCACGTCGCCGCCGGCGGCGGCGCTCACCCAGGACGCCTCGAGAAATTCCTGACTGGTCCACACGAGGTCGGCGGCGCGCGCCCGGATCCGCTCCGGATCGCACGCAATGATCTTGCTGCCGGCCGGGAGGTAGTCGAGCAGGAGCTCCATCCTGTCGGTGAGGGCCGGGGCCAGCGCCTCCATGCCCTCGACCGTGATGCCCTCGGCCATCTTGCCGAGGATGTCGTGCAGTCCGGGCCACTCGGAGGCGAGCTGGCGGGCGCGCTCACGGACCGACGTGGTCAGCAGGAGCTCGCGGCACGGCGGCGCCCACAGCCCGTCGGGCGCGGTCGCAAGGCTGCGCTGGTCGGCGGCCTTGAAGTAGCGGATTTCCTCGATCTCGTCGCCCCAGAACTCGATCCGGAGCGGGTGCTCGTCCGTCGGCGGGAACACGTCGAGCAGCCCGCCCCTGACGGCGATCTCGCCACGGCGCTCGACGAGCTCAACGCGGGCGTAGCCGATCTCGACCAGATGGGTGACGATCTCCTCGAGGCTGGCCTGCTGGCCGGGCACGAGCTTGACCGGAGCGAGCTCGCCGAGACCACTGACCATCGGCTGCAGGAGACTGCGGACCGGGGTGACGACGACCCGCAGCGGCCCGGAGCGCGGGTCGGAAGGGTCGGGATGCGCGAGGCGGCGCAGCACCGCCAGGCGCTGGCCGGAGGTGTCTGACCTGGGTGACAGCCGTTCGTGCGGCAGGGTTTCCCAGGCGGGGAAGTAGCCGATCGCGTCGTCGCCGAGCAGCGACCCGAGCGCGGCCGTGAGGTCCTCGGCCTCGCGCGCGGTCGCGGTCACTGCGAGCACGATGCCGTCTTTGGTGGCGCCGGCCAGGGCGGCTACCAGCAGGGGGCGGAGCGGAACGGGCGCGATCAAGTCGCCGCCGAGCGTCGGCAGCTGCGCCGACTGATCGGTGGCCTGGCTCAGATCCGGGTCCGAGGCGATGACCGGGAGTAGGCCGGAGAGACTCATTGTGTCCTTACTTAGGCAGCACAAACGGCCCGTGATAGCGAGCAAGGGACGTCAGCCGGCGAGCCAGCCCAGCGCCTTGCGGTTGCTATGCGACGGGATGCTCCTAGCTTACGGGTTTCACGGGCCGCGTGCTGGCCGGGACCGTTCCGGCCGGTCACATTCCAAGTGCAGTACGTGTTCAGAGCGCTACTCTATGGAATCGTGGCAACTGTGGAGGGACTTCCTGGGCTGGGTATTGCCGACGGCAGCCTTGCCGATGCCGGCCCCCGCGCGCAGAACAGCAGGCGGGCGGCAGCTGGCCAGCCTGCGCGTGGCGGGCCGGCGCCGTCCGCGAGCCTGTTCACCCGGCTCGTCATCGACTACGCCGCTCAGCGGCCCGGCCGTGCCGTCAGCGTGCTGCAGGCGGGCTGCACCACGGGCGGGGGCGAACTCGACGTCGCCGCGGTGCACGCGAGCGGGCACGCCGTCGCGGTCTCGCTGGTCGATGAGGCCACGCCGGTCACCAGGGCGGCCGTCGCCAGCCGCCCGGACCTGACCGGTGCGGTCCTGGGCGAGCTGCGGATGATCCAGTTACGACCACGGTCGTTCGACATCGTGCAGTGCTCACTGCTGCTGCACCGGGTCACCTGCGCTGACGTCGTGCTGTCGCGGCTAGCCGCGGCGGTACGCCCGGGCGGCCTGCTGATGCTGCGCATCGCCGACCCGCGCAGCGTCACCGGCTTCCTTGACCGGCGGCTGCCGCGCGCGGTCAGGGCCCTGGCCTGGCACGCCGCTCGTCCGGGCCAGCCCGGCCCGCACGCGGCCGTCTACGAGCCGGTGGCCACCGCCCGCGGGATCGAGGCGTTCGCGGGCCGGCACGGGCTGGCGGTCGCGCACCGCGGGGTTGCGAGGTCGGGGGGCGCTCTCGGCGGGCCATCGCCGGCCGGACTCATCGGGCGGCTCGTCGCCTGGCTGTCGCGCGGCCGGCTCACCGGCGACCACGACGAGCTGTGCTACATCATCAGGAAACCGGAAGACCGCTTCGCCCGCGTACTGCCGTAATCCCCCTCTGCCCGCTCCCGTGGCGACCAGGCCGTCCGGCCTGCGGCCGTCGCGGCGCGCGTTCCGGTACCCTCGGGCTTGCTCGGCAGTTTCTGGTTGTTCAGGCCGTGAGCGGCGCGCTTGCCGGATCGCTGGCCGGATGGAGGGGAACGTGACTGCTAGGGCTGAGGTGGCGCCGTCGGCTGTGCTCTCCGACCCGCCGACCTACACCCTGACCCAGGATCAGCTCGCTGACCTGGAACTCCTGCTGTCAGGCGCCTTCTCGCCGCTCACGGGCTTCATGCCTGATGCCGACGTCGCGGCGGTGCGGTCGTCTTATCGCCTGGCCGACGGCACGCCGTTCCCGGCGACGGTGTCACTCGAGGTGCCCGGCTCGGTGCTGACGCCCCCGCCCGGCCAGGCCACCGCCGGGGAGCTCATCCTCGCCGATCCCGAGGGCACTCCGGTCGCCATCCTCAGGATCACCGAGCAGACGCCGCTGCGCGGCGGGTCGGTCGACGGCTCGCCCGGCGCTGACCTGGTCCGGCTCGCTGGCCAGGCGGTCGCGAACCGGGAGCTTGAGCACGGGCCATTCCGCCGGCTCATGCTGACCCCGGCCGAGACCAGGGCGAAGCTCGGCGACGGCCCGGTGCTCGCGTTCGCGACCAGGGGCCCGCTGAGCAGCCGCCACATCGGCCAGCTCAAGCACCTGGCCAGCCAGCTGCGCGCGCAGGTGCTGGTGCTCCCGCTCGTCGGCGGCCCGGCCGACGTGGTGCGCAGCCCGCAGGCCCTGATCCGCACCGTGCTGGCCGCGGCGCCGAGCCTCCCGGCCGGCGCCCTCGTGGTACCGGTCCCCCTGGCTCGCCACGGCGGAACGACGGCAGACGCGCAGGGCCGCGGTCGCGAGGTGGCCACCTGGGCGCGGGTCGCGGCGGCCTACGGCGCAACCCACCTCATGGCGGACTCGGGCCTGCCCGCGGGCAACCCCGATCTGGCCGCGGCCGCGGCGATCCCGGTGCTGCCGTCCGGCGACTGGGCCTATGACCCGCGCGCCGAGGTCTGGCGGCCGCTCTCGCTGATCGAGGCCGGCACCGAGATGGAGGACCTGTCCGCTGATCAGCTCGGCGACCTGCTCGACGGCGGCAGCGAGATCCCGGCCTGGCTCACCCCTGCCCCCGTCGCGCGCGAGCTGCGCCGGGTCCGGCAGCCGCGCTCGCAGCGCGGTCTCGTGCTGTTCCTGACCGGGCTGTCGGGGTCGGGCAAGTCCACCGTTGCGCGGGACCTGAGCGACGTGCTGTCCGAGCGTGGCGACCGGAGGGTGTCTCTGCTCGACGGCGACGTGGTCCGCCAGCTGCTGTCGGCCGGGCTGACGTTCTCCCGCGGCGACCGCGACCTGAACATCGCCCGCATCGGCTACGTCGCGGCCGAGGTGGCCCGGCATGGCGGGATCGCGATCTGCGCTCCGATCGCGCCGTTCGCGGCCGCGAGATCCAGGGTCAGGCAGATGGTGAACGACGTCGGCGACTTCTTCCTGATCCACGTCGCGACACCCGTCGAGGTCTGCGAGGCCCGCGACCGCAAAGGCCTGTACGCCAAGGCCAGGGCCGGGATCATCAAGCAGTTCACCGGCATCTCCGACCCGTACGAGGAGCCGACGGACGCGGAACTGGTGATCGATACCGCTTCGATGAGCCGGCCCGAGGCCGTCGCCGCGGTACTGCGGCTGCTGGAGACCGGCGGGTGGCTAGCGCCCGAGGGGCGGTAGCGGTTAGTCGATGTCCTCGGAGCTGGCGCCGTCGTCCAGGCGCTGGCGGAACCGGGTAAGCCGCGTGGTGAGCGCGATCGACATGCCGTCGCGCAGGCGGGACAGCACGACCAGGCTGATGAGCGCGCTGACGGCCGCAGCGAGCGCGAGCAGCAGGATGCCGCGGGCGCCCGCCAGATCGAGCAGCCAGATGGCCGCGAAGAACAGCAGCAACCGCAGAATCGTGTAGGACATCGTCGCGCGCATGACGGTACGAGCATAGGCCCTGCGGCGGCCTGATCCGGCTCGCGGGTATCGCCCGCGGCGGCGCCAGCCGGCGGCTCGCACTAGCAGGCCCATCGGCGCGGAGGTGCGTGCGGCATCTGGGGCGCGAGGGTCTCCTGGGGCCGTTCCCGCACCAGGTCGGGGAAGACTGTGTCGTTCTGGTGTCGCTCCGGCGCCGACACCAGAACGACACAGTCTGCTGGTCGAGCCCGGCTCGCGGGCCCAGGCCGGACTGCCGCGGCCGCAAGCCGGCCCTCGCCGTAATCGCCGGCCGCTCACTTAATGTTTAGCCGCGATCACCATGCGTTGAGCCATTGTTACTTTTGGGCCGCAGGCCGGCGGGACGCGCCGCGATACCCGCGACAGAAAGTGTGGCAACGGCCTCGCTTCTCGCGATTGTTTCGCTAGCAGGGCCCAGATTTAAAGAGATTCTTGTGCAGCTAACAGGACTCTTGGGAGAAAAAGGCTCCTTGTCGCAACGTTAGCTAAGTTAGCGAACATCTGCGACACTTGCGACAGAGGTTAGGGAGCCCACCAAGGGGGACAAGTAACGATGGATGGCACTAGTGAGCGCCTGCTCACGCCGGGGGAAGTAGCCACGCTCTTCCGAGTCGATCCGAAGACCGTTACGCGCTGGGCGGCATCTGGCCGCATCAGCAGCATCCGGACGCCGGGAGGCCACCGCCGCTTCCGCGAGGCCGAGGTGCGCGAGCTGCTTGAGGGCCACGACGGGGCGGTCGAAGCGTCGTCCTGACGCAAGCCGGGACGTTCAGCCTGATCGCAGCCGCCTGGCCCTTCTGGCGGCGATGAACCCTAGCCATGCCGCGAGGACGGCGGAGAGCACGACCGCCGTCGCGGCGTGGCCATGCTGGTTTGCCCTGAGCGCACCGGTGTGGAGAGCACTGTTGTAGAAAACGATCATCGGTGCGATCGCGAGCAGCGGGCCGGTTATGTACCAGAGGGTGATCGTAACGCCGGAGGAGTTGCCGACGGGCGTGTCGAAACCGGCGAACATCTCGCCCTCGAGCGGTCCGCGGTAGGAGTTGACCAGCGCGCCACCGACGAGCACCGGGATCGTCACGGCCACCAGGCCGAGCAGCCAGGCATGACCGGTGACCACAGCCAGCGCCGCCGCCGGGCCGCCGACGAGCACGATCATGGCCGCGCACGGCACGATCGCGTGCCACCACACGAGCGACTCGTAGCGAATCGGCAGCTGGGCGGAGCGCCGGGGGTCATCGCCGTCGAGCCTGGCCGCCTCGCAGAGGGCCGCGGCCGCCAGGTAGCCGAAGACGAGCGCACCGGTCAGCGCGAGCAGCGCTGCGTGCGGAGACCGGACGGCCAGCGCTCCGAGGCCGACCGCGGCCAGCGAGAGGAGCACCGACCAGGCAAACCGCGCCGGCGCCCGCAGCAGCGCGGTCACGTCACGCCAGGGCACGATCAGCTGGCGCAGCAGCGGCGGCCTGATCCGCAGCCGGGCGCGGCCGTATGATCCCGTCGCCCCCCGGTAGGCGGTGGTGACCCGGCGGGCATCGAGATTCGCCACGGCCGCCGACATGTCGCCCAGCGTGTGAGCCCGTGCCCGCAAGGCGGCCGCGGGGACCTGCGCGGCGGAGCGGTCTCCGGCCACCAGCGTGCCGATCGCCGCGATCGCGAGCAGGCCGAGCGCCGCCGGCCACAGCGGCGCGGCGCCGCCAGCGAGTCCGGCCAGCCCCTGCGCGGCCCAGCCCCACGGACCTGACCAGAGCAGCACGGTGCCGATGACGGCCGACAGCCGGTAGGCGGCGGTGAGCGCGGCGATGCCGGCCAGCAAGAGGACCGCGAGCGCGCAGGCGCGGATCGCGGTCCTGATCGCGCGCGGGCTCGCGTGTGCCTCGGCCACCGCCGCGACACCCGTGACCAGCATCGCGAGCAGCGCGGTTCCGAGTATGCCCGCGCCCATCAGCCGCAGCGAATGACCGGCGGTCGGGCCGCCGAGGCCCGCCGCCAGCAGCAGCGTCGCCGGAACGAGGCCGGCCGCGGCGCCCGCCAGCACAGAGATCGCCGCGGCCCGCCGGTACCGCGGGCGCAGCAGCCGATCGCGGCGCACCGGCGTGCTCAGCAGCCAGTCCGCGGTCGGGCGGGCGACGGTGACCGGCCCGCGCCAGAGTGTGTCCCAGAGCAGAGCCGCGACGATCAGGATCATCAGCGCGCACAGGCCAGCCGGGGTGGCGCGCAGCAGCAGGGGGGTGTCGGGCACGGCCGGCGGCGGGTGCCGCAGGGCCCCGACGACGGCGGCGACCAGCCAGCCTCCGTAGATGAACAGTGCGAGTCCGGCGATGTACAGCCAGAAGGCAAGGTTGGCCGCACGGGCGCGGGCCTGATCGCGGCGCACGTCACGCAGCAGCGTGAGGACGGCCTCGGTTCCGTCTACCGTCTCGGCCGCGGCGGGTGCGGCGGGTGCGGCGGGTGCGGCGGCCATCAGGTGCTCACCTGAGGCTCGCCAGCGCCTCGGCGGGCGCACCGCGCCCGATCACGTCGCCGTCAAGCAGCACGAGCACCTCATCCGCGATCGCGTCGGCGAGCTCCACGTGGTGGGTGGCGAGCAGCACCGCGGTCCCGCCCGCCTTCTCCGCGGCGAGGAGTCCGGCTAGCCAGCGCCGCGCGCCGGGATCGAGCCGCTGCTCGGGCTCGTCCAGGATCAGCAGCCGCCGCGGCCGGACGAGGACGGCGGCGAGCTGCATGGCCTGCCGCTGTCCGCTCGAGAGCGCGCTCGGCAGCGCGTCGGCGTGATCGGCAAGCCGGCACTCGGCCAGCGCCGCCTCGACGCGGGCCGGGGCCGCGCTCCCGGCGCCGTGTGCTATCGCGACCAGCAGCAGGTGCTCGCTGACGGTGAGATCGGGATAGGTCGCCGCGGTGTCCCCGACCATCGCGATCTCGGTGCGGGCCACGAGCGCGTCCTCAAGCAGCGGGAGCCCGCCGTAGCGCACCTGCCCGGACGTCGGCGCATCCCGGCCGGCGGCGATCCGCAGCAGGGTGGACTTACCCGATCCGTTCACGCCGAGGAGCGCAACGCAGTGTCCCGCCGCCAGTTGCAGGTCGACGGGCTTGAGCGCGGGGAGCGGGCCGTAGCTCCGGCTGACGCCGGTGAGTACCAGCAAAGGCCGCACATCGGACAGGGCCATCAGCCGATCCCACCACGAGAACTTCGCCGCGGCAAAACCGGACGCCCGCCGCCCACAGCCTGGCGCTCGCTACTCGTTCCAGCCGCCGCTGGTCCCGTGCCGCGCCAGATAGTCGAGGAACTCGCGCCGGAGCTCCTCGTCGCCCTCGCGCCACGCGCGCCTGCGCTCCTCGTACTCGTCCTCGGTCAGCGCCCCGTCGGCCAGCCTGCCGTAGGCGGGGTCGTCGGGGCCGATCTCCACGTAAGCGTCGCCGAGCATGCGCCCGTCCGAACTGACGGCGGAATCGGGCACCAGCAGGTTGCCGTTGGCTAGCCGGATCACGAACATTGCTGCTTTGACCTCATCAGATGCCGTACCGCACGTTGAAATAGAGCATCACATCCAGGGCCGTCCGGGTATCGCCGGACAGCATCTCGACCAGCGCCGGGCGCTGGCCGGACGCGATCGCGGCGAAGGCGTCGGCGAAGAACTCCCGGCGCCCGAGCGGCCCGCCGTGCCGGTGAAAGTCGCTGGCCATCCTGGGCAGGCAGCGCTGATACAGGCGGCCGAAGTCGGCTGAGTCCGACTGCCACACTCCGGCCTTCCCATCCAGATCGTCCAGCGCGTGGCCGATCTCATGGCACATCACGTCCGGAGTAGGCGAGGGCCGCGAGCCGACGACGATCTTCCGGTCGCCGTAGGCGCCGGCGCAGGCGTCCCAGGTCGCCCGGCCCGACGGGAGGAGCACGCCCTTGAGCTGGGCCATGTCATCGAGATCGGGAACGCCTCCGGCTCCGACGTAAATGGCCTCCAGACCGGAAGCCAGCTTCTCCTTGATGAGCTGCGGGAGGTCGGCGAGCCGCCGGATCGCGGTCACTGTGGCCGGCGCCGGCCGCTCCTCGGGAACCCAGTCCCGCACGAGAATGTCCTCCAGGCAGCCGCAGTGCCGGGTGCCGGCCGCCTGCCGGGCCTGGCGCGGCTCAAACCACGACTGGGCAACCTCGGCGGTCTGCGCCTGGCGGGTCAGGGCGCGCTGCCGGTCCGCGGCCTTGGCCCCGGCCTGCCTGGTCCTGATCGCTACTCTCGCCGAGCCCGCGATCCCGACCTGATGGCGCGGCCCGGCGGCGGCACCGCGACCGGGGCCAGAGCCAGGTGGCGGCGAAACCGGCCCGGCTGCCAGGACCACGGCGTCGGCGCCGCTCGCGGCGCGCCCCGCGTCCGCGCCCCCGGGCGCCGCCGGGCGAATGCTGCCCGGCCCTCGACCGAGGCCGGCGGCGGGCGGGGCCTGGCCTGGAGGCGCGATTCCGCGTGGGAAGACAAGTCCCCGGGATCCGCCGGCGGGCACGGACGGCTGGCGGCGGGTCCGGCGGTGGCTGCCGCGCGAGCTGACCTGCGCGGCCGGCCGGTCCGGCTGGGCTCCCGGCCCGGCCGATGGCGGCGCTGACCGCCCTACCGCTCGGAGGCACAGCAGCCGAGCGCGCTCGAGTAACCGCAGCGGCATATCAGCTCCCCGCCATGAGGGCACGCGGGCCGGCGCTCGTTGCCTGGCCCGCCCTCAGCGTATGCCGCCCCGGCCCTGCAGGCCTGCGATCTTACAGAGCGTGAGGACATTTGTGAGAAAAGTGACGGGGACAGAACTGGCAATTCGTGACGAGCACCAGGTCACAGCCGCTAGGCTGCGTCCATGTGGCTGGCTTGTGCTCTTATCGTCCTATTTAGCGTCGGATTTGTGCTTCCGTGCATGCTGGACATCACGACCACGCCTGACTCGGAGTTCACCACGCTCTCCAAGGGCATGTGGCTCCTGATCGCCGGCGCGTTCTGGATCTTCGGCGCTATGGCCTGGCTGCTGGTCGGCCGGCCGCAGCGGATCTTCCCGGGCCGCCGCTCGCCGCGGTACGGCGTGAACGGGCTCGGGCCGGCCGAAGCGTTCATGCGCCACCCGGCCGCTCAGGCGGCCGTCGGGTACGCCGAGCAGAGCAACTGGCTGGCCGCCCTCGGCACCCCTGAGCCGCTCGGGCCCGACGACGACGAGGACTTCCTCCTCGAGCTTGACCGCCGCATTCGCGAGGCGCGCGGCGAGGAGTAAGTCCGCCCGGGCTCACATCCCGGCGTACGAGTGCAGTCCCGTGATCAGCAGGTTGACGCCGATCAGGTTGAACATCAGGCAGCCGAAGCCCGCGAGGTGGATCCAGGCGGCCCGCCGTCCGCGCCATCCTCCCGTGGCCCGCGCGTGCAGGAAGCCCGCGTAGACGACCCACGTGATGAAAGACCAGGTCTCCTTCGGGTCCCAGCCCCAGTAGCGGCCCCAGGCGTGGTCAGCCCAGATCGCGCCGGCCATGACGCCGAAGGTCCAGACCGGGAACCCGAACAGGACGGTTCGGTAGGACAGCCGGTCGAGTATCACCGGTCCGGGCAGGTGCTGCAGAATGCCAGCACTCCATGACGGCCGCCCGGCCGCCAGGCGCCGCTCGCTGCGGTCGGCCAGCAGATAGATCGTCGTGACGACCGCGCCGAAGATGAACAAGCCCGCGGCGACGATCATCGCGGTGACGTGGATCGCGATCCAGTAGGACTGCAGTGCGGGCACCAGCTGACCGGCCGGGGTGTAGATCACGGTGAGGTCAATGCCGAGGCCGAGCACCACCGGCAGCAGAACGAACAGGCCCATGTAGTAGGCCTGATAGCGCACCGACACGACAACCAGCACGAGCACGGCCATGCAGGTGATCGCCGCGAGGAACTCGTACATGTTGCCCCACGGCACCCGGTGCTCGGCAATGCCCCTGGTCAGGATCGCGAACACCTGGCTGAGCAGCCCGACGCAGGTCAGCCCGAAGGCCGTGCGCTGCCAGAAGCCAACCGGCCAGCGCTGGGCCGCGCCGTCAGGCGTGTTTTCTTGCGGGAACGACGGCCCTGCCGTGGCCGGTCCGGCTGCCGGCGGCGCTGCGGGCACGGTGACCGGCGGCCCGCCCGCCCCGACCGCGACCCGGGCCGGCATCTCGGCCATGACGCGCTGACGGGCAAAGGCGAAGTCGCAGGCGTAGCACAGCATCCCGATCGCGTACAAGATCACCGTGCTGAACAGGAGTGCGTTGCTGACATCCGCCAGCCCTGTGTTTACGGGCATCTACCCTTCACTCCCCTCCCGGCCCGCGAGGGCCGGATTGTGCTCAGCGTCGCCTGGAGCCGTGGGGCCAGCTGTCTTGGTGGTGCCCGAGTTCCGGAAGACCTTGGTCAGGTCCGCGAACTCGTTCTCGAATCCGCCTGCGGCATCGGACCGGGCCAGCCCGCCGAGCATCACCTCGGTGCCGCCGTCGGCGAGCGTCCGCGCTCGGACGAACACGCGCCGCCTGCGCACCATGAAGGACAGGATGAGCCCGGCCAGCGCGGCGAATCCGGAAATCAGGGCCGGAAGCTGGCCCGGGTCATAGGTGATCGCCAGGCTGATCCACTGCTGGTAGCCGGTGAAGGTCAGCGTGCCCGCGCCATCCGGCAGCCGCATGGACTGGCCGGGCGCGAGCGGTGTGGCAGCGATCGGCAGCCGGTGCATGCCGGTGGTGTCCAGCTGGTAGACCGACTGCGGGGAGCCGCTGTTCATGCCGAGGTTGCCTGCATAGGCGACCAGGCTCACCCGCGGGAACAGCGCCGCCGGGAACGCCGACTGCAGCTGGCCGCCGACGTCGACCGCGGTCGGCAGGAAGACTCCGGCGAACCCGAGCTGCGTCGGCTCCGCGTCGGGCACCTTGATGACGCCCTCGGAAATCATGGTGGTCGGGTCGACGGGGATGAACGGCACCGGACCCTGCCAGCGGACCTTGCCGGTGCCATCGGTGATCTTGAATTCCGGGGCGTACCCGTGCCCGATCAGGTAGACGCTGACGCTGTCGACGACCAGCGGGTGGTTGACCGACAGCGTGTAATGCCGCAGCGGGTCGCCGGGCTCGGCGCGGTAGCTCAGCGGAGCGGTGTAGCCGATCGGCTGATCCATCTCGGGCCCGGACGTGATGTATTTCGCCTGGAAGCTGTTCAGGTTGATCTCGAACGGCTGCAGGTTAGACGGGCCGACCAGGCGGCCAGGGCGGAACACGTCCAGCGCGGTCGGCGTGTTGGCAAAACCCTGGCCCACGATCAGCAGCCGGTTGGCCTTGTAGCCCAAGATCCCGCCCAGGCCGACGGAGAGCAGCAGGGCCAGCAGCGCGATGTGGAAGACCAGGTTTCCGACCTCGCGCAGGTAGCCCTTCTCCGCCGAGACCCAGCCATCGCCGGACTCGAGCCGGAACCGGCGCTTCCGCAGCACCTGGCTGGCGGCGTCAAGCGCCTCGCCAGGCGGTAGATCGGTCGCGTAGCTGGCCGAGAACGGCAGCCTGGCCAGGTTGCTTGGTGCCCGCGGCGGGCGCTGCCGCGCCGACCCCACCAGCCGGAACGTCCGCGGCAGCACGCATCCCGCCAGCGAGGCGAACAGGAGGATGTAGATCGCGGCGAACCAGGGCGCGGCGAAAACGCTGAACAGCGAGAGCCGGTTGAGGAGGGGCGCCAGCGCCGGGTGCGCGGTGTAGTACTGGGTGACCGCCGCCGGGTCGATGCCCTCCTGCGGCAGGACCGAGCCGGGCACGCTCGCGAGTGCCAGCAGGAACAGGAGGATCAGCGCCGTCCGCATCGAGGTCAGCTGCCGCCACCCCCAGCGGAGCCAGCCACCGAAGCCGAGGCGCACGCCCGCGATCGGCTTGCGCGCGGACGACTCGGCCAGCCCGGCCTCGGCCAGCTCGGCCTCGGTCAGCCCGGATTCAGCGGGCGGCGGGCGGTCTCGGTCGGCAGTGGTCATGCCCGCTCCGCCACGACCGGAGTGATCAGGTCCAGGAGGCCTTGGTAGCTGGCCTCGCCGACGATCCGGGCAGCGATCCGGCCGCGCCGGTCGATGATGATCGTCGACGGGATCGCGGCCGGCGGGACCGTCGCGCGGAACAGCAGCGCGAGGTCGTCGTCCGGGTCGTTCAGGCTCGGGTAGGTGATCTGGAAAGTCTGCATGTACGCCAGCGCGCTATCCGGCTCGTCCCTGATGTCAATGCCCACGAATCGCACCCCGCGGTCGTAGAGCCGGCCAGCCAGGGTACCGAGGGCCGGCGCCTCCGCCCGGCACGTCGAGCACCATGACCCCCAGAAATTCACGACGACCACCTCGCCCCGGTAGGAGGCCAGGCTCAGCGGCTTGCCGGTGATCGTCGTGCCCGACACTGCGGGAGCCAGCGGCCTGCTGCCGGCTTTGAAGACCGTCGTCTCATAACTGCTGCTGACGAAACTCTGGCCGCTGCTGATGGGCGTGTCCTGAGCGATGGCCCCGCCGTCGCAGCCAGCAACGGCCACCACGAGGGCGGCGGCGCCGACAGCAACCAGACTGCGCGCACGGCGGGAAAGGCGGGACACTCGGAGATCTCCTACAGGCAGTAGTACCGGGCCTATTGTGCCGGACCGGCATGCGCGCCGGCACAGTGGGCCGGCGATTCGCTACCCAAAGCGGCTAGTCCGCGCCCTCAGGCACCGGGCACCAGGCCGGAGCTAGAGCCGGACGGCTCGGCGTAGTGCAGCCCGATGATCTCGTCCTCGGCGAACATCAGGCTGGTCACGCTGCCCAGTGCGCATTGCCGGCGCCGCGGGTCATGCCACAGCCGGCGATTCTCGACCGCCCGGCGCGTCACCCAGATAGGCAGCTGATGGCTGACGCACACCGCCTCGTGCCCCCGCGCCGCCCTCGCCGCATCGACGGACGCGGCCAGCATCCGCGCGGCGACCTCCCGGTACGGCTCACCCCACGAGGGCCGGAACGGGTTGCGCAGGTAGACCCAGTGCCGGGGCTGCCGCAGCGCCCCGTCGCCGACAGCGAACCGCATGCCCTCGAAGTGGTTCCAGGGCTCGATCAGGCGAGCGTCGATCTCGATCCCGAGTCCGAGCTCCGCGGCGATCGGCTCGGCCGTCTCCCTCGCGCGGTCCAGCGGAGACGACTTCAGCACGGTCACGTCGCGCCCGGCCAGGTAGTCGCCCGCCGCCTTCGCCATCAGCCGGCCCGCCTCCGACAGATGGAACTCGGGCAGGCGCCCGTACAGGATGCGGCCGGGATTGTGTACTTCTCCGTGCCGGACCAGATGCACAATGGCGGTCGTCCCCGCCGGCGGCCGGATGTCGCTCGCGCTCATACCGGCCACAGCCTACCCACAGTGCTAGCCCGGGAGGACGACCCCCGGAGCCCCCGCGGAGCTCAAGAGATCTCGACGTAGCGCTGCCGGTCGGCCATCACCTCCCGCAGCTTGCGCAGCCTGGCGTCCAGGCTGGTCACGTCGAGCTCGTCCAGCGCGGTGACCCGCTGCACATCAGCCGCCAGCGCGTCAGCCTCGCCGACCAGCGTCCAGTCGAACTGGAGCAGCTCGTCCAGGCCCGCGGAGCGGACTCGCTCCCAGACCTTGTCCTGGTTCAGGAGCGGGAGACCGCGGACCGATGCCGAGGTGTCCTCGATCGCCCGCACCAGGCGCTCGGCCCGCCGGACGGGCTCCATCACCTCGGCCGGAGGGAAGGGCTGCTCGCGCGTCGAGGGCGGGACCCGCTCCGTCCGCCAGGCACTCGCCAGCTCCCTGATCCGCGCGCAGGCCGCGGCCAGCCCGTGCCCGACCCGTTCCCTAACTAGAAGGTCGTCGGCCACTGCCGTCAGGCCCTGGGCTGCGTTGTCGGAGCCGGGACCGGGGCAATGCCGCCGTTCAGGTCCGTCATCGACGGCATGATCGCGACCGGGCTGGTCTGCGACGTGATGCCGATGTTGAAGGGCTGGCCAACGGCAATGTTGGGCGCCGACACCAGGCCCCGCTCGGCCATCTTCATCGCGACGTAGTAGCGCACGGCGTCGAGCTCGGACAGCCCGAACGCGCGCAGCGAGATCAGCTCGCGCATCCGCTCGTCGCGCGGGCGCATGAGCACCTTGACGTCGTTCAGGGTCACGCCATAGATCGACAGGAAGTCCTGCAGATGGCCGCGGACGAGCTCAGTGATCTCGTGGATCTTCTCGTTCACCTGCTCCAGGGGCGTGATCTGCACGAGCTGGTTGACGGCCTGCTCGACGACGGGGCCGGCGTAGGCGTTCAGCGCTTCGGCGGTCAGGAAGTGCCCCTGGTAGGGCATGTGAGTTACGAGCTTGACCGCGTCTTCCTTGTTGTCGACGTGCACGTAGTAGTCGACGTCGTAGACCAGCTCGGCCAGCTCGCGGGACAGCGCGACCCCCTGTGCCTTGACCACGCTCTTGGCCCTGGCCACGAACAGGGCCTCGTACTGCCACGGCGACTGGCCGCCATAGAACGCCTGCTGAAAGCTGCCGAGCAGCGGGCGCTGGGGCGTCTCGACCGGGTACTGGCCGGTCTCGTACACGTTCAGGACGGCGCCCCTGGACTTCAGCACGCAGAAGTGATTGCTCTCGACCGTGAGCAGGCTGCCGTTCATGATGTCGGCACCGGGATAGTGCCACATCAGGATGCCGGGGCCCATCATCTCGGTGCCGTCCTTGGTGTTCAGCGTGCTGACTACATTGCGCATCGCCATGGCTGAGTCCTCCGGTGTCGGCGGCCCGGCGGCTGTGCCCGGCTTCCAGCCACATCACTGCGACAAAGCATGATCACTGCTACGCCAACGTCGCGAATCATGACATTAACCATCGTGAGGTTAGGCCACCCCAAGTGCCCGCGCACTGTACTCTTTGGTGTCAAATCACAGGTCAGAGCAGGTGAAAGGGCAGGCGTGCACGCGACGGGCATCGAGACCACGGGCCCACCTCCGGCCGCGGATCCCGCCGAGCCTCCCCCGCCCGCCAGCCTGGCCCGCCGGCTCGTCCCGTGGCTGATCGGGGCCCTCTACCTGCTCGGCGCCATCGCCGTGACCTGGAACTTCTGGCAGGACCCGGCCACCCGGCTGCCGGGCACCTATACCAAGGGCAACTGGGACGTCGTCCTCATCGCCTGGTATCTCAGGTACTCGGCCATCGCCGTCTCGCACGGCCACTTGCCGGCCCTGGTCAGCGGGGCGCTGAACTGGCCGCGCGGCATCAACATGATGTGGAACACCTCACTCCTGCTGCCGGGCGTCATCCTGGCGCCAGTGACGCTGGCCTTCGGGCCGACCGTGAGCATGACCGTCCTCATGACGGTCGGATTCGCCGGGTCGGCCGGTGCCATGTGCTTCGTCCTCCGCCGCTGGGGGGCCAGCATCGGCGCCGCCGCCGTGGGCGGAGCGCTCTACGGATTCTCACCCGCGATCCGGATGGCCGCGGTCGACCACTACCACCTGCAGTTCGCGGTGCTGCCGCCGCTGATCATCCACCTGGCACTGCGGCTGAGTACCGGCCGCGGGCGGCCGGTACTGACCGGCGCACTGCTCGGGCTGCTGATCGCGGCCCAGCTGCTCATCGCCGAGGAGATGCTGGTTCTCACGGCGGTGGCAGGACTGGTGATCCTCGTGGTCCTTCTCGCCAGCCGGCCAGGGGCCTTCCGGCCGGGCGCGATCAAGCCGCGGCTCGGGGGCCTCGCTGCCGGGCTCGCCACGGCGGCGGCGGTGACCACGGTCCTGACCGCCAAGGCACTGCTGGCGCAGTTCACCGGTCCGCTGGCGGAGACCGGCACGCCATGGCAGATGGCCAGGTACGGCAGCCAGCCCGCGGACCTAGTCACCGCGCCGGACAGCATGCTGCTCCACGGCCCGCGGTTCACGGTTTTCCTGCACAACACGGGGCAGTTCCGGGCGGAGTACTTTGCCTACCTGGGCCTGCCGCTGCTGATAGCCCTGGTCGCAGCCACGATCTGGTGCTGGCGTGACCTGCGCGTCCGGCTGGCGGCGGTGTGCTGGATCGCACTTGAGCTGCTCAGCCTGGGCGATCATCCGGTCCGCCTGGGCAGCTGGCAGATCCCGACCTCGTTGCTGCCCTGGCACTGGCTCGACCGGCTGCCGCTGTTCGTCGAGACCACGCCCGACCGGTTCTCGATCCTCGCCGACGGCGGGGCCGCGGTTGTGCTGGCGTTCGCGATCAACCGGGCGTGGCTGGCACTGTCCGCGCGGCGCACCCAGGCTGGCTGGCGCCGGCCCGGGTGGCGGATCGTTGTCCCCGTCGCGACGGCGCTCGTGCTGGTGCCCGTGATCCCGCGGCCGGTCGTGACGATCAGCACGATCCCGCCGCCCGCCGGCTGGAACACCGTCGTGAGCGGCCTGCGCCTGCCGGCCGGGGCCGGCGTGCTCGTGGCGCCCAACGGGCCCGCGATGGAATGGCAGGCGCTCAGCGGCCAGGACATCTCGCTCGTCGGGGGCTACTGCATCGTCGCGACGCTAACCGGGCAGGCGGGCGTGTGCGGCCGAAGCCCGACTATGACCGCGGATGAATTCCAGACGCTCAGCCGCCTGACCGGGCTCGCGCATGACCGGGCCCACGGGCCGAGCCGGGCCGTCCTGGCCTCCGCGCTGCTGAGCTGGCGCCTGTCCGCCATCATCAGCACGGACGGCAGTAGCTCGAGGCTGGCCCAGTACCTCACCCGCTGCCTCGGCCCGCCGGCGGTCAGCGCCGACGGCATCGTCGGCTGGCGGATCGACCGCTCCACCGTCCGCAACCTCTGCCCGCCCGCGAACCACGCCGGGTGAGCCGGCCGGCCAGGGCCTGGTTAGCCGATGGCGGCCGCGGCCGCGGCGGCCGCTCCCGGCAGCGCGTCGGCGATCCGGCTGAGCGCCTCGTCATCGTGGGCGGCTGACAGGAACCAGGCCTCGTAGCCGGACGGCGGCAGGTAGACCCCGCCGTCCAGCATCGCGTGGAAGAACGCCGCGTACACCGGTGCGGACTGCCCGCGCGCCGCCCCGAAGTCACGGACCGGGCCGGTCACGCCGAGGAAGAACGAGAACAGGCTGCCCGCGTGCTGCAGCCGGAACGGCACGCCCGCCGCGGTCAGCGCGTCAGCGGTCAGCTTGGCCACCGTCGCAGCCGCCTCGTCCACGTGCCCGTAGACCTCGGGCGTGCATTCGCGCAGCGTCGCCACGCCCGCCGCCGTCGCGAGCGGGTTCCCGGAAAGCGTGCCGGCCTGGTACACCGGCCCGGCCGGGGCCAGCCGCGCCATGATCTCGGCGCGGCCACCGAAGGCCGCGGCCGGGAGCCCGCCGCCCATGACCTTCCCGAACGTCATCAGGTCGCCAGCGATGCCCTCGTGCCCGTACCAGCCCGACCGGGTGACCCGGAAGCCGGTGAGCACCTCGTCCATGATCAGCAGCGACCCGTACTCGCCGCACAGCGCCGACAGCAGCTCGTTGAACCCGGCCGCAGGCGGGACGATGCCCATGTTCGCCGGGCAGGCCTCCGTGATCACGCAGGCGATCTCATTGCCCTTCTCGGCGAAGGCCTGCCGCACCGCCTCGGCATCGTTGTAGGGCAGCACCACGGTGTCGGCCGCCGCCGCACCAGTCACTCCCGGCGAGTCGGGCAGCCCGAACGTGGCGACACCCGAGCCGGCCGCGGCGAGCAGCGCGTCCACATGCCCGTGGTAGCAGCCGGCGAACTTCACCACGAGCTGGCGGCCCGTGTACCCGCGGGCCAGCCGGATCGCGCTCATCGTCGCCTCAGTACCGGAGTTGACCAGCCTGACCCGCTCGACCGGCGCCCTGGCGATGATCTCGGCGGCGAGCTCACCCTCGCCCTCCGTGACCGTCCCGAACGACGTGCCCTGGCCGACGGCGGTCCGCACGGCCTCGACCACGGCCGGGTGGGCATGGCCGAGGATCATCGGACCCCACGAGCAGACCAGGTCGACATAAGTGTTGCCGTCGGCATCGGTGAGATAGGGGCCCCGGCCCGAGGCCATGAAGACCGGGTCCCCGCCGACCGAGCCGAAGGCCCGGACAGGCGAGTTGACCCCGCCCGGCATCAGCGCGCTCGCGCGCGCGAACAACTCAGCCGAGCGCTTCCGCTCGGTAGAACCAGGCATTAGCCAGCCTCCTCGCAGGCATCGGCGAGCACCTCAAGCAGCGGCACGCCGTCAGGCAGTTCCCGGCCCGGGTCGCGGAGCCAGCGGGCGGCAGCGCCGCCGGCCGACCTGGAGGGCGGCGCGATCACGTAGCTGTCGCGGCAATGCCAGCGCAGGCCCGTGACATCGGCCACTTCCTCCGGTTCGCAATCCAGGTGGCAGGACCACCATTCGCTCTCGTCGTCAGGAGCACCGCGGGTCCGGACAAAGAAATGGGCCCGGTCCCCGGCGCTGATCGCCACCGGACCGGGCCGCAGGCCTGACCGCTCCATGCGGGCAAGCGCGACCATCCCTGCCCTGGCCGGCACGTCCAGTACATCAAAGACCCGGCCGGTCGGGAGTATGACGTTCGCCTCAGGCAGTCCCGCCCACCATCGCGCTACGAGCGCCGGGTCCGTGCTGGCCACCATCTGCCAGGCGGGAGACATCGGGTGGGCGCTCGGCGCCGGGCATCCCACCCGGTCGCACGAGCAGGCGCGCATCTGGTCAGCTGGATGCTGAGCCCGGCCGGGCGGAAAGGCGCCCGCGCAGACTGGCCAGCCCATCATCGCGTAGCGGACCGCGGCGTCCGCGATGCGACTCTCGGCCCGGCGCCGTGCAGAAAACCGGACTCGCAATACAGCTTCGACCAAGTAGCTACGCTCCCGCCCGGCCCGGCAGGCCGAATCATCGCCAATGGCGCATGCCGGGCGTGCGACCGACCGCCGGCCCGCCAGGCCAGCACAGCGGCAGGCACCGCCCGATGCATAAGAGGGATTTGCAACGCGACTGTTGCCAGGATACTCACCCTTGGCGGCCGCATGCGGCCGTCTGGGCGGTAACACCGCTGGCAGTTGACGCCCGGCCATCCTCCCGATAGAACGTGTTTCAGTTCCATTTCGGATCGTATCGTGCCATCCGGAGGCCCCGCATGCCGGTCCCTGATCAGCGTGATCCAGACGTAACCAGATCACGACTGCAGGGATGGCTGGAACGCCAGCTCCGCGGGGCCAGTCACCCGGAGGTCACGGCGGTGCAGACCCCCGCCAACACCGGCTTCTCGTCCGAGACGCTCATGTTCGACGCGACCTGGACCGAGGCGGATGGGACCGCCAGGCGTGAGCGGCTGGTCGCGAAGGTGGCGCCGACCGGCTTCCAGATCTTTCCCGACCCGCGGTTCGACGAGCAATTCCGGCTGCTGCAGATCCTGGCCGGCACGGCCATCCCGGTGCCGAAGGTGCACTGGAGCGAGGCGGACCCCGCCGTGCTGGGCGCGCCGTTCTACGTGATGAGCCGGGTCGACGGCGAGGTGCCGACCGACATGCCGCCGTACCACACGGGCGGCTGGCTGACCACGACCAGCCCGGCCGAGCGCGAGAGCATCTGGTGGTCTGGTCTCAGCGTGCTGGCCCAGGTGCACTCGCTGGACGTGGCGCGGCTGGGCCTGGAGTTCGTGGACCAGGTCAGCTACGGGCCGACCGGGCTGCGGCAGCGGCTCGCCTACTACGAGCACTACCTCGAGTGGGCCTATGAGGGCACCGTGCCGGTCGTCCGGGAGGCCCTGCGCTGGCTGCATGAGAACCGCCCCGAGGAGCCGCGCGACCCGGTACTCCTGTGGGGCGACTCGCGGATCGGCAACATCATCTTCACCGCGGGGCGCGCGGCGGCGGTGCTGGACTGGGAAATGGCGACGCTCGGCCAGCCGGAGGAGGATCTGGCCTGGTTCCTGCTGCTCGACCGGCACCACAGCGAGGGCGTCGGCTTCCCGCGGCTGCCCGGCTTCCCGGACGCCGCGCAGACCATCTCCAGGTATGAGCAGATGACCGGCCGCAAGCTGGCCAACATGGACTACTACGAGGTGCTGTCGGCGATGAAGTTCGCCGTCGTCATGGCTCGTATCGGCCAGCTGTTCATCCACTACGACCTCGTGCCGGCCGACAACGACTTTCCCTACAACAACACGGCCAGCCAGCTCCTGGCCAAGATCCTCGGCCTGCCGCCGCCCGGCGGCGAGATGTTCGTGCCGGACCTGAACGCACCGGAGAGCTCATGACGCTGTCGCCGCTTGACGACTACCCCGTCCACCAGGCCGCGCTCCCGATACGCCATCCGGCGACTTCAGACCGCAACTTCTACGACCGCTACTACTTCAACTGCCACGCCGGAACCGACGAGCTCATGCTCATCATCGGCCTCGGCCAGTACCCCAACCTCGGCGTGACCGACGCATTCGCGCTGGCCCGGCACGGCGACACCCATCGGGTCGTGCGGGCCTCGCGTGAGCTCGGTGCGGACCGCATGGACACCGCCGTCGGCCCGTTCCGGGTCGAAGTCATCGAAGGGCTGCGGCGGCTGCGGGTAGTGCTTGAGCCAACCGAGCACGGCCTGGAATTCGACCTCACCTGGGACGGCGTCATCCCGGCGCAGGCCGAGCCCGGGCACTTCATCCGGCAGCAGGAGCGGGTCATCTTCGACTCCGTCCGGCTGGCGCAGACCGGGCAATGGACGGGTCACGTGCGCAGCGGCGATCAGGAGTTCGCCATCACGCCCGATCGCTGGCGCGGATCACGCGACCGCTCCTGGGGCGTGCGCCCGGTCGGCGAGAGCGAGCCGCCGGGCATCCAGTCGAAGAACCCGCCGCAGTTCTACTGGATGTACGCGCCGCTGCAGTTCGAGGCGTTCTCGATCCTCACCATCGTGCAAGAGGATGCCGCGGGCAACCGGATCCTGGAGGAGGCCGTCCGGGTCTGGCCCGAGGGCAGTGGCAGGGAACCGCAGCAGCTCGGCCGGGCCGAGTACCGGCCGCAGTACATCCCGGGTACCCGCGAGGTGGAGACCGCGACGATCTCGTTCAGCCCGCGCGACGGAAAGCCGTTCGAGGTCACCGTCAGGCCCGTGCTGCCGGTCTCGCTCATGGTCGGCACCGGCTACGGCCTCGAACCGGACTGGAAGCACGGCATGTACCAGGGCCCGGACCTGGTCGTGCAGGGCGTTACCTACGACCTGGCGAAGCCCGACGACAAGGCCCGGATGTGGGGCATGATCGACAGCGTCGCGGTCTGCGAGCTCGCCGAGGACGGTACGACCGTCCTTGGCTCAGGGCTGTTCGAGTACTGGCCGTTCGGCGCGCACGGCCCGACCGGCCTGACCTGACCTGACCCGGCCCGGCGCCGGTGAGGCGGATGGCCCACTCCATGATCACGCCGAGTTTGTCACCGATTCGGTGACAAAGTACCCGTGATCATTGGATGGCGCGCGGTAGGCGCCGCCGGCGGCTCAGCTCAGGCGCTGGGCTACCTCGGTCGCCCAGTAGGTCAGGATGATGTCGGCTCCGGCGCGGCTGATCGCGGTCAGGGTCTCCATGATGACCCGGTCCCGGTCCAGCCAGCCGTTCGCGGCCGCCGCCTCGACCATCGAGTACTCGCCGCTGACCTGATAGGCGGCAACCGGCAGTCCGGCCATCGCCGCCGCCTGGCTGATCACGTCGAGATAGGCGAGCGCGGGCTTGATCATGATGATGTCGGCGCCCTCGGCGATGTCGAGCTCGATTTCCCGCATCGCGTCCCTGGCCGCCGGGTCCTGCTGGTACGAGGCCCGGTCACCGAACTGGGGCGCGCACTCGGCCGCGTCGCGGAACGGGCCGTAGAAGCCCGACGCGTACTTCGCCGCGTACGCGCAGATCGCGACGTCGGGAAAGCCGGCCGAGTCCAGCGCGGACCGGATCGCTGCCACCTGGCCGTCCATCATCCCGCTCGGCGCCACGACGTGTACTCCGGCCACCGCCTGGGCGACCGCGATCGAGGCGTACCGCTCGAGCGTCGCATCGTTGTCGACCTCGCCGTCTGCGGTCAGGAGACCGCAGTGCCCGTGCGAGGTGTACTCGTCCAGGCACAGGTCGGCCATCAGCACGGTCTGCGAGCCCAGGTCGGCGGCAAGGTCCGCGAGGGCGAGTTGCACGATCCCGTCGGCCGCGTCGGCCTGCGAGCCGCGGTCGTCCTTCAGCGCCGGAATGCCGAACAGGATCAGCCCGCCGACGCCGGCCGACACGGCTTCGGCTGCCGCCTTGCGAACGCTGTCCCTGGTGTGCTGGACAACTCCGGGCATCGAGACGACCGGCTGCGGCTCGTCGATGGCCTCCTTGACGAACAGCGGCTGCACCAGAGCCGACGGCCGCACGCTGACCGGTGCGACCAGCCGGCGCAGCGCGGCGGTGCGGCGGAGCCGGCGAGGCCTGGAAACGGGATAGCTCGGGGTCATCGACAACTCCACTGACAGGCCGCCACGGGCCGGCGGCCGGGCCTACCGGATGCGGCGGCGCGCTCCGCGGCGGCGCTCGCTGGGCTTGCGTACTGGCTCGCCGGCCTCGATGGCGGCGTCGCGCATCCGCGCGCCGTGCCCGGCCAGCGCCTCGACCAGTGCCGGTATCGAGGGATTGTCCGCGACCACGTCGACCCGCAGGCCGAACTCGGCGGCGGTCTTGGCCGTCTGCGGGCCGATGCACGCGATCACCGTCACCGCGTGCGGCTTGCCGGCGATGCCGATCAGGTTCCGCACGGTCGACGACGACGTGAACAGCACCGCGTCGAAGCCGCCGCCCTTGATCGCCTCCCGGATCGGAGCCGGCGGCGGTGCCGCCCTGACCGTCCGGTACGCGGTCACGTCCTCGGTCTCCCAGCCGAGCTCGGTCAGCCGGGCGAGCAGGCCCTCGGTGGCGATGTCGGCCCGCGGCAGGAGCACGCGGTTGATCGGGTCGAGCACATCGTCGTAGACGGGCCAGGCGTCGGCCAGGCCCTCCGCCGACTGGTCTCCCTCGGGCACCAGGTCCGGCATGATGCCGAACTCCCGCAGCGCCCTGGCGGTCTGGTCGCCCACGGCCGCGACCTTCACCCCGGCGAACGCGCGAGCGTCGAGTCCGTACTCCTCGAACTTCTCCCTGATCGCGCGCACCGCATTGATCGAGGTGAACCCGATCCACTGGTACCGGCCGGTGACCAGGCCCTTGACCGCCCGCTCCATCTGCTGGGGGGTGCGCGGCGGCTCGACCGCGATCGTCGGGACCTGCTCGGGGACCGCGCCCCGCGCGCGCAGGAGGTCACAGACCTCGTCCGCCTGCTCCTTGGTCCTGGGCACCAGCACCCGCCAGCCAAACAGCGGCTTGGTCTCGAACCAGGACAGGGCCGACTGCACGGACACCACTTCGCCGACCACGGCCACCGCCGGGCCGCTGGCGGTCAGCAGACTCACGCCCGCCGCCTTCAGGTCCGCCGCGACCGTGCCGAGCGTCCCGACGACCGTGTGCTGGTCGGTGGTGGTGCCATTCCACGTGATCGCGAACGGCGCCGTTTCGGGCCAGCCGGCGGCGATCAGCATCTTGCCGAGGTCCACCGGCCCGGACTCGGCGCCGAGGATCACCAGCGTGCCGTCGCTGGCCGAGACGCGGCTCGCCTCGCTGGCCTGGATGATGCGCACGTCGCCGGTCGCATCGCTGGTCAGCGGGATGCCGGCGTACTCGGGCACGGCCGCGGCGCTGGATACGCCGGGAATGACCTCGAACGGCACCCTGGCCTTCGCGCATGCGGCCGCGTCGGCGGCGGCATTGCAAAACATGAACGGGTCGCCGCTGAACAGCCGCACCACGAGCTGGCCGGCCTTTGCGGCCTTGATCAGCATCTTCGGGTCCTGCAGCTGCGCATCCGAGTCAGCCAGCGTGGCGCCGGGCTTGAGCAGGTGAGCAAGCCGCTCGCCCACCCACGGCGCGGCCACCACGAGGTCAGCGCGGCCGATCAGGCTCGCGGCACGCACCGTGAGCAGGCCCTCATCTCCGGGGCCGGCACCAACGAGTGCCACCCAGCCACGGACCGGCGCTGCCGATTCGGGCGCCTTCTCGCCTGCTGCCTTGGTCTGCTTCGCGGTCTTACCGGTTGTGGGGTTCACTTCTCATCGTCCCCGCTGCTGATGTGCCCACCGGGCACTGCCGTATACCGTCCCGCCCCGCGGCTGAGCAACTCGCCGGCTACCTGATTGCCAATGGCCTCGGCCATGGCCGGCGGCCCGCTCGCGCTGCCCCGAAGCGCCATTCCCCCGTCAGCTGCCACGACCACGCCGCGCAGCCGAAGTACATCCGTCCCGGCAGCATACGCGCCAATCGGGGCCGCGCAGCCCGCCTGCAGCGCGCCGAGCATGCTGCGTTCTGCCGTCGTGGCGGCCCGGCTGTTCGGGTCGTCTACGCAGCCAAGCAGCGCCACGAGACCTTCCCTGCCGACACAGCACTCAACCGCCAGCGCGCCCTGGCCGGCCGCCGGGAGCATCTCATCTGGCTCGAAGACCTGCGTCACAGCGTCGAGCCGGCCGATCCGGCCGAGCCCGGCGTACCCAAGCATGACCGCGTCCAGATCGCCCGATTCGATCTTGGCCAGCCGGGTATCCGCGTTGCCGCGCACCGGCATCGGGCACAGGTCGGCGCGCAGCATCAGAAGCTGCGCGGCCCGGCGCGGCGACCCGGTGCCGATCCGCGCGCCGCGCGGCAGATCGGCGAGCTTCGCCCCGTTAGCGGCCACGAGCGCATCCCGCGGGTCGTCGCGGACCGGCACCGCCGCCATGGCAATGCCGTCGGCCGGGCCGACCGGCAGGTCCTTCATCGAGTGCACCGCGAAGTCCACCTCGCCGGTCAGCAGCGCCGAGCGCAGCGCGCTGACGAATACGCCCGTCCCGCCGATCTGGGTCAGCTGGGCACTGCTGACATCACCCGAGGTGGTCACGCCAACCAGCTCGATCGCGCGCCCCGTGAGCTGCGTGATCGCCGCGGCGACCAGGCGCGACTGCGCCATCGCCATCGGGCTGCGCCGGGTACCCAGGCGCAGGGCCGGCTCGCTCATCAGTGTTCCCCTCCCGCCGTCGGCGGCCAGGCCGCCAGCAGCGCATCGGCGTGCGCGACCGACTGGACCGCGGCCGGGTCGAGATCGAACAGCACCCGCAGCGCGTCCTCGTAGCTCTCGGCCCCTGGCGTCCCCGCCAGTTCCTTCACGCGGACGGTCGGCGCGTGCAGCAGCTTGTCAGCGACCCGGTGCATCGACCTGGCCACTTCCTCCAGCGTCACGGCGTCCGCGCCGCTGAGCCGGCCGGCCAGCCTGGCCAGCTCCGATTCCACCACGCTCGCGGCCTTGGCGCGCAGCGCCACGACGGTAGGAGCCACGCGAGCTGCCCGGCCCGCTGACAGGTACGCCTCAAGCTCGGCGGTCACGACCTGCCGGGCGGCTGCGATCGCCGCTGCTCCGGGCTGCGCGCCCTCGGGCTGGGCGTCCGCGAGCGTCTCCAGGTCGGTCACCGTTACGCCGGGCAGGTCGCCGACGCCGGGCTCGATGTCGCGGGGAAGCGCCAGGTCGAGCAGCGCGAGCGGGTTGTCGCGGTCGCGGACGGCCGCGGCCGCCACTACATCCGCGGTGATCACGTGGCCGGGCGCGCCGGTGCAGGTAACGACGAGGTCGGCGGCGGCGAGCAGTTCCGGCAGATCGGCCAGGTCCCGAGCCGTGCCGCCGTGCTGGGCGGCGAGCCGCTCCGCGTGCTGGCGGGTCCGGTTGGCGATCACCAGCTCGGCCACGCCTGCCCTCGCCACACTGGCCGCGGCCAGGCTGCTCATGGCGCCGGCCCCGACCACCAGAACGCGCAGGCCCGCTACCTGCATGTCGGGGCGAAGCTGCTGCACCGCGGCCTCCAGGCCCACGCTGACCAGACTCGCCCCGGCCCTGCCGACGCCGGTCTCTGACTGCGCGCGCTTGCCTGCGCGCAGTGCCAGCGAGCCGAGATCGGCCAGCGGCCGCCCGAGCGTGCCCTGCTCGCGGGCGATCCGCAGCGCGGCCCGGAGCTGACCGAGAATCTGGCTCTCGCCGACCACGATCGAGTCAAGCCCGCAGGCGACCGTGAGCATGTGCTGCACCGCACGATCCGCGTAATGCACGTAGAGGCAGGGGGTCAGCTCCTCGTGCGGCACGCCGGAGTGCCGGGAGAGCAGGTCGCAGATCGCCGCGACGGCGCTGTGGAAGGACCCGACCTCGGCGTAGATCTCCATCCGGTTGCACGTGCTGAGGATCAGCGCGCCGGCGACATCGTCGGCCCGTGCGACGTCGTGCAGCAGCTTGGCCAGCGCGTCGCCGGTCAGCACAGTCCGCTCGAGCGTCGCCATGGGCGCGCCCTTGTGGCTGAGACCGACGACTAGCACGCTCATGTCGCTACCGCCCGCGCATCCGTCGTGAAGTCAAGCTCTGTCACCTCCGCCGCCGGCCTGGAACTGCGGTCAAGGCCGGTGATGCGGTCATTGCCAGGGCCGGCCAGCTTGCCGGCCGGCAGACCGCTCGCGCCCAGGTCCGTGGCCGGCCGACCGCCAGCACCGCGCCGCTGGGCGTGGAAGGCAAGAATCTGCAATTCGATCGACAGGTCGACCTTACGCACATCGACGCCGGAAGGCACGTTGAGCACGACAGGAGCGAAGTTCAGGATGCTTGTGACACCGGCAGCTACCAGCCGATCGCCGACATTCTGGGCGACTGCGGCGGGCGTCGCGATCACCCCGATGGAGACATCGAAGGCCTCAACGACCTGCTCGAGCTCGGCGTCGCTGCGGACCGTGTGGTGCGCGATCACCGTGCCGACGACGGCGGGATCGCTGTCGAGCAGCGCCGCGATCCGGAACCCGCGGGAGGCGAACCCGCCGTAATTGGCCAGCGCGCGGCCGAGATTACCGGCGCCGACGATCAGCACCGGCCAGTCCTGGGTCAGGCCCAGCTCACGCGATACCTGGTAGACGAGGTACTCGACGTCATAGCCGACGCCCCTGGTGCCGTAGGACCCGAGGTGGGAGAGGTCCTTGCGCAGCTTGGCGGAGTTCACGCCGGTCGCGGCGGCCAGTTCCTCGCTCGACACGGTGGCGACGTCGTGGTCAGCCAGCGCGTACAGCGCCCGCAGGTAGACCGGCAGCCTGGCCACCGTCGCATCCGGGATGCCGTGGCCGTTGCCGGCCGAGGCAGGCCGGCTGGCGGGTGCACGTCTGGAAGACGCTGCACCTCCGGCAGACACTGGGCGGCGTGACATGCGCCGGAACTCCTGGGGGACTCGGCTCGGCACGCGTCTGGGCGGACCCGAACGCTACTTCGCCTCCAACGGTACGCCCTTGTGAACGTTTGCACAAAGTCGGGGAAACATGCCCAGACCGTGCAGGCAGCAAGGTCCCGATAAGGACGGGAACGAGCTGGCGCCCAGGTCAGCCTTGCAGCGCCGCGCGCAGCCGGCCCTCGCTGACCCGCCAGTAGTCGTGCTGGACGCCGTCCACCAGCGTGACCGGGATCATCTCGGAATACTCGCGAAGATCATCCGGGCTGTTGCTGATGTCCCGCTCGGCCCATTCCACGCCGAGGTCGGCGGCCACCCTGGCGATGACCTCGCGCGCCGCATCACAGAGGTGACAGCCCGGCCGCGACAGCAGCACGACCCTGGTCACCAGCCCCCGCCGCCCTCCGGGCGCCCGTAGTCGCGCAGGTAGTCCGGCCGCTCGAACCCCGAGGTGTCGTAGCCGGGCTCGCCGAACAGCTCGGTCACCGACGGGAACGGGGACACCTTCGCCCCCTGCAGGCCCAGCTCGATGACGTTCGTGGCCAGCACGTACGGCCTGCGGTCCGCGTCGAACTGCTGCACGTACGGCTGCTGCCGGTGCCATTCGTAGGCGTCACGATCGCGGTACACCTCGTACAGGATGCGCTGCATGGGAGCGGACGGGACCGCGTGCACAATGTAGACCAGCGTGTCCGGTTCCCGGCTGCGGACGTCCTGGACGACCTTCTCCGTCAGCTGGTCGAACTCCGCGATGCGGTCTTCCAGCAGGGTGTAGATCGCGATCTGGCCGAACAGGTCGGCGCGCGCCGGTTCCGGATCCGCCGGGTCGGCGCCTGCGTCCAGCTGGTCATGGCGGCCCCGCTGGTCCGCCCGGCTGCGGCCGCGCTCGCCGGGGTCGGGGCGGACGTCGGCAGGATGGAGGTCGGCGGCCAGGTCAGCAGACGCGAGGCTGGCATCGAACTGGCCCGTCGCGAAGTCGCCGGTGGCGTAGTCGCCGTCGTAGCTGTCGCGGCCGGCCATCGTGTGCGGGGCGGCGTCGAAGTCGTCCGGGCCGCCGGCTCGCGACCAGTCGTCGTCCGGCCGGTAGAGCCCGCCATCAGCGTACGGGCCCTGACCAGTGTCCTCGACGAACCGGTCGAAGTCGCCGGTCTGGTCCATCGCCGGCTCGAGATCGTAACCGCCGCGCGCGCCGGCCTCGTCCCAGCGATCCGGGTCGCCTCGGCGGCCGAAGTCCTCGCGGGGCCCGTAGTCGTCGTTCCGGTCGTGCGTGTCTTTCCGGCCATAGACCTGGCTGCGGCTGTAGGCCTCGTTCCGGCCGTAGTCCTCATCCCGCTCGAAGTCATCGCGCCGGCTGGCGGAGGCCGGCCCGGCGGCGCTGCGGCCGACGGCGCCGCGGCCGGCGGCGGGCGGGCGGGCGGCGCGCGGTCCCTGATCCTTGGCGGCCGCGCCGGTCTCGTGGAGGACCCTGAGGTCGATCCGCCCCACCTTGATGGCCGCGTAGAGCGTGAGGCCGGCCGCCGCCGCGCAGCAGAGGGTGAACTCGTGGCTGATCGGCAGGCCCTGCTTGGTGACGAACTTGACCAGCCCCACGAGGCCCGGGTAGGCGAGCAGCAGTGCGGCCACGCCGGCCGCCATCTGCGCGGGCAGCACCGCGTTCCAGCCGGGCGCGCGCGAGCGCGCCATCACGATCCCGACCGCGATGACCGCGATCAGCGCGGTGACCGGCCCGATGGCGAACTCGAGCGCGTAATTCGGCGGCAGCTGGTAATAGACGGCCGGGTCGGGCCAGGTCTTCTTGAACGCCACATCGGCGAGCTGGTCGAGGATGAGCACGAAACCGGTAATGAAGGCCAGCGCGGGGATGTAGACGCGGGCACAGAACCGGGCCCCGAGACCCCGGCCGGCGACCTCCGACAGGGCCAGGATCAGCGCCATCGGGGCTATCACCTGAGCGCCGAGCTCCATCGCGCGGAACATCTTGCTGTCGAAGCCGACCAGGTAGCCCAGCGTCTGCGCACCCAGGCTAATAAGCAGCCCGACGAGAGCGATGGACCACGACACCAGGTCAGCGCGCGGCGCCCGGAACAGCCGGGCGAGCACGATACCGCTGCCCACTGCGGCCGTCACGGCACCAGCGCCAGCGATGATCAACGAGAAGGAGCTAGACATTGCTGCCTATGGTGCACGACTCCGGGCGATGATGCGACCTGTCGGCGGACTGCGGCCCAGCTCAGCATCGGACGATTAGCTGGCTGGAGACGGGGCCCCGGGCCGCCGGTAGGCTCGATGTTATGACTGGCGTGTCCGGCGGGGCCGGCAAGTCTGCCTCGGTTCTGCGTCTGCGCAAGGCCAGGCCGCAGGAAGAGGACGAGCTAGCCGGGGAAGTGTCGGCGGCGGCCGCCGTTGCTGGCGAGGACCACCCGGCCCTGGTCCCCGACCCCACCGCCGCAGCATTCTTCGACGTCGACAACACGCTCATGCGCGGCGCGTCGATCTATTACTTCGCTCGCGGCCTGGCCGCCCGGAGGCTGTTCGGTCCCGCCGACCTGGTGCGGCTCATGTGGGGACAGCTGTCGTTCCGGCTGCGCGGCACGGAGAACTCCGAGCACATCGATGCGGCCAAGCAGGCGGCGCTGGCGTTTGTCGCCGGTTACCGGGTCGCCGACATCGCCCAGCTCGGCGAGGAAATCTACGACGACACGATGGCCGACCGGATCTGGGAGGGCGCGAGGGAGCTCACGCAGCGCCACCTCCAGGCCGGGCAGCGGGTGTGGCTGGTGACTGCGACGCCGGTCGAGCTGGCGAGCATCCTGGCCCGGCGGCTCGGCCTGACGGGCGCGCTCGGCACGGTGGCCGAGTCCGCCGACGGCGTCTACACCGGCAAGCTGGTCGGTGGCCTGCTGCACGGCGAGGCGAAGGCGGCCGCGGTGGTCGCGCTGGCCAAGCGCGAGGGCCTTGATCTGTCCCGGTCCAGCGCCTATAGCGACTCGTTCAACGACATGCCGATGCTGGAGCTCGTCGGTCACCCGAACGCCGTCAACCCCGACGTCCAGCTGCTCGCCGAGGCCCGGCGGCGGAGTTGGCCGGTCCACGACTTCAGGTCGGGCCGCCGGGCGACCATGATCGCGCTGCCGGTCGCGGCCGGCGCCGGCGCCGTGGCCGGTGGCATGGCCGCGGGCCTCGCCCTGCGCCGCCGCCGCGCCAGCGGCTGACCGCGGGGGTCCGGGGGTCGTCCCCCGGCACAGCACACCGCAGGGGTCCGGGGGTCGTCCCCCGGGACAGCACACCGCGGGGGTCCGGGGGTCGTCCCCCGGGACAGCACAGCTAGCCGAACGCCGGGCCGCGCTCGGCCACGAGCACGTCCAGCCGCTCCTGGATGGTGTCCCGGACGC
>Ga0209380_10000191_pt1 | contig 41259 bp, 36 predicted proteins | sample HubBroMetageWFT6_FD_188347 | JGI IMG/M metagenome (GOLD analysis project Ga0209380, IMG submission 188347) | Warmed and freeze-thawed soil microbial communities from the Hubbard Brook experimental Forest, New Hampshire - Hubbard Brook CCASE Soil... | ecosystem: Environmental > Terrestrial >...
GAACATATTTCAGGATGTCGCCGACATAGCGCGCCGCGCGGACCGTGATCGGCTCGCCCCCATCGAACTGCGTTAGCGCTCCACGCTGATTGCGCTGCATCGACGGCATATCCACCCACCGCAATCTCTAGCGTGGTGCCCGCGGTCAAGCTGAAATCGCCGACGATCTCGACACCCCGACCGCCCACCCCGACCGCGAGCCAGCGAACCGCGTGGCAGGGTCGCCATCGCTACCCTGACGCGCTAGCGTCGGCCGGGTGGCGGTGTGGATCAACGGCGAGGTCGTTCCCGACAACGAGGCCAGAGTCTCCGTTTTCGACCACGGACTGGTGGTCGGCGACGGGGTCTTCGAGACGGTCAAGGTGACGCACCGCACACCGTTTGCCCTGACCCGGCATCTGGTGCGCCTGGCCCAGTCGGCCGCCGGCCTCGGCATGCCCGCCCCGGATCTCGACCAGGTCAGGGCAGGCGTGCAGGCTGTGATTGACAATTCCCCCGATATCCCGCGGGCTCGTCTTCGCATCACCGCGACCGGAGGCGTTGGCCCCCTTGGGTCGGAACGAGGCTCCGCGGCGCCGACGATCATCGTTGCCATCGCCGAGCAGCCGCCGCGCGGAGAGTCGATCGACGTGGTGACCGTCCCCTGGCCGCGCAACGAGCACGGCGCCCTGGCCGGCCTGAAGACGACCTCATACGCGGATAACGTGCGGGCTCTCGCCTACGCGGCCGAACGGGGCGGCAGCGAGGCAATCTTCGCGAACACCGCGGGCAACCTGTGCGAGGGCACGGGCACCAATGTCTTTCTCGTGACCGGCGGCAGGCTGGTGACGCCGCCGCTGTCGGCGGGCTGCCTGGCCGGTGTGACCAGGGCGCTTGTCCTGGAGTGGTCGGGAGCCGAGGAGGCCGATGTCCCCGTCGGGGCCCTTCAGGAGGCCGAGGAAGCCTTCCTAACCGGGACAACCAGGGACGTGCAGCCGATTCGCCGGGTAAATGGCTTCGAACTGGCTGCAGTCCCCGGTCCGGTGACCAGAAAGGCGATCGAGGTATTTGCGATGAGGTCGGCTGAGTCGCCTGATCCGTGAAATGGCGGCCGGCACATACGGCATGGCCATATTCGCGGGCAGCTACCGCTATGCGCGCCAGAGCAGCTCGTCGAGCTCGCTGTCGACGTCGACGTAGTTGCCCTCCTGGCCCGGTGCGATGACCTCGTAGGTCTTGGTGAGGAAACCGGCGGTCGAGCTGCGCGGGGCCTCGAAGTGAGCCTCGCCGAACGGAGAGGACAGGGCGATGTTCAGGAGCTCGCGGCCGTGATCGTCGGTCGGCCACACCTGCACGTCGCCTTCGCCCGCTGGGCCCTCGAGGCCAACGGCAAGCAGGTCGCGCGCAAAGATCCACTCGACGGGCTCGTCGGTGCCGACGTGGAACGCCATGCGGATCGCGTACGGGTCGTCGGCGCTGTAGTAAAGACTGGCCACGAGAGGGACTGCACCGTGGTCAGGAACCACCAGAGACAGGCCGAGTTCTGCGGACACGGTCGCACTGCTGTTCATCATCGGGTCAGACCTTTGCCTTGTCGTGTCCCGGATTGCCGGGCTTCGTTTTATTGCGCGCGGTTGTCTATCACTTATGTCGCGCGGGGAGCGCGAAATTGTTATCGCGGGACTTTGATTCCGCGAAAGAAGTCGCTCGTAACCTCGGTCACCACTCATCAAACCGTCCACGACCTGGTCAAACGCTTCGAGAAATAAAACACCGATTTTCGCGCGGACTGTTCCTGCGAGTTCAGGGAACCTGTTGTGACCTGCATCTCACGATGCGGACAGCAAACGTTTGCCCAGGTAGAAGGCCTGCTCAGGAACACGGGAGCGCCCCCGGAGCGCGAAATTTGTTGCAATCCATGCGCACGCTGCCGGGGGCGCTGAGTGATCAAAGCCGCTCGAAGCCGCAGAGACCTCCTCTAGCTCTCTGAAACTTATATATCCGGATTTTAGGGATAGATTGAAGGGCCGCGTCCGCTAACGAGCGGTGCGTCCGGCGTTGGCCGCGATCGCGTCGCGGATATATGCCGACAGTCCCGCGGCGATCGGCTCGTAATTCGCGGCGAAGCGCTGATCCGCCACGTACATTTCGCCAAGGCCGCGGTGAATCTCCGGCGAGCAGTCATAGAACCACCGGCTGATGTGCTGGCGGTGCTGCTCGGCCGCGTCCATCGCGGCGGGGGAGTCCGGCGCGGCGCCCGCGGCCTTCGCGGCCGCGAACGCCCGGGTGATCCGCTCGCCCTCGTCCTTGATCGTCAGCCAGTCCTGCTTGGTGTAGGACCTCGCCCGGCCCATCGATTCGCGGTAGGCATCCGTTTCACCCCAGCGCCCGCGGGCCTCGTCGGCATGCAGCGCCGGGTCGTGGTCCCCGAACACCTCCAGGCGCTCCTCCGGGGTTAGTGAGATTCCGGTCATCTCTGCATCCATCGCTTTCTCCACGGCCACGATCAGGCGCCTGGTCCGCTGCAACCGCGCGGTCAGCAGGGCGTGCTGGCGGCGCAAGTGCTCGGCTGGCTCGGCGCCGGTGTCGCTGACCAGGTCGGTGATCTCCTCAAGGGCAAAACCGAGCTCGCGGTAGAACAAGATCTGCTGCAGATGGCGCAGGTCCTCATCGCCATAGCGGCGGTAGCCGGCGTTCGACCGGCCGGCCGGCGATAGCAGGCCGATCTGGTCGTAGTGGTGCAGCGTCCGCACCGTGACTCCGGCCAGCTTCGCGATCTGACCCACCGTGTAGCTCACGTCCGCCCTCCTTCCGGCCTCGATCCTCAACCATGACGTTACGTTAGGGTCAAGACCGATTGCAGGAACGGCTGGCGAGGGCCAGTGCCGCGAACGCACGAACCCTCGGACTGGCCAGAATGCGCTACCCTGAGATCGCCTTGCGGCCGGGAGTAGACGCGCGCAGGCGAGGGCGATTGGCTCAGCGGGAGAGCGCCTCGTTCACACCGAGGAGGTCACTGGTTCGATCCCAGTATCGCCCACCGAGAAACAGCAGGTCAGGGCCAGTGCCTACAAGATCAGAAAATAACGAAGATCGCTTGGGGGCCACGCCGGGGGCCATTGGAGCAAACAGTGGCTAGGGGCGAGGTCGTCTATTTCGACCACGATGGCTCCGACTGCAAGGACCGTTATCACCGCCGTTGTACCGGCCGGTGGCGAGCTGAGGTCAACCTCGAGAAGCTCGAAGAGCTGCACCGCGAGATCCAGCAGGGCGTCCGGTCGGGCCGAAGCTACACAGTGGCCAAGACAGTCGACGACTGGCCAGACGGGCCGATGGCCGACCGGGCCGAGAAGACCATCAAGACGCTGCGCGAGATCCTGGACCCTGCGACCGACATCCTCGGCCAAATCGTGCTGCGCGGTCTGACCGCAGATCAGGTCAGCAAAGCTTTGATCAAGCTTGCACAAGCGCGGTCAACTCGAACCGTTAGAGACACCCGCGCGAACCTCGTCCGGGTCATCACCTACGCCCAGGCGCGCGGGCTCGTGAGCCGTAATGTCGCAAGCCTCGTTTGCGGCGCCGCAGGGGAAGGCACCCGGCAGGCCGAGTAAATCGCTGACAGTGACCCAGGCAAGGGCCGAGCTGACGGCGGCTGAGGATGACTGGCTGAATGCGCATTTCGTGCTGAGCCTGGTGTCTGGTGTCAGGACCGAGGAGGCGCGCGCGCTTCGGTGAGACCACCTGGACATCGACGGCCCGAGGCCGTACGTGAACGTGTGGCGCTCGGTGCGGGCGGGGGAGACGTGAAGACCCGGCGCCGAGCGGCCGGTTTGCAGCGCTGCATCGCGGGCGACGTCGTCGGCCTCGGTCATAGTCGTTCGACCGCTGGTTAGCATCCGTTCTGGTTGCCGTTGATCAGCTGGATGGCGACCCCCAGGTTGAGCAGGTAGCGGGTGCCGCCGGACTGGTAGTAGATGTATTCCGAGCTGGCGGTGCCCTGGGCGCCTGATGGCCTGAGCACAAGGATCAGGTTGTAGACGGCCTGACCTGGCAGGTGCGGTATCACCGCGCGGTCCGCATGCTGCCGCCGGTTCCACTCGATGCCTGGTGACCGCGCGAACGGGGGGCCTGGCGGGTAGCCGGAAAAGACGCCCATCAGGTCGGAACCGGTGATGGGGATGACCCAGGCGGCAACTATCTTCAGATGATGCGCGCCGACCAGGGTGACTTTGGTGATCCGGGCCGGGCCGCCGGTGTTGCCGAAGGCCAGCGGGGCGAATGTGCCCACTCCGTTGCGGGGCACCGGGATGCACTCCGACCCGAGGCCGGAGGCGCTTTTGCCGAATGGTCCGTCTGTGCTGAGGCCGGAACTGCACCCGGCCGCGAGGAGGAGGGCCAGCCCCGCGGCCAGCCCTCCGATCCGCATGGCACAAACCCTCATCCGGGGTATCGCTCTCGCGCCTGAGCTTCAAGGCGGCGCAGCTTCCTGGTAGCCACCTTGAAGACCCGCGAGTCGGGCCGTTCGTAGGTCAGCAGGTCGTCCCACTTATCCAGCGCGATCATCATCGCGTCGTCTGCGACTTCCTCGGCCCAACCGAGGAGGTCACTGGTTCGATCCCAGTATCGCCCACACTCTCTTGACACACTCTGAAAAAGGGGCTGGCTCCGTTACTGAGAGCCGGCCCTTGAATCATTTCCCCGGCAAATTACTCAGTCTGGGCACAGGCTCCGGACGCGCCCCGTAGCTGGGGCTTTGCCTTACTCATCGTTTGCAAATCTGGTGGGTTCTCCGCGAGTCGAGTCGGGTAGTCCCGTGACGCTAAGTAATTAGAATGGCACGCAGAGGCGAACATCCGGTCGTGCCACGGGACGGGGGAGCGGCGTGTTCGGAGTGGGACGGCCTGAACCGCAGCCTGCCGGGGACAAGCCCCAGGACGGCGGCGAGCCTAGCCAGTCAAGCGGTCCGGAAAAGAAGCCGAGCGGGCCCGGCAAGCGTGTGGTCACGATCGGTGCCGTGGCGGCGGCGGTGGCGCTTGCAGGCGGCGGCTATGCCCTGAGCCAGGGCGACAGCCCTTCCAGCCAGGCGGCGCACGTTCAGCTCGCACAGGCGTCAGGACCGATACGTCTGGAGTCGATCACGCCTGCGGCCGGGACAACCCACGTGGACGGCGCGCAGCCAATCACCGTCAGCTTTTCCGGGCCGCTCGCGGCCGATTCGCCCGACCCGACGCTGCAGCCGGCCATCTCCGGAAGCTGGAGCACGCAGGGCGACGACCTCGTATTCAACCCGAGCTACTCACTGCCGCCCTCGGCCGAGGTGACGGTTCAGGTGCCCGGCGGCCCGGCGGGCGTGCGGGGTACGGACGGCGGCCTGCTGGCCAGCACGGTCACCGACCACTTCAAGACCGAGGGCTACTCGGAGCTCCGGCTCGCCGAGGTGCTCGGCGAGCTCGGCTACCTGCCGCTGACCTGGACGCCGTATGAGAGTGGTGCCGAGCGCATGCAGCAGCTCACGGGCCCGCAGACGCAGGCGGCGCTGGCATTCGAGCCGCCACCGGGCACCTTCACCTGGCGGCCGGGCTATCCGTACTCACTGCGCGACCAGTGGAGCGCCGAGCAGTCGAACCTGATCGTGCGCGGCGCCGTGATGGCCTTCCAGTCCCAGCACGGGATGACGGTCGGCGCCAGTGTGGACCAGCACTTCTGGCAGGCGCTGTTCCGGGCCGCGGCGGCAGGCCAGCAGAACGCCAACGGCTACTCCTACGCGATCGCGAGCAAGGCGCTTCCGGAGACGCTAACGATCTGGCACAACGGGCGGGTCGTATTTCGCAGCCTGGCCAATACCGGCATTCCGGTCTCGCCGACCGTCGACGGCACGTTCCCGGTCTACCTGAGGCTGCGCTACCAGATCATGCGCGGCACCAACCCCGACGGCAGCTCCTACGCCGACCCAGTGTCGTTCGTGAGCTACTTCAACGGCGGTGACGCGGTCCACTACTTCCCGCGGGGCTCCTACGGATTCCAGCAGAGCCTGGGCTGCGTCGAGCTGCCGTACAGCTCGGCGGAGCAGGCCTACCCGTATCTGACCTACGGCAGCCTGGTCAGCGTCATGGGCTAGCCAGTCCGGCCTGGCCACCGAGCTAGGCGCCCGGCACCGCGACGAAGCGGTGCCGGGCGCCTTGTCATGCGCGCTCGCACTGCCGCGGCCCCAGGCGTCGTGTTGCCAAGATCACCACCTGGGGTGCAATGACCCCGCGCCGGGCGGGCGTTCATCCCTACGAGCCGCGCGTTACCCCCGGCCCAGGGCCGAATTACCGAAGCGTGGCCAGCCAGTCCCGGTCAAATCAGACCATCTAGGCCGATAGCCAGTCGGGCAAGCAACCAATCGCTGATCGAGGGGACCCCCATGTCTACGAAGCGGCTTCGCACGCGGATAACGGCAATTGCCGGAGTTATCGCCGTCCTGCTCGTAGGGGGAATCTGGGTTGCCCTCCAGGGCTCAGCTCAGCCGGCCGCCGGTCAGACCGCGGGCGGGTCGCTGAAGCTGACCTCGGCCAGTCCGGCTGAGACCGCGACCGGCGTCAACGGGACCACCCCGATCGAAGTCCATTTCTCCGCGCCCGTCGCCGCCGACTCCGCCATGCCGACGGTCAAGCCCGGGATCGCCGGCAGCTGGCACGGCGCTGGCACCAGCACGCTGGAGTTCAGGCCCGCGGCCGGCTTCAAGCAGGACACGAACGTGACGGTCACGGTCCCGGCCGGCACCAGCGGTGTCCGTTCCGCCAGCGGCGGCCAGCTTGCCCGGGCCCAGCAGGTCAGCTTCCGCACCGGCAGCTACCAGACCGCCCGGCTCGACCAGGTGCTGGCTCAGCTTGGCTACCTCCCGCTGACGTGGCAGGCCACCGGTAACTCGGCCCAGCCCACGAGCGCTGCCGCTCAGCTGTCCGCCGCCTACGCGCCGCCGCAGGGCAAGTTCACCTGGGACGCGGGCTACCCGAGCACGATCCGCAAGTTCTGGCACGGCGGCGCGACCAGCGGCCTGATCCTCTCGGGTGCGGTCATGGCGTTCGAGTCCAACCACGGGCTGGCCAGGGACGGCGTCGCCGGGCAGCGGGTGTGGGCCGCGCTGCTGAAGGCCGAGGCCGACAACCAGAAGAACACCCGCGGCTACACCTACGCGGTCGCCAGCGAGGCAAGCCCCGAGACGCTGACGATCTGGCACAACGGCCGCGTCGTGCTGCACAGCCTGACCAACACCGGCATCCCGCAGTCGCCGACCACGATCGGCACCTCGCCGGTCTACCTGCGGTACAACTCCCAGGTCATGCGCGGCACGAACCCGAACGGCTCCAAGTACGCCGAGCAGGTCTACTACGTGTCGTACTTCCGCGGCAGCCTGGCCGTGCACTACGACCTGCGGCCCCGCTACGGCTTCCCGCAGAGCCTGGGCTGCGTGGAGCTGCCGATGAACGAGGCCAAGCAGGCCTTTCCGTACCTCACCTACGGCAGCCTGGTCACGGTCCAGCCGGGCGCGCTGACCCCGAGCACCAGCCCGACCGACCCGACCACCTGACCGGCCGCGGTCGGGGCCGGCCGCAGGCAGGAACAGGCCGGCCCGCCACGCCGGACGGCGCACGTCGATAGCATCAAGGCACCGAGGCGATCACGCCAGTTAGCGCGTTTCCCACCTTGCTAAGGAGCCTGCCGTGCCTGCCGACAAGCTGCACATCACACTCGCCGGAAGCGAGCATGTGGTGGAGGAGGGCACGACGGCGGGCCAGGCGCTGGCCGGACAGCCCCGGGCGATCGCTGCCTGGGTCAACGGCGAGCTGACCGACCTGGCCGCGGTGCTCGGCGACGGCGACGAGGTCGAGCCGGTCGGCATCGACTCGCCCGACGGGCTGAACATCCTGCGCCACTCCACCGCGCACGTGCTGGCGCAGGCGGTTCAGGATCTGTTCCCCGAGGCCAAGCTCGGCATCGGCCCGCCGATCGAGAACGGCTTCTACTACGACTTCGACGTGCCTGCGGCGTTCACGCCGGATGACCTGAAGAAGATCGAGCAGAAGATGCGCCAGATCGTCAAGCAGGGCCAGCGCTTCCGCCGCCGCCCCGTCACCGACGACGAGGCCAGGGACGAGCTGGCCGACGAGCCCTACAAGCTTGAGCTGATCGACCTGAAGGGCGGAGCCGGCAGCGGCGAGGTGCCGGGCGACGCCGGCGAGTCGGTGGAGGTCGGCGGCGCCGACCTGACCATCTACGACAACCTGAACCCGTCGACCGGCGAGCTGGAGTGGAAGGACCTCTGCCGCGGCCCCCACGTGCCGACCACGAGGGATATCCCCGCCTTCAAGCTCATGCGCTCAGGCGGCGCCTACTGGCGCGGCAGCGAGCAGAACCCGCAGCTGCAGCGGATCTACGGCACCGCCTGGCCGTCGCGCGAGGCCCAGGATGACTACCTGACCCTCCTCGTGGAGGCCGAGAAGCGGGATCACCGCAAGCTCGGCGCCGAGCTTGACCTGTTCTCGTTCCCGACCGAGATCGGCAGCGGGCTGCCCGTTTTCCACCCCAAGGGCGGCATCGTCCGCAAGGCGCTCGAGGACTACTCCCGCCAGCGGCACGAGCAGGCGGGCTATGAGTTCGTCTACACCCCGCACATCACCAAGTCGCAGCTGTTCGAGACCTCGGGCCACCTGCAGTGGTACGAGGAAGGCATGTACCCGCCCATGGAAATGGAGGGCGCCAGGTACTACCTCAAGCCGATGAACTGCCCGATGCACATCCTGATCTACTCCTCGCGCGGGCGGTCCTACCGCGAGCTCCCGGTGCGGCTGTTCGAGTTCGGCACCGTCTACCGGTTCGAGAAGTCCGGCGTCGTCCACGGCCTGACCAGGGCGCGCGGCTTCACCCAGGACGACTCGCACATCTTCTGCACGCCCGAGCAGCTTCAGGATGAGCTCGCCAGCCTGCTCGACTTCGTCGTCGGCCTGCTGCGCGACTACGGGCTCACCGAGTTCGAGGCCGAGCTGTCGACCCGGCCGGAGAAGTTCGTCGGCGAGATCGCCGAGTGGGACCGGGCCGAGGCCGCGCTCAAGTATGCGCTGGACAAGTCCGGCCTGCCGTACGTGATCGCCGAGGGCGAGGGCGCCTTCTACGCGCCGAAGATCGACGTGCACGTCAAGGACGCGATCGGCAGGCGCTGGCAGCTGTCGACGCTGCAGGTCGACTTCCAGGAGCCCGGCCGGTTCGGGATCGAGTACCAGGCGGCCGACGGCAGCCGGCAGCGCCCGTACATGATCCACCGTGCGCTCTTCGGCTCGATCGAGCGCTTCTTCGGCATCCTGCTCGAGCACTACGCGGGCGCGTTCCCGCCGTGGCTGGCCCCGGTGCAGGTCGTCGGCATCCCGATCTCCGACTCCCACGCCGAGTACCTGGAGAACGTCGCCACCCGGCTGCGGGAACACGGCATCCGGGTCGAGGTCGACACCAGCGATGACCGCATGCAGAAGAAGATCCGGAACGCCCAGCGGCAGAAGGTGCCGTACATGCTGCTCGCCGGTGATGACGACGTCGCGGCCGGGGCGGTGTCGTTCCGCTACCGCAGCGGCGAGCAGAAGAACGGCGTGCCCGTCGTCGACGCCATCGCCGAGATTACCGGCGCGGTAGCCAGCCGGATCCAGGTCTGACGCCCGTGCCGGACGGCAGCCGCGCCAGTGAGCCGCAGCGCCTCGACCCCGCCGACGACACGGAGGACGTAGGGCCCGACGGCCTGCAGCGGCTCTGGATGCCGCACCGGATGGCCTACATCAAAGGTGAGGGCAAGCCCGCGGACGGGACCGCGCCCGAATGCCCGTTCTGCCGCATCCCCAAGCTCAGCGACGAGGACGGGCTCATCGTGGCCCGCGGCACCCACGTGTACGCGGTCCTGAACCTCTACCCCTACAACAGCGGTCACCTCATGGTGGTGCCGTACCGCCACGTCGCCGACTACACCGACCTCGATGCGGGCGAGACCGCCGAGCTGGCCGACTACACCAAGCGCTCGATGACCGCGCTCCGCGATGCCTCGCAGGCCCAGGGCTTCAACATCGGCATGAACATGGGCAGCGTCGCCGGCGCCGGCATCGCCGCGCACCTGCACCAGCACGTCGTTCCGCGGTGGGGCGGCGACGCGAACTTCATGCCCGTCGTCGGCCGGACCAAGGTGCTTCCCCAGCTCCTGCCGGACACGCGACGGCTCCTCGCCGCCGCCTGGCCCCATTAGGGCGGGAACGGGCTGCCGCCAGGCCAGTGTTCCCCGCAACGGCACACTGGCCCGGCGCCGCCGCGTCTAGGCCTTCTCGGCGGTGGCGAACTTCTCCGCCAGGTGTGACGGCAGCGGTTCGTAGCGCAGGTACGAGCGCGTGAACGAGCCGGTGCCGTGCGACATCGAGCGCAGGTCGATCGCGTAGCGGATGATCTCGAGCTCGGGGATCTCGGCCTTGACCAGTGTCCGCCCGCCGGCGATCGGCTCGGTGCCGAGCACGCGCCCGCGCCGGGACGACAGATCGGACATGACCGCTCCGACGTAGTCGTCGGCGACGAGGACCGATACCTCGTCGACCGGCTCCAGCAGCAGCACCTGGGCCTTCGCGGCGGCGTCCCGCAGGCCGGCCCGGCCTGCCTTCTGGAACGCCATGTCCGAGGAGTCCACCGAGTGCGCCTTGCCGTCGTACAGCGTGACCCTGACGTCGACCATCGGGAAGCCGGACAGCACACCCTGCTCCAGCTGGGTCCGCACGCCCTTCTCGACCGAGGGGATGAACTGGCGCGGCACCACGCCGCCGACGATCTTGTCGACGAACTCGAAGCCGCCGCCCGAGCCGGTCGGCTCGACCTCGACGTGCACGATGCCGAACTCGCCGTGGCCGCCCGACTGCTTGACGTTCCGGCCGAGACCCTGGGCCTTGCTCCCGACGGTCTCGCGCAGCGGCACCCGCAGCTCCACGGTCTCGACGGCTACGCCGTACCGGGCGGACAGCCGGTCAAGCAGCAGGTCGGCGTGCGCCTCGCCCATGCACCACAGCACGAGCTGCCGGGTTTCGGCGTTGTTCTCCAGCCGTACGGTCGGGTCCTCGGCCACCACCCGGGCCAGCGCCTGGGACATCTTGTCCTCATCGGCCTTGGACTTGGCCTGGATCGCCACTGGCAGCAGCGGCTCGGGCATCGCCCACGCCTCCATCAGCAGCGGGTTCTCCTTGTCCGAGAGCGTGTCCCCGGTCTCCGCGGTGCCGAGCTTGGCCACGGCGCAGATGTCACCGGCCTGGCACTGATTCACCGGGCGCTGCAGCTTGCCGAGCGGCGAGGTGAGCGCGCCCACCCGCTCGTCCTCGTCGTGGTCGGCGTGCCCGCTGGCCGCGCGGCCGTGCCCGGACACGTGCACGGTCTGATCGGGCCTCAGGGTGCCGGAGAAGACCCGGACCAGGCTGACGCGCCCGACATAGGGGTCCGACGTGGTCTTGACCACCTCGGCCAGCAGCGGGCCGTCGGGGGTGCACTTCAGGTTTGTGACCGGCTTGCCGTCGACGGTCGTGACCGCCGGCATCGGGTGCTCCTCGGGTGGCGGGAACGCCTGCGTCATCACCTCGAGCAGCTCGGTCATGCCGATGTGATGCGGTGCCGAGGAAGCGAGCACGGGATAGAAGCTGCCGCGGGCGACCGCCTTCTCCAGGTCCTCGATGAGTCCGTTGACGTCGAGGTCCTCACCGGACAGGTAGGAGTCCATGAGGCTCTCGTCTTCGCTCTCCTGGATGATCGCCTCGATCAGCGCGCCCCTGGCCTCCTCGGCCTGGTCGGCGAAGGCGGCCGGGATCTCGCTCTCGGTCCGGCTGCCGCCGGAGTAGTCGTAGAACTTCTGCGACAGCAGCCCGATCAGGCCCTGCACGCCGCCCTGGCCGTCGGTGACCGGCAGGTAAAGCGGCGCGACCGAGTCGCCGAACGCGGCCCGGCACGCACTGAGCGCCTCGTCGAAGTCGCCACGCTGGTGGTCGATCTTGGTGACGACCACGGCCCGCGGCGTGCCGACGGCGGCGCACTCGTCCCAGAGCATCTGGGTCAGCCCGTCGATGCCCTCGGCCGCCGAGACGGTGAACAGCGCGGCATCCGCGGCCCGCAGGCCGGCGCGCAGGTCGCCGGTGAAGTCGGCGTAGCCGGGCGTGTCGAGCAGGTTGATCTTGACGTCCTCGTATGTGAACGGCACGAGGGTCAGGTTGACCGACCGCTGCTGCCGGATCTCTACCTCATCGAAGTCGCTGGCCGTCGAGCCGTCTTCGACCCTGCCCTCGCGCTGAATGGTCCCGGTGTCGACCAGGAGGGCCTCGGCGAGCGTTGTCTTTCCTGCTCCTGAGTGGCCGACCAGCACCACGTTGCGCACGCTTTCGGGCTGGCCGGCCGCTGTTGTCCGGCCGGCGGCTCCCGCTGCATGAGACTTGTCCGCCATCCGCATCGCCTCCCGTGGCTCGTGCAGTTCTCCTGCTTGCCGCCCAGCCTTTACCTGACGGTCGATGTTCACAAGCCCCTGGCCGAAATGGGGCCTCTGCCCCCGCGACCTCCGGGGTTCCGCCAGTAAGATCAAGCCGCCATGCTCAAAGTCCTGCGCCCAGCGCTGGGCCGTCTGCTGACCCCGGTTGGGCAGGCCCTGGCCCGGACCCCGATCACGCCGAACGCCCTCACGATCGTCGGCTGCATCGGCATGTCCGCGGGCGCACTTATCTTCTTCCCCACCGGCCACCTGTTCGTCGGCGTCGTTGTCTGCACCCTGTTCGTCTTGCTGGACATGCTCGACGGGACGCTGGCCCGGATCAAAGGAACAACCGGGCCGTTCGGCGCGTTTCTGGATTCGACGCTGGACCGCGTCGCGGACGCAGCTGTCTTCGGCGGGCTGGCGATCTGGTTCGTACGCGGCGGGCACGACCGGGTGCTGGCGGCGGTGTCGCTGTTCTGCCTGGTCGCGGGCTCACTAGTGTCGTACGCGAAGGCCAGGGCGGAGAGCCTCGGCCTGAAGTGCGACGTTGGATTCGCAGAACGTACCGAAAGGTTGCTTATCGGGCTTGTGGCGGCGGGGCTGTCGGGCCTTGGCGTACCGTATGTCCTCCCCGTAGGTCTTTGGCTGCTAGCGGCAGTTAGTGCCTTTACCTTCGGGCAGCGAGTGTTGGCCGCCCGCCGGTCCGCTCTCGCGCTCGCCGCCAAAGACGCAGCTGGATCCGCGCCTGGAGGGTAGATGCCTGGAGTCAAGGACAAGCTCATCGACGCCGGGTACGGGCTTGGCTGGAGTCTTGTCTGCAGGCTCCCGGAGAAGTGGGCGGCCGCCGCGTTCCGGTTCGTGGCCGACATTGCCTGGCGCCGCGAGGGCAGGCGCGTGCAGGTGCTTGAGGCCAACCTGGTGCGCGTCCTCGGCCCGGACGTAGAAGGCAAGGCGCTTCGCGCCGCGTCGCGCGAGGTTATGCGCAACTATGCGCGATACTGGCTAGAGATCTTCCGCCTGCCAGTGCTGCCCGTGGAGCATCTCGTGGACGGAATGTACGACCCGGACGGTGCGGCTCAGGCGATCCTGGGCGCGGCCGCTGAGGGCCGCGGCGTCGTGATCGCCCTTCCGCACATGGGGAATTGGGACCAGGCAGGGGCATGGATCATCACCAAGGGGGCAGGCTCATTCACCACGGTCATGGAACGGCTGAAGCCGGAGTCAGTCTACGAGCGCTTCGTCACGTTCCGTGAGGGCCTAGGCATGGAGGTGCTACCTGCTAGCGGAGGGGTCCGGCCGTTCGGGATACTGGCCCAGAGACTGCGGGCTGGCAAGATTGTCATTCTGCCGGCCGACCGCGATGTCACCGGCAGTGGCATCGAAGTAGATTTCTTCGGCGAGAAGGCCAAAATGATGGGCGGTTCTGCTGCGCTCGCGGTGCTGACCGGCGCCGCGCTGCTGCCCGCCACCCTCTGGTTCACCGAGGACGGGTGGGGAGTCAGCGTCGGCTCGGAGATCCCGCAGCCCGCCGAGGGCACCAGGCCGCAGAAGATCGCCGCGATGATGCAGGACGTCGCCAGCTTCTTCGAGGCCGGGATCCGCGAGCACCCCTACGACTGGCTCATGCTGCAGAAGGTGTTCGTGGCCGACCTGGACCCGGCGCGGCAGGCCCGCGCCGTCGCCCGCGCGGCCAGCAACGGCCAGCACAGCGGTGACCTGGGCCGCAACGGCCCGGTCCTCGGTCAGGAAGCGCCATGAGGGTCGGCATCGTCTGCCCCTATGACTGGGAGGTGCCCGGCGGGGTCCGCGAGCACATCAGCGGGCTGGCCGAGGCGCTGATCGAGCTTGGCCACGAGGTCTCGGTGATCGCACCGGCCGATGACGACGCTGACCTGCCGTACTACGTGGTCCCTGCGGGTCGCGCCGTTCCCGTCCCTTATAACGGCTCCGTCGCGAGGCTTGCGTTTGGCTTCCTGTCGGCCGGCCGGGTGCGGCGCTGGCTGAAGGACGGCGACTTCGACGTCCTCCACGTGCACGAGCCCGCCGCGCCGAGCCTGTCGCTGCTGGCCTGCTGGGTTGCCGACGGGCCGATCGTCGCGACCATGCACGCAGCGATGCCGCGCTCGCGCGCGCTGCACGCCGCCCAGCCGATCCTGGCGTCCGCGCTGGAGAAGATCAGCGGCCGGATCGCGGTCGCCGAGGCCGCGCGGTCGACGCTGGTCGAGCACCTCGGCGGCGACGCGGTCCTGATCCCGAACGGTCTTCACGTCAGCCGGTACGAGAAGGCCGAGCCGCTGCCTGGCTTCCCCGGCCGGGGCGGCACGCTGGGCTTCCTCGGGCGGCTGGACGAGGCGCGCAAGGGCCTGGACATCCTGCTGGCCGCCTTCACCCTGATGGCGGCCGAGCGGCCGGACCTGCGCCTGCTCGTCGCGGGGCGGGGCGACCCGGATGAGGTCTATGCCCAGGTTCCGCCGGCGCTCCGGGACCGGGTGGTTTTGCTTGGCCAGGTCAGCGACGCCGACCGGATCCGGATGCTGCACTCGGTCGACGTGTTCTGCGCGCCGAACACCGGCGGCGAGAGCTTCGGCTACGTGCTCGTGGAGGCCATGGCCTCCGGCGCCCCGATCGTGGCCAGCGACCTGGAGGCGTTCCGCCAGGTGCTGCGCGGCGGCGAGGCGGGCGAGCTGTTCCCCACCGGGGACCCGGCGGCGCTGGCGGCGGCCGCGGGCCGGCTGCTCGATGACCCGGCCCGACGGGCGACGCTGGCCGCCAACGCGGCGGTTGCTGTGCGCGAGTTCGACTGGTCCGTGGTGGCCAGGGACGTTTTGCGCGTGTACCAGGCCGTTGTGCCGGCGGCCGGGCGCGTGGCAGTCTCGCTGTGACACTGTCTGTCCCTGTGACACTGTCTAAGGCAGGCTTAGCATGACCCCGATGACCAGCATTCTTGTCATTGCCCTGCTGGCCTGCGTCGGTGTCTACATCTCCTGGCGGGCCGGCCGGCTCGACCGGCTGCATGCCCGGCTGGAGGCGGCCCGCTTCGCCCTGGACGCGGCGCTGGTCCGGCGCAGCTCGGTAGCGCTCGAGCTGGCCTCGTCGGGGCTGCTTGACCCGGCGACCAGCGTGCTGCTGGCCGGGGCGGCCCACGACGCCCGGTCGGCTCAGTCGGCGCGGGAGATGCCCGAGAGCGACCTGACCAGGGCGCTGCGCGCGGTGTTCAGCCAGCCGGACTTCATGGCGCTGCTGGCCGGCCGCGAGGGCGCCGAGGAGCTGCTGGCCGAGCTGGAAAGCGCTTCTCACCAGGTGTTCCTGGCCCGGAAGTTCTACAACGACGCGGTCGCCGCCACGCTGGCGGCCCGCCGCCGCTGGCTGGTCGTGATCTTCCGGCTGGCCGGGCGCGCGGCGATGCCCGAGTTCTTCGAGATCGACGACTCCCTGGTGCCGGCGGGGGACGCCGGCCCGGCGGCCGACATCCCGCACCTGACGAGCTAGCTGAGCCGCGGCGCCGGCGGCGATTTGAGGATTGGGACCGTTAGTCAGTGCATAGCGCTGATTTACGGTCCCAATAAGCCGGACGATCTCGTCAGCTGAAGCGCTTCCCGGATCAACCTGTAGCGCTAATGGCGATCGGGGCGGAGGGCCTGGCGGTGGGGACCACCTACCATGGAAGGGTCTCCAGCACCCGGTTCTAAGTGAGGTTTGTCGTGTCTGTCCAGGATTCCGAGCGTTCCAGCACCAGCGGGCAGAAGGGCACCAGCCGGGTCAAGCGCGGCATGGCCGACATGCTCAAGGGCGGCGTGATCATGGATGTCGTCACGCCGGAGCAGGCCAAGATCGCCGAGGACGCCGGGGCCGTGGCCGTCATGGCCCTGGAGCGGGTGCCGGCCGACATCAGGGCCCAGGGCGGCGTCGCCCGGATGAGCGACCCCGACATGATCGACGGCATCATCGCCGCGGTCTCCATCCCGGTCATGGCCAAGTGCCGGATCGGGCACTTCGTCGAGGCGCAGGTCCTGCAGGCCATCGGCGTCGACTACATCGACGAGTCCGAGGTCCTCACCCCGGCCGACGAGGCCCATCACGTGGACAAGTGGGAGTTCACCGTCCCGTTCGTATGCGGCGCGACCAACCTCGGCGAGGCGCTGCGCCGGATCACCGAGGGCGCCGCGATGATCAGGTCCAAGGGCGAGGCCGGCACCGGGAACGTCGTGGAGGCCACCCGGCACATGCGCTCGATCCGGTCCGACATCCGCAGGCTGGCCGGGCTGCCGCCGGAGGAGCTCTTCAGCGCGGCCAAGGACCTGCAGGCCCCGTATGAGCTGGTCGCCGAGGTAGCGGCGGCGGGCAAGCTGCCGGTCGTGCTGTTCACCGCGGGCGGGCTCGCCACCCCGGCCGACGCGGCGATGATGATGCAGCTCGGCGCGGACGGCGTCTTCGTCGGCTCGGGCATCTTCAAGTCGGGCGACCCGGCCGCCAGGGCCGCGGCCATCGTGAAGGCCACGACGTTCCATGACGACCCGGACGTGATCGCGAAGGTGTCGCGCGGGCTGGGCGAGGCGATGGTCGGCATCAACCTGGACGAGCTGGCGCCCGAGCAGCGGTACGCCGGCCGCGGCTGGTGATGGCGCAGTCCGAGGCGCTTGAGGACGGCGGGCGAGAGGGGCGCGGCCCGGGGGGCGGTCAGCGGCCGTCCGTCGGCGTCCTGGCGCTGCAGGGCGACGTGGCCGAGCACCTGCGGGCGCTGCGCGCGGCGGGAGCGTCCCCGGCGGGCGTGCGGCGGCCGGAGGAGCTGGACCGGGTCGAGGGGCTGGTCATTCCGGGCGGCGAATCGACCACCATCTGGAAGCTGATCGACATCTTCGGGCTGGCCGACCAGCTGCGGAAGCGCATCGCGGACGGAATGCCCGTGTTCGGCTCCTGCGCGGGGATGATCATGCTCGCGGACCGGCTGCCCGATCCGGCCTCGGGCCAGGAGACCCTCGGCGGCATCGACATGACCGTCCGGCGCAACGCGTTCGGCCGTCAGGTGGACTCCTTCGAGGTCGATCTGGACATCACCGGCCTGCGCGGGGCGCCGTACCGCGCGGTCTTCATCCGGGCGCCCTGGGTCGAGGAGGTCGGCCCCGGCGTCGAGATTCTCGCGACTGAGCCCGGCACGAGTAGGATCGTCGCCGTTCGCCAGGGTCGGGCGCTCGCAACGTCGTTCCATCCCGAGCTCACCCCGGACTGGCGCATCCACGAGATGTTCGTCGAAATGGTGAGGGATCGGGCATGAGCGGCCACTCCAAGTGGGCCACCACCAAGCACAAGAAGGCGGCGGTTGACGCCAGGCGCGGCAAGCTGTTCGCGAAGCTGATCAAGAACGTCGAGGTGGCGGCCCGCTCGGGCGGGGCCGATCCGGCTGGCAACCCGACGCTCTACGACGCGATCCAGAAGGCCAAGCGCAGCTCGGTCCCGAACGACAACATCGACCGGGCGGTGCGCCGCGGCGCGGGCCTGGAGGCCGGCGGGGCTTCCTACGAAACTGTCACGTACGAGGGTTACGCTCCCGGCGGCGTCGCCGTCCTGGTTGAATGCCTCACCGATAACAGGAACCGCGCCGCGTCCGAAGTGCGCACCGCGCTGACCCGCAACGGCGGCACGATGGCCGACGCCGGCTCGGTTTCCTACCTGTTCAGCCGCAAGGGCGTCGTCATCGTCACCAAGGCCGGCGGGGTCACCGAGGACGACGTGCTGGGCGCCGTGCTGGACGCCGGCGCGGAGGAGGTCAACGATCTTGGCGAGTCCTTCGAGGTGGTCAGCGAGGCGACAGACCTGGTGGCCGTCCGCACCGCACTGCAGCAGGCGGGCATTGAGTATGAGTCGGCGGAAGCGGCCTTCCTGCCCTCCGTGGAGGTCGAACTCGATGAGGAGAACGCCAAGAGGGTGTTCCGGCTGATTGAGGCCGTCGAGGACTCCGACGACGTCCAGGACGTCTACGCGAACTACTCGGTCTCGGACGAGATCATGGAAAAGATCGGGTGACGGCCGGCCACCTGGACATTAGGCCGTTCGGGCCCGCCGACGACGTCGAGGCGGAGCTTGACCTGCGGCGGCGCGCTTTCGGCCCGATCGCGGCCGGCGACCGGCCGCGCTGGATCGCCGGCGTGCAGGCCAGCGTCGACGCCGGACAGATCTTCGGCGTCTTCGACGGGTCCCGGCTGGTGGCCAGCGCCCGGTATTTCGCGATGCGGCAGTGGTGGCTGGGCCGCTCGATACCGATGGCGGGCGTGGCTGGCGTCAAGGTGGCACCGGAGGAGCGCGGCCGGGGCGTCGGCCGCGCGCTGATGCTGGAGATGCTGGCCGGCCTGGAGGACCGCGGATTCCTGCTCTCGACGCTGTATCCGGCCACGGCCAGGCTCTACCGGGCGCTCGGCTGGGAGATAGCCGGGGGCAAGTACGAGACCGTGCTGCCCACGGCGGACCTAGCCGCGCTGCTTCCGCCCGACCCGCTCGTTGGCGGCGACGATGCGGGTGACCAGCCGTCGGCGCCCGGACTGCGCCGGGCCACCGTGCACGACGGCGCCGCCGTGGTGGAGGCGCTCGGGGCTGTGCACCGGACGCTGCGCGACAGCGGCCCGGCCACCGAGACTCCCGACCTCGTGTCGGCCTGGCTCGACGATCATGATCACTTTGCCTACCTGGCCGACGATGGCTTCCTCAGCTACCGCTGGGCCTCCCATAGATCGCCGACGGGCGGCCATGAGCTGCAGGTCGACTTCGTCGCCGCGGCATCGGCCGGTACGGCGCGCACTTTCTGGCAGATCCTGAGCTCGCATGCCGCCAACGCGGACACGATCCGGGCGTGCCTGTCGCCCGGCGACGCGATCGACTGGCTGACCAGGGAGCCGGTTGTGGCCATCCGGCGCAGGGACCCCTGGATGCTGCGGATCATCGACGCGGCGGCCGCGATCGGGGCGCGGGGCTACCCGCCGTCGGCAGCCCTGTCGGTCCAGCTCGACCTGGCCGACGACGTCATGCCGGGGAACGCCGGGCGATGGGCACTGGAGATCAGCGGAGGTGCCGGCACGCTGACTCGAGCGGCAGGACGGGAACGCGGCTCCGCCCTCCGACTCGGCCCCCGCGGGTTCGCCGCGCTCTTCGCCGGCGTGCCGGTCGCCACCCTGCGGCTCACGGGCCTGGCAGCCGGCGGCGGCCAGGAAGCCGATGGCGAGCTGGATGCCGCGTTCGCGTGCGGCCCGGTCCACATGCTGTTCGAGTTCTGAAAGATCCGGGCCGGACTTCTCGCGTGGCCAGCGTGCCGCTGCCCGCCGCGGCGTCATGACCGGTAACGTGCAAGCCGAACAGATGTTCGCAGTCAGCGGGATGGTGGTGGGATGCGCGTGCTCGGCGTGGATCCCGGCCTCACCCGCTGCGGCGTCGGGGTGATCGAGGGGGCGCCAGGCCGGCCCCTGCGGCTCGTGGGCACGGACGTGATCAGGACGCCGCCCGGAGACGACATCGGCGCCCGTCTGCTCGCGCTTGAGGTCGGGCTTGACCGCTGGCTGGCCGAGCACCGGCCGGACGCGGTCGCGGTCGAGCGCGTGTTCAGCCAGCACAACGTGCGGACGGTCATGGGCACGGCGCAGGCCGGCGCCGTCGCCGTGCTCTGCGCGGCCAGGCGCGGGGTGCCGGTGGCGCTGCACACGCCCAGCGAGGTCAAGGCCGCGGTGACCGGCAACGGCCGGGCCGGCAAGCCGCAGGTCGCCGAGATGGTGAGCAGGCTGCTGCAGCTCACCGACCCGCCCAGGCCCGCCGACTGCACCGACGCGCTGGCCCTGGCCATCTGCCATCTGTGGCGCGGGGCGGCTCAGCAGCGCCTCGCCGCCGCCCAGCGAGCCGCCGGAGGAGCGAGATGATTGCACACCTGACAGGCACCGTCGCGGCGCTGGCACCCGATGCCGCGGTCATCGAGGTCGGCGGGGTCGGCCTGCAGGTGCAGTGCGCGCCGGGCACGCTGGCGGGACTGCGCCAGGGAGAGCGGGCCAGGGTCGCGACGTCGCTGGTGGTGCGCGAGGACTCGCTCACCCTGTACGGGTTCGCCAGCGACGACGAGCGCAACACGTTCGAGCTGGTGCAGACCGCCAGCGGGGTCGGACCGCGCCTGGCCCTGGCCATGCTCGCGGTGCTGACACCCGACGCGCTGCGCCGGGCGGTGGCGGCCGAGGACCTCGCGGCCCTCACGTCCGTGCCCGGCATCGGCCGCAAGGGCGCCCAGCGGATCGTGCTCGAACTGGCCGGACGGCTCGGCGCCCCGGGCGACGGCCAGGCGGCGCTGGTGCCCGGCCGGGCCGTGGCGACGCCGGCGTCGGCCTGGCGGGACCAGGTGCGCGCGGGCCTGGTGAGCCTGGGCTGGCAGGCGCGCGAGGCCGACCAGGCGATCGCCGCGATCGAGCCGGAGCTGGCCGAGGCCGCCGGCCCCGACGAGGCCGAGCCCGCGATCGACGTCTCGCTGGCCCTGCGGGCCGCGCTGCGCGTGCTGGGGCGGACATGACGGGCCCGGACGGCCAGGAAGACCGGCTGATATCCGCCCTCGCGAGCAGCGATGACCGGGTCGTCGAAGGCGCCCTCCGCCCGAAGCGGCTGAGCGAGCTCATCGGCCAGTTCCGCGTACGGGAGCAGCTGTCCCTGGTCCTGGAGGGCGCGCTCGGGCGCGGCCGGGTCCCCGATCACGTCCTGCTGTCCGGGCCGCCGGGCCTGGGCAAGACGACGATCGCCATGATCATCGCGGCCGAGCTGGGCACGCCGATGCGCATCACCAGCGGCCCCGCCATCGAGCGGGCCGGTGACCTGGCCGCGATCCTGTCCACGCTCGCCGAGGGCGAGGTGGTCTTCATCGACGAGATTCACCGCGTCGCCCGGCCCGCCGAGGAGATGCTCTACCTGGCCATGGAGGACTTCCGGGTCGACGTGGTGATCGGCAAGGGACCGGGCGCCACCGCCATCCCGCTCGACATCGCGCCGTTCACGCTGGTCGGCGCCACGACCAGGGCCGGGCTGCTGCCCGCCCCGCTGCGCGACCGGTTCGGCTTCACCGCGCACCTGGACTTTTACGAGCCGGCCGAGCTGGGCGTCATCGTCAGGCGGTCGGCGGGCCTGCTCGGAGTGGCCCTCCGTGACGACGGAGCGGACGAGATCGCCGGCCGGTCCCGCGGGACCCCCCGCATCGCGAACCGCCTCCTGCGCCGCGTCCGGGACTACGCCGAGGTGCGCGGCGACGGGATTATCACCAGGGACATCGCCAGGGCCGCGCTGGAGCTGTACGAGGTCGACGAGAGCGGGCTTGACCGGCTCGACCACGCCGTGCTCAGCGCCCTCGTCCGGAAGTTCGGCGGCGGGCCGGTCGGCCTGTCCACGCTCGCCGTGGCGGTGGGCGAGGAGGCCGAGACCGTGGAGGTCGTGGCCGAGCCGTTCCTCGTCCGGGCGGGCCTGATGGCGAGGACGCCACGCGGCCGGGTCGCGACCGCGGCCGCCTGGGAGCACCTGGGCTTGTCCGCGCCCTCCCGCGACAGCGCGCCGAATGGCGGAGAAGTCACGCTTTTCGACTGAAGCAGCGCGTAACTGCAGGTCAGCATCTCGCAGTTTTGGACCCGATCGCCGGTCAGAGGGGATGAACCGCGCACCGCCAGGACGTTACAGCTCGTGACGGGCTGGTTACGAACACTCGCCAGACGCCGTAGCCTGTTGGTGCGTCGCTTCTGCGCCGCTACACTTCGGCAGTTAGTCCATGACAGGCCACCTTGGCGCGCCGGGCACCCAGGCGCGGCGCCATCCGTTCACCCGGATGCAGTGGCAACACTAATTGGAAGGATGTCCCGCCATGCATGGGACACTGAGTCTCGCGGCCGGCCACGTTGTTGCAGCTACGGCCAGCAAGTCGTCGAGTTCGAACTACACGCTCCTGATCTTCATCGTCCTGATCTTCGTGGTCATGTATTTCCTCATGATCAGGCCGCAGCGCAACCGGCAGCGCCAGGCCCAGCAGACCCAGCGTCAGGTCGGCGACGGCTCCCGGATCCGCACCACCGCCGGGATGTACGGCACCATCATCTCCGGCGACGACGATAACGTCTTGGTGGAGTTCGCTCCGGGTGTGCGGATCAAGGTGATGCGCCGCGCCATTATGGGCGTCGTCCCCGATGATGAGCCCGATGGCATCCGCCAGACGGTTCCAGACGTTTCCGATGCTGACGGGTCGGCCACGTTCGGCGACCGCGAGGACAACAGCATCTAGCAGCAAGCGCTGCCGACGACGGAAAGACGACACCGGTGCCTCCTCCAAGCACGACAACCTCCCGGCCCGGGCGGCTCCTGGCCGCCCTGGCCGCGCTCCTGATCGTGATGCTGGCCGGGGTGCTGGCCAGCAACCTGGCCAACCCGAGCCACTGGCATAAGAGCTTCAAGGTCGGCCTTGGCCTCGACTTGTCCTGGGGCACGCAGGTGACCCTGAAGGCGATCCCGCCGGCCGGCAAGGCGGTGGACCAGGGCGCGATGAACAAGGCCAAGTCGATCATGTTCTCGCGGATCAACTCGTCCGGCTTCGTCGGCGCGTCCGTGGTCCAGCAGGGCAGCAACGAGATCGTCGTGTCGGTGCCGCACGAGAACGCGCAGCAGGTCGCCAAGCTGGTCGGCACGACCGCGCAGCTGAACTTCCGGCAGGTGCTGCTGGGCGCGCCGAACTTCGTCGCGGCCTCGACGCCGTCGCCGAGCCCGTCGACCAGCACGAAGGTGTCGACGTCTCCGAAGCCGTCTTCCTCGCCGTCGACGTCCAGCAGCCCGAAGCCGTCCTCGTCCGGCGGCACCGGCCAGGCGGCCGCGGCCAGCGCCATCGGCGGGCAGGCGGCCTCGGCCACGCCCTCGCCATCGGTCTCGGCGAGTTCCTCGTCGTCGCCGAAGGCGTCCGCCAGCCCGTCGGCGAGTTCCTCGGGGACCCTGTCGACGACGGCCGACGGCCTGGGCAACGCCAGCGCGCTGACTTCGCAGACGGTGGCCGACTTCAACCGGCTGAACTGCGCCGACAAGAACTGGCAGACGCAGATCTACGGGTCCAACCCCAACAACTACGACCGCAATGACGCACAGGCGGTCGGCTGCACCAACTACGGCGGCGAGCTCTACAAGTACGCGATGGCGGCGCCGGTCATCCACGGCACCGACCTCACCGCGGTGAACGCCGAGGTCGACCAGACCAGCGGGCAGTGGATTGTCGACTTCAACGTCAAGTCCGGCCCCGCGGCCAAGCTGGGCACGCTGACCGAGCAGATGGCGACCCAGTACTACTCGACCGGAAGCACCAACCCGACGAGCCCGGACGCGTTCCTCGCGCAGCTCGCGGTGGTGCTCGACGGCCAGATCCAGTCCTCTCCTCAGGTCCAGGGCCAGATCACGACCTCCGGTGAGATCAACGGCGGCAGTGGCTCCGGCTTCACCCAGGGGCAGGCCACCTCGCTCGCCAACATCCTCAAGTACGGCCAGCTGCCGCTGTCGTTCCAGACGCTGGACAGCTCCAGCGTTTCGCCGCAGCTCGGCTCCGCCCAGCTGTCCGCGGGGATCATCGCGGGCGTGGTCGGCCTGATCCTCGTGGTGATCTACTCGTTCATCTACTACCGCGGTCTCGCCGTGGTCTCGGTGTCCAGCCTGGCCATTGCGGCGGTGATCACTTACCTCGCAGTCGTGCTGCTGAGCGCGCACGAGAGCTTCAACCTCACGCTCGCCGGCATCGCGGGCCTCATCGTCGCGATTGGCATCACCGCCGACTCGTTCGTCGTGTTCTTCGAGCGATTGCGGGACGAGGTCCGGGAAGGACGCTCGCTGCGCGCGGCCGTCGAACGCGGCTGGGCGCGGGCGAGGCGGACGATCCTGGTCTCGGACACCGTGTCATTCCTCGCCGCGCTGCTGCTGTACATCTTCGCGATCGGTGATGTCCGCGGCTTCGCGTTCACCCTGGGGCTGACCACGCTGGTCGACGTCGCCGTGGTGTTCCTGTTCACCAAGCCCATGGTTACGCTGCTCGCACGGACTGAGTTCTATGGCCGGGGGCACAAGCTGTCCGGCCTCGATCCAGAGCGGCTCGGGATGCGCTCGCCCTGGCGCGGATCCCGCGGCCCGGCTGCCCCGGCTTCCGGCGCCCCGGCCACCCCGAAGGAGGCGTGATGGCGCGGCGCAACAATTTCGCCGGGCGGCTGTACCGCGGCGAGGTCTCCTTCGACTTCGTCGGCAGGAAGAAGCTCTGGTACTCGATCTCGGGCGGGATCCTGGTTATCAGCGTCCTGGCGCTGGCCGTCTTCGGGCTGAACTTCAGCATCGACTTCAAAGGCGGCTCGCAGTTCCAGTTCCCGGCGCCAAGCGCGACGGCGACGCAGATCGAGCAGGTGGTCAAGAACGCCGGCGGCGGCGCCGACGCTAACGCCCAGGAAGTCAAGCCGTTCAACGCGCCGTCGTTCTGGCAGGTGCAGACCGAGCATCTGAGCCCGGCCGGGCAGACCACGGTTCAGAATGCGCTCAACACGGCCTACCACCCGCCGCGCGGGATCAGCGGCATCGCCGTCACGACGGTGAGCGCGAGCTGGGGGTCGTCGATCTCGCAGAAGGCGCTCGAGGCGCTGATCGCCTTCCTGGTCGTGATCGTGCTCTACCTGACGATTGCCTTCGAGTGGCGGATGGCGGCCGCGGCCTTCGTAGCCCTGGCGCACGACATCGTGATCACGGTGGGCGTCTATGCGCTGTTGCGGTTCCAGGTCAGCCCGGCCACGGTCATCGGGCTGCTGACGATCCTCGGCTATTCGCTGTATGACACTGTCGTCGTTTTCGACAAGGTCAGGGAGAATACCGCGCCGATTCTCGGCACCCGGCAGTCCAACTACAGCAGCGCGGCCAACCTGGCGCTGAACCAGACCCTGGTCCGGTCGATCAACACGTCCCTGATCGCGCTGCTGCCGGTGACGGCGATCCTGGTCGTCGGCACCGTGCTGCTCGGCAACGGCGAGCTCAAGGACCTGTCGCTGGTCCTCTTCGTCGGAATGCTGTCTGGCACGTACTCCTCGATCTGTATCGCGACCCCGGTGCTGGCCGACCTCAAGGAGCGCGAGCCGCAGTACAAGCAGCTCGCGGCTCAGGTGGCCCGCAAGGCGGCGGGCGGCCGCGGGGCGGCGCGCCGGGCGGCGAAGTCGCAGACCGCGGTGGCAGGCGCGACTGCCGGCAACGGCGGTACGACAAACGGCGGTACGACAAACGGCGGTACGACAAACGGCGGTCCTCCCAATGGCACGGGCTCGGCCGCAGGCAGCGGCGGGGCCACGGCGGTCAGCCTGCCGGACGCCGACGGCAGTCAGGCGGACAGTCCGGAGGATGCCGTGGCCGACGAGCCGGTGCCGGCCAGTCAGGCGGCCAGTCCCGGCGGTCAGGCGGCCAGGGGAGCTACTGCCCGACCGGCCGGGCAGCGCCAGCAGCCCGCGAGACGGCCAGGCTCGACGAACCGGCGGCCGAGCGGCAAGAAGAAGCGGCGGTAGCCGGCCGTGGACGCGGCTTCGGTCCGGGGCACGGGCGCCCCGGAATTCCGCCGCGGTGCCGGCCGACCCCGCGGGACCCGCCGGTGCTGTGCTCGCCCGGCGGGACGCCCCGGACTCACCCGGCGCGGCGGCGTATCGGAATGAGCGACGCCAGCGTCGATATCACCGAGCTACTGCGCGCTCGGATCCGCGATGTCCCGGACTTCCCCCAGCCCGGGGTCCTGTTCAAGGACATCACGCCGCTGCTGGCCGATGGCCCCGCGTTCGCGGCCGTGATTGCCGAGCTGGGCGCGGGATATGAGGGCGTGGACAAGATCGCCGGCATCGAGGCGCGGGGCTTTATCCTGGCCGCGCCCGTGGCTCTCGAGCTGACTGCCGGTTTTGTACCGGTTCGCAAGCAGGGGAAGCTCCCGGCCAAGACCTACGCCGAGTCTTATTCGCTTGAGTACGGGACGGCCACGCTTGAGGTGCATACCGACGCTTTTGCGCCTGGCGACCGGGTCCTGATCGTCGATGACGTTCTGGCGACCGGCGGCACGGCGGCGGCCACTGCTGACCTGGTGAAGCGGTCGGGCGCGACCGTGGCGGGAATCGTGGTGCTGCTGGAGCTGGGCTTTCTCGCCGGACGAGAGAAGCTGCCGGGTCTGGCGGTGCGATCGCTCCTTGTGGTGTGACGCAACGTACGGAGCCAGGCACGTCCCGAATCGTCCACCGATAGACTTGTAGCAACGGCGGACGTGAGGAGCGTATGTGGCCGGTGACGTTGCGATGGCCGGAACGGCCAGTACCGATGTCACCCAGGAGCCGGAGGCGGACCACGGGGTGGCATCCCCCGAAGGCATGCCCGCACCCGAAGAGTCCCCTGCTCAGGGCGGATCCGCAAAGCCAGGGAAGCCCCAGGGAAAGCCCGCGGCTGATGCTGCGCCCGGCGTGAAGTCAGAGCCCGATTCCGAGCCGGAGGTGGAGGCGGAGCCTGCGGCCGAGGCGGAGCTGGCGCCTTCGGGCCCGGCCGACGACGAGGCCGGTTCCGGGGACCAGGAGCCGGGCAGCGGCAGGCAGGACACCAAGCCCCCGGGCGGCAAGTTCGCGACCGCGAAGAAGGGTGCGGGCCGGGCGGCCGCGAACCGCGCTACGCGTCGTTCCGCTTCGGCGCCATCTGCTGGCAGCCCGCCCGCCACGGACGCATCGTCGGGTACCGCCGCCGTCCGGCGGCGGCTCGCCCGGCTCGGCACGGTCCGGGCCGGCGGGGTCAACCCGGTGCTGGAGCCGCTGATCAAGTCGGTCCGCGCCACGCACCCGAAGGCCGACATCCGGCAGATCGAGCGCGCCTACGAGGTCGCGGCCAGGATGCACGCGGGACAGGCGCGCCGCAGCGGCGACCCGTACATCACCCACCCGCTCGCGGTGGCCACGATCCTCGCCGAGCTCGGCACGGATCACGAGGCCATCTGCGCGGCCCTCCTCCACGACACGATCGAGGACACCGACTACACGCTCGCGCAGCTGCGCGAGGACTTCGGCGAAGGCATCGCGGCGCTGGTCGATGGCGTCACGAAGCTGGACAAGGTCAAGTACGGGGACGCCGCCCAGGCCGAGACCGTCCGCAAGATGGTCGTGGCAATGTCCCGCGACATCCGGGTGCTGGTCATCAAGCTGGCCGACCGGCTGCACAACATGCGGACGCTGCGCTACCTGCCGCGAGCGAAGCAGGAGCAGAAGTCGCGCGAAGTGCTGGAGATCTTCGCCCCGCTGGCGCACCGCCTGGGCATGAACACCCTGAAGTGGGAGCTTGAGGACCTGGCGTTCGCGACGATCTACCCGAAGCGGTACGACGAGATCGCCAGGCTGGTGTCGGAGCGCGCGCCGCGCCGGGAGATGTTCCTCCAGGAGGTCAAGGAGGACGTCGAGCAGGATCTGCGCGATGCGAAGATCAAGCACACGGTGACCGGGCGACCGAAGCACTACTACTCCGTCTATCAGAAGATGATCGCCCGCAACGTCAGCTTCGACGACATCTACGACCTGGTCGGCATCCGGGTCCTGGTCGAGTCCCTGCGGGACTGCTACGCGGTCCTCGGCACCGTGCACGCGCGATGGAACCCGGTGCCCGGCCGGTTCAAGGACTACATCGCGATGCCGAAGTTCAACATGTACCAGTCGCTGCACACCACCGTGATCGGCCCGGAGGGCAAGCCGGTGGAGCTGCAGATCAGGACCTGGGGCATGCACCACCGCGCCGAGTACGGCGTCGCCGCGCACTGGAAGTACAAGGAGGAGCTGGTCGGCGGCAACGCCTCGGACATGGCCTGGCTGCGCCAGCTCGTGGACTGGCAGCGCGAGACCGCCGATCCGGCCGAGTTCCTGGACACGCTCAGGTTCGACCTGGGCACCGCCGAGGTCTACGTGTTCACGCCCCGCGGCGAGGTCATCGCGCTGCCGCAGGGGGCCACGCCGGTCGACTTCGCCTACGCGATCCACACCGAGGTCGGCCACCGGACGATCGGCGCGAGAGTCAACGGGCGCCTCGTCCCGCTGGAAAGCACGCTGAGCAACGGCGACAGCGTCGAGATCTTCACGTCCAAGGCCGCCGACGCGAGCCCGAGCCGCGACTGGCTCAGCTTCGTCAAGAGCGCCAGGGCGAAGAACAAGATCCGGCACTGGTTCTCCAAGGAACGGCGCGAGGCGGCGGCGGAGACCGGCAAGACGGCGATCGCACGCATGATGCGCAAGCAGGGCCTGCCGCTGCAGCGGCTCGCGACGGCCGACGCGCTCAACGCGATCGCGACCGAGCTCCACTACACCGACCTGTTCGCGCTGTACGCGGCCGTCGGCGAGGGTCACGTCAGCGCGCAGTCCGTAGTCGCCAAGCTGGTGAAGTCCGCCGGCGGGGTCGAGGGCGCGCAGGAGGATCTGGCCGAGGCCACCCTGCTGACGCGGACCCCGAAGCCGCAGCCGGCCACGGCGGACTCCGGCGTGGTGGTCGAGGGCGCGGCCGACGTGTGGGCGCGCCTATCGAAGTGCTGCACTCCCGTTCCCGGCGATCAGATCACGGGCTTCGTGACGCGAGGGAACGGCGTCTCGGTCCACCGGGTCGACTGCCAGAACCTGGGCCACCTGCTGGAGTCGGAGCCCGAGCGGCTGGTCAACGTCCGCTGGTCGCCGCGCGAGGGCTCGCAGTTCCTCGTCGCGATCCAGGTCGAGGCGCTCGATCGCACCGGGCTGCTGTCCGACGTCACGCGGTCGATGTCCGACCAGCACGTGAACATCCTGTCCGCGACCGTCACCACCACGAGGGACCGGGTCGCGTTCAGCCGGTTCACGTTCGAGATGGGCGATCCCAAGCATCTGGGCGCGGTGCTGCGGGCCGTGCGCGCCATCGACGGCGTCTACGACGTCTACCGGGTCACGAACTAGGCGGCGGCGTCGCGTAGGCGGTTTGCAGCGTGACGCCCACGCGGACCGACCTACCCGGAGAGTTCCGCGAGCGTCCGCTCGGCCTCCGAGAGCCAGGACCGGCGAGCCGCGAGAGCCTCCTGCGCCTGCTCCTGCGCCTTCAGGTCGCCCTTGGCCTCGGCCTTCGCCAGCTGGCCCTCAAGCTGCGTGATCGCCGCCCTGATCTGGTCAACGGTGCCCTTGGCGCGCGAGAGCGCCTCGGGGTTGGTCCGCCGCCAGTGCGAGTCCTCGGCCTTGCGCAGCCCTTCCTCGATCCGGCGCAGGCCGCCCTCGAGCCGGTCCTGCGCGTCCCGCGGCACGGCCCCCGCCTTCTCCCAGCGCTCCTGGATACTGCGCAGGGCCGACCTGGCGGCCCTGGCGTCGGTCGCCGGGAGCAGCTTCTCCGCCTCGGCCAGCAGCTGCTCCTTGACCACTGCGTGCTCGCGCAGCTCGCGGTCCTTGGCGTCCAGGATCTCGGCCCTGGCCTTGAAGAACGCGTCCTGCGCGGTCTTGAACCGCTGCCACAGCTCGTCCTCGGCGGTCCGGTCGGCGCGCCCGGCCTGCTTCCAGGACCGCATCAGCTCGCGGAACGCGGTTGCGGTCGCGGCCCAGTCGGTCGATGACGACAGCGCCTCGGCCTGGCTGACCAGCTGCTCCTTGCGGGCCCTGATGCCTTCCCGCTCCTCCTCCAGGGTCGCGAAGTAGGCCTTGCGGCGCTTGGCGAACGAGTTGCGAGCGGCCGACAGGCGCTTCCAGAGCACGGCCTCGGCGGCGCGGTCACCGCGTGGCGCGACCTTCCACTCCTCCAGGAGCTGGCGCATCCGCTCGCCGCTGGCCTTCCAGTGGGTGGCCTCGAGAGCGATCCGCTCGGCCTCGGCGACGATGCGCTCCTTGGCCTCGTGCGCCTCGGTCTTGGCCTGCTCACGGGCGGCCTTGTGCTCCTCCCGGCGGTGCTCGACGGCGCCCGTCAGCGCCTCCAGGCGGCCGCGCAGGCCGGCGAGGTCCCCGATCGCATGGGCGTCGGTGACCGCGACGACCAAGCGGGTGATCGTGGCCCTGGCGTGAGCGGGGGATAGGTCTGTCCCGGTGATCCGCTGCTCAAGCAGGCTGACCTCAGTCTCCAGCGAGTCGAACTTGCGCTTGAAGAAGGCCAGCGCCTCGTCGGCGCTGCCGGCCTGCCAGGAGCCGATCTCCCGCTCGCCATCGGCGGTACGGCAGTAGACCGTTCCGTCCTCAGCTACCCGGCCCCACGGATCGCTTGCGGTACTCACCGCGTACCTCCTGCTCAGTGACCTGACCTGCTACTTTGTCGGTCAGGTCTTCTTGATCGTCACGCTTTCGATCTCGACCTTCTCCTTCGGATGACCATCGCCAGACCCGTTGGAGTTGTCGCTTCCTGCCTTTGCCACATTCTGGATGATATTGAGTCCGCTGACGATGGTGCCAAATGGCGTATAGCTCGCCGGCAGCGGTGAGTTCTTGTAGACGAGGAAAAACTGGCTGCCATTGGTGTCCGGATCAGTCGCGCGGGCCATCGCGACCTCGCCCGCCGGGTACGTCGCGCCGGTGAGATTCTCCGTATAGAACTGGTAGCCCGGCCCGCCCGAGCCGGTGCCGGTCGGGTCACCGCACTGCAGCACGAAGATGCCCGCGGTCGTCAGCCGGTGGCACGGCGTGGAGTTGAAGTACTTCTGATCGGCGAGGCTCACAAACGAGTTCACTGTGCACGGGGCCTTGCTATTCAGCAGGTTAATCACGATATTTCCGCGGTTCGTGGCAATCGTCGCCTGATAAGTCGCGGAACTATCGGGCGTCGCCGGGGGCAGCGAGACCTTCCTGGCTGCGTCGCCGGCGGCCGTGTAAATGCACTTCCCGTCGACCATCGCCGAGGTCACGCTGGGCGACGGGCTGGCCGACGGCGAGGGGCTCGTGCTGCTGACCGGGGTGGGCGAGGCCGCCGCGGCGGGCTTGGGCTTCGGCTTGGCCGGCTTGAAGGCGCCGGCCGCGAAGGCCGACCCGACGCCAACCCCCGCCACCAGCAAGGCAACGATCAGCCCGACGCCCCACTGCTTGGCCCGCTTCTGCTGCGCTGCCTGTCGCTCCGCTCGCCGGGCGAGGGCTTGCCGAGCAAGCTCGCGCTGGCGCTCCTTCTTCGTGGCCACCCCTGCGATCCTCCTAGCTAGCGGCTGCCCGGCGGCGTCGCACCGGCGCAGTGCTCTGCGAAACTTCGCGAATCGTACCGTTGTGACGGCACTTGTGCCGCCGCTGTTACCTGTTCTCGCACCAACCGCGCCCAAGCCGTGTCCTAGCGGGTCCCTATCCGCTGACCAGCATGCGTTTCTCGGTAGCCTGGGCACACCGTAGCGACGCTAGTGCAGGACCGGGAGGACGAAGTGCTGGTAGCCGGGTTCCCCGCTGGCTCGTTCGCCGCGAACTGCTATCTGGTGGCAAGCGAACCTGGGGCGGAGTGCCTGATTATCGACCCTGGACAGGACGCTGAGCAGGGCATTGACGAAATTATCGATCGATACCGGCTGCGACCGGCAGCTGTGCTGCTGACACATGGGCACATAGATCACATCTGGTCGGTGGCTCCGGTCTGCGGGGCACGGAACATCCCGGCATTCATCCATCCGGCCGACCGGGCCCTGCTGACCGACCCGGCCAGGGGCCTGTCCCTGCAGCCGGGCCAGCAGCTCTTCGGCGGGATCACCTTTTCCGAGCCGGATGACGTGATCGAGCTCACCGACGGCATGAACCTGCAGCTAGCCGGCATCGACCTGATCGCCGACCACGCTCCTGGCCACACGCCGGGCTCGGTCACGTTCCGCCTGCCGCCCGAGGCGCAGGAGGGGATGATCTTCACCGGCGATCTCCTGTTCGCCGGGTCCATCGGCCGGACCGACCTGCCGGGCGGCGACTATGAGACGATCTTGACCAGCCTGGCCAGGGTGTGCCTGCCGCTGCCGGACGAGACCGTGGTGCTGGCCGGGCACGGCCCGCAGACCACCATCGGGGCCGAGCGGGAGCACAATCCTTTTCTGACTGGGCTAACGCCACCGGCCCGGTCCACCGGGCTGTAGCGACCGCGAATATACGGAACGCGGCGGGGCCGGGGCACCCGTCGTTCCCGTCCTAATGTCGTAGAGCAGAGAGGCTAGGCAAGCGATGATCCGCAGCCATGAGGCGGGCGCACTGCGCGCGGCCGATGCGGGCGAGCAGGTACGGCTGGCGGGCTGGGTGGCGCGGCGGCGCGACCACGGCGGCGTCGTGTTCATCGACCTGCGCGATGGCAGCGGGATCGTGCAGGTGGTGCTGCGCGAGGAGGACGTCGCGCACGACCTGCGGGCCGAGTACTGCGTGCTGGTCGCCGGGACCGTGCAGCGGCGGCCGTCCGGGAACGAGAACCCGGACCTGCCGACGGGCGATGTCGAGGTCGCGGCGTCCGAGGTCGAGGTGCTGTCGCAGGCCGATCCGCTGCCGTTCCCGATCGAGGGCGGCGGGGAGCTGAACGAGGAAGCGCGGCTGCGCTACCGCTACCTCGACATCCGGCGGCCTGAGATGGCCGAGGCGCTGCGGGCCAGGTCGACGGCGGCCTACCTGGTCAACGACGTCATGCGCAGGCACCGGTTCGTGAACGTGGAGACGCCGTTCCTGACCCGGTCGACGCCCGAGGGCGCGCGCGACTTCCTGGTGCCGGTGCGGCTGCGGCCGGGCAGCTGGTACGCGCTGCCGCAGTCCCCGCAGCTGTTCAAGCAGCTGCTGATGATCTCCGGGCTGGAGCGGTACTTCCAGCTCGTCCGCTGCTTCCGGGACGAGGATTTCCGGGCTGACCGGCAGCCCGAGTTCACCCAGATCGACCTGGAGATGTCGTTCGTGACCCGCGAGGACGTCGTGGTGGTCGCCGAGGACCTGGTGGCGCGGCTGTGGCTGGACATCGCCGGGTACGAGGTGCCGCTCCCGATCCCGCACATGACCTACGCGGACGCGATGGCGAAGTACGGCTCGGACAAGCCCGACCTGCGGTTCGGGCTGGAGCTGGTGGACCTGACTGCTTACTTTGCCCAGGCCTCGTTCCGCGTGTTCCAGGCCCCGCACGTGGGCGCGGTGGTCATGCCGGGCGGCGCCGCCCAGACCCGCAAGGAGCTGGACGGCTGGCAGGAGTGGGCCAAGTCCCGCGGCGCGCGCGGGCTGGCCTACGTGCTCATCGGAGCCGACGGGCAGGTGTCGGACGCCGGGCCGGTCGCCAAGCACCTGTCGGCAGAGGAGCGCTCGGGGCTGCCTGCCGCCGTCGGAGCCGGGGCCGGGGACGCGGTGTTCTTCGCGGCCGGAACGCCGAACGAGGCGCGGACCCTGCTGGGTGCGGCCCGGCTGGAGATCGGGTACCGGTGCGAGCTGATCGACCCGTCGGCGTGGGCGTTCACCTGGGTGGTTGACGCGCCGATGTTCGAGGAGGACGGCGATGGCGGGTGGACGGCGGTGCACCATCCGTTTACGTCGCCGCTGCCGGAGTGGGCGTCGAAGTTCACGTCGGAGCCGGGCGGGGCCCTGGCGGACGCTTACGACATCGTCTGCAACGGGACCGAGATCGGCGGCGGCTCGATCCGGATTCACCGCCCCGAGATGCAGCAGCAGGTGTTCGACGTGATCGGGCTGTCGCGGGAGGAGGCGACCTCGCAGTTCGGGTTCCTGCTCGACGCGCTCCGGTTCGGGCCGCCGCCGCACGGGGGCATCGCGTTTGGCTGGGACCGGATGATGATGCTGCTGCTCGGCCGGGAGTCGATCCGGGACGTGATCGCGTTCCCGAAGGCCGCGTCCGGGCACGACCCGCTGACCGGCGCGCCGACGCCGATCACGGCGCAGCAGCGCAAGGAGGCGGGGATCGACGCGAAGCCGGCTCCGGCGGGCGCTGGTGCGGGTGCCGGCGCGCCCGCCGGCAAGCCCGACGCCGGCTAGGCGGGCGCTGGTGGGTTTCGGCTCGCGGCTGCGGGCGGCCTTCTGGGCTCAGGCGGCAGCGTGTCGGCTTGGCGTCCGCTTCATCCGGTTTGCCGGGCTCAGGCGGAGCGAGGTCCGTACGTGAATGTGCCGTAGCTATGCCTATAGGGGCTGTCGCGTATTGGCTGGCGCTGGCGCTGGCGCTGGCGTTGCGGGGCTGGTTTGCGTCTGCGGTCTGGGGGTGGTCTTATGCCGGCTGTTCCGGGCCGGGCTGGGGGTGGGTCATGCGGGCTGCCAGCCGGTTGCGTGGATCTTCAGCAGGTTGCTGATGGTGTTCTCGAAGGTCCATTCGCCGCCGGCGCGGGCGATTCCGCGCATGCTGAACCGGCGGAAGCCGCGGTTGTGCTTACGGTTGCCGAAGGGTCCCTCGGCGATCGGCCCGCGTTGCCGGTAACAGGCCGGGCCGGGCGGGCTGGCTATCCGGGCAGCCATCGCCGCGGCGGCGCCGCCGAGCGGGCGCCCGTCGGCGCGGCGGCTGGCGTCGATCTGCCCGTCGGCGGCCCTGGCCAGGTCACGGCGCTTGCCGGTGGCGATGAGCCGGTCCGGTCCCGGGCAGGTGAGGTTGGCTTCGGACAGGTACCCGGCGTCGGCGAGCACGATCCCGGTCTTCGCCTTCAGCCGGTGCAGCGGCCCGCGGGCGTGCGCGCGGAGTATGTCCTGCGCGGCGGCGATGACGTCGAGCAGCGGCCCGAAGCAGCCGTAGTCGGTGGTCTGGGCGGTGACCAGGCCGCCGAGGCACAGTCCGTCCGCGCTATGGGCGGCCTGGGCGTTGTAGCCCTGGATGAACCCGCCGCCGCGGACCGGCATCAGGTGCGAGTCCGGGTCGGTGATGTTAGCGACCGGCCCGGGTCCGGTCCGGGCTGCTTCCCGTTCCGCGGCCTTCCGCCCGGCCTCAGCGGCCCGTGCCCTGGCCTTCTCCAGCTTCACGGCGGCCTGGCGGACCCGGACGTGCTCGCCGGCCGGGCGGCGCGGCGGGTTCCGCAGGCCGGCGCCAGTCTCCGCGACCTGCTGCGCGTTCCGCTGCTCCCAGTCATCGATCTTCGCCTGCTGCGCCGCCGTCGCCTGATCCAGCCGCATCTGCGCGGCGGCGACGTCCGCGGCGGGCGGCCGGCTCCCGGATCCGGGCCGCCCGGACGCCGCGGCCTGCAGGTAAGCGCTGGCCTGCGCATCCCTGTGCGCCTCGGCGGCCTGCCGCCCGGCGTCCAGCTGCGCCAGCGCCGCCGCGATCCGCTCCCGCCGCGTCCGCGGGTCAGCCAGCTCGGCCGGCAGCTCATCGCCGCGCGCGTAACCGAACAGCGCGTCCTCGGCCGCATCCGCCTCCTCGGCCTCCGCCAGGATCCGCGCCGCCAGCTCCCGCAGCTTCTGCTCGCTCCGGTTAGCGTCCTTCGACGCGTTCGCGCCGATCTTCGTGCCGTCCACCGCGACCAGGCCCAGCCGGCCCAGCCCCGCCGCCGCCGCGACCGCCAGCACCTGGGCGAACAGGTCCGCCATCGCCTGCTCGTCAGCGAAGTGCTGCCGCCGGAACCGGGCGATCGTCGCGTGATCGGGCGGGTCCTGCGCGCAGATCACCCGGAACGCCACGTCCTCGGTGCACGCCCGCTCGATCTTCCGCGACGACCGCAGCCCCCGCGCATACCCGTAGCACAGCAGCGCCAGCAGCACCCGCGGGTCATACGCCGCCCGGCCCGCCGCCGACCCCCGCGGCGTCGCGCGCACCGCGAACCGGGACAGGTCCAGCACCGCGACCGCGTCGATCACGAACCACGCCAGATGCCCGGCCGGCAGCCAGTCCCGCATATCCGGCGGCAGCAGAAACGGCTGATCCCGATCCGCCCGCCGGTACCCATACGCCATGACCAGATCATCGCAAACCATGATCTACCAGGCCAGACACCACGCCGGAGCACCCGCCGCCATTTTGCGACAGCCCCTATAGGGATAGCTACGGCACATTCATAAGATCATTTACGAGTCTTCCGGCTCAGGTGTGGCGCTGCCCGCGTCGTTTGTCCGGTTCGCGGCGGAGGGCTTCTTGATCGATGTGGATTTTGGGCGCCCCCGACAGCCCGGATCCCACATTCATGAGATCGCTGGCGCGCCGGCCTCGCTGGGCGTGACCGTCAGCGGAAAGAGCTGAAGGCGGCCCGGACCTCGGCGACGAACGCCTCCGGCTGCTCGAACGCCGCGAAGTGGCCGCCCTTCTCCAGTTCGTTGAAGTAGCGCAGGTCCGCGAACTGCTTCTCGGCCCAGCGCCGGGACGGGCGGAAGATCTCCTTGGGGAAGATCGAGCAGCCCACCGGGATCTCGACCGGGCCGAGCAGCGGCTTGGCGAAGCTCTCCCAGTACATCCGGGCCGAGGACGCTCCCGTGGCCGGGAGCCAGTACATCATCACGTTGTCGAGCAGCTCGTCACGCGTCAGCACGCTGGCCGGGTCGCCGTCGCTGTCGGTCCAGGACCAGAACTTCTCCACGATCCAGGCGCACAGCCCGGCGGGGGAGTCCACCAGCCCGTAGCCGATGGTCTGCGGCCGGGTCGACTGCTGCTTGGAGTAGCCCGAGTCCCAGTCGCCGTAGTACTTCATCGAAGCGAGCGCCGCCTGCTCGCGCTCGGTGAGGCTGTCCATCGTCGCGGGGTCGGGGATGGCGATCGCCATGTTGAGGTGGATGCCGACCAGGTGCTCGGGATGACGCATGCCGATCCCGGTCGTGACCTGGGCGCCCCAGTCGCCGCCCTGGGCGCCGTAGCGGTCATAGCCGAGCCGGGCCATCAGCTGGTCCCAGGCGTCGGCGGTGTGCGCGGTTCCCCATCCCGTCCGCGCGGGCTTGCCGCTGAAGCCGTATCCCGGCAGCGAGGGGCACACCACGTGGAAGGCATCGGCGGCGTCCCCGCCGTACGCGACCGGGTCGGTGAGCGGCTCGATTACCTTGTGGAACTCGACGATCGAGCCCGGCCAGCCGTGCGTCATCACCAGCGGCAGCGCGCCCTCGTGCGGCGACCGCGCGTGGATGAAGTGGATGTCCAGGCCGTCGATCTCGGTCCTGAACTGAGGAAACCGGTTGAGCCTGGCCTCGCCGGGCCGCCAGTCGTAGCTCTCCCGCCAGTAATCGCACAGCTCGCGCACATATCCGAGCGGGATGCCCTGGGACCAGTCGTCAACGGTCTCGGGCTCGGGCCACCGGGTCCAGCGGAGCCTGGCCCGCAGGTCCTCCAGGTCGGCGTCGGGAACTTCGATCCGGAACGGGGTGATTTCGTCGCGCATGTGCTCAGCATGGCGCACCGCGGCCTAACCGGCGTTACGAGTGCTCGCAACTGCAACCCCCGGAGCATGCGTGGCGTACTTGTCTTTAGCCGCACTGAAAGGGGCCCTGCCGGTGAGCGACGCCGAGCATTTCGCCGGGCTGGAGGAGTTTCTGGCGGAACGAGGCTCCGCGCTTCTCGGCACCGCCATCCTGCTGGCCGGCAGCCGGGAGGCGGGCGAGGACCTGCTGCAGCTCGCCCTCGAACGGCTGATGCGGCGATGGCGCCGGATCAGCGGCGACCCGGAGGGCTACCTGCGCCGGACGCTCTATCACCTGGCGGTCGACCGATGGCGGTGGCACAGCCGGCATCCGGAAACCGGCCTGGCCGGGGACCTGGCTCCGGTCGGGCACGACCCGGCCGCGCGCATTGACCTGCGGGACGCGCTCGGGAAGGCGCTGGCCGCGTTGCCCGCCCGGCAGCGGGCCGTGCTGGTGCTGCGCTACTTCGAGGAGCTGAGCGAGGCGGAGATCGCCGCCGCCCTCGGCTGCTCGGCCGGAGCCGTGAAGAGCTCGGCCGCGCGCGGTCTGCAGCGACTGCGGGCGCAGGTCGCGGCCTGGGAGCGCGGCAACGACGGCGAAGCGGCGGGCCGCGAGGCAGCCGACGGCGGCGGGCGCAGGACGCTCGCCCGGAATGGGGCGAAGGCATGAGCACCGATATTGAAGAACTGCTGACCGATCAGATGCGCGCGCAGGCGGCCGAGATCACCTGGCAGCCCGAGCTCCTGCGGGGGGCGATGCGGCGGCGCCGTAGCCGGCGGATAGCGCACCGCGGGCTGGCGAGCGCGGCAGTAGTCGGCGTCGTCGCCCTGGTGGCGGCGGTCGCGGGACTGACGGATGCCGGCCGGGCGCCGCTTCCGGGCGGGAACGACACCGGCGGTGTGGCTGGCCGGGCCAGGGCCGTGACTGTCGGCTTCGTGGTGAGCCGGGCGAGGTCCGCCGTGGCCGCCGCCGAGACCGGGGTGCTCGAGATCAAGACGGCCGGGCCTCATGGCTGGTCGTTCGTGACCTGGTGTGAATTGGGGCCGGTCAGGCAATTCAGGATCGACGTCGAGCGGGCCGGCGACCGGATTTCGGACACCTTCGGGAACGGATCGCGGACACTCACCGTGAACTTCCGGACCCGCACCTGGTGGGAGGTGCAGGAGCCGGGAGAACCTCCGGTGCCGTTGTCCGCGGTCGGTGGCTTCGGCCAGGTGCTGCCGACGCCGCAAGATATCCGGCGCGAGCTGGCCCGTGGAGCGTTCCGGCTCGTCGGCGCTACGACGAGCGGCGGGGTGCGGCTCCTGGAGCTGCAGGGCGCGGCCAGGTCAGACAGCGACCTGGCCCTCTGGGTCAGCGCGACAAGTTACCTGCCGGTGCGATCACAGGTCCGGCTCAGCTCTGCGACCGCTGCCCGTTCGGTACTCCTGACCTCGGAGCTCAGCTGGCTGACGGCCCGCCCGGCGAACCTGCAGGTCTTTACCCCGGTAATCCCGGCCGGGTTCAGGCACCAGGCGCCGTAGCCCGTCCAGCTGGGCGGGCCGCGAGGAGCACGCAGGCCAGCGTCGTACGGGGCGGGTAATGTCGCATCGTGGCCACCGCGAATCCGGGCCAGTCCGGCAGCCTGTTCGATGAATCAGCCGAGCAGGCTGAGCAGGCTGCCGCGCCACTGGCCGTGCGGATGCGTCCTCGTTCCCTCGCCGAGGTGATCGGCCAGCGGCACCTGACGCGGGACGGATCGCCGCTGCGGAAGCTGGCGGATAACGACGCGGCCATGGCCGTGCTGCTGTGGGGGCCGCCGGGGACCGGGAAGACCACGCTCGCCTACGTGATCAGCAACGTGACCCGGCGGCGGTTCGTGGAGCTGTCGGCGGTGTCGGCGGGCGTCAAGGACGTCCGCGCGGCTATCGACACCGCGCGGAGCGAACTGGGCTTCAGCGGGAAGCAGACCGTGCTGTTCATCGACGAGGTGCACCGGTTCAACAAGGCGCAGCAAGACGCGCTGCTGCCCGCGGTGGAGAACCGCTGGGTCTCGTTCATCGGCGCCACCACGGAGAACCCGTCGTTCTCGGTGGTCGGACCGCTGCTTTCCCGCTCGCTCCTGCTGACGCTGCAGCCGCTCACCGACGAGGACATCGGCGACGTCGTCGACCGCGCGCTGACCGACGAACGCGGACTGGACGGCCAGGTCACGCTGGCTGACGGTGTCGCCGCGCACCTGATCCGGCTCGCGGGCGGCGATGCCCGCCGCGCGCTGACCTACCTGGAGGCCGCGGCCCTCGGTGTGCCGCGCGGCGGCGAGATCACCGTCGAGATGCTGGAGCGCGCCGTTGACCGCGCCATGGTCCGCTACGACCGCGGCGGGGATCAGCACTACGACGTGATCAGCGCGTTCATCAAGAGCCTGCGCGGCAGCGACGCCGACGCCGCGCTGCACTACCTGGCCCGGATGATCGAGGCGGGGGAGGACCCGCGGTTCATCGCCAGGCGGCTGATCGTCCACGCGAGCGAGGACGTCGGGATGGCCGACCCGACCGCGCTGCAGACGGCGGTGGCGGCGGCCCAGGCGGTCGAGTTCGTCGGCCTGCCCGAGGCCCGGCTCAACCTCGCGCAGGCCGTCATCCACATCGCGCTGGCGCCGAAGTCCAATGCGGTGGCGACCGCGATCATCGGCGCGGCCGGCGACGTCCAGCAGGGCCTGGCCGGCGCGGTGCCCAAGCATCTGCGCGACGCCAGCTACCGGGGCGCCGCCCGGCTCGGGCACGGCAAGGGCTATGTGTACCCGCACGATGATCCGGCCGGGGTCGTGGAGCAGCAGTACGCCCCCGACGGGCTGGTCGGCAGGCGCTACTACCTGCCGTCGACGCACGGCGCCGAGGCACGCTACAGCGAGCGGTCCGAGCGGATCAGGGCAGTGCTGGACGGCTCATCCGGCGCGGCCGACGGGACCGGCGACGACCAAGGCTGATCGCTGGCACTGTCTTCGGGCGGCCATCGCAGGCACTGTCAGCTCGGCCGCGCCCTTCCGCGATAGGGTCTGGCGCATGAATGCCGGCCAGCTGGCAGCGCTGATCGCTGCCGGGTTCTTCGCGGTGCTCGCGTGCGTCGCCATGTTCGTGCTGCTCCGGCTGGCGCGGCTGATGTCGGCCGTGACCGGGATGGTCACCGAGTACCGGGCGCGCGCGGACCAGCTGATCGAGCAGGCGCAGGCTGCCGTTGACCGCACCAACGAGCAGCTGATCAGGACCGACGCCATCACCGCCAGCATGGACCAGGTGACGGCGAACATGGCCGAGCTGTCCGGGCACGTGTCTGCCCTGGCCGGCCTGGCGCGCGGCATCTCGACGGCGGTCAGCGCGCCGCTGTCCGGAATGTCCGCGCTGCTGTTCGGCGTCCGGCGGGCAGTCCTCGTGCGCCGCTCGCTGGAAGCCGCCGCCGCCGCGGCCGCCGAGCACCCGGCAGAGCGGCTGCCGGGAACCCAGCCCGCCGCGATCACCGGCACCATCACGACCGTGAGCGAGCGGGCCG
>Ga0209380_10000192_pt1 | contig 41247 bp, 40 predicted proteins | sample HubBroMetageWFT6_FD_188347 | JGI IMG/M metagenome (GOLD analysis project Ga0209380, IMG submission 188347) | Warmed and freeze-thawed soil microbial communities from the Hubbard Brook experimental Forest, New Hampshire - Hubbard Brook CCASE Soil... | ecosystem: Environmental > Terrestrial >...
CGAGCACATCCTGCTCGGCCTCATCCGCGAGGGCGACGGGGTGGCCGCGCAGGTGCTGGTGAAGCTGGGCGCCGACCTGAACCGGGTGCGCCAGCAAGTGATCCAGCTGCTGCACGACTACGAGGCAAAGACATGATCAGCGGAGGATCCCGGCCAGGCACCGGCGCGGATGTCATCGACCGGCTGTTTCCTGCTGGCCAGCGGGATGGCTAGTTACTCGCCACATGTCAGAGGCCACGTCCGGACTACCGGAGATGGCCTCTGACCTGCGTCGGGCTCGCGGGATTTGAACCCACGACCTCCTCGTCCCGAACTACGCGCAGTGCTGGGCGCTTGGGCGCTGCCGCTGCTAGACAGGCTGACGGGAGCTGCGACTGACAGCAGACGTGCGGGGCCGTTGCTGTACTTCTCTGCCGTACGGATCGGCTTCGACGTTCATGACCGGTCAGGATCCGCCCGCGGCGTCTCAGGGGTGCTCGATTGCCAGTTGCGTGCCTCTGCGAGCGTCAGCGCGGCGATCGCCAGCCAGGGCAGCCAGCTTGCGTAATACCACGCGTCCAGATGCAGGAAGTTGGACTGGAAGATGTAGGAGCTGAGCAGCTGACCGGCTGCCGCGGGCAGCCAGGCGATTGCCATGACCGCTGCCATCCGGGCAGAAGCCAGGCCCGCGACCACCAGCGGCAGCGCGAGCAATACCAGGTAGCAGATCGTCGTGGCATCCTCGCCGCCCGTGTTCCCGGCGAAGATTGTCTGGATCGGGCTGCCGGTGAAATAGACAGGGCTGGGGATCGACAGTGCCACGAAGAGGAGCCCGGCGGCGGTCCACACCGTCGCCCGCCGACGCGAGATGGCGTCCGAGATGCTAATCAAGACAGCGGTGACAACCGCCGAGACGACCACGGCCACGCCAGCGCACAGCAGCAGGAGCACAGCGGCGGTCAGAACAAGGCCGTTGCGCCCGTTTGGTGTCTGGACCGCGTATGCGCCTGCCACTGCGCAGCTGGCGAAGACCGCCGCAGGCGCAGCACTGGATGCGCGACGCCGTGCCAGGCATACAGCGCCAGCAACGGCGGCCGGCAGAGCGCAGGCAAGCCAGGGCAGCCAGCCGAGGCCAGCGGTTCTGAGTTCGGTCGCCACCCAGATGGCGACGGTTCCCGTAAGCAATGCGCCCCAGGCACTCGCGGTGATCAGGCCCTGGCGCGGACGCACAAGCCCGCGCGATGCGGCGGCTGGCGCCCCCGAACTTGCGCCTGCGGTCATCTGGCCAGCCTCCGGATGCATGCGATGCCCCCTTCGGAGTGGTTCGTGATTCTATGGAATTTCCTGTCCCATATGGAATAGCCGAAGTGGGTCCGTCTCCGATCGCTGCATAGGTCGGCGACTCTCGGCCGGGTTAGTCGGGAAGTGGCTGCAGGCCATCGCGCAGCGACGCAAAGCGCTCTCGACGGGGTTCCGGGCGACGCCGGACAATCGATCAGCGGGGATGAGCCACCTGTGAGCAAAGGGGCTAGGCACGTTCGGCGAGGCGCGCCCGCGCGAGCGGGGCCTCAAGCCAGAGCGCGGCGCCTGCGGCGCCGTTGCCGCGGAGCGTAGCGTAGCCGCCTTGATCTAAGGAAGGCGCAATTCGGCAGCGCCGTGGTTATCGTCCGATCACACGTGGTTATCGTCCGTGAGTTCACCTCGCGATTGTCACCCGCCGTTGGGGTGCTGTCCGGCCAGCGACCTGACCCTCGCTTTGACTACCTCAGAGTCGGGTGACTCGATGGCCGTCAGGTAGGGCTCCAGATTTGTGATCAAGTCGAGGGCCGGCCGAGCTGGCCAGGTGCCGCGCGCAATAACCGTGGCGACCGTCCCGGCGTGGCTGAACCGCAGGCCGTGGAAGCCGTCGTAACTCTTCGTGCTGATCGTTCGCTCCTGGCCTGCTACCGAGATTTCGAGCGTCCCGGCCGCAAGCGGTCCTCGCGGGGGTCGGTGCCTGCGGCGCTCGTGCTCGGGCATGCCTTCCTGGCGGGACTTCTCGCGTTCGGCCGCTTCGCTGAGCAGCGACCGGAGCTGCACAGTCTCGGATTGGTCGGGGGTGAAGTCGGTGATCACTTCGATGTAGGGCGACAAGGGATCTTCGGGGATCCCGTAGCACAGCGTCATGCTTATGACCGTTTCCGGCTCCTCGCCCTGACGATGCGACCCAGCGAACGCCGGCAGCTGCAGGTCATCGTTGACCAGGCCGAGCGGCACAGGGCCGAGGGTGCGCAATTGGCTTGCCATCATCCGGCCCCACCCCGCGATGACGCTGACAGCAGCGCTGTTCCGTTCGTCGTGTTCGCTTCCCAACGTCGCTGCCTCCGGGGATCGCCCTCGACAGGATAGAGTGCCCTGCTCCTGGCTGTCCTCCTGATAGGCGCCGATGATCTTGCCGGGAATGATCACACTCAGGCCTGCCGCGCAGCGGCACCCGCAGGGCGCGAACGGCGAGCGGGCTGTCCGACGCCGGCGTCCCGATCGAGCAGATTGCCCGGCTGGTAGGTCATGCCGACACAACCACGACCGAGACCATCTGCCGGAAGCAGATCCGCCCCGCGCTGGTTGACGGCGCCGATGCCATCGACCGGCTGTTCCCTGCTGGCCGACCGGATGGCTAGTTACTCACCAATGCCAGAGGCCATCTCCAGTTGGTGGAGATGGCCTCTGACCTGCGTCGGGGTGGCGGGATTTGAACCCACGACCTCTTCGTCCCGAACGAAGCGCGCTACCAAGCTGCGCTACACCCCGAGGACCGCCCGAGAAGTCTAGCTGATCCCCGGAACCAGCGTGAGCAGCGTAGCCTCAGGCCGGCAGCAGAAGCGCACCGGGGCATATGGGGACGTCCCCAGACCAGCCGACACGTGCAGCCACGGACGGCCGGGATCCCCCGCCACCGGGTGCCGGTGCAGGCCGCTGACGCGCGGCCGGTCGATGCCGCAGTTGGTCACCAGCGCGCGGTTGACCGGCAGGCAGACCTGGCCGCCGTGGGTGTGACCCGCCAGCAGCAGGTCGAACCCGTCGGCGGCGAAGCGGTCCATTACGGCGGGCTCAGGCGAGTGCATGACGCCGAGCCTGAGGTCCGCGGCCGGGTCAGTCTGCCCGGCGACGCGGTCATACCGATCCCGCCGGATGTGGGAGTCGTGCACGCCCGCGACCTCGATATCGAGGTCGCCCACCTTGAGCCGGCTGCGGTGGTTGTTGGCATCCATCCAGCCCGCGGACTCCATGCCGGCGCGGAGCTCGGTCCAGGGCAGATCCGGCACGTGGCGGTCATGCTCCCTGGAACTGGTCCGCCACAGGTAGCGAGTGGGGTTCTTCGGCACCGGGGAGTAGAGGTCGTTGGAGCCGAAGACGAAGATCCCCGGCCGCTCCAGCAGGGGACCGAGGGCATCAAGGAACGGGCCTACGGCGTCCCGGTGCGCGATCGAATCGCCGGTGTTGACGACGAGGTCGGGCTCCAGCGCGTCCAGCGACCGGATCCACGACATCAGGCGGTGGCGGCCCGGCGTCAGGTGTACGTCCGAGATGTGAAGGATGCGAAGTGGCCCGAGGCCCGCGGGCAGTACCGGCACGTCAACCCGCCGGAGCGCGAACCAGTTGCGCTCGACGATGGAGGAGTAGGCAAAGCCTGCCGCTCCGGCCAGGACGGTCGCTTTCACCAGGGAACGCATGCACTCATGGTGCCATGCCCGCGGCAGTGGCCTGTCCCGAGCGGCCACGGCGCTGCGCGCACCGCGCCGCCGCACGGCAGGATTGTCCTATGCCCACACTCAAGGAGCAGCTGCGCGTCGATCTCACCGCGGCGATGAAGGCACGCGACGAGACCAGGACGCGGACCCTGCGCATGGCCCTGACCTCGATAACTAAAGAGGAGGTGTCGGGCGACTCGGCCCGCGATCTGAGCGACGACGAGGTACTCAAGATCCTCGGCCGGGAGGCCAAGCGGCGGCGGGAAGCGGCCGAGGCGTTCGCCAAGGCCGGGCGGCCGGACCAGGCCGGCGCGGAGCGGGCCGAGGAAGAGGTGATCGCGGCGTACCTGCCCGCTCAGCTCAGCGACGACGAACTCGCCGCGCTGGTCGCAGCGGCGATCGCGGAGACCGGAGCCGCTGGCCCGGCCGGGATCGGCCAGGTGATGAAGGTCGTCACCCCGAAGGTGGCAGGCCGGGCCGACGGCAGCCGGGTGGCAGCGCTGGTACGCAGCCAGCTAGCCGGCTAGAAGCGCTCTGCCCGGGCGGGCCCGGGCGACGGCCGAGCCCTAATGCGTCGGCGCGACGGTGGGCTGGGTCGGCGGGGTGGGCGGCGGCGGGCCGCCGTGCCCTGGCGGACCACCCGGCTTCTTCTTCTTCGGCGGGTTCACCGGCGTCGGCGGGCCATTGCCCGGGCCAAGGACGAAGAAGGAGCTGGGCGGGCTGACGAACGGGATGTCCGGCCCGAGCTGCGCGTGGGCGAACGTGAACTCCCAGGTGGAGCCAGGGGCGTCGTCGCCGTACATCTGGCCGGGACAGGACTGGTAGCCGCCGGGGTAGTAGCGGTAGCAGGAGTCGGGAACGCCGACCATGGCGCCGCCGGTTGTCGGGTCGTAAGGGTTAAAGACGGACACGTAGCCCGCCAGCGTCGGCGTGTAGCCGGCAAAGGCGGCGAAGTAACCGCCGTTCGCTGTGCCGGTCTTCGCGGCCTCGTCGGACCGGGTGCCCCGACCGTCGGCCGTCGCGCCCGACTGAGTGAGCACGCCCGACAGGATGTAGTTGGCGGCGTCCGCCACCCCCTTGGACATGTCCCGGTGGCACTTGTTGGGCTGCAGGGCGACCGAGTGACCGTTTCCGTCAACGATCTTCGTCAGCGGGTCGGGCGGGCAGTACATGCCCCGCGCGGCCACTGAGGCATAGGCAGCGGCCATGCTCATCGGCGAGACGCCGACCGAGCCGAGGGTGAAGCTCGTGACATCGTCGGCCGGATACTGGTACCCAGCCGTGCCCGGCTTGCCCTCGCCCTTCATGAGCGACCCGCCATCAGCGCGCGTCATCCCCATGTCAACAGCCGTCTTCACGACGTTGCAGAGGCCTACCTGCTCCTCCAGGTGGGCGAAGTACACGTTGATGGAGTCGACGGTGGCCGAGTACAGCTGCCAGATCACGCCGCCCTTCTCGGTCGGGCCCTCGGAGTTCGTGACGGGGAAGCCGGTGAGGAGCGGCTGGTGCTCGCAGTTGGTGTATCCGTAGACGGTTGTCGGCGAGACGACCTTGATCTTCGTACCGAACGCGTAGCCCTGCTTGAGCGCAGTGATCAGCGTGAAGAGCTTGGAGGACGAGCCGGTCTGAACGCCGTTGATGTCGCCGCCGTACTCGGAGTCAACCGCGTAATCGATGCTGTCGTGGCCGGAGCCGTAGCCGAAGATCCGGTTGATCGCGATGGCGCGGACCGCTCCCGAGCCCGGCTGGATCAGCACGTCGGTGTCGGCGTCGTGGTTCGGGTTGTAGGTGCTCGAGTACTGCGGCAGCACGTAGTCGACCGCCCGGTCGGCGGCGATCTGGTCGTGCATGTTGAGAGTCGTGTGAATCTGCAGCCCGCCGGTGGTCTGGATCTCGCTCCAGATCGACGGGTAGTTGACCTCGAGCACGTGCTGGACGTAGTCGCAGAAGAATCCGGCGACCTTGGCTTGCGGGCTGCTGCACCCGGTCTCCAGCGGTGCTGAGGACATCTTCAGCTTGATCTTGGAGCTCATCGCCGCCGTCGCCTGCGCCTGCGTGATGTAGTGCAGCTGCGCCATCCGGGTCAGCACCTCGTTGCGCCGCTGGGTGGCTGCCGTCGGGTTGGCGACCGGGTCGTACGCGGTGGGCGACTGGACGATGCCGGCCAGCAGCGCGGCCTCCGGCAGCGTCAGCTTCGAGGCGGGGACGCTGAAGTAGACCTCGGACGCCACCTGGATGCCCCAGGCGTGGTTGTCGAAGTAAGCGACGTTGAGGTAGGCCGCTAGCAGCTGGTCGGGCGTCATCTCCTGCTCGACGTGGGCCGCAATGCGCAGCTCCTGGATCTTGCGCACGACCGTCTCGTTGATCGCTTCCTGCTGCTCCGCCAGGTTCTTCGCCAGCAGCAGCCGGACGTTCTTCACGTACTGCTGGGCCAGCGTGGATCCGCCCTGGGTCTCGCTCCCCTCGGCGTCGCTGACCATCGCCCGGACCGTACCGCGGAAGTCGAGCGCGCCCTCGTTATAAAAGGTGTTGTCCTCGATCGCCACGATCGCGTTGCGCATGACCGGGGCGATCTGGTTGTAGCTGACCGGGACGCGGTAGACATTATTCGGGTAGAAATAGGCGATGACCTGGCCCTCGCTGTCATACATCGCCGACCGGGCCGGCGGCGTGCCGAGCGCGCCCACCTGGAGGTTGTTGAAGGTGTCGGCGGCGTCGCGTGTCGCGATCCCGGTAATGCCGACCAGTGGCAGCGTGATCCCGGCCACGAGCAGGGCCGCCACCACGGTCATGATGACGAGCATGGCTACGGTGCCATAGATCGCGCCGGCGCGGCGCCAGGGATTTTGCACCCGCCCAGGCTACGCTGCATCGGCAGTAACCAGCCATAGGGCCGCAGGAGCGGGTCGCTTTATCCGCGATCACCCGGCAAAATCGGTCCCGTCAGGACGGCCCGACCGAAGCGCTACAGTCTAGCTACTTCTTTCGCATGTCTGTATAGCCCAAGAGAGCTATTCAGGAAATGGGCCCGCTGGGGTCTAGCGCTGCGCGCCGGACTTCCGTAAGTTACTCTTCCGCGACCATCACTCACCGGAGCCGGTCGCCAACAGTCGGCTCCGGACCGCAACTGAACGCCACCCGGGCGTGATCACCAGCACCCGGGCGTGACGATCGGAGGAGCTGGGCCAGATGTGGATCACGGACTGGACTGCGCGTGCCGCGTGTAAGGGAACTGACCCTGACGAGCTCTTCGTCCAGGGCGCGGCGCAGAACCGGGCCAAGCTGATCTGCCGTGGCTGCCCGGTGAGGACCGAGTGCCTCGCCGACGCCCTCGACAATCGCATTGAGTTTGGTGTGTGGGGAGGCATGACCGAGCGGGAGCGCCGCGCACTGCTGCGCCGCCGGCCCGACGTCACCTCCTGGCGCGATCTGCTGGAGAACGCTCGCAACCATTACGAGCGCAGCGGCGACGAGCTCGTCGCCAGCTGACTAACGCCGTTCGGCAAGCGCGCCTCCCGTCGAATAGTCGCGCGTCCGCGAGAAGGAGATATTCATCTCCCTGTCCGCATGATGCGCGAATCTAACTGCCAGTAACGGATGGGTTACTCACTGCCATTTACGGCAGCGAATGCCTCGCCGATCCGGCGCAGCCCGTCCAGGTCGTGAATGTCGTCCGGCTGGGCCGGCACCTCGGCGACCGGCACCAGCGGGTGCGCCGCGGTGAAGTGCTCGGCGACGCGCCGCTGCACGGCGGCCTGCTGCATTCGCTCGGCGTGCAGGCGAAGCGCGGCGATGGCGAGCGGGTAAGCCGCTGGCGCGCCAGCCTCCAGCGTCTCGGCCGCGGCCACGCTCCTGGCGGCCGACAGGTGCGCGGCCGGGGGTCGTTGCACCCGGTTGAGGATCAGCCCGGCGAGCGGCATGCGCTCCTCGTCGAGTCGTTCCACGAAGTAAGAAGCCTCGCGCAGCGCGTCCGGTTCGGGCGCCGCGACGACAAGGAACGCGGTGCCCGGCGCGCGCAGCAGTTGGTAGGTGTAGTCAGCTCGTTCCCGGAATCCGCCGAACATGGTGTCGAGGGCGGACACGAACGTCTGGACGTCCCTGAGTACCTGAGTACCGAGGATCTTGGTCAGCACGCCGGTGACCACGCCGAAGCCGGCGTTCAGCACCCGCATGTAGGCCCGGCCGCCGACCTTGGCCGGGGCAATGAGCAGGCGCAGCAGCCGGCCGTCGAGGAACCGGGCGAGGCGCTGCGGTGCGTCGAGGAAGTCAAGGGCTGACCGGCTGGGCGGGGTATCGACGACGATGAGGTCCCATTCCTCCGCCCGGCGCAGCTGCCCGAGCTTCTCCATGGCCATGTACTCCTGTGTGCCGGCGAAGCTCGACGAGAGGGACTGGTAGAAGGGGTTGGCCAGGATCTGAGCGGCCCGGTCAGGATCGGCGTGCGCCTCGACGATCTCGTCGAAGGTCCGCTTCATGTCCAGCATCATCGCGTGCAGACTTCCGGCGCTGCCCGCCTGCACGCCAGGGACCGGGCGCGGGGTGTTGTCCAGCGACGTCAGGCCCATCGACTGCGCGAGGCGCCGGGCCGGGTCGACGGTGAGCACCACCACCCGGCGCCCGCGCTCGGCGGCGCGCAGCCCGATGGCCGCCGCGGTCGTGGTCTTGCCGACGCCGCCAGAGCCGCAGCAGACCAGGATCCGGATGCGGCGATCGTCGATGAGCCGGTCGACGTCCAGGACCGTCGGGGCCTGCGTCATCAGGCTGCCCCCTGACTTCGCAGCGCGGCGGCGAGCCTGTAGAGGCCAGCCAGGTCCATTCCGTGGGGGATCCACGGCAGGGTGTAGCACGGCTGGCCGGCGTCGGCCAGCCGCTGGAGCTGCACGTCCTGCGCGAGGGCGGTCCCGGCCTGCTCGCACAGCTCGGTGGCGAGGCCGGCGGTCAGCGCCGGCACATCATCGAGGCCGGCCGCCTTCAGGCCGAGCGCCAGCTGGCCGGTGTCGAGCATGCCCTCCGCCGCGGCGGCCAGCTCATCGTCGGCCAGGGCGAGCGGCCGCGCCATGTTGACGATCACGCCGCCCGGCCGGATGCCGTCCAGGGCCCGGAGCTCGGCGATGCCGTCGAGCGTCTCCTGGACTGGCATCTCTTCCAGGACGGTCACGAAGTGCACCGCGGTCTGCGGCGAGCGGATCACGCTCTGCACGGTGTCGGCATGACCCCGGATCGGCCCGACCTTGGCGAGGCCAGACACCTCGGCGGTGACGTTAAGGAACCGCCCGATCCGGCCGGTAGGCGGCGCGTCCATCACGACGGCGTCGTAAGCCCGCCCGCGGCCGGAGTCCTTCCGCCGGACCGCCTCGGCCGCCTTGCCGGTCAGCAGCACGTCGCGCAGCCCGGGTGCGATCGTGGTGGCGAAGTCCATGACCCCGAGCTTGGTCAGCGCGGTGCCCGCGTGCCGCAAGCTGTAGAACATCTCGAGGTACTCCACCAGCGCCGACTCCGCGTCGGCGACCAGGGCGTACACGTCTCCGCCCTGGCCGCCCTGGATGCCCGGGCCGGACGGGCTGGCGGGGGCGACCGCGATCCGGCGCTCGGCGTAGGGCAGCGGCGGCACGTCGAAGAGCTGCGCGATGCCCTGGCGGCCCTCGACCTCCATGAGCAGCACCTTCTTGCCGCCCGAGGCGAGGGCCAGGGCAAGCGCCCCGGCGACCGTCGTCTTGCCGGTGCCACCCTTCCCGGTCACGACGTGCAGTCGGACGCCGTCCCAGTCGGTGTCACGCGTAGCCACGATTGGAGGTTATCCGCGCGGGAGGCCCTGGTAGGCCGCCGGGGCAACGAGACATTTGGCTGGCCGCCGCCGCCCCGAGACCTGGGTGTGGCATGAGTGAGACCTGCCTCACTATGGCGCAGCGCCCGGATGTCACTACGCTGAGTCTCATAAGGTCGCAGCTTGGGGCCGAAAGGGATGATTTGCCATGGAAGCCGTAATCATCGTCGTAGTGATCCTCGTCGTTCTCGGGCTTATCACGGCGGGCCGCTCGGTTCGGGTTGTGCAGCAGTTCGAGCAGGGCATCGTCTTCCGGTACGGCAAGCTTGCCGGGACGAGAGGCCCTGGCCTGGCCATGATCGTTCCGGTCATCGATCGTCTGCAGAAGGTCAACATGCAGATCATCGCCATGGCCGTGCCAGCGCAGGAGGGCATCACCAAGGACAACGTCAGCGTCCGGGTGGATGCGGTCGTCTACTTCCGGGTGGTTGACCCGGTCAAGGCGACCATCAACGTGCAGAACTACATGTTCGCGATCTCCCAGCAGTCGCAGACCTCGCTGCGGTCGATCATCGGCCAGTCAGATCTGCAGCAGCTGCTGTCCGACCGTGACACCGTGAACCGGGAGCTCCGCCGGATCATCGACGAGCCGACCGAGGGCCCGTGGGGCGTCCGGGTCGAGCGGGTCGAGGTCAAGGACGTGTCGCTGCCCGAGAGCATGAAGCGGTCGATGGCCCGCCAGGCCGAGGCCGAGCGGGAGAAGCTGGCCCGGATCATCACCGCGGACGGCGAGTTCCAGGCCTCGCAGCGGCTGGCCGCGGCGGCCAACACGATGTCGCGCGATCCCGCCGCGCTCCAGCTCCGGCTGCTGCAGACCGTGACTGAGGTCGCGGCCGAGAAGAACAGCACGCTGGTCATGCCGATCCCGGTCGAGCTGCTGCGGTTCTTCGACAAGATGACTCCCACCTCTGGCGACGAAGGGCTCAAGAAGCTGATCGAGTCCGGCAACAAGGCGGTGGCGGTGGCAGAGGAGCAGCTCGGCTCAGTGGCGGCGGCCGGCATCGCGGTACCCGGCGTCAACGCGCCCGGGCCGCAGCCGCGCGAGCTATCGGCAGCCGAGCTGGCCGCGACAGCGCCGGCGAGCGAGGCCGCGGCGGCCGAGCCCGAGCCTGCGGGGCTGACTCCGGAGGCGAACGCCGGATCCAACGCCGCGACCGCAAGCACTGCGGGCGCGAGCACTGCGAACGGGAACGAGGCTGCCGCGCCGGCCGAGGAGGCCGACAAGGCCGAATCCTGACCCGGGCGGGGTCGCAGCACGGCGATACCGACGCCGTAGGCGGCGGGTGGCACGGCTGTATGGTTCCGCTATGGCGAAATGGGAGTACGCAACCGTGCCACTGCTAGTGCACGCCACCAAGCAGATTCTCGATAACTGGGGCGATGACGGCTGGGAGCTCGTCGCCGTCGTGCCCGGTCCGAACGCCGAGCAGCTTGTTGCCTACCTGAAGCGAGTCAAGGAATGAGCGATCCGGAGGCTCGGCTGAGCGCGCTCGGGCTCACGCTGCCCGAGGTGGTCGCGCCGCTGGCCGCGTACGTTCCCGCGGTCCGCACCGGCAACATGGTCTACACCGCCGGTCAGCTGCCGGTGGCCGACGGGCAGCTGGTCGCGACCGGGAAAGTCGGGGCCGAGGTCGGCACCGCCGAGGCCAGCGCGCTGGCCCGTACCTGCGCGCTCAACGCGCTGGCCGCCGCGGCCTCGGTCAGCGGCGGGCTGGCGGGCATCAAGCGGATCGTCAAGGTGACCGGCTTCGTCGCGAGCGCACCCGACTTCACCGACCAGGCACTGGTCGTGAACGGAGCCAGCGAGCTGCTGCTCGAGGTCTTCGGCGAGGCAGGCAAGCATGCGCGCAGCGCCGTCGGGATGGCCGTGCTGCCGCGCAATGCGCCGGTCGAGGTCGAGCTGATCGCCGAGATCAGGGACTAGCGTGCCGGGCGAGGCGGCATCGATCCGGCTGCCGGATCAGGTGGCGGACAGGGCGCGCGAGTTCATCTCGGGCGAGAAGACGCCGGCGACTCCCCGCGACGCCGCGACCGTGATGCTGCTGCGGACCGCTGGTTCCGGCGCACTCAAGGTCTACATGCTGCGCCGCAAGCCGTCGATGGCATTCGCGCCGGGCGCGATGGTCTTCCCAGGCGGCTCGGTGGATCCGCGGGATGCCGACGAGCAGGTCGCCTGGACCGGCCCGGACGCGCAGGAGTGGGGGCGCGTCTTCGACGCGCCGCCGGAGCTGGCCCGGGCGCTGGTGTGCGCGGCGGTCAGGGAGACCTTCGAGGAGTCCGGCGTGCTGCTCGCAGGCCCGTCGGCCGACTCGGTCGTGGACGACACGACCAGCGATGAATGGGAGGCCGACCGGCAGGCGCTGCTGGACCACTCGGTGTCGCTGGCCGAGCTGCTCGGCCGGCGCGGGCTGGTGCTGCGCGCGGATCTGCTCCGGCCGTGGTCGCGGTGGATCACGCCGGTCATCGAGCCCCGCCGGTTCGACACCCGGTTCTTCGCCGCCGCGCTGCCCGCGGGCCAGCGGACCAGAGACGTAGGCGGCGAGGCCTCGGCGGTGGCCTGGATCGAGCCCGACGAGGCGCTGGCGGCCGGCCGCCGCCGGGAGCTCGCGCTGATGCCGCCGACCATGGTCTCGCTGACCGAGCTGGCGGCCTGCGGCGACCTGGACGCCGCGCTGGCGGGTCCGCGGGAGGTGGCGCCGATCATCCCCGAGGTGCAGATGCGCGAGGGAGCGGTCTGGCTGACCGTCCCCGGTATCCGCCAGTACCCGGCATGACCGCCGAGCCTGGCCACCAGCCGCACGGTCCGGTCGACGGCTCCGGCACCGGCCGGGCGTTCTGCGTGCTCGCCCCGAACCCGTCGATGATGACGCTGGACGGCACGAACACGTGGCTGATCGCCGAGCCGGACGCCGTGGCCGCGATCGCGGTGGATCCCGGGCCGCTCGACGAGGGGCACCTGCAGCGGGTGACGGCGACTGCGGCAGCTCGCGGCCAGCACATCACCCAGATCGTGCTCACGCACCGGCACGAGGACCACTCGGCGGGCGCGGCCAGGCTGGCCGAGCTCACCGGCGCGCCCGTCCGCGCCGTTGACCCCGAATACCGCCTCGGCAGCGAGGGCCTGGCCGGCGGGGACGTGGTGACCGCCGGAGGCTGCGAGCTGCGGGTCATCGCGACGCCTGGCCACACCACCGACTCGGTCTGCCTCTTCCTGCCAGCGGACGGCGCGGTGCTGACCGGCGACACCGTACTCGGCCGGGGCACCACGGTCATCGGCACCGACGGCAACCTGGCCGACTACCTGGACTCACTGCACGTGCTCCGGGCGCTGGCCGACGAACACGATGTGCGGGCGCTGCTGCCCGGCCACGGGCCGATGCTGCCGGACGCACCCGGGACGCTGGATTACTACCTGACCCACCGGGCCGAGCGCCTCGCCGAGGTGCGCCGTGCCCTCGACGCCGGCGACCGGACGCTGGCCGAGATCGTGGCCAGGGTCTACGCGGAGATCGACAAGGCGCTGTGGCCGTTCGCGGAGTGGTCGGTCCGGGCGCAGCTCGAATACCTGAGGGCTCGCGGCGGCCTGCCGCCGGGGGTCGAGCTCTAGCGCGCGCGCTTGCGCAGGCGGTCGTTGTCGACGATCAGGACCGACTTGGCTGCCAGCTGAATCCAGCCGCGCGCCGCGAAGTCGGCCAGGGCCTTGTTCACCGTCTCGCGGGACGCGCCGACCAGCTGCGCGAGTTCCTCCTGGGTGAGGTCGTGATTGACCTGGATCCCGTCGGGGGTCGGCACGCCGAAGCGCTCCTCCAGGTCAAGCAGGGCCTTCGCGACCCGACCGGGCACGTCGGTGAACACCAGGTCGGCCTTGACCTCATTGATCCGGCGCAGGCGCTGGGCCAGCGCCTGCAGCAGGTGCATGGAGACCTCGGGCCGGCTCGACAGCCACGCCCGCACGTCGTCGTGGGCCAGGCCGGCCAGCTCGGTATCGGTGATCGCGGTCGCGCTCGCAGTCCGCGGAACCGGATCAAACAGGGACAGCTCGCCAAACATCTCGCCTGGGCCGTGGACGCTCTGCAGGTTCTCACGGCCGTCCACAGAGGCCTTGGTCAGCTTGATCTTGCCGCTCAGAATGATGTAGAGCTTGTCGCCGGCGTCGCCCTCAGAGAAGAGCCGCTCGCCGCGGTTGAGCCTGACGACCAGGACCTTTGCCCGCAGCGCCTGCGAGTCCTCCGGGCTGAGCGCATCGAACAGCGGGGCCTCGCTCAGCGCGTCGTCGGCGTGAACCATGGCTCCTCCTCGACCCATCACCATTACCCTCTAGTGCCCATTTCGGCGGCAGGTCACCCAGAGATCAGCCGTGCGGGCTAGCCTCCAGTCGCCGCCGGGAGACCTCGATCTCGGCTTCGGCCGCCTCGCGGTCGACCCAGGTGGCCGGCACGACCTCCTTGCCAGGCTCGAGCGCCTTGTAGACCTCGAAGAAGTGCTGGATCTCCAGCAGGTCGAAGTCTGATACATCGGTTATATCGCGCAGATGCGCCATCCGCGGATCTGTGGCCGCCACGCACAAAATCTTGTCGTCCATGCCCTTCTCGTCCCGCATCCGGAACATGCCGATCGCCCGGCTCTTGATCAGGCAGCCAGGAAAGGTCGGCTCATCCAGCAGGACCAGCGCGTCCAGCGGGTCGCCATCGTCGGCCAGCGTGTCCTCGACGAAGCCATAGTCGGCCGGATAGCGCGTCGAGGTGAACAGCATCCGGTCCAGGCGGATCCGGCCTGTCTCGTGATCCATCTCGTACTTGTTACGCTGCCCCTTCGGGATCTCGATTACTACGTCGAACTCCACGTTCCGCTCCCAAGGCGCGCTGGCGTACTCCGCTTGTCTAGCTGAGTCTGGCATCAGTGCGCTAAGACGCAGGGGCGGGGACGGCAAGTCGGATGAGAAAGGGAGCCAGCGGTTGCGCCGGGTCAGTCGCCTCGCAGTGGCAGCTACCGCCCTGCTGTGCGCGTTCACGATCGGCGCGGGGGTCACGGTCACCCGGCTGCTTCCGGCCCGGCTGGCGCTCTGGCGGCCGGCCCGCATCGTCGCGCTGCCGCTGACGACCTCCGGCCAGGTGCTGGGAACGGTGACCGGCGCCTCGTCGGTCGCACCGGGAGTCACCATGAGCGGCCTCACCCGGGCGCTCTCGCCCGTGCTGGGATCGGGAGACCTTGGCTCGGACTTCGGCATGCTCGTCACCGACCTCGAGACCGGACAGGTGCTGTACTCGCAGAATGCGAGCACCGGATTCGCGCCGGCCTCGACGACGAAGCTCGCGACCGCCGTCGCCGCGCTGCACGTGCTCGGGCCGTCGGCCCGGTTTCACACGACGGTCGTCACGGGCACCAGGCCGGACCGCATCATCCTGGTTGGCGGCGGCGATCCGACGCTCGCCGCCGGGCCGGCCCCGGCCGGGGATTATCCCCAGCCCGCGACGCTGCAGGAGCTCGCGAAGTCCACGGCGGCCGTCTTGCGGGAACGCGGCGTCGCCAGCGTGCACCTGGGCTACGACACGTCGCTGTACACCGGACCGGGCCTGGCGGTTGGCTGGCCCGCGCGGTACGTGACTGAGGGTGATGTCTCGGCCATCACCTCGCTCGAGGTGGACCAGGGCCGGCTGACCACGGCCGGTAAGCCCGAGGATGCCGACGACCCCGGCAACTACCGGCCCCGTTCCACCGATCCGGCCGGCCAGGCGGCGGGTGCGTTCGCGGCGTTCCTGCGGGCCGATGGCATCGTGGTCAAGGGCGCGCCTGCGACCGCGAAGGCTCCGGCCGGGGCAACGACCCTGGCCAGCGTCAGCTCGCCGCCGCTGTCGCAGGTAATCCAGTGGATGCTGGAGGAAAGCAACAACGTCATCGCCGAGAACGTGGCCCGGCATGTGGCGCTCGCGCTGGGTGACCCGGCCTCCTTTACCGGCGCCGCATCCGCCGAGGAGAAGGTGCTCGCCTCCCTCGGGGTGAGCGGCATCAGCCTGAACGACGGCAGCGGGCTGTCGCCCGATGACCGCATCACGCCGGCCGCGCTGGTACAGGTCGTCGGTCTGGCGGCCAGGCAGCCGCAGCTGCGCTCAGCGCTGACCGGCCTGCCGGTCTACGGGTTCTCCGGCACGCTCGCGCCGGGCGCAGCGAATCCGTTCTGGGGCGGCGGCGGCCCCGCGCTCGGCACGGTGAGGGCCAAGACCGGGAACTTGTCGAACGTCATCGCGCTGACTGGCATCGCGGCCGCTCGCGATGGCCAGCTCCTGTCGTTCGCGGTCATGGCCGGGAACCTGCCTGGCCTGAACGCGGCCGGAGCGGGCCTCGCCGGCATCGCCAACACGCTGGCTGGCTGCGGCTGCCGGTAGATCTTGCCGCACCCGGCGACGGCCCGGCAGGACGCTGGCGCCCGTATCCACGTACGGTGGAGGGGTGAGCAGCACGCAGATGATCGACTGGCAGGTAGCTACCGCCACCGGGGTTCGCTGGGTCCGGCCAGGTCCGCAGGTCAGCATGGCCGAGGCGAGGAAGGTGGTCGCCGAGCTGCGGCAGCTTGCCTCTTCGGTGGCCGAGCCGGTACGCACGCTGACTGGCCTGCAGGGCTCGGCCGACGACGGCAACGTCGCGGTCGTGGACCGGGCGGGCTGGATCCGGGCCAACGTCGATGGATTCCGGGTCGTGTTCGACCCGCTGGTCCAGCGGATGACCGAGAACAGCGGCATGCCGCAGCCGGGCTCGGTCATCACGGCCGTGGGGTCGCGGGTCACCGGCATGCAGGCCGGCCTGATACTGGCCTACCTGGCCAGTCGCGTGCTCGGGCAGTATGAGCTCTTCCTGCCCCCGGACCCGGACGCGCCCGGCAAGGAGGCACCCGCCGGGCGCCTGACCCTGGTCGCGCCCAACATCGTCATGATCGAGCGTGAGCTTGACGTCAACCCCCACGACTTCCGCCGCTGGGTCTGCCTGCATGAGGAGACGCACCGCACCCAGTTCACCTCGGTGCCGTGGCTGCGGCCGTACGTGCAGGAGCTGATGACCGACTTCCTGCTGGCCTCCGAGCTGGACCCGGCCTCGATCTACGACCGGCTCCGGGCGGCCGCCGATGCCGTCGGCCAGTCGGTCCGTGGTGGCGACGGCGAGAGCCTCATCGAGGCCATCCAGAGCCCCAGGCAGCGGGAGATCCTCGACAAGATGACCAGCGTGATGACGCTGGTCGAGGGCCATGGCGACTACGTCATGGACGCGGTCGGACCGAGCGTCGTTCCGTCCGTCGCGGAGATCAGGGCGAAGTTCAGCGCCCGGCGTGGCTCGGCTGGCCGGATCGAGCAGGCGATCAGGAGGATCCTCGGCATCGACCTGAAGATGAAGCAGTACGAGCAGGGCTCGCGCTTCGTCTCGGCAGTTGTCTCCGAGGCCGGGATGGCGACCTTCAACAAGGTCTGGACCTCGCCGGAGACGCTTCCGACCAGGGACGAGCTGACGACCCCGACGCGCTGGCTGGAGCGCGTAGGCGGGACCGCGGCGCTCGGCTCCGCGGACTGAGCCCCCGCCGTCCCGGTGGGCCCGCACCCGGCCGTCGCCGCCGCGCGGCGCGCCGTCCGGGAATGCCTCGGCGGGCTGGCTCCTGACGACCTGATCCTGGTGGCGTGCTCGGGCGGTGCCGACTCGCTCGCCCTCGCTGCTGCCGCCGCCTTCGAGGCCCCGCGTGCCGGGCTGCGGGCCGGCGGCGTAGTCATCGACCACGGCCTCCAGGACGGCTCGGCGCAGATCGCCAGCCGTGTGGCGGCGACGATGACCGGCCTCGGGCTCGATCCCGCCCTGTCCATTGCGGTCGAGGTGGCCCGCCCGCCCCGCTCCGGCCCGGAGGCCGCGGCGCGTGCGGCCAGGTACTCGGCGCTCGACGGCGCCGCCCGGGCGACGGGCGCGGCTGCGATCCTGCTCGGGCACACCCTCGACGACCAGGCCGAGACCGTGCTGCTCGGGCTGGCGCGCGGGTCAGGTGCGCGATCGCTCGCGGGCATGGCGAGCCGGAGCGGGTTTTACCTGCGGCCGCTGCTCGGGCTGCGAAGAGCCCAGGCCCGCGCGGCCTGCGAGGCACTCGGGCTGTGCCCGTGGGACGACCCGCAGAACGAGGACGTGTCGTTCACCAGGGTCCGGGTCAGGAACGAGCTCGTGCCGGCCCTGGAGACTGCCCTCGGGCCCGGCGTGGCCGAGGCGCTGGCCCGTACCGCCGCCCTGCTCCGGGCCGACGCGGACGCGCTCGACGACCTGGCCGCCGCCGAGGCGGCCAGGATCCTGGCGGCGGACGCGGCCGGCGGCCCGCCCGCCAGTGCTTCCGGGGCCAGTTTGCCGGTCCCGGCCGACGCGCAGCCCGGCTGGCCCGTCGAGGCGCTCGCCCCGCTGCCCCCGGCCGTCCGGCATCGCATCCTGCGGACGGCGGCCCTGGCCGCCGGCTGCCCGGCCGGCGCGCTCGCCGAGCGGCACGTCGCCAGCCTGGACCAGCTCGTGATCCAGTGGCGCGGGCAGCGCTGGATCGACCTGCCCGGCGGTATCCGGGCCCAGCGCCGTTATGGCAGGCTGCTCTTCACTACCGGGAGATCGGAGGGTCAGGGTGGACGCGAGTGACATGGGGACCGACCTCAAACAGGTCCTGATCACCTCCGAGCAGCTCAGTGAGCGCATCGCTGAGCTCGCCGCCCAGATCGATGCCGATTACGCTGATCGCGAACTGCTCCTGGTAGGCGTCCTCAAGGGCGCGGTCATGGTGATGGCCGATCTGGCCCGAGCCATGCACCTGCCGGTGCACATGGACTGGATGGCGATCTCGTCTTACGGCTCGGGTACGAAGTCATCCGGCGTCGTGCGGATCCTGAAGGACCTCGACACCGACATCAGCGGCAAGAATGTGCTCGTGGTCGAGGACATCGTGGACTCCGGTCTCACGCTGTCGTGGCTGCTAGGCAACCTGAAGTCCCGCGGGCCCGCTTCCGTCCAGGTCTGCGTGCTGCTGCGAAAGCCGGGATCGGCGCGAATGAACGTGGACGTGGCGTACACCGGGTTTGATATAGCTGATGAGTTTGTCATCGGGTACGGACTGGATTACGCCGAGCGATACCGGAATCTGCCGTTCGTCGGGACGCTCGCCGAGCACGTCTACCGGCAGCCGTAGGGGCCCGTGGCAGTCCAGGCCAGCGCCACGTGCGCGCGGGAACCGGAACACACGTTAAATTCGTTAACCTGGGTAAGAGGCGTGAGACGGCTGCCACTGCCCCTGTGCGGCCGGCTGCGTGTCAGCAAATGCTTGTGCGGTGTACCGTCGAGTATTCCCGTAGCTACGTTCCGGGAAGAATTAGCCGCGCAATCGCGCTGGAACGCAAAAGGTAGCCTTGCCGCGTAACCGGCGGGGCACGAGGCTCGTCAGGAGGGACTGGCCGGACCTGTGGGCCGTTCATCGATGGATCTGAAGCGCATTTTCCGCGGCTGGCTACTGGCCATCCTCTTTGTCGTCGTGATCCTTGTGATCCTGTACAAGCTCGTCAACACGGGCACGGAATACAAGCAGGTCTCGACCTCTACCGCCGTTGCCGCGATCAACTCGGGCAACGTGAAATCGGTCACGCTGACCGACGTCAACCAGACGATCCAGCTGACCACCAAGTCCGGCCAGAACGAGGAAGCCTCCTGGGTTGGCTCGCAGGGCCTCCAGCTGGCTGACACGCTGCAGAAGGAAGTGCAGAACGGCACGCTGCCCCAGGGCGTCTATGACGTCAAGGTTCCGAAGGGCAACTCGTTCTGGGCGCTGATCTTCAGCTACCTGCCGTTCCTGATCATCTTCCTGCTCTTCCTGGTGTTCCTGAACCAGATGCAGGGCGGCGGCTCTCGCGTCATGAACTTCGGTAAGTCCAAGGCCAAGCTGATCACCAAGGACACGCCCAAGACGACGTTCGCCGACGTGGCCGGGGCCGATGAGGCCATCGAGGAACTGCAGGAGATCAAGGAATTCCTCCAGGCTCCGGGCAAGTTCCAGGCCATCGGCGCCAAGATCCCCAAGGGCGTGCTGCTTTACGGTCCGCCCGGAACCGGTAAGACGCTCCTGGCCAGGGCCGTCGCCGGGGAAGCCGGCGTTCCGTTCTACTCGATTTCCGGCTCCGATTTCGTCGAGATGTTCGTCGGAGTCGGCGCCTCCCGGGTTCGCGACCTGTTCGAGCAGGCGAAGGCGAACGCTCCGGCGATCGTCTTCGTCGACGAGATCGACGCCGTCGGCCGGCACCGTGGCGCTGGCTTCGGCGGCGGCCACGACGAGCGTGAGCAGACGCTGAACCAGCTGCTCGTCGAGCTGGACGGCTTCGACACCAAGGGCGGCGTCATCGTGATTGCCGCGACCAACCGGCCGGACATCCTCGACCCCGCGCTGCTGCGTCCGGGCCGCTTCGACCGCCAGATCGTCGTCGCCCAGCCGGACCTGGCCGGGCGCAAGGGCATCCTGCGGGTGCACGCGCGCGGCAAGCCGTTCGGGCCCGATGTGGACCTCGATATGATCGCCCGGCGTACGCCCGGCTTCACCGGCGCCGACCTGGCCAACGTGATCAACGAGGGCGCACTGCTGACTGCGCGGTTCAACGAGACCCAGATTCAGATGTCCTCGCTTGAGGAAGCCATTGACCGGGTCACGGCCGGCCCGAAGCGCAAGAGCGTGCTGCTGTCGGAGAAGGAGCGGAAGATCATCGCCTACCACGAGGGCGGTCACGCCCTGGTGGGCCACGCGATGCCGCACGCCGATCCCGTTCACAAGATCACTATCATCCCGCGCGGCCGCGCGCTCGGGTATACGGCGGCGGCGCCGGCCGAGGACAAGTTCCTGGTCAGCCGCGCCGAGATGATGGACCAGCTGGCCATGCTGCTGGGCGGGCGGACCGCCGAGGAGCTGGTGTTCCACGAGCCGACGACCGGCGCGGCCAACGACATCGAGAAGGCCTCGCAGATCGCACGCGGCATGATCACCGAGTACGGCATGAGTGAGCGCCTGGGCGCGCGGAAGTTCGGCAGCGGCGACGGTGAGCCGTTCCTTGGCCGCGAGATGTCGCACGCGCGCGACTACTCCGAGGAGATTGCCTCGGCGATCGACGACGAGGTCCGCAGGCTGATCGAGTCCGCGCACGACGAGGCCTGGGAGGTCCTGGCCCAGTACCGCGACGTGCTCGACCACCTGGTGTTGCAGCTGCTGGAGCACGAGACCCTGTCCCGGGACCAGGTCCTGCAGATCTTCGCCCCGGTGCACATCCGGCCGACCCGCGGCTCCTACACCGGCTACGGCAAGCGGCTCCCGTCGGACCGGCCGCCGGTGCTGACGCCCAAGGAGCTGGCGCTGACCGGGCCGTCGGACGGCAGCAACTCTTCGTCGCTCGGCAACGGGCAGGCGTCGAGTGCGGCATTGCCTTCATCAGCACCGCCTTCATCAGCTCCGCCTTCATCAGCACCGCCCTCGTCAACACCGCCGTCATCCGCGCAGCCGCCGTCGGCACCGCCGGATGCCCCGCCCCCGCCCAGCTTCGGCACCAGTCCGCTCGGTGGCGGGAGCCCGCTCGGTGGGGGCACCCCGCTTGGCGGGGACAACCGGCCGTTCGGCGGGGACAACCGCCCGTTCGGCGGTTCTGGTGACGGCAGTTCCGACGGCGAGGAGCGTTGAGCCAGGAGTTCGACCTGCCGCGCATTGAGCGGGCCGTCAGGGAGATCCTCCTGGCCATCGGCGAGGACCCGGAGCGAGACGGACTGCGGGACACGCCGGCCAGAGTCGCGCGCGCGTACGCGGAGCAGTTCGCCGGTCTTGGCATGCGACCGGCGGACGTACTCACTACGGTTTTCGACGCGGATCACGACGAGATGGTGCTCGTACGCGACATCGAGCTCTACTCGACCTGCGAGCACCACCTCGTGCCGTTCTTCGGCCGGGCACATGTCGGGTACATCCCGAACGAGAAGGGCCAGATAACGGGTCTGTCGAAGCTGGCGAGACTGGTGGACGTCTACGCCCGGCGGCCGCAGGTACAGGAGCGCATGACGAGTCAGATCGCCGACGCGCTGATGGAGACCCTCGATCCGCGTGGCGTGGTCGTGATAATCGAGGCCGAACATTTGTGCATGTCCATGCGCGGCGTGCGCAAGCCCGGAGCGAAAACGGTAACCTCAGCAGTTCGCGGGTGTTTCCTCAGTTCCAGGAGCACCAGAGCCGAGGCGATGAGCCTGCTCACCGGCAGCAGGTGAGCAGGGGCTTAGTCCAATAAGCTGGGTTTGCCTCCGCTGCCGGCTGGCGATGACTACGCTGATGCCCCGTGAGCAGGGGCTTGACCTACTTGTCCGAGATGACAGATCAGAGCGGGCCAGGCCCGGCAGAGCCCATAACCGGTGACGACGAGCAGTCGCCTGAACTGCTGTCCGTCCGCGCTGCCGACCGCCGCCAGCAGCGGCGCTGGGTGCCGCTGGTCGCGGGCCTCATGTCGTTCCTCATCGGCATCGACTTTATTTTCGAGGGCATCGCGCCCGGCCTGACCCAGCACCGGCTCAAAGGCCTGGACTACATCGGCAGCATCACCAGGACCGCCGACGTCATTATCGGCCTCCTGCTGCTCATGGTCTCGCACGGCCTGCGGCGCCGGAAACGGCGAGCCTGGGAGGCAGCGCTCGCGCTGCTGGTCGGCGGCCTCGTCACGCATACGGCGCTCGGCTACATTCTCTACAGCATCGACCCCGATGGTCCGAGGCGGGCGGCACGGCCGGTACCTGCCATCGTCTCCGCGCTCCTCATCGTTGCGCTGATCTGGTTCCGGCGGGAGTTCTACGCCATCGGCGAGCGGCGGTCGAGGCTGCGCGCGCTGTGGGTGCTCTGCTACCTGATCGTGGCCGACGTGCTGATCGGCCTCGCCTACCTGTCGGTGAGCCGCGGGCTGCGGCAGGACTACAGCCCGTGGCAGCGGGTCCAGTCCGTCGTCATGAGCTCGGTCGGATTCTCCGGGCCGGTCGAGTTCAACTCCGCGAGCCGGACCGACCATTTCGCCTTCGTCACCTTCGGGCTCGGCCTGTTCACTCTTGTTGTCGCCGCGTTCATGTTCCTGCGCCCGGCCCGCCGTACGTGCCGGATCGGCCCGGCTGACCTCGCCCGCATGCGGGACCTGCTTGACCGCCACGGCGAGCAGGACTCGCTTGGCTACTTCATCCTGCGCCAGGACAAGAACGTGATCTGGTCGCCGTCAGGCAAGGCCTGCATCGGCTACCGGGTGATCTCGGGCGTCATGCTCGCGAGCGGCGACCCTATCGGCGACCCGGAGGCGTGGCCAGGAGCCATCCAGGCGTTCCTGGAAGAGGCCGCCATTCACGCGTGGGTCCCGGCAGTTATGGGCTGCAGCGAGCTTGGCGCCGAGGTCTGGTGCCGCGAGGGCCAGCTGACCGCGCTCGAGCTCGGCGACGAGGCGATCGTGAGCGTGGCCGACTTCACCCTCCAGGGCCGGTCCATGCGCAACGTCCGGCAGATGCACAACCGCGTTGCCAAGCAGGGCTACGTGGCGGAGGTCAGGCGGATTGAGGACGTCACGCCGCAGGAGCTCGGCCGCCTGAACCGGGTGGCGGACACCTGGCGCGGCAGCCCGATCGAGCGCGGCTGGTCGATGGCCCTCGGCCGGGTGGGCGGCCCGGGCGACGAGCGGTGCGTCATCGCCACCGCGAGCCAGGACGGTGCTCTCCGCGCCCTGCTGCACTTCGTGCCCTGGGGCGAGGACGGCCTGTCGCTCGACCTCATGCGCCGGGACCGCTCGGCGGCGCCAGGGCTGAACGACTTCATGATCGTCGAGGCCATCAAGCACTCGGCCGATCTCGGGGTGAAGCAGATATCGCTGAACTTCGCCATGTTCCGCGCGGCCCTGGAACGAGGCGAGCGCATCGGGGCGGGGCCCGTGCTGAAGGCCTGGCGTCGCATCCTGCTCTTCATGTCCCGCTGGTTCCAGATCGAGTCGCTGTACAAGTTCAACGCCAAGTTCAATCCGAGCTGGGTGCCAAGGTTCGTCGTCTTCCCCGGCACGATGGACGCTCCCAGGGTCGGGCTGGCCGCACTTGAGGCCGAGGCATTCGTGGTGTGGCCGTCGTTCGAAATCCGGCGAATCGCCCGCAGGATGGGCCTGGGCCGGCTGAGGCGGCGGATGCTGGCGTCGTCCCAGCGCCAGCGCACAATCCGCCCTGAACCGCCGAGACCGCCGGAAAATATGCGCGGAGATAAAACGCTCTCTCCGTAGCGCGCTGGCCGCCATGACCTGGCGGACGGTCCGCTCTGGCGCTGGCCGTAGATTGTGCTGTATGACAGGGGACGCTCAGCCGGAGGTTACGCAGCGCCTGCCGGTCCGGTCCCGCTGCCTGGTTATGGGCGTGGTCAATGTGACCCCGGACTCGTTTTCCGATGGCGGCGCCTGGCTCGATCCGGACGCCGCGATCGCGCACGGCCTGGAGCTAGCCGCCCAGGGGGCCGACATCATCGATATCGGCGGTGAGTCGACCAGGCCGGGGGCACAGCGAGTCCACGTTGACGAAGAGCTGAGCCGCGTCATGCCCGTAGTGTCGGCGCTAGCGGCGGCCGGCAGCTATGTGAGCATCGACACGATGCGGGCGGAGGTCGCGGACCAGGCCCTGCAGGCTGGCGCCCGTATGGTCAACGACGTGAGCGGCGGTCAGGCCGATCCAGCCATGACGAGACTGGTCGCGGACGCGGCCGTGCCGTACATCATCACGCACTGGCGGGGCCACAGCTCGGACATGTACGGCCCGGCAAATTACTCCGACGTCGTGGCCGAGGTACGGGCCGAGCTGGCCGACCGCGTGCGGGCGGCGGTCGCGAGCGGCGTGGATCCGGCGCGGATCATCATCGATCCCGGGCTCGGCTTCGCCAAGCTGGCCGAGCACAACTGGACGCTGCTGGCGAGCCTGGACCGGATCGCGCTGCTGCCGGGATTCGCGTCGAAGTTCCCGGTGCTGGTCGCGGCCTCGCGCAAGCGCTTCATCGGCCGCCTGCTTGCCGGGCCCGATGGCACGATCCGGTCTTTCGCCGGCAGCGACGACGCGACGATCGCGCTCAGCGCCCTCGCCGCCGCCGCAGGTGCGTGGTGCGTCCGGGTGCACGTCGTGCCGGGCAATATGGATGCCGTGCGGGTAGTGGCGCGGCTGCGTCAGGAATGTGAGGAGGCCGGATCATGACCCTGGACCAAATCGCTATCTCCGGCCTCCGCGTGCACGGCAGGCACGGTGTCTTCGAGCACGAGCGCGCGGCCGGGCAGGACTTCGTGGTGGACGCCGTACTCTGGGTCGACACCTCGGCCGCCGCGGCCTCCGATGACCTCAGCCAGACGGCCGACTACTCAGCCATCGCCAGGCGCCTCGCGCAGATCGCGGCGGGTGAGCCCGTAGCACTGATCGAGACGCTCGCCAGCCGGCTCGCGCAGGCCTGCCTGGCCGACAGCGCGGTGCAGGAGGTTCAGATCACCGTGCACAAGCCGCACGCGCCGGTGGACGTGGCCGTGACCGACATTGCCGTGACGATCCGCAGGGGGCGGCCATGACCGCGGAGGCAGCCGGGCCGCGTCGTGAGATCGTGATCGGGCTCGGCAGCAATGTCGGCGACCGCCTGGCGAATCTGCAGCTCGGCGTCGACGCGCTGTGCGGTGACGGTCTGGACTGCCGGGCAGTCTCCGCGGTCTTCCACACCGTGCCGGTCGGTGGCCCGGAGCAGGACGACTTCCTCAACGCGGTGCTGGTGGCCGACACCTCGCTGCCCGCGGCTGCCGTCCTGGCGCGCTGCCATCAGGCCGAGGCTGCCGCCCACCGGGTCAGGACCGTGCGCTGGGGCCCGCGAACCCTCGATGTCGACCTCATCGCCTACGGCGACGCGGTCAGCGGGGACCCCCAGCTGACTCTGCCTCACCCCCGCGCGCACGAGCGCGCCTTTGTACTCGCACCCTGGCTCGACGCGGCTCCCGACGCCGTCCTGGCGGGCCACGGCCGGGTCGGTGACCTCCTCGCGGCCGTCGGCAGCGACGGCGTGGACCGGGTGCCCGACCTGAGGCTGGCGCTGCCCGCCGCGACAATGCCGGTGCGTGCCCAGTGCAGATGACCCGGCCCGGCACTCTCGCCGGCATCTTCGCGGCGTGCGCGCTGATCGCGTGGCTGGCCGTCCGGGCCAGCTTTGCCAGCCTGCCGCTGCTGCCGATCGGGGCGATCCCGGTGCTGCTCGGTGTGGCGCTTGCCGAGGGCGTCGCCGCCAGGTACGTCCGCGGCCGCCTTTCTGGCCGCAGGCCCGGCAAGCCGCTGGCCCCGATCGCGGTAGCGCGGCTGGTGGCGCTGGCGAAGGCGAGCTCGACGGCCGCGGCGGTGTTCGGCGGGCTGACCGCCGGCTTCCTCAGCTACGTGCTCGGCTCGCTGGACAAGGCAGTACCGGCGCGCGACGCGCGAGTCGCCGGCGCGACCGTCGGTGCCGCCGTCATACTGCTGGCAGCCGCGCTGTACCTGGAGTACTGCTGCCGGGCGCCCAAGCCGCCGAAGGACAACGACGAAGACGACTCCTACCGCGACCGGTGGTCATGGCACGAGTGACCGGCAGGCAGGGCGGGGACGTGCGATCGGAGGTCAGAACCCGGTGATTACGAGCGTGCACACGATCGTCTATGCCAGCGACGCCGACCAGGCCCGTGCGTTCTTCCGCGACGTACTCGGGCTGCCGAACGTCGATGCTCGCGACGGCTGGCTGATCTTCAAGCTCCCGCCCGCCGAGCTCGCGGTCCACCCGGCAGCCGCCGGCGGCCGCCACGAGCTGTACCTCATGTGCGACGACATCGCCGCGACGATGGCCGACCTCGAGGCCAAGGGAGCCGAGTTCACCTCGCCGGTCACGGAGCAAGGCTTCGGCCTGGTCACCTCCATCGCGGTCCCAGGCGGCGGTGAGCTGGGCCTGTACGAGCCACGGCACCGGACGGCCTATGACCTCTGAGACGTCAGCCGAGGGCGCCGCCCACCCGGCGCAGCTGCGCGTGGGCGTGGTCGGCGCCGGGCGCGTCGGAACCGCGCTGGCCGTGGCGCTCAGCCGGGCCGGCCACAAGGTCGTCGCCGCGTCCGCGGTGTCCGAGCAGTCCCGGCAGCGGGTCGAGCGCTTCCTGCCGGGTACTCCGGTCCGGCAGCCCGCCGAGGTGTTCTCGGACGCGGACCTGGTGCTGCTCACGGTGCCCGATGATGCCCTGGGCGGGCTGGTGTCAGGGCTGACCGCGACCGGCGCGCCTGTCGCCGGCCGCCTGGTCGCGCACGCCAGCGGCCGGCACGGCCTGGCCGTACTCGAGCCGGCGACCAGGCTGGGCGCGCTTCCGCTGGCCCTGCACCCGGTGATGACGTTCACGGGCAGGCCCGACGACGTCCAGCGCCTGGCCGGCATCAGCTTCGGCGTCACGGCGCCCACCGCCCTGCGGTCGGTGGCCGAGGTGCTCGTGATGGAAATGGGCGGCGAGGCGGTCTTCATCGAGGAGGAGGACCGCTGGCTGTATCACGCGGCGCTGGCGGGAGCCGCCAACCACCTCGTGACCCAGATCGTTCAGGCCTGCGATCTCCTGTCGCAGGCGGGTGTCGCTCAGCCGGCCCGGATGCTCGGCCCGCTCGTGTCGGCGGCGCTGGACAACGCGCTCCGGCTCGGCGACGCGGCGCTCACCGGGCCAGTAGCCCGCGGCGACGCGCAGACCGTCGCCAGCCACGTCGCGGCGCTACGGGATGCGGCCCCGGAGGCGCTGCCGGCTTATCTCGCGCTGGCCCGGCTGACCGCCACCCGGGCGATGGCCTCGGGCCTGCTGCGGCCCGATGACGCTCAGCGGCTGCTCGACGTGCTCGCCGAGGTGCCTCGGTGACCGGTGCTCCGGTGCTGGCCCGCACGAGGCTCGGGCTCGTCGCGGTCCGGTCGGCCCTGCCCGCGCCGGTCGTTCTGGTCCCGACGATGGGCGCCCTGCACGACGGGCACCGCTCGCCGCTGCGGCTCGCCCGCGAGCTGGCCGGCGCCGACGGCAGCGTGCTGGTCTCGATCTTCGTCAATCCGCTTCAGTTCGGCCCGCACGAGGATTTCGATCGCTACCCGCGGCCGCTGGAGGCTGACCTGGCGCTCTGCGCGGCCGAGGGGGTGACCGCGGTCTTCGCGCCGTCGCGGCAGCAGATGTACGGCCGCGAATCCACGGTGACCGTGAATCCGGGCGAGCTCGGCCGGGCGCTCGAGGGCGCGTCCAGGCCGGGCTTCTTCGACGGCGTCCTCACGGTCGTGCTGAAGCTCTTCCAGCTGACACAGCCGGACGCGGCAGTGTTCGGCGAGAAGGACGCCCAGCAACTCGTGCTCATCCGCCGGATGGTCGCCGACCTCGACCTTGGGATTCACATCGCATCGGCTCGCCTGCACCGCGACCCGGACGGACTCGCCGCATCGAGCAGGAACGCCTATCTGTCGGAGGCCGAGCGATCCAGCGCGCTGGCGCTGCCCTCGGCCCTGGACGCCGCCAGGGCCGCCGCCCCCGAGGGCGCAGCGGCCGCGCTGGCGGCTGCCGAGGCCGTTCTCGGCGCCGCCGCCCTCGCGAGCCCGCCGGTGAAGCTGGACTACCTGGTCCTGGCCGACCCGGACGACCTCGGCGAGGTGAGCCCGGAATACACGGGACCGGTGGTGCTGCTGGTAGCAGCGAAGGTCGGGACTACCCGGCTGATCGACAACGCCCGGTTCATGGTGGGCGGCCCGACACTAACCAAAGGTGACGGATTGTGATCGCGAGCAGACTTCTTGCCCCGTCCCCCGGCTGGCGCCGCGAGACCGACGTCCTGGTCGTCGGCTCGGGCGTGGCGGGCGTGACGACCGTACTGGCCGTCCGCCGCGCGCTGCCGGGCGTGCGGATCACGCTCGTCACCAAGACGGTGCTGGACGACGGATCGACCAGGTGGGCCCAGGGGGGCATTGCGGCCGCCCTTGGCCCCGGTGACACTCCCGAGCAGCATCTCCAGGACACGCTCACGGCCGGGGCTGGCATCTGTGACGTGGCAGCCGTGCGGGCGCTGGTCACCGACGGCCCGGACGCGGTCCGCCACCTCATTGACCTCGGCGCCCAGTTCGACCGCGAGCCGGCCGGGCCGCTCGCGCTGACCAGGGAAGGCGGTCACCTGCGCCGCCGGATCGCGCACGCCGGCGGCGACGCGACCGGGGCCGAGATCTCGCGCGCGCTGCTGGCGGCCCTGGCCGAGGCCGGTGCCAGCGCGGAACTTGACGTGATTGAGCACGCGCTGGCGCTGGACCTGCTGCGTGCCGACGACGGGCGGGCGGTCGGCATCACCCTGCATGTGCTCGGGGAAGGCCAGCAGGACGGAGTTGGCGCCATCCACGCCCGGGCCGTGGTGCTGGCCACCGGCGGGTACGGGCAGGTCTACCTGGCGACGACGAACCCGCGGGTGTCGACTGGCGATGGCCTCGCGCTGGCGCTGCGGGCCGGAGCGGAGGTGGCCGACCTCGAGTTCATCCAGTTCCACCCGACGGTGCTGTGGCTCGGCCCGCACTCTCTCGGACGCCAGCCGCTGATCTCGGAGGCCGTTCGCGGCGAGGGCGCGTTCCTGGTCGACGGGGCTGGCCGGAGGTTCATGACCGGTCAGCATCCGCTGGGCGATCTGGCGCCCCGCGACGTGGTCGCGAAGGCGATCATGCGCGTCATGATCGAGCAGCACACCGATCATGTCTACCTGGACGCGCGGCACCTGGGCGCGGACGTCTGGCAGCACCGGTTCCCGACCATCCAGGCCAGCTGCCGTGAGCACGGCATCGATCCGGTTACCGAGCTCATCCCGGTGGTCCCGGCCGAGCACTACGTGAGCGGCGGCGTGCGTACCGACCTGCACGGCCGGACCAGTATCCCCGGCCTGTACGCGTGCGGAGAGGCAGCGTGCACCGGAGTGCACGGGGCGAACCGGCTGGCGTCCAACTCGCTGCTCGAGGGCCTGGTATTCGCCGAGCGGATCGCCGCGGATCTGGCCACGGCCCTGCCCTCGGCGGAGCTGCCATCGCCCGAGCCCGCTCCCGACACCAGGCCCGAGGCTCTGCTGGACCCGGCGATCGCCGCGCCCCTGCAGCAGCTCATGTCCGCGCGCGCCGGCGTGCTGCGGTCGGGTGACGGCCTGGCGGCCGCCAGAGACGGCCTGGCCGCCCTCGGCGCGCAGGACTGTGACAAGCCCGGTGCCGACGCGTGGCAGGCGACGAACCTGCACCTGGTAGCCACGGCGATCGTGACCGCCGCACTGGCCAGGCAGGAGACTCGCGGCAGCCACTGGCGGGAGGACTTTCCCGAGCCGCGGGACGCCTGGCTTGGTCATCTAGTGAGCTCGCTTGGGCCTGGCGGGCTCAGCACAGTCTTCGAGCCGGTCCTCCATGACTGAGAACCCGGCGCGGGGCCAGGCCGCCGAGTCCGGGCGTGAGCGCGTTCCCGTTATGCCGGCCGATATCGCCAAGCGGCTCGATGCGGCCGGCCTCAGCCCGGTCGACGTGCTCGCCGTGGTCGCCACGGCGCTGGCGGAGGACCTGGCCGGCGGCCAGGACGTAACCACGGCCGCGACCGTCGACGCCGCGACGCGCGGCAGTGCCGACGTCGTCGCCCGGCTGCCGGGAGTCGTCGCCGGCCTGCCGGTCGCCGAGCTGGTCTTCTGGGCCGTGTCGGCGGACGACCCGCTTGAGTGCGTGGCCCGTGCCGCCGACGGCGACCGGGTCGTCGCCGGGCAGACGCTGCTGACAGTCTCCGGCCAGATCGGCGCGATCCTGACCGCCGAGCGCACCGCGCTCAACCTGCTCGGGCATCTCTCCGGGATCGCCACGCTCACCCGCCGGTTTGCCGATGCGGTCGCGGGCACCGGAGCGCGGATCCGCGACACGCGCAAGACGCTGCCTGGCCTGCGCGCGCTGCAGAAGTACGCCGTGCGGTGCGGCGGCGGCGTCAACCACCGGATGTCGCTGTCGGACGCGGCGCTCATCAAGGACAACCACGTGGCCGCGGCGGGCTCGGTGCGCGCGGCGTTCGCCGCCGTCCGGGCGGCCGCGCCCGACCTCCCGGTCGAGGTGGAGTGCGACTCGCTGGCGCAGGTGGCCGAGGCGATCGACGCTGGCGCCGATCTGATCCTGCTGGACAACTTCTCCATCGAGCAGACGGAGCAGGCGGTCGCGCTGACTGCGGGGCGCGCGAAGCTCGAGGCCAGCGGCCGGATCGTGCTCCCGAGTGCAGCCGCTGCAATCGCAGCTACCGGAGTCGACTACCTTGCAGTTGGGGTGCTGACCCATTCCGCCGAGGTGCTGGACATCGGCCTGGATCTGGCCGGTCCTGACTGAGCGAGCAGGAGCCCGATGCTGCTGACCATTGACGTTGGTAACACCAACACGGTGCTCGGCGTTTTCGACGGCGCGGATGTCGTCGAGCACTGGCGCGTGTCCACTGACCCCGACCGCACCGCGGACGAGCTGGCGGTGCTGATGCAGGGCCTGCTGCGGCAGAGCGCACTGCTGCGCGAGCCGGACATCAGCGGCATCGCGCTCTGCTCGACCGTGCCGTCGGTGCTGCATGAGCTGCGCGAGATGTGCCGCCGCTACTACGGCGATGTGCAGTCGGTCATCGTGGAGCCAGGGGTCAAGACCGGCGTGCCCCTGCGCTACGACAATCCCAAGGAACTCGGCAGCGACCGCATCATGAATGCGGTCGCCGCCGTGCACCTGTACGGCGGCCCGGCCATCGTCGTCGACTTCGGCACATCGACCAACTTCGACGCGGTCAGCGAGCGGGGCGAGTTCGTCGGCGGCGCGCTGGCGCCCGGCATCGAGATCTCCGTCGACGCCCTGTCCCGGCGCGCGGCGCAGCTGCTGAAAGTCGAGCTCGCCCGGCCGTCGAGGGTCATCGGCAAGAGCACGGTGGAGGCACTGCAGTCGGGGATCATCTTCGGCTTCGCCGGCCAGATCGAGGGCATCGCCACCCGGATGGCGGCCGAGCTGGCGCCGGCCGACCCGGAGTCGGTCACGATCATCGCGACCGGCGGCCTAGCGCCGCTGGTCATCGACGAGGTCTCGGTCATCGACGCCTACGAGCCGTGGCTCACCCTGATCGGCCTGCGGCTGACCTACGAGCGCAATACGGCCGACGTCGCGTCGCCCAGGTAGCTCGCTGGCGCGGCAGTTTTGCCCATGAACCAGAAACTGCCCGACACGACCGGGGGGGAGAGGTCGTGCCGGGCAGCCCTGGAGGGGGAACCGAAAAAGCTCAGCCAATAATCCGGACCGCGCCTACGTAAACGTCCCACATCACCGGCTGGACCTGTACCGGCTGGCCGAATGTGGGTGCGTCGACCATGAGGCCGTTGCCCATGTAGATGCCGACGTGACCGATGTCGGGGAAGAAGAAGACCAGGTCACCGGGCTCCAGCTCACTGCGCGAGATGTGCTCGCCCTCGTTCCACAGGTCGCCGGTGAAGTGCTCCAGGCTGACGCCGAGCTGGCCGTAAGCCCAGACGACCAGGCCGGAGCAGTCGAAGACGTCCGGCCCCGCACCGCCCCAGACGTATTCGTCGCCGAGTCTGGTCAGCGCCTCCCGGAGGGCCTGAACTCCGAGCGAGTCCCCTGGCGGGTTGTAGGACGGGTAGTGCCCGGTCGCGGTGAAGATGGCCTCGGCGTCCTTGAAGGCCTGGCCGTTGAAGAAGTTCTCCTTGGACTGGATCTGGGCGACCTTGGCGGCCATCTCGGTCTTGAGCTGCCTGGCCTTCTGCTCTTCCTCGTTGGCGGCGGCGGTAGCCCGCTGCGCCGCGGTCTCGGCGGCGGATACCAGGGTGACCTTGTCGCCGTCCTCCTGCTCCAGCTGGGTCATGATCGAGGCCCGGTCGAGCATGTTCTGCGGCGTGGTGGACTGCAGGAGCTGCAGGGACGGGTTCAGCCCGCCAGTCATGTAGCCGACGACCGCGATGTCGTCGATGTAGGCCTCGTCGGCGAGGAGCATCTTCGCGTCCCTGGCGGCGTTCTCGCGGGCGAGCGTCGCTTCCGCGCGTGCCTGGGTGAGCTGGATACTCAGGCCGTCGTACTGCTGGCCGAGGTTGTCGATCTCGTTCGAGAGCTTGTTGGCCTCGGCGAGAGTCTGTTGCATCGTCGGGGTGCTTGACGGGCTCGCCTGCGCGCTGGCCCCCGCCAGAACCGTCGCGAACAAGCCAGCGCCGCCTGCGAGCAGAGCACAGGCCCGCCAGCCGCCGCGCGGCCGCCGGGCCTGAGGCGGGCTCCCGTACGCCTGCCCGCTGAATCCGAAGAACGAAGATCGTCGTACATGCCCTGGTTCCGGCATGCTGCTCACCGATGCGACTCCTCTCCTGGACCGCCTACCGGGTTAGCTGACGGGTTCGGGCCGGAGGAGCCCTACAGCACCCGTGTCCGGTATGCGCGGCCGCGTGTGCCGATTCACCCCGGGGGACGTGGGTCCCCGGCTCCCTGGAGCGCGACGTGCGACAGGGACTCGGCGGGTCGTAACAGGTGGCCCCTGGGCGGGGCCAACTGAAACGCTTAACAGCGTTGGAGATTAATAGAGATCACTCGGCCTGCGCGGCAAAACAGCGAAAATTTGGCGTCATCGGACGGGGGCGCGGGCATTAGCGCAGGTCGGAGCGTCGGACAGCTTTCCCCCGGGGGTAGGCCGCGGTCCTTTTCCGGCCCGGCCGCGCGTGCGTCGACGCAGGTCAGGGCGCGGGTTGCGGCGTCCGGTCGAGTCTGTAATCTGCTCGTGATCTGAGGCAATAACCCGGAAGTTCTCACTACGACAATACGTGCCGCAGTAGTAACGCTCGGTGCTGAATTCTTGTGGCGGGCCGTGTGATGCGATGCTGACATCCCGGCGTAGTCCAGGGCCGTGACGAAGGTGGCTTAGCAGAATGCACTATGCGGTCAGGCGGGCCAGGACCGGCGACGTCCGAGCGATGCGGGCCCTGGTGGACGCCAACGCGCAGGACGGGCGGCTGCGGGTGAGGCCGACGGTAGATCTCTACGAGGACGTCCAGGAGTTCTTCGTGGCGATCGCGCCCGACGGCCAGGTCGTCGGCTGCGGTGCGCTGCACGTGATGTGGGAGGACCTGGCCGAGATACGCACGCTGGCCGTGTCCGCGGACCATCAGGGTCACGGCATCGGGCATCAACTTGTGGTCGAGCTGCTGGAGACGGCCAAGGAAGTTGGAGTCAGCCGCGTCTTCGTGCTGACGTTTGCGGTTGACTTCTTCCGCAGTCACGGCTTTGCCGAGATCGTTGGCCAGGCCGCAAGTCCTGAGGTCTACGCCGAGTTGCTAAGGTCATATGACGAGGGCGTTGCGGAGTTCCTCGACCTCGATCGGGTGAAGCCAAACATCCTCGGCAACACGCGTATGCTGCTGCGCATCTGATTATGATTCCGGGGCCTATTGCCGTTAGGCGATGCGAACCCGCAGCTAGATGGCATTCATAAGATCAGCCGGTGACTGCTGAACCGGCTGGTTCTGGCTGGGCGGCCGTGACGGAAGCGCCGGCGCGGTCGTCGCTCATGACGAGCGACTGCGTGCCGAGATGCTTTGTCGAGATGTGACATGCTCGTCAGAATCAGCGCAGTAGGTGCGTAGTGAGAATGAGCCGGGCGGCGGCTGATCGGTCCGGCGATGATCAGCGGCGCGGCCGCTCTGAATGTGGTGGCGTGCTTTAACCGGCTCGGCCGGCACTGTTTGCCCCGGCCGGCGCGGCGCGGTGGTGCGGCCCTCCGGGGACGGCGCCCGAGGCCCACCTGGTGGCGCGAGCAGCCGGCCGCGTGCGGCAGAATGCATGCAGGACAAGCCGGTGGGCGCGAGGCGGACATGGTTCCAGCCAGCAGCAGGCGGTCCTGGTGGTATGCGCGCTCCGGCAGCAGATGCAGGAGGGCAGAGCGCGCTCATGAAGGACCTCAGCGTTCTCACTCCGCCGCTGCTCATGGCCGCTGCGGTGGTGGTGGCTGTCGTCGCATTCCTGCGGCGGGAGATGGGACCGAAACGGCCGGAAGAAACACCGGAGCCGGACGACATTCCCGCTGTACCGCCGATTTCCGGCCAGCAGGCTGATAGCCAGCGTGCCGGAACTGGCGCATCGTCCGAGGACGACTCACGGTAACCCGCACGGTGATTACTGAGCGTTACAGTCGACTTCCGGATTGCTCGCGCGCTCTGCCGCATACCCATCCCTAAACGGCTATCCCGAATTGTCAAGTCGGCGAGATGTGGTATATCTTTAGCTGCCTAAAAGACTTCAGTGAAAGGGCAGCGTGATGGTTCAGAAGACTGTGGTGACCGTCGTCTGTGATCTCCCTCACGATGACGAGATCGAAGGGAACGAGACGGTTTCGTTTGCCGTTGACGGCACCGCATACGAGATCGACGTCTGCTCGGCGCATGCTAAGGAACTGCATGACAGCTTCAGCGGATACGTCGAGCACTCGCGGCGCGTCAGCGGAGTGGCGAGGAGGCGCAAGGCGCGCTCGGGCCCAGGCCGGGAGCGCAGCTCGGAAATTCGCCAGTGGGCACGCGAGCGCGGCGAGAAGGTAAGCGAGCGCGGTCGTATTCCGGCATCGATCATTCAGGAATACGAAGCCACTCACTAGCGCGTTCCTGCTGGGGAGACCCAGGGGATCCGCAAACAAGCTGCCTGGCGAGCGGGCCGTCCGGGCGAGAGGCGCGGCTGCCAGCGCCGTCTCGGACGCGGCCAGGCACAGACAGCTGCGGGACGCATTCAGCTTCCGGCCGTGACCCTCAGGGTCGTGACGGAAGCTGTTTTGCGTTCGGGGCCGGCCCGCCCGCGCCGCCGGCCGGTCCCGGGTGGCCCCGCCTCGTCGGTAGGTCGCCGGGGGACCAGCAGCGTAAAACATCGCAAAGCGGGCAAAGCTAGCAGGCTCTGAGGCCGGCCGGTCGCGTTCGCTGCTGGCGTATCTGGCGCCAGAGGGCTTTCGCTTCGGGCGTAGCTGGGAACACAGCCTCTTCAGCCTAGGTTGGATGGGATGAACGCCCTTCTGGCGGGGAACGTTTTGAGTAGTGCGGCATGTCGCACGCGATGGCGTCGCCCGGCGCACGGGCTAACATGCGGAAGGGACGGGGCAGATCCAGTGCCTCACCGACCGCTCTGTGAGGAGCGACGAGATGTTCGAGAGGTTTACCGACCGGGCGCGGCGGGTTGTGGTCCTGGCTCAGGAAGAGGCCAGGATGCTCAACCACAACTACATCGGCACTGAGCACATTCTGCTCGGCCTCATCCATGAGGGTGAGGGCGTGGCGGCAAAGGCTCTTGAGTCGCTGGGGATAAGCCTCGAAGCCGTGCGTCAGCAGGTTGAGGAGATCATCGGCCAAGGCCAGCAGGCGCCGTCGGGGCACATCCCGTTTACTCCGCGTGCCAAGAAGGTGCTGGAGCTGTCGCTGCGCGAGGCGCTGCAGCTTGGCCACAACTACATCGGCACTGAGCACATCCTGCTCGGCCTGATCCGGGAGGGCGAGGGCGTGGCCGCCCAGGTCCTGGTTCGGCTGGGCGCCGACCTCAACCGGGTGCGCCAGCAGGTGATCCAGCTGCTGCATGGCTACCAGGGCAAGGAGCCCGCGGCTGCCGGAGCGCCCTCCGAGAGCGCGCCGTCGACCTCGCTCGTGCTTGACCAGTTCGGCCGGAACCTGACCGCCGCTGCCCGTGAGGGCAAACTTGACCCGGTGATCGGCCGGGACAAGGAGATCGAGCGGGTCATGCAGGTGCTGTCCCGCCGGACGAAGAACAACCCGGTGCTCGTCGGGGAGCCCGGCGTTGGCAAGACTGCCGTCGTTGAGGGGCTCGCCCAGAAGATCGTCAAGGGCGAGGTGCCCGAGACGCTGAAGGAGAAGCAGCTCTACACCCTTGACCTCGGAGCGCTGGTCGCCGGGTCCAGGTATCGCGGTGACTTTGAAGAGCGCCTGAAGAAGGTTCTGAAAGAGATCAGGACCCGAGGCGACATCATCCTGTTCATTGACGAGATCCACACGCTCGTCGGTGCCGGTGCTGCCGAGGGCGCCATTGACGCCGCGTCGATCCTCAAGCCGATGCTGGCCCGAGGCGAGCTGCAGACCATCGGCGCGAGCACGCTGGACGAGTACCGCAAGCACCTGGAGAAGGATGCGGCGCTGGAGCGCCGGTTCCAGCCCATCCAGGTCGCCGAGCCGACGATCTCGCACACGATCGAGATCCTCAAGGGCCTGCGCGACCGCTACGAGGCGCACCACCGGGTGACGATCACCGATGACGCGCTGGTCGCGGCGGCTCAGCTTGCCGACCGCTACATCAGCGACCGGTTCCTGCCGGACAAGGCCATCGACCTCATCGACGAGGCCGGCTCGCGGATGCGGATCCGCCGGATGACGGCGCCGCCGGACCTGCGGGACTTTGACGAGCGCATCGCCGATGTCCGCCGGGAAAAGGAGTCGGCCATCGACTCCCAGGACTTCGAGAAGGCTGCCTCTCTCAGGGACACCGAGAAGCAGCTGATCGACAAGAAGGACCTGCGCGAGAAGGAGTGGAAGGCCGGGGACATGGACACCCCGGCTGAGGTGAACGAGGAGCTGATCGCTGAGGTCCTCGCCACTGCCACCGGCATCCCGGTGTTCAAGCTCACCGAGGAGGAGTCGCAGCGGCTCCTGCGGATGGAAGACGAGCTGCACCGTCGCGTGATCGGTCAGAACGACGCGATCAAGGCGCTGTCGCAGGCCATCAGGCGGACCAGGGCGGGCCTGAAGGACCCGAAGCGCCCGGGCGGATCGTTCATCTTCGCCGGACCGTCAGGCGTCGGCAAGACCGAGCTGTCCAGGACGCTGGCGGAGTTCCTGTTCGGTGACGAGGACTCGCTGATCCAGCTGGACATGAGCGAGTACATGGAGAAGCACACCGTCTCCAGGCTGTTCGGCTCGCCGCCTGGCTACGTCGGCTACGAAGAGGGCGGTCAGCTGACCGAGAAGGTCAGGCGCAAGCCGTTCTCGGTGGTGCTGTTCGACGAGATCGAGAAGGCGCACGGCGACATCTTCAACTCGCTGCTGCAGATCCTGGAGGACGGCCGCCTGACCGACGCCCAGGGCCGCGTGGTCGACTTCAAGAACACCGTGATCATCATGACCACGAACCTCGGCACCAGGGACATCTCGAAGGGCGTGTCCGTGGGCTTCGGTGCGGCCTCGGAGTCCAGAGGCTCTTATGACCGGATGAAGACCAAGGTCGGCGAGGAGCTCAAGCAGCACTTCCGGCCCGAGTTCCTGAACCGTGTCGATGACGTGATCGTCTTCCACCAGCTCAGCCAGGAGGAGATCTTCGAGATCGTCGACCTGATGATCACGAAGGTGGACGAGCGGCTGCGCGACCGCGACATGGGGATCGAGCTTCGGCCGGCGGCCAAGACGCTGCTGTCGAAGAAGGGCTACGACCCGGTCCTCGGCGCCCGGCCGCTCCGGCGGACGATCCAGCGCGAGATCGAGGATCACCTGTCGGAGAAGATCCTCTTCGGTGAGCTGAAGGCCGGTCAGATCATCATCGTCGACACTGAGGGCCAGGGCGAAGACGAGAAGTTCGTCTTCCGCGGCGTCACCAAGCCGGCCGAGGTGCCGGACGCCCCTCCGGCGGAAGCGGTGGAGAGCAAGGCCGGCGCGAGCGGGGCGACAGCAACGGCGTCCGACTAACCCGGTTCGTCGCCCGGCAGCGCGAAAGATCCATCTGCGCACCGGGCGACAAGACCATCGGCGATCAGGGCAGCAAGACAGCGGGCTTGCTGCCCTTCGTCGTGCCAGGCGGTCTCCAGGGCGCCAGGCGGTACCGGGCCAGGCGCCGCCCGCAGCACGGCCAGCAGCCGCCCGCGGCACTGCCTGTCTGTGCCCGCGTAGCCCTGGGCCGCGCGCGGGGCCAGGGCCGGCGGGCAGCCGTTGCGCAGCCACTCGCACCGGCCCGCCAGCGGGCACTCCGGGCAGCGCGGACGGGCGGCCGTGCAGACTAGGGCGCCGAGTTCCATGACCGCCACCGACCACCTGGCCGCCTCGGGCCCGCTCGCCGGCAGGAGCGACTCGGCTAGGGCCCGCTCGGCCGCCGACTGGCTCGGCCCCGGCTGAGCATCGCCGCGAACAAGCCTGGCCAGCACGCGCCGGACGTTGGTGTCGAGCACCGCGTGCCGCTGGCCGAACGCGAAGCTCGCCACGGCCGCCGCAGTGTAGGAGCCGATCCCCGGCAGGCTCCGCAGATCCTCGATTGCCGACGGCACCTGGCCGGCATAACGGGTCATCAGCAGCCCGGCCGTGGCATGCAGGCGCACGGCCCGGCGCGGATAACCCAGCCGGTCCCACTGCCTGACCGCATCGGCCGCGCTCGCGGCGGCGAGCGCCGCCGGTGTCGGCCAGCGGGCCAGCCAGGCGGCGTAGGCCGGCAGCACCCGCGGCACGGGCGTTTGCTGCAGCATGACCTCGCTCACGAGCACCGACCACGGCGTCGCACTCGGCTCGCGCCACGGCAGGTCCCTGGCGTTCGCGTCGTACCATCGGCGCACTGGTGCGAGATAAGGGGACGTCATGGTGCTCCGATCGTCGCACGGCCGCCGCCGCCGACACCTCGGCCCGCCAGGAACCAGGGCAAGCCGCTCGAAGCACCCGCGCCCGGGCGCGGTCTCGCCGGCTCGGGCCGGCTGAGTTTTCGAGGGGCCGGCGGGTCTTGGCCCCCGACCGGGCTTTCGCTCTTGCATACTCACTGTATGGGTTCGACTACGGTCCGTCAGATCGTGCCGGACCGGCCCACGGCATCGACCTACTGGCGTCGGCGATTCATCGCGCTCGTCGTCAGTCTGTCGGTGCTGGCCCTCATCACCTGGGCACTGTCCGGGGCGTTCGGAGGGTCGTCCCCCGCCGCCAATACCGCGGCCACCAGGCAGGTCCACGGGCACCTTCCGCCATCGCAGCCCCCGAAGGCGGGCGGAGCCCAGCACAGCCCCGGCACCGATTCGGATAGTCACCCGGCGAGGCAGCAGAGTACCCCGGCCCTCGCCGCGCCCCGGCCGTGCCCGTCGGGAGATGTCGTGCTCAGCCTGTTCTCCAGCCAGGCCAGTTACACGATCAGGCAGACCCCGGAGTTCGAGGTCGACGTTGTCTCGACGGCGTCGCAGACGTGCACGTTCGACATCGGGGCAAGGCACGTGTGGCTCGAGGTGAAGGCGGGTCCCCTGGTCATCTGGAGTTCGGCCGAGTGCGCCGAGGGCGAGGCTTCGCTGATCGCCGAGCTACAGCGCGGCGTCCCGACCGTTGTGCCCATCGGCTGGGACGGACAGCGGTCGGGACCTGGCTGCCCCGGCCCCGGTACCGCGGCCGCCAGCGGGAGCTACTCCGCCGTGGCCACGGACGGCGCCGGCGTTAGCAATGAAGTGCCGTTCCGGATCGGGTGAGCGCCCGGCGGCTAGGAGTAGCGACCCACGAGGGCGGACTCGGCGAGCCGGGACAAGCCCTCCCGGACCTGAGTTGCCTCCGGCGCGCTGATTCCGGGCACCTGGCGCAGGTCCTGGGCGCTCGCCGACAGCAGCTTCTGCAGCCCGCCGAAGTGCTCCACCAGGCTCGCGGCCGCTGACGGTGGCAATCGGGGGATGCGCCCGAGCAGCCGGTACCCCCGCGGGCTCACCGGCACCTCGAGATCATCGGTGGCACCCGCCGTGACCGCGGCGGCCACGGCGGCCAGATCGAGCAGCTCGTCGCTGCTGAGGCCTGCTAGCAGGGCGTCTGGCTTGACCGCCTGCTCATGCCGCCCGGCCGGGGCGTAGTCGCGCAGGAGCAGCGTGCGGCTCGGCCCCGCGCCGGCGGTCATCTCCTCCAGCTGCAGCGCAATGAGGCCGCTGTCGGTGCCGAGCTCGATCATGTAGCCGGAGATCTCGTCGGCGATGCGGCTGACCATCTCCAGGCACTGGGCCACCGCGGTCACGTCGCGCATGGTGGCCCGGTCCTCGATCTCAAGCGCGGACAGCGTGTCCGAGGCCACGTCGAGGCGGCGCTTGTACCGCTCGAGGATGGCCAGGGCCTGGTGTGCTCTCGCCACGATCGCGGCGGAGTCGTCAAGCACGTAGCGCTCACCGCCCGCGAACACCGCGATAACGCGCATGGACTTGCTGACCGTGATGACGGGGAAACCGGTCTGCCGCGCCACCCGCTCCGCGGTGCGGTGCCGCGTCCCCGACTCCTGCGTCGGCAGATCGGGATCGGGCACGAGCTGCACCGCGGCGCGCAGGATCGTCCCGCCCGGCGTGTCCAGGACGATCGCGCCGTCCATCTTGGCGAGTTCGCGCAGCCGGGTCGCCGAGAAGTCGGCGATGAGCTCAAAGCCGCCGGAGCAGATGCCGCGTACCACCTCGTCGTAGCCGAGGACGATAAGCGCGCCCGTATTGCCGCGCACGATCCGCTCCAGACCGTCTCGCAGAGCTGTGCCGGGCGCTACTAGTGCGAGCGCCGCGCGCCGCCGCTCGTCTCGCCTTTCGGTCACCGCAAGCACCTGCCTACCGGACGCTGCTGTGCTGGCCCAGGAGGGCGACCCCCTGGAACCCCTGCGCTGTGCTGGCCCAAGGGGGGCGACCCCCTGGAACCCCTGCGCTGTGCTGGCCCGGGGGAGCG
>Ga0209380_10000193_pt1 | contig 41245 bp, 33 predicted proteins | sample HubBroMetageWFT6_FD_188347 | JGI IMG/M metagenome (GOLD analysis project Ga0209380, IMG submission 188347) | Warmed and freeze-thawed soil microbial communities from the Hubbard Brook experimental Forest, New Hampshire - Hubbard Brook CCASE Soil... | ecosystem: Environmental > Terrestrial >...
GACTGCATGTTAATCGCCCCCCGGACTGAAAGCCTTCGCCGAGAGATTGAACGGAACCACCCCGACAAGTCAAGGTCTCCTAGGTCCTCCACAGGGGAGTCTCGCCCTCTTAATGTGAATATCAGCAAAATGACCGCTTTAGAGGAGATCTAGGTCGTTTTCGACGGTGGTTTTCAGCCGCCAAGTTTTCAATGGCAAGGGTTTGGGAAAAATGGGTTGCCGCGTTGTCTCTCCCCCGGAGAACAATGGGCAACCCATTTCTCATACTCAGGCACAAGATCGGGTAAAGCTGCCCCATAGCACCCGATTAACGCTGAATACTAGGCCTAATAGCGAGGCCAGTCAAGGTATGTGAACCTTCGGGTGATGATTCTTGCAACCGGCGACCTAGCAAGAGCATCTCGCTGTTGTCGCGCCTCCCCCCGGAGCGGCAAAGGCCGTCTGGAACCATCAGGCGGCTTTTGCTTTGTCGTTGCGGTCGAAACCTGCAAGATCGATGAACACGGGTTGCCCGTACACGGAAACGCTCCTAAGGGCTGTTCCGGAATGACCCCGCAAGGGATTTTGGAAGGCCGCTGAGCGACTCTGTGGACCATTCCTATGCCAACACCTAATTTCTTTGGCGATCGCCCGCCAAGAAGCCGAGAGATCACGAATCTGGCGGCTTCATCTTCCCCTCTCGTGAGGGGACGATTCTCGACCCGGACAATCTGTATCCCCGCTACTTCCAGCCAGTCCGGATGTAAACAACGTTCCGACGTTCCCATCAGCAACGATCTTTGCCCGTAACTCTGCTCGTAACTCAGGAAGGAAACCACAATGACCACCAAACACATCTCGATCTTCATGGCCGCGCTGGTGCTCCTATTCGCTCTCGCCGGCGGAGGCGCGCAGTCCGGAACTACGATTCTGATTCCAGCCCAGACCAATATCACCGGCTGTGCATGGAATACGGCTGCGGTGACCGTGACCAATGGCTTGGCGATCTGCCCATTGAATCTGACCACCGGGCCAGCTTTGGCCATCGCAGTCAATGGGGAAGCGTTCTCGCAAATTCCCATGACAGCAGGGACGGCAGGGGTTCGATCCTTCAACGGTCGCACCGGAGCGGTCACCTTGCTCGATGCGGATGTAACCGGAACCGGATTAAAGATCGCCACCAGCGTCACTACCACCTCGACCTCGACGGCAGTCTCAACCCCGCAATGAAACGGCTCTTACTAGTCTTAATCCTTGCGTTCTTGACTCTCTCAGCCCTTGGCCAAGTTGTGCCCGGCGGCGGCGGGGTAGGCGGAACCATTACCGGCCAGATCCAGACGGCTACGGGCGGCTCGATCCCGAACGGCACCCTCTCCTTCTCCCTGAGCCAGCCCGCCATTCTGGCCAACACCGCAACCCTCTCGACCAACCAAGTTGCCTGCTACACCTCGACCGCAGGCAACATTGCCGGCGTTCCCGATCCGATCGTCCTGCCCATGGTGAGCGTCAACCTGGCCTCTGGAACCATGCCAGCAGGAATCTACTACGTCAAAATCTACTACTTCAATCCGAGCGGTAACTCGATCGCTTCCCCAGAGGTTTCAGTCTCCTTCTCGGGCGGGACGCTGATCGTTACTCCGCCCTCTTTACATCCCGGTTCGGCCTCGGGCTACGGCGTAGCCATCAGTGCCAGCTCAGGCGCGGAAGTCATTCAGGGGACAGTGACCGGCTGGACGCAATTCCAGCAGTCGCAGCCCTTGCTTTCAGGCAGCGCCGCGCCTACGGTCAACACCTCGAGTTGCAACATCTACTTCTCCGATCAGTTAGTCCCCACCGGAACCTATTACACCGTCAACTTAATCAATAAGAACGGTTCCCAAGTAGCAGGCTTTCCCCAGTCCTGGTGTACTTACGGAGGCGCGGGCGGAGTCATCAACGTTTCGCAAGGCGCGCCCACCGGAAACTGCAATGTCAGCGGAGTGTTTTACCCAACCCCAATCTTTGCTAGCCCTGCCAACAACGCTACGCAGAGTGTAGCCAGTCCCATAGCCTTCCCGGGGGGCATTAGCGTCATGGGCGGGAGTCCTTTATTTCAAGGCTCGCCCAACGCCTGCAACCTGAACTCTACGAAATACATTGCAGGACCGTGCGCCGCTTACTGGGGCGGCGGCGACCTGGGAGCCCAGCACGCGCTGGCGGCGGCGACTTGTGTCCTGAACTCGCAATGTCATGTAGTTGTCTTCCCGGGCCCGCAACAGACCTTCTCGACGCCGATTTCCTTCGCGGACAATGAGACCATGGAGTGTGTGCCCGCAGGCATTTTGGACAATCTGGGAGTCAACAATTCTACCGCCAGCATCGGCTACATCGGCTCTGGCATAGCCATCACCATGAACGCCCGGAGCCCCCGGTTTATCGGCTGCGACCTGCTCTTGTCTTCCGGGGCCAATACCGGAATCCTGATGGCAGGTGGGGGTGGCCGCGTTCAGGACGCCGGCGTGCGCGGCGGCGGGCCGTCTACGATCATGATTCACGCCTCCGGACAAGTTCTCGGCACGACCAACGATGACGCAGAAATCGTCAACTCGAAGATCAATGCCTACAGCGGAGTAGCCATCGCTTGCGACTATATAAACGACCTGCGCATCCTCAACACTTCCGCGGTGGGGATCATAGGCAACACGACCGGCGTCATGCTGCTCGTGGATAGTCAATGCACCGGAGTGACCGTCAGTGATTACATTGGCTACAACGCGGGCAAGTATGGCCTGTGGATGCGGAAGACTCTCAGCGGATTGCCTCCGCAGTCCTTCTTTTTCCGGAACTTTGAATCCGACCTCACCTCGTCCGATGGGTTCCTCTTTGATTCGAGCCTGGTATCGTTCCCGCTCCATTTCGCTTGTGATAACTGCTGGTCGGCGGGGGAAGGCGGCGCCGGGATTCACATCTCAGGCGGAGCCGAGATTGCTTTCTCCCATGCCCAGATCCGAACCAACGCCAATGACGGTATTTTGATTGACGGCCCGCTAGTTAAGCAAGTGCAATTCACCGACAGCTCGATCGGGGGAAACAATACCTCGAATGCGGGATTCAACGGCATCTCCATTCGCAATCATCCGGCGCAAGTGGTCATCTCAGGGAACATAATCTCGGGCTCGACCGAAGGCGTTACCCAGCAGTACGGGCTCTATGCCTACTCCGACGTGGAAGGCCTGGTATTTAGTTCGAACGATTGCAGTCAGAATGTTGTCGGCTGCGCTAACCTCGGGGCGGTGGTCCCAACCAAGCTGACCTACTTCGGCAATACCAACGTAGTGTCCGGCGTCTCGAGTGAGCCCAGTTACTTCTCGGGCAGCGTTACCTCGGGAACGGGACTCTACACCGGGGTCGGGCAGACCAACGTAACGGTCCTCTCGACGCCAACCAACATGGCGAATACCCCAGGCGCGTTTGGCTTGCTGTCGGTGCGCGATCAGACCTCGGGCGGAGTAGCCACCTTCATTCTCGACCCCGATAACGGCGCACAGTTGCTGGGTTCATCGAACATTACCGGCCTCGCGGCGGCTCAGGTTACCTACGTGGGCGGCATTTGGCGGATTGCGCTGACCTCGGGCGCGACTCCGCGCCTCTTGCTATGGACGATTTTTCAATGACTTTTGTTTTACCAACTAACAACTCAGGAGCTATATCACAATGACCAAAACTGTCCTGAGTATCACCCGCTGTTCCTGATGGCACTGCGCGCGGGCCTGCGCCGCGGCGAGCTCGTCGCAGTGCAGTGGGGAGACCTCCAGTTTGGGAAGGACGAGCAGGATGCGAATCGCTTCATCGATGTGCAGCGCAATTACGTGCGCCGTGAGCACAGGACCACGAAGAGCAAGAAGAGCCGGCGCGTTGATCTGTCGCAAGAGCGGAGGCGGGTATTGATCGAACTCCGGGACAGGCGCCTTCTGGGAGCTTTCCTGGAGGTAAGAACGACATCTCCGACGAGCTCGTGTTCCCATCGCCGGACGGGTCGATTCTGGATCCTGACAACCTCTACCACCGCTACTTTCAGCCAGTGCTCACCAAGTCCGGGCTCCGGAAGATCAGGCTCCATGATCTGAGGCATACGTTCGGCTCGCTGCTGATCCAGAGCGGAGCGTCGCTCGTATACGTGAAGGAGCAAATGGGCCACCGCTCAATTCAGGTGACCGTAGATACCGGATGGGCACCTGATTCCCGGCGCCAACGTCTGTTTCGTAGATAAGCTGGACGGGGTCGGTGCCGAAGAGGCGAAAACAGGTCCGCACCAATCCGCACCAGGGACGCACCAGGCCGCACCAGGCCGAAAATACCGTGGAGTCGATTCCCCCGGAACTTGTTGATTTAATTGGTGGCGGCGGTAGGACTCGAACCTACGACCTACGGATTATGAGACCGTCGCTCTAACCACCTGAGCTACGCCGCCATTTGTCTGCAAATCGGGGAGATGGAAGAAAGGTCGCAGCACGGCGCAACAGACCCGGAGCGTTTCATCCACTGCTTATTCTAAGAGGGGCTGCGAAATAGGTCAAACACAGCGCATCAGGCCGGATATACTCTGCGTCGTGCTTCAGATTTCGCGTACAAATCAACGAATCAGCAAGCCCTAGCTAAACCGATACTGTCCATGAAGGCGATCGCCGTCATCCCTGCCCGTTTGGCTTCTGCCCGTCTGCCCCGCAAGATGCTGCGCGAAATCGCTGGCAAGCCGCTGATTGGAGTGGTCTACGAAGCAGTGCGATCGTCGCCGCTCCTCGCAGATGTCCTCATTGCTACCGACTCTGAAGAGATTATGGAACTCTGCCACAAACACGGTTGGAAGGCGCAGATGACTGCGACGCGACACCGCAGTGGCACCGAGCGAGTGCATGAAATCTCCGGTCGCGAGGCTGCCGAAGTCTACCTCAACGTCCAGGGAGACGAGCCTCTCACCCGTGCCGAACACATTGCGTCTTTACTGCAAGTCATGGAAAACCCGGCTGCACAAGTCGGAACGCTGATGACTCCCGCAGCCGAGGCCGACATCCCCAACCCTAACGCGGTGAAGATAGTCATTGATATCAACGGGCGCGCGCTCTATTTCTCCCGTGCCGCGATCCCTTTCGATCGTGACGGTACGCGACCGGCTTACTTCAAGCATCTCGGCTTTTACGCCTACCGCAAAGCGGCTCTCGACCGCTTTGTGCAACTGCCGGAGGCAACGCTTGAAAAGAGTGAACGTTTGGAGCAACTGCGCTTTCTTGAGAATGGCATTCCGATCTTTGTAGGCCAGACCCCACACGACAGCGTCGGGGTCGATACGGAAGAAGACCTGCACCGCGTGATCCAAATTCTTGGAAACCGCTGACCCGGAATTCAGTCCGGCGGATTCAGGTTATGCTTTCGGCCCCAGTCCTCGGCTGCCGCTAGCCGTCGCGAGATGGCGGGATGCGAGTGGAAGAACCATTCCACCCATTTCGAGGGCGTTCGCTCCGCAAGATTCTGTTCCGCCAGCTTATTCATGGAAGAGATAAAGGGCTCAACCCTGGCGATCGACTCAAATGCATACCGGTCGGCTTGTCGCTCATTGAAGCGCGAATACCCATTGAGCGCCGGCATCAGAACGAAGGAAAGAGCAACGGAAACCAGCGCCAACAGAGGCAGATTGGCAAAGTCAGATAGTTCCTCGAACATGTGCTGGTCTACCGCATAGTGCAGCGTCCAGTTCGCCGCCCAGAAACCGAAGAGCGTGATCGCGGCCTGCACAAAAATGCTCTTCAGAATATGGCGATGCACATGGTGCCCGAGTTCGTGAGCCAGGACCGCCTCGATCTCGTCTGCCGTGTAGTTGTCGAGTAGGGTGTCGGCCAGAATGATGCGCCGGGTCGCGCCGAGCCCGGTAAGAGCCGCATTCGCCTTCTTGCTCTTTTCTGAAAGCTTCCAGCGGTACACCCCGCGCACCCGCGTCCCAGCGCGCTGGCTCAACACCACCAAACGACGCCGCAGGTCCTCGTTATCGAGCGGCTCAAACTTGTAGAAAATCGGAAACAAAACCACCGGCGCCAACTGGGCCAGAATAATAAAGAGGCCCATGAACAGCGCCCAAGCCAGCATCCACCAGTGTTGCGGCCATTGTCGAATCGTGAAGTACAACACTTCGACCAGCACGCCTCCCAGCACGAGTCCGACCAGAAATCCCTTCACTTCATCCCACGCCCACGAGCGAAATCGCTGCGTCGAAAGTTTGAACCTCCGCTCCAGCGAGAAGCCGTAATAGTCCAGACCAATTCCCAACGCCTTGCTGATCGCCAACAACAGCAGCAGGTACATGAACAGCGAAAGCGAATAGTTCTGGAATCCCAGACGATAGGCTTGGTCCCGCAACCAGGCCGACCCTCCAGTCACTAACAAAACGATTAGAAAGAGAAACCCAATCGCAAAATCGGCAATTCCGAGCCAGCGCCGGATCCGATTGTAACGGCGGGTCTCAGGTGGATCGAATTGCACAGGGTTGGAATCGTCTGCCATGAAATCCAGTGATCGATGTCGCCGCAAAAACCTAGCTGCCGTTCCTGACGAAGCTCTCGCCGGTGACCAGGAGTTCGCTGACCAACTCCGGCGACGACGCCTCGGTGTAAAGCCGCATCAGCGGCTCCGTCCCGGACGCTCGCAACAACACCCAAGCCTCTGCCCCGTTCCCGTTCGTGGGTGCGTCCAGAAAGAACTTTATCCCATCGAGATTTTCTTTCTTCAGCACGCGGTACCGGCCCAAGGTCTGGGTACCCTCCCCACGAGCACGTTCAATCGCGCGTTGCTTCATGTCTTCCGGAATATGCAAATCGCGCCGCCCGTAATAATGTGCGCCGAACTCTCTTTGCAGATCGGCCACCAGTTGCCCCAGCGGTTTCGCTTCCTCCGCCATCACATTGGCAAGCAGCAAGCAATTCAGCACGCCATCCCGTTCCGGCAGAAAACGCGAATACCCAATGCCTCCCGACTCTTCGCCACCAATCAGAATTTCGCGCTCCATCATCAGATCTGCAACATACTTGAAGCCGATTGGAGTTTCGTGCAGCTTACGCCCATATTTCGCCGCGATGCGATCGAGCATTCGGGTCGTATTGAACGCGCGTACCACGTCACCCGGCCATTTTTTTCGCTCCAACAGCCAGCGCAGCAAGATGCAGAAGATTTTGTGTGAGTCTACAAAACTGCCGTCTTCCGCCACCGCACCAATTCTGTCTGCGTCGCCATCGGTAGCCAGGCCGGCGTCGCACTTCTCGCGAACCACGACCTGCTGCAGCATCGCCGTATGCGGCTCGATCGGCTCCGGATTGATCCCAGGAAACAGTGGGTTCAACTCCTGCCGAATCGCTATGAATTGCACGCCGCGCTCGGCAAAGATTCCGCTCAGCACGCCTCGTCCGGAACCATACATCGCATCCACTGCAAATTTGAATTTCGTTTTTGCGATCAGGTCCAGGTTGGCGAAGCCGCAAACCGCAGCGACATATGCTTGCTTAAGATCAACCTCTTCCACCGCTGCTTTGCTGCCCTTTGGGCCTGCGCCGGCGGCCATCTCCTCTTCGATCTTTTTCATGATCGCGGGGGTAGCCGAACCACCGAATTTACCCTTGAATTTCACTCCGTTCCAGTTCCACGGATTGTGGCTTGAAGTAACCATCACTCCGCCTGCCGCACCGTGTTGTTTCACTGCATAGGAAACTGCAGGCGTGGGAGTGTAATCATGGGCGAGCTTTACCGGAATTCCGGCCGCCGCAATCACTTCTGCCGCAATCTGCGCCGCCCGCGGCGAGGCAAAGCGGGCGTCGTAGCCCACGAACACGCCACGTTGCGCCTCCTCATACTTCAATACATAAGAAGCAATCGCGCCCGCAACGCGTCGCACGTTGTCGAACGTAAAATCGTCAGCGATGATTCCGCGCCATCCGTCGGTCCCGAATTTAATCTCCTGCGCCATGGTCAAAAGAACTCAAGTTTTCCAGTTTCCGGTCCCAAGTTTCAAGTTCCTCGAAAGCCGGAATCGAGATCTGAACCATGCCTCGAAACCCGAAGCCCGAAACTAAGTCAGCTTATACATCTTCTTCTCGTCCAGATATTTCACCACTTTGCCCACATCCTGAGCGTGTTGCCGAGTGGTGATCAGCAGCGCATCTGGAGTCTCGACAACCACCAGATCGCTTACGCCGACGAGTGCGACAAACTTCTCGGGAGCATGAATATAATTGCCGCTGGCATGCAACAGAAAAAAGCCAGAACCCGCGACCAGATTGCCTTCCGGCGGGCTGCTCTTCGACGTGTGGTGCTCATGCAGCGCCGTCCAGGAACCCAGATCGTTCCACCCGAAGTCCGCCGGCAGGCAGAAAATATTTCCCGCCTGCTCGCCTTTGGCCGAACGCGGCTCCAGTACCGCATAGTCCACGCTGATGTTCTCACACTTGGGATACTGCCTTCGAAAAGCCCCGGCAAACTTGCTCGTACCAAAGGTGGCCGCAATTTCTTCGAGCAGACTTGCGGTCACCGGCAAGTGCTCCCGCAGCGCATCGGCGAGCGTTCGCGCGCTCCACAGAAACATTCCGCTGTTCCAGAAATAATTTCCTGCGCGCACAAACTCTTGGGCATTGTTCGGGTCTGGCTTTTCCGTGAAGCGGCGCACGCGCAACGCCTCGCCCTGATAGGCTCCTCCAGCCTCAATGTACCCGTACCCGGTCTCGGCGCGATTCGGACGAATACCCAGCACCACAATATTCGCGCCAGCCGCCGCAATCTTGATTCCCCGCTCCAGTGTTTCGCGATAGCGCGTCTCATCGCCAATCACGTGATCGGAAGGAAATAGGCCGATCACTGCTTCGGGATCTTCCCGCACCAGCAGAAACGCCGCCAGCCCAATCGCTGGAGCCGTATTTCTTCCCGCCGGTTCCGCGAGTATCTGGCTCTTCCGCAGTTTCGGAAGCTGCTTCTGAATTGCTGGCCGCAGATCTTCGTTGGTGATAATCCAAATATTTTTCGCCGGCGCGAGGGGCAACAAACGCGCCACAGTCTGCTGAATCATCGTCCGCTTGCCGTCGAGCGCCAGAAGTTGCTTCGCGCGCTTCTTGCGGCTCAAGGGCCAGAAGCGCGTGCCGCGACCTCCAGCCAGAATCACGGGATAGAAATTCGGGTTCTTCGCCACGCGTGTTCGCATTTCAGATTTTAGATTTCAGATTCCCGGCCGTCATCTCAGACTCGTGCATCATGGGGAAGCTCGATTTGCTCGGGGGGCAGTCTGAAATCTCACATCCGCAATCCGAAATGACTTTCTCACATTCTCGTTTCCGGCTCCGGCAGCGGTTTTCCGGGCACGTAGGACCTCAAGAACTCCAATGACCATTGCGGACGCACACCAAATTTGCCGACATACGCGGGCACGACGACTGCGTCGCCCTTCGCCAGCGTAACCGGATCCATTCCCGCTGCTTCAATCACACCACAGCCTTCGACCGCTACCAGGATCTGCACCGAACTCCGCCCCGAGTCGTCGTGTGTCTCAAGTTTCAATGGTTCTTTCGCCTCGAACATATCCACTACAAAATATGGCGCTGCCACCAGCGGCGCATGCCGGTTCTTGCTGCTAGCAATCTGCGTCGGAGGTGGGCGCACGACCTTCCCCGACTTCACTTTTTCCTTCACTGCGGCCATGCCATCTTTCAGATGTAGCTCGCGCGGACGCCCGTAATCATACAGTCGATAGGTCGTGTCGGACTGCTGCTGCGTCTCCATAACGATGGATCCCGGCCCCAGCGTGTGAACCGTACCACCGGCAACATAGATCATGTCTCCCGCGTAAACATTGATCCAGTTGAGAACTTCCTCCGCGCGCTTCTGATGAATCGCCTCCTCCAGTTGCAGCACGGTAACGCCGGGCTTCAGCCCCAACCCAATCTGCGCACCTGGCTTTGCGTGCGCAATGTACCAGCACTCAGTCTTCCCCCAAGGCTGGCCAACGCGCTGGGCTTCGGCATCATCCGGATGAACCTGTACCGAAAGCTTCTCGTGAGGAAAGAGAAACTTGACCAGCAACGGAAAGCGGCCGGCGTCACGCGCAGCTTCCCCCACCAGTTCGCGCTGATACTCCGTGCTGAGCTGCGCCAGGGTCCTGCCGGTCATGGGCCCATTCGCCACTCTGCAATCGTCGCCGCTAAGCCAGGCCTCGCCAATCTTCTCCTCGAACTTGTGATTCGGATAAATCGGCGACAAATCCGGGCTGCCCCAGGGGCGCGCATCGAATCCCGGAAGCATCAACATTGGATAAAGATTTCCCATAGAACCCGAGCCATAAACCTCAACCCAAAAAAAAGGCCGCTCACAAACGGAACGGCCGGTGCCGCCTGACAGTCAAAATCACCTGCTTACCCGCTTACAGCGCACCGAAAAACTTGTGCATGCGCTCCAGCCCTCGATCCAGCTCAGCCTTCGACGTCGCATACGAAACGCGAATATGATCGCCCGTGCCAAATCCTTCACCTGGCACAGTGGCCACGTGAGCTTCTCGCAGCAATCGTCCGGCCGTATCAGACGCGGACTTTAGTCCCCCGCGTCCGAGAAATGCAGAAATATTCGGATAGGCATAAAACGCGCCCTCGGGCAAGGTGCAGGCCACACCGGGGATGGACCGCAGCCCTTTCACCACATGGTCGCGCAGACCGATGTACTCCCGCCGCATCTGTTCCACGCACTCCTGCGGCCCCTGCAGCGCAGCCACGGCCGCCTTCTGCACAATCGACGTCGGATTCGAAGTCGACTGGCTTTGCAATTTCGCCATCGCGCTCACCACCGCCGCCGGTGCCAGCGCGTATCCCAGCCGCCACCCGGTCATGGCATAGGTTTTCGACAGCGACCCCAGCACAACCATTCGTTCCTTGTATTCCCGCAGCGACCCGACAGAAAAATTCTTCCCGGTGTAATTCAGATATACGTAGCATTCATCCGAGAGAACCCAAATACCGCGTTGATGCGCCAAGCGAATGACCTCACTCATATCTTCCGAGCTCATCACCGCTCCTGACGGATTTGACGGCGAGTTCAGAATGATCACTTTCGTGCGCGGCGTGATCCGTTGCGCCACCATGTCCGCCGTCACTCGGAATCCCTGCGCTTCGTCCGATTCCAGCAATACGCAATTCCCGCCCGCGTAGCGCACAATATCTTTGAACGAAACCCAGTACGGCACTGGCAGAATCACCTCGTCGCCATGATCCACCAGCACCTGAATGGCGTTGAACAGAGCATGCTTGCCGCCAGTCGACGCGATCGCCTCCTCGCGCCGGTAATCCGAATCGAAATCGACAGCGTGGCGATGCACGATGGCATCGCGCAGCTCGGCGGTCCCGGCCACGGCTGTATATTTTGTGAAGTTGCCCTCAATCGCGGCGATCGCAGCGTCCTTAATGTGCTGCGGCGTCGCGAAATGCGGTTCGCCCGCGCCAAAATCCACAACATCGATTCCCTGCGAGCGCAGCTTGTCGGCCTCGGCTACCACCGCCATGGTGGCGGAGGGCTCGATGCGATTGATTCTTGCGGTGAGTTTCAGCGCTTCCGTCGTTGCCGTGGTCATGACTTCCTCTTCCTTCTTTTCGAAACTTCAACCCGATGGATATCTCGAAGTTTATATGCAGGTTCCAGTTTCTCCCGCAGCTTCTGTTCCACCGCTTCCGGCACCAGTCCCTTTACGGGGCCGCCGGCTTGCGCCACTTCCCGCACCAGCCGCGAACTTACATACGAGTACTTGTCGGCCGGCATCATGAACACTGTCTCCAGCGTCGGTTCCAGCTTGCGATTCATCAGCGCCATCTGCAGCTCATACTCGTAGTCGCTGATGGCGCGGATGCCCCGCAGCACGCACTTCGCGTCGATCGACTTGGCAAATTCCACCATCAGACCGTCGAACGTATCCAGGCGAACATTTTTCAGGTCGGCCGTCAGTTCGCGCAGCATTTCCAGCCGCTCCGCCACCGTGAACATGGGCGTCTTCTCCGAGTTCCGCAGGATCGCGACCACCAGCTCTTCAAAAATCTTGCTGCCTCGTTCAATCAGATCGAGGTGCCCATTGGTCGGCGGATCAAACGAACCAGGATAGACAGCGATGCCCTTATTCAATCGTCCTCACCAGAGGTCAATGACAGTCAACGTAATAGACGATTTTACGGGGCGATGCTGAGGATGGCAATTGGAGGAAGGTTTCGGGCGCTATTTAGCTTTAGCGGGCCCTTCGACCTGCACTTTTTATGAAACGACGTCCGACTCAGTTCCCAGACGGGCGAAAACCCGGCTAACACGCCATCGCAGCGCACACCCACGAAGGGAAAGGCGTTCTTTCGCAGCCGCTCCCACCCGCGACAGCAGCCAGTTGCGAGCCATCGCCCGGCCGCGGCGCAGGCGGACTTTCAGGTTTTCTTCAGTCAGGTCAAGAGCGGTGCTCAGGTCGTCGATATCGCGCAGCATGACCACGACGCGGTATTGCTCACGAGCGGATGAGCGGCGCAGCTACGAGGCGAAAACCTAGCGCCTCGCGGCCGCAATCGGAGCCTTCGCCGACTCCGTGGCAGTCGGCATCGTAGTCACCCGACCCGTCGACCCGTTTGTCGGAGCGGCGGCGGCGGCAACCGGCTGTGCCGGACCCTGGCTCAATCCCAGCGCCTTGCGCACCTCGGTGTCGAGCCTCGCCATCACGTCCTTGTTGTCTTTTAGGAACTGGCGCGCGTTCTCGCGCCCCTGGCCAATACGTTCCCCTTTATAGCTGAACCACGAGCCGGACTTCTCGAGAATGTTGTTGTTGACCGCGATGTCGAGCAGATCGCCTTCTCGCGAAATGCCCTCGCCATAGAGAATGTCGAACTCCGCTTCGCGAAACGGCGCCGCAACTTTATTCTTCACAACTTTGACTTTGGTCCGCGACCCCGTCACCACGTCGCCTTCCTTGATGGCCGCGATGCGGCGAATGTCGACCCGCACCGACGAATAAAACTTTAACGCACGCCCACCGGTTGTGGTTTCCGGGTTGCCGAACATCACCCCAATCTTCTCGCGAATCTGGTTGATGAAGATCAGGCACGTTCTCGACTTCGACACCGTACCTGTCAGCTTGCGCAACGCCTGCGACATCAACCTCGCCTGCAGACCCATGTGGCTGTCGCCCATCTCGCCGTCAAGTTCGGCCTTGGGTACCAACGCCGCCACCGAATCCACCACGAGCACGTCAATGGCGTTTGACCGCACCAGCGCCTCGGTGATCTCCAATGCCTGCTCGCCGTAATCCGGTTGCGAGACCAGCAGGTTGTCCACATCCACACCCAGCTTCTTGGCGTAGGCGGGATCGAGCGCGTGCTCGGCATCCACGAACGCGGCCATGCCGCCGGTTTTCTGCGCCTCGGCGATCACCTGCAGGGTAATCGTGGTCTTGCCCGAAGATTCCGGACCGAACACTTCCACCACGCGTCCGCGCGGAAATCCGCCCACACCCAACGCCGCATCGAACGAGATCGACCCTGTCGGAATGACCGCGATCGGCACGATCGCTTCCTTCGACCCCAACCGCATGATCGAACCCTTGCCGAATTGCTTTTCAATTTGTGAGACCGCTAGTTCGATCGCCTTGCCCCGTTCGTCTGCCATTGGAAGTGGCTCCTTTAGAAGTACGCCTGTTCATGAAATGAATCTGGCCGGATTATACATATAGATCGCAGCGAAGAAAAGGCGAATCGCATAATTAACCTGTGGAAGGCTCCAAAGCGGAACTGGCGTCGACCTACCGCTGCAGCAAATCCACCGGCGCCGTCACATCGTGCACCCGGAAATACTTGGCCAGCGCGGGGTACTTCCGCGCGACTGCCTCATACATCGCATACGCCACATTGCGATACGACACATGCCCCGCCGGCGTCGTCCGCAACTCGGAAATGTACGCTGCCTCGGCGAAATCCATCTTGAACAGCGCCCGCTTCCGGAACGCCAGCGGAATCGCGTACTGCGAATTCTCCTCCGCTTCCGCGCTCCCGCGCGCCGCCAACTTCTCTACCGCCATCTGCACCCGCCGCATCGTCGCCTCAAAACGTCCGCGCACTCCCGCATCCTCCATGTCGAGCAGCATCTCGTACCCATGCTGCGTTGTGAATCCCTGCATCACCTGGATACACCGCCGGTGCCGATGCATGTCGCGGAAACCACCCGTATCCATCAGAACGTCAAAACGAAACTGCTGCCCCGCGCGGAACCCTCGCAGCATCTCGTCGTGCCGCCCGCGATGCCGCAAACCCAAGTCGATGATTTCCCGCCGCCGTCTTTCTCCCGCGACCTCAACCGCCTGCCGAATCTGCCTGTAGGAATGGTGACAATGCTCGTAGACGAGCGTGGTCGCGATTTCCACTTCCAGCGGCTCTTCGTCGAGCAAGTCCACAATCGCTTTTTGCGGCGCGACCGGTTCCGAAGCCATCAATTCCCGCGCCGCCTGCCGCAACTCGCGCCGCGTTTCCATCTCATAGGCATTCGGGTCCGCGTACTTCACCAGCGTCGGCGCAACTCGCACCTCGTGCAGCAACTCCTGCTCCGCCCGCGAACCCAGTTCCGGATTCAGCGCCCGAATCTGCTCCACCAGAGCGCGCAAAGACTCCGCATTCACGTTATACGCCGCCCCCGTCGCCGCCTTCTTCAGCGACTCGCCAAGCACTCGCACTTCCTTGTGCGTATGGGAAAGCAAATGCGCCACCTGCGTCTCCAAGGTGCGCGCATTCACAATCTCCCCCAGCGACGTATTGGTCGCCAGCGGCAACAGATAACGGGTAATGTCGAACCCCCGCGCCTTCAGCGTCCGCTCATACGCATCCTGCTTCATGTCCGCCGGCTTCGGCCTGATGTTGATCAAATGCTGCGTCATGTGCGCCGAAAGCGCTTCATACTCGGCGAACAGAAAGTCCAACGTCTCGCGGTAAAGCTTTCGTCCCTCGTCGTCTGCACCGAAGTCCGGTGTGTAATAGCCGCTCTTCTTGAAATCCTGATACCGTGTTGACCGCTCCTGCCCGTCCCAGCGCTGCTCATCCGCCAGTTCAATGGCCGCCAGAATCGACAGCCTTTCCACCGCCAACGCAATATGCGCCAGGTCGGCAATCGACCGATGCCCGTACTGAAAGTAAAACGTATTAAGAAACTTCTCCGCCTTCTGCGAACTGATCTCCCGCAGCGACTCTTTCATCGAGAGCGACGACCGCGAATACTTGGCCATCGCATAAGCCTGGATTTCCGGCTCAACCCCGAAGACGGCGAATACTTCGGTCGACGGTCCAGTTTGGGTGGCGCGGGCGCCCGGGGTATCCGCCGTCTCTTCCGCACTGGTAGCCCGATTCGGTGAGCGGTGCCCCGGACCCGCGGAACCCGCGTCCGCCGCAGTTGAAGTTTTGTTGGAAGCATCGGGCATCACAATCACATCGGTCGCAGTCTGTGGCATGAGTGTCCGAATGTTACTCGGCGGCTCTGTGGATTAGCAATGCGATTCGTCTTTTGCTCACCAACCGGGAGCGCCCATGTGGGACTGCCGCCCTCGGCTGTCCCATCGAGCTCGGCTCGATACCCGGCTGTTCGGCTGGGCATGCTCAGCCGGATCACAATTCCTCACCGGAGCGCGGCGGTTATAATTCGGCTTCCGCCGCTGTCATACCACCAGAATCACGGGAGAACTTTCATGCCCCTTTCTTCACGCGTAGCGCTGGTCACCGGCGCATCGCAAGGCATCGGCCGCGCCTGCGCATTGAAGCTCGCCCAAGAGGGCGCAACGTTAGCGGTAGCCGCTCGCAATCAGGAAAAGCTCAACGAACTGGTCGCCGAAATCATGGCCGCCGGCGGCAAAGCAGCGGCATTCACTCTGGATGTCGCCGACGAAGATCAGGTCAAGCCCACCGTCAAAGCCGCCATCGCCCAATTCGGCAAAATCGATATCCTGGTCAACAACGCCGGCATCACCCGCGATCAGCTCGTCATGCGCATGAAGCGCGCCGACTGGGACGCCGTCCTGCAAACCAATCTCACTTCCGCGTATCTCTGCATCCAGCAGGTTATCGGCTCCATGCTCAAGCAGCGCTGGGGACGCATCATCAACATCACCAGCGTCTTCGGCCAGATGGGGCAGGCGGGGCAGGCGAACTACTCCGCTTCGAAGGCCGGTTTGATCGGCCTTACCATGGCCATCGCCCGCGAAGTCGGCTCACGCAACATTACCTGCAACGCTGTCGCTCCCGGCTTCATCGAAACCGCCATGACCGCGGTTCTGAGCGAAGAACTGAGACGGACTGCCGTCCAGCAAATCCCGCTCGGCCGGGTGGGATCCCCGGACGACGTGGCCAGCGCCGTAGCTTTTCTAGCATCCGATGATGCTTCCTACATCACCGGCCACGTCCTGAATGTAAACGGTGGCATGCTGATGGGATAGAAACTCAAACACACGGCAGAAAGATATCCGAGAAGAATCATGAGCGTCGAATCAGAAGGTAGCGAGTTTCTCTCTGTATCGCCTGCGCCCTCTGTGGGTAAGGGCCTTCTCCTTGCGCAAGCCGAATCCCGCGTCCAGATCGCGCAAGCCCGCGAACTCTTCCTCGAGTACGCGCAATCTCTCGGCTTCAGCCTCTGCTTCCAGAACTTCGACCAAGAACTCGCCGGACTTCCCGGCGACTACGCTCCTCCCCATGGCCGTCTGTTGTTAGCCGAGTACGAATCCCAACTCGCCGCATGCGTTGCCATGCACAAATGGGAGAAGGACATCTGTGAAATGAAGCGCCTCTATCTGCGTCCGCAATTCCGCGGCAAGGGTTTAGGTCGCATTCTCGCGGACCGCATCATCTCCGAAGCCCGCCAGATCGGTTTTCAGCGCATGCGCCTTGACACCGTCGAGCCAGTGATGAAAGATGCCGTCGCGATGTACCGTAAAATCGGCTTTCGGGAAATCGCCCCGTATTGCGCGAATCCGATCCCCGGCGCTCTTTACATGGAACTGAGGCTCTAAAGGCACACACTTGGTTTCAACAGCCGAGCCAACTACCTTACTGTCTCGCGAGAACCGCCTGGTCGTTTGAACTCATATTCCAGGTCGCAGCTGCGGTGTCTTTGGCCGGCTGGCCGGTCGTGTATCTTCGCCCCTGAGATCGTCTGTTCCCCCGTTCCCCCTCCGGCATCCGGCCGGCTGGCTGATCCCCGGAGCGGTGCTGCTGCTCGCAGGCGGTTCGCTGGTCCTGCTCCGCGGGGCATACTCTGCCAACCGCGGCATTCTGGACCAGCCCGGCGATCGCTTAATGGCGCGCCGTCTGGCGACCTGCGGATCGTTTCAGTGTTCCAAGAACCCGATGTCGCTCGGAGCTATGGTCCTGTCCCCCGGGGTTGGGCCTATTCCTTTTGTCCCCATCGATCCGGTTGTTTGCCGCGCTTCTATTTTTGTTTTGTCACGTCCTGGCTGTATCTGTGGAAGAGCCGAAGCTCGGAAGTGGTTTCGGGCAAACCTATCGCGAGTAAAATCTCAACCACTAGAGAAGGATATCGGGCCGCCGACACCGCCGATGCGTGGAATCGCACCGTCGGCTTTCTGGCGAAGACGCTCAAAAACTGACAGGTGGCCTACGAATGGCGGGGCCGACGGTCTGAGACCACCGTCCATTATTTATACGATGTATAAGTAATCACGATCGCACGTCATTCGAACATTTATTTTCATGTGGCACCAATGTTCAGGCGGATGGCACAAATTTCCTACTTGCCAGAAGATACTGATCTGGTTACTATGACCCATCCTCACCATGCTCCCTACGATGAATATCGGCGAGACCATCCGCAACTACCGGCTCCAAAAAGGCATGTCTCAGGGCGATATCGAAAAACGAACCGGACTCCTGCGATGCTACCTATCCCGGGTTGAGAATGGCCACACCATCCCTTCGCTCGATACTCTCTCGAAAATCGCGGGCGCGATGGAACTTCCTCTGTCTCAGTTTTTTGCCGAGCCCGGCCACAGCAACGGCTCCAAGGGATTGCCCCAGCTTTCCGATGATGAAGTCCGATTCCTCAGCCAGATCCGCCGCTACGCCACCAACCTGAACGACAGCGACCGCAAACTCGTTCTCGCCATGGTGAAAAAAATGGCTTCGAACTCGGCAAAATAGGCCTCAGCTATCCGCCTAACCGCACTTCCCGTGCCTCTCCTGCCGTCGTAGGTCCGTTCGCAAATGCGGCAGCCGGTGAATTTGGCCAGAGAGCTGACGGCTGACGGCTGAGAGCTTACTTTCGTTCCATTCCCCTTAGTGTCCCACGGGTACCTCGCCCGCCGCTCCTCCCCTGACTACACTGTGCATGGAGACGCCTGTGACTACCGACGAGGAACTGAATGTTCTCGACTCGCAACTGCGCCGCTTGAAGATCGAGTACGAGATCTTTTTCAGCAATCCGACCAAGAGGCCTCCCACCGACATCGAGTGGAAGGTTTTAAGCCTTTTGCGTAAATTTTCCGACGGCGGCCGGATGAGTTTCTCTCAGCGCTACCGCTACAACGAATTGGCGCAGCGTTACGCCATTTACAGCGACCTGTGGCGCAAAAAGTCCCGCATCCGCGAAGAAGGCTATCGCCGCCCGCAGGACGCCCTTCTTTCGGTTCAAGGAGTCCGACTCGAAGAAGAAACGAAAAAGGCCCATCATCCGGTCTACGGTGTGAGTCATGCTGCCGCCGCCTCTGCCGAGGGTGCGGGCACAGTTTCGTCCCCGCATTTCACCTTGCACAGCGTCGACCTCGCGGAGCGGGAGCAACTCGAGCGCCTCTACAACACCCTGGTCGCAGCTAAGAAGAAAGCTGGGGAAGCCGTCTCCGGCAATTTCGACTCCTTCACCACGTTCGTTCAGAAAAAGACCGACCAAATCCGCAAGCAGTATCACTGCGAAAACGTCGAATACTCCGTCGAACTCGCTGACGGCCACGTAAAACTGAAGGCCAAAGCCAAGACGTAGCCGGGAGGCAAGCGGGGCGCACGCGAGGAAACAGTGAAAATGATCACGCTCGAACCACGCCTCTATGACGACGATGGCAACGTGGGAATAAAAATCCTCGAGAAGGGCTACGATGATCCCCGGGGAGTCCCCCAGCCTGAGATCAACCGCATCGTCGAATCACTGCACAAGATCGAACCCGCCAGCCCGATTGCTGAGCGCTAGCGCCTGACGACCGACAGGGATTTCTTGATAAACTTTCCTGTACCGCTCAGCATTGATCCTCCGCAAGGACCTTTCATGTCAGCCAATCGTATCCAGCGCGCCATTCTCAGTGTCACCGACAAGACCGGCTTGGTCGATTTCGCCCGCAAACTCTCCGCACTCGGCATCGAACTCATCTCCACCGGCGGGACCGCCAAGCTCCTCCGCGGCGCCGGTATTACCGTCAGAGACATCTCCGACCTCACCGGATTTCCTGAAATGCTCGACGGTCGCGTGAAGACTCTTCATCCCAAGGTGCACGGTGGCATCCTGCACCGCCGCGCCGATCCGAAACACACCTCCGCTATCGCCGAGCACGGCATCGCTCCCATCGACATGGTGGTCGTTAACCTGTATGCCTTCGAAAAAACCGCAGCCAAGCCCAACGTCGCCTTTGCGGAGTTGATCGAGAACATCGACATCGGTGGCCCGTCCATGATCCGCTCCGCGGCCAAGAATTTTCACGACGTCGCCATCCTGACTTCTCCCCACGACTACGACTCCGTCGCCGACGAATTGTCCCGCTCCGGCGGAACGCTTTCGCAATCAACCAAGTGGCGTCTTGCTCAAAAAGCCTTCGCCACCACTGCCGCCTACGATGCCGCGATCGCCTCCACTCTCGAGTGCGTCAATTCCGAATCTTTGCAAGTGCAGCCCGAGTCCTCAACATTTCCGCCCACCTTGCGCCTCACCTTCCAGAAGAAGTTCGACCTGCGGTACGGCGAAAACCCGCATCAGAAGGCCGCCATGTACTCCGATGGCTCGGCGATCGGCGTCGCCAATGCCCAGCAACTACAAGGCAAGGAACTCTCCTACAACAACATCGTCGACCTGCAAGCCGCCTGGGATCTAGCCCAGGAATTCGACGAACCCGTCTGCGCCATCATCAAGCACACGAACCCGTGCGGAACCGCGACCGGGAAGACGCTGGTCGAAGCCTACAAGAAGGCCCTCGAGTGCGACCCCGTCTCGGCCTTCGGCGGCGTGATCGGCGTCAACCGTCCCATCGATGCCGAGACCGCCGAGGAAATGCACAAACTTTTTCTCGAAGTGATCGCCGCCCCCGCCTTCGACCAGGCCGCCCAAGCGAAGTTCGCGTCGAAGAAAAACCTCCGCCTGGTCGAAGTTAAAGATCCACGTAGTCCCGGACGCCTCGTCGGGGAACAGGACTGGGTTCTAAAAAACGTTTCCGGCGGCTTGCTCGTGCAAGACGCCGATGTCCGTCCCCTGCAGGACGCAGATCTCAAGGTTGTCACCGAACGCGCCCCCACCCCCGAAGAAACGCGCGGCCTGCTGTTTGCCTGGAAAGTTTGCCAGCACGTGAAGTCCAATGCCATCGTCTACGCTCGCGACGGGCAGACGGTGGGCGTCGGCGCCGGCCAGATGAGTCGGGTTGACTCCGCCAGAATCGGTGCGATGAAAGCCCAACTCCCGTTGCACGGCACCGTCGCCGCCTCCGACGCCTTCTTTCCTTTTCCCGATGGCGTCGAAGAAATCGCCAAAGCCGGAACCACCGCCATCATTCAGCCTGGCGGGTCGCAGCGCGATCCCGAAGTGATCGCGGCCGCCGACCGCCTGGGCCTGGCCATGCTCTTCACCGGAGTACGCCATTTTCGCCACTGACTACGGACTTAACAGACTGTCCAGGATATTGGTCGCGATCCGAATCTAGCCACGACTTTGGCGGGGCAGGCGATCTGAAATCCATCCCGCCTTGAGCGGCATTTCTTGTGCAATCTCGCGCAGCGAACGATTCTCGCCAGTCCGGTGAAATCTTCTGAGCCCGCACGGTCAAGAATAGCGCCTCCACGCTGGCAGTAAGACGACAGACCACAGGGTTTTCGACGGCAACGATTCCCTGACGGCGTTCTCGTTCAGCGCGCTCTTCCATTGCGCGCCAGCCAGAATCGCTCACGGCCCCGCGAAGCGCAGTTCCTGCATGCCGGCTGAAGACTGCCGTACATCACTTCGTCGTTCGCCGTTTCGATGGAAGGTGCGCCAGCCCGAGCGCATCCAGGTCAACCGCAGCGTGAACGATCGGCAAGGCTGGAATATCCGACGCTTCGGCCAGAACGCTTGCCTTAGCCGCGCCTGTCGAACCCGTAATGATCAGCAGCGCTTCGGTCCGCGCTCCGCTCCTTACGCCAATCTTCCATGCGTCCCCATTTCCCGCGCCGGGAAACACAAAATGGGGGCCATCTACAATCTTTACCTAACTTGACGCCACGCGGCGGTCCCTGTCCTTCCGGCTTCTGCCACGCTTGCACTGTTTTTTCCATCCGCTCGCTCCTCGAGTTAGAATAAAAGCACCTTTTCCCCCGCGGCTTTGCATCCAAACGAGCTGAGGTTTCGGAAACGCGCTTCCAGCGCAGTCAGGTCCAGCATGAATCGAATGTTTCGCGTTTTATTGATGATGGCGGTGGCCGTATCTGCCGCTGTGAGCCAAACGACCCCCTCCTCCTCGGAATCCAATGCGCCTGAGAGTAAGCCCGCGCCGCGCAAAGGCGATCATGCTGCGGCCTATTACCACTACACCCTGGCGCACATGTATGAGGAGATGGTCACCGCCTACGGTCGCAGCGACCTAGCCGGCAAAGCGACCGAGGAATACCGGCTCGCCATCGACGCCGATCCCTCGTCGGAATTCCTCACATCGGCACTGGCCGAGCTCTACGTAAAGACTGGCCGCATTGCGGACGCCGTAAAAGAAGCTCAGGATATCATCAAGCGCGATCCCAAGAATCTCGAAGCCCACAAACTACTCGGCCGCATTTATCTCCGCTCGCTCGGCGACATGCCCGGCGGCTCCGGCTCTGACAATATCCTGCATCTGGCCATCGACCAGTACGAGCAGATCGTGAAACTTGATCCCGACAGCGTCGACGACCACCTGCTCCTCGGCCGCCTCTATCGCCTCAACAACGACCTTCAGAAAGCGGAAAACGAACTCAAGCTCGCCATCAAGCTCGATCCCAGTTCCGAAGAAGCCGTAACCACACTTGCGATGCTCTACACCGACGAAGGCGACACGGCGCACGCTCTGAAGGTTCTCAGCGCAATTCCTGACTCTGCCCGTTCCGCCAAGCTCTATGCCGCGCTTGGCGCAGCTTACGAACAACGCAAGGATTACAAGAGTGCCATCGATGCGTTCCGCCATGCCATCGTCCTCGATCGCGACAATCTCGACGCCATTCGCGGTCTGGCCGAGAACCTGTTAAACGACGGTCAGCTCGATGCGTCCCTCGAACAATACAAAGTCATCGCCGACTCCAATCCGGAAGATGCACAGACCTACGTCCGCATGGCCGAGATTTATCGCCGCCAAGCGAAATATGATCAGGCTCTCGAGAGCTTGAAGCGCGCCGACACCCTCGTTCCTGACACCATGGACGTTCCCTACAGCATGGCCGCGGTTTACCAGGCCCAGGGCCGTTACGACGATGCCGTCAAGCTGTTGCAGGACCTTTTGAGGAAGACGGAAAAAAGCGAAACCGGATCGAGCCAAGCTGACCGCAACAACCGGGCCATTTTCGTCGAACGTCTCGGAATGGTTTATCGCGAACAGCAAAACTACACCGCCGCGGTCGAAACTTTCCGCAAAATGTTGCCCTTGGGCGATGAAAATGCCCGTAGCGGTTATCAGGAAATTATCGATACCTACCGCGAGGCCAAGCAGTGGCCGCAAGCCACCGCCGTCGCCAAAGAAGCCGTGCAGAAGATGCCGAACGATCGCGACCTGCGCATGGTGCTCGACGCGCAACTGGCCGACACTGGCGAGTTCGACAAGTCCGTCGCTGACATTCGCACCATGCTGAAAGGCGGCCCCGAAGATCGCGAAGTCTATCTCCGTCTGGGGATCATTTTCACTCGGGCCAAGCGCTGGGACGATGCCCTCCAGGCTCTCGCCAAAGCCGAGCAGCTGTCCACCAAATCCGACGACAAGGCATACGTCAGCTTCCTGCGAGGCGACCTCTATCAGCGCCAGAAGATGTTTGATCAGGCCGAAACCGAGTTCAAGAAAGTTCTTGCCGTCACCGCTCCCAGCGATCCGCAGAGCGCCGCCACGCTGAACTATCTCGGATACATGAATGCCGACCGTGGCGTGAAACTCGACGAATCGCTCAACTTCGTTAAGCAGGCTTTGAGCCTTGATCCCAATAACGGCGCCTACCTCGACTCCCTCGGATGGGTTTACTTCAAGCTGGGAAAGTACGACCTGGCCGAGGAAAACTTGACCAAGGCCGAAGCCCATATGGGCACAGACCCTACCGTGCAGGAGCACCTCGGCGATCTCTATCAGAAAACCGGCCGCCTGAAACTCGCCGCCGCCCATTGGGATCGCGCCGTCCAAGAGTGGACCAAAACCGTTGCCCCCGAACAGGACGGCGAGGCCTTCGCCAAAGTTCAGCAAAAACTGGACGCCGCAAAAGTAAAGTTAGCCAAAGAAGAGTCCGGCAAACACTAGTTTTCGCATTTGGCAACGAGGACTCGGCGTTGCTAAGGGGTTTCCTTTCTTGGCTAAATGCTGATGGCTAGTGCTGAATGCTTGGTTGAGCACTCTGCTAAACTCGAACCATGCTGGCCGCCTACGCGGTGCAGGTCGAACACTCCCGCGGACGCCGATTCCCCGAACCCCCGCATCCCTACCGCAACGATTTCCAGCGTGATCGCGACCGCGTCATTCACGCTCGCGCGTTCCGCCGCCTCGAAGCCAAGACGCAGGTGTTCACCCGCCGCTACTCCGACCATTTCCGCAACCGCCTGACCCACACTCTCGAAGTCTCGCAAGTCTCCCGCACCATCGCTGGAGCGCTCGACCTCAACACCGACCTTGCGGAAGCTCTCGCTCTCGTCCACGACATCGGCCATCCTCCCTTTGGCCACGCGGGTGAAAAAGCTCTCAACGCCGCCATGTGCGAACACGGGCTCCTCTTCGATCACAACCTCCACGCTCTGCGCATTGTCGAAGATTTCGAACAACGCTACGCCGCCTTCCGCGGTCTGAACCTGACCTTCGAAGTACGCGAAGGCATCATCAAGCATTCGCACGACTACGATCCCGCGCCACATCCCGAACTGGCCGAGTACCTGCTCGACCAGCGCCCTCCCCTTGAGGCTCAACTTATCGACCTGACCGACGAAATCGCCTACAACACCGCCGACCTCGATGATGGATACGAAGCCCACCTCGTGAAGCTCGACGAAATCCGCGAAGGCGTCCCCATCTTCGAGCGCTTTTATCGCGAAGTCGAGCAGATCTATCCCGATGCGCCCGACAAACTGAAATTCAACGAAACCCTGAAACGCACCCTCAATCGTTTCGTGGACGACCTGATCACCAACACCCGCGCCCGCCTGAATCAAGCCGGCGTCAGCACCCTCGAAGGCGTCCGCCAGCATCCTGAACGCCTCGCCGCCTTCAGCCCGGCCGTCGAAGCCGAACGCCGGCAAAGCAAGGATTTCCTCTCCGAAAATCTTTATTTCAGTTCAGCCCTGGCGGGAGAAAAAGATGACGCGGAGCGCGTCGTCGGCGAACTCTTCGCCTTCTGGATGAATCATCCCACAACGCTTCCCCGCAATTACCAGGAAAAAGCCAAGGAAGATTCTCTCCCTCGCGTAGTCTGCGACTACATCGCCGGCATGACCGACAACTTCATCCTCGAGCAATACGAAAAGCACTGCGGCAATTGAGTCGTGCTCACCTCTGGCAACCGCCGACTCGGCTGTCCGCCCCGTCTTTTCGAGCAGCGTGAATCCCTTCAAATCGGTGGCTAAGGGTTTCAGTTCCGCCCAGCCACCGCCGCAACCACATCCAACAAAATCCTCGGCCCCCTCCGCACTTCCTCGACCCGAATCCTCTCGTCGTTCCCGTGCTCTGTGTTCCCTTCATCCTCGGTCGCTGTGTAAGGATTGAATCCGTAAGAACTAATCCCCAGCGGCCGGTATCGCTGATTCTCCGTGTATCCGCTGGTAATGTGCGGCACCACCGGCGTCCCGGGAAAATACTTCCCCGACACTTCGCGAATCGCCGCGAACAGCCGATTATCGGTCCCCGAATAGTTCGCCACACGAAACTCGTCGTTCATCGGTTGAACCGTTACATTCGGATCATTCACAACCCGTCGCACCGCCTCCAGCACCGCCTTCGGATCTCCACCCGGTAGAATGCGTACATCCAGATTCGCCCATGCTTCTGGAGGAATCACATTGGTCTGCTCCGATCCTCCCATCATGGTCAGCGAAATCGTGTCGCGCAACAGAAAGTTCAGCGACTCGTCCTTCTCGACTTCTTCTTGAAACTTTTTGTCCGCCACTGCCTTTTGCATGGCGCGGTACTCGGCCGCTCGCTCCGGCGTTTCTTGCGGCGCCATGGCGCGCAAAAACTCATCCACCACTGGCAGCACCCGCAGCGGCGTCTTGTAGGCAAGAATCCGATCCAGAGCCCGCACGAGCCGGTTCGGCGCCGAATCCGGATTCGGCCGCGACCCGTGTCCCGGTCTCCCATGCGCCACCACGTGCAGCCAATACGTAGTCTTCTCCCCCACATCCACGCCCACGTATTTCACTTTGCCGTGTTCCAGCAGGTTCTCGCCGCCTTCGTTAATCAGAAACTCCGCATTCTCCAGCAAATCGCGCTGGTGCGCGATAAACCAATCTGTTCCCGTTCCTTCCGCCTCCTCATCGGAAACGCCAAGAAAAATCACATCCCGATCCAAAGCCACCTTCTCGCGCTTCAGCATCACCATCGTCACCAGTTGCGCCAAGCCTTCGTCCTTCATGTCCTGCGCTCCACGTCCCCACAGATACCCGTCCTTGATCTCCCCGCTGAACGGAGGCACCTTCCAGTGCGCCGCATCGCTGGTCACGACATCCATGTGGTTCAGCAGAATGATCGGTCGCTTGCCCTCACTTGTCGTGTGGGGAATCCGCGCCCAAAGATCCCCTCGCCCCGGCGTGTACTCGAACACGCGGTTCTCAATCCCTTCCTGATCGAGGATCTTTTTGTAAAACGCCACCGCCTTCATTTCATTTCCGGGCGGATTCGTCGTATCAATCCGCAGATACTCCTGCATCCAATTCACTGCCAGGTCGGAATACTGTTGCAGGTGGTCCGCCGGGATGCGCGACGAAGCCATCGGTCCCTCACTCCAAATCAATCCGCAAAAAGGCAGCAACGCCGCCCCGATCCATGCCGCGCCCTTCACTGTGCCGACTCCCCAGCATTCTGTCCCTTTGTCCTCAAAAGTGCCTCCGCTGTGCACAATTGTTTCTCCACGCAGTTTTTATATCAGGTTTGCCAAATTTACCCTGCTTCCCTTCGCGCCGCCTGGATCTCACCCCTCGGGCGCACTACAATGTGTATTGCTATCAATCATTTACCCGTTCAACCTTAATGGTGGATTTGGCATCCCACATGTAATAGGGATGGTAGGTCGCCACTCGCAGTTGGCGCCCGTTGTCCAAGGCAAGCGCCGCGTCACGCTAGCCGGCTCAGCGACTGCGCTGGCTTTATAATCGCTACAGAGGACGCAATCGATTTTACGCACGCTTAGGCGTGCCCGGTGGGAGTGAACTCCCCCCAACTTGGAGGTAGTCCTTTATGAACAACCGCCTATTCATCGCCCTGCCGCTGGCCGCAATGCTTGCTTTGCCGGCCCTCGCGCAGTCCACCTCGTCTACTTCAGATCAGACTCAGCCTGCTGCCGCTCAGCAGACTCAGTCGACCTCGTCCGACAATTCCAGTGCAAGCGGTAAAGCACCTCTGGCAGCGCCGTCCCGTGAAGGCTTCTGGGGACGCGTCAATCCCTTTGCTCGCAAGAAATATGTGCAGCGCCAAACCGAGCCGATTCGTGATCGCGTCAACGAACTCGATGAACTGACGTCCTCGAACAGCAAGGCGATCAAAGACACCGACTCCCGCGCCCAGGCTGGCATCAAGCTCGCCTCCGACAAGGCCAATGAAGCCGATCAGCACGCCCTCGATGCTGGCAACCGGGCTACCGCCGCTCAGCAGAGCGCGCAGCAGGTCACAACCCGCGTCCAGACCGTTGAGACCGTGGTTGGCAACATCGACCAATACAAGGCTTCGAATCAGACCGAAATCCGTTTCCGCCCCGGCCAGACCGTTCTGAGCAAGAATGCGAAGGATGCTCTCGACACCATGGCTAGCGGCGTAAAGGGACAGCGCGGCTACATCATCGAAGTGCAGGGCTTCTCATCCGGCAAGGGACAGACCGCAATCTCCAACTCGCAGAAGATGGCTGAGTCGGTGGTTCGCTACCTCGTCCTCAACCATGAGATTCCTGTTTATCGCATTTACCTCGTTGGCATGGGCAACGCCCCGGCTCCCACGACCGACGAGACTGCGAAGAATAAACGCGTCAGCGGAGGCCGTGTTGAAATCAGCCTTCTGAAGAACGACCTGGAGCAGCTCTCCGCCAATACCGGAGCCCCTGCCACCACAGTCGATCAACAACAGCAACCGAAATAAGTTTGGGACCCAAAGGCGCCTCGCCTATAAGTCCCTCCCCCGGAAAAAGCCCCTCGCGCAAGCGGGGGGCTTTTTCTTGTCCGATTTTCCTCACTTGTCCAGTTTCCCTCGCCTGATTTCACGCTGCTCCTAAAGTCCGCCCCCGTGCAAGCTTGTCATTCCGCCCGAAGGGAGGAACCGGCTTATCCTTTCGCCCCAATCCGACCTGACGCTTCCCCTCTCGGAAATCCCCAAGTGCGTTCGGCTTCTCTGCTCACTCTTCCACCACCCTCGCGTCCATACCGTGTAAACCTATGCACGACCTCAAACTTGCACTCCGCCAGTTTCGAAAATCTCCCGGGTTCGTCGCCACCATCATCCTCACCATCTCCCTCGGCATCGGAGCGAACACCGCCATCTTCACTCTGGTTCACGCGATCCTGCTCAAATCTCTTCCAGTCAGCAATCCTCGGACTTTGTACCGAGTCGGCGACCTGGACGACTGCTGTGTCAACGGCGGCTTCATGAACGACGACGGCGATTTCGATCTGTTTTCCTACGATCTCTACCGTCAATTGCAGGCCACGACGCCCGAATTCGAGCAACTGGCTGCATTCCAATCCGGCCGGAACATGATGAACGTCCGCAGCGCAAACGCCACCACAAAATCGGAGCGCACCGAATATGTCTCGGGAAATTACTTTTCAACCTTCGGCCTCGGCGCCTACGCCGGCCGCATGATCCAGCCCTCCGACGACGCTCCCGGAGCCGCGCCCGTCGCGGTACTCAGCTATGCAGCCTGGCAAGCCGATCATGGCGGCGAAGCCAAGGTAATTGACTCCACCTTCCACATCCAGGGGCGCCCAGTCACGATCGTCGGGATCGCGCCTCCCGGTTTCTTTGGAGATCGCATCGACGCCAACCCTCCCGCCATCTGGATTCCCCTGAATGTCGAGCCTGTCATCGAGGGACAGACCAGCATTCTGAAGCAGCTCGATACGAACTGGCTGTATATCCTCGGCCGCATCAAGCCGGGAATCACCCCCGCAAGTCTCCAGGCAAAGATCTCCAACACGCTGCGCCAGTGGCTTGCGACCCAGCCTGTCTACACCGCGAACGGCGGGGACACCCAGATTCATAAGCAACACGTCATCGTTGTTCCGGGAGGCGCTGGAATTCAAAACCTTCAGCAGGAGGCCGGCGACGGCCTTCACTTGCTGACCGGAATCTCAGCTCTCGTATTGCTGGTCGCCTGCGCCAACATCGCGAATCTCCTCCTCGCCAAGGGCACTGCCCGTCGCGCCGAGACTTCGATTCGAACCGCTCTTGGAGCTGCACGCTCCGTTCTGATCCGTCAGTTGCTCATAGAAAGCGCGCTCCTCGGCATCGCCGGAGGCCTCATCGGTATCGCCATAGCCTACGCCGGCGCGCGCATGATCTTGAACCTGGCCTTTCCCGACGCTACTCAAATGCCGATCCATGCCAGCCCTTCGCCGATCGTGCTCGGCTTTGCGTTTCTTCTCTCGCTGGCTACCGGAATTGCGTTCGGAATCGTGCCTGCCTGGATTTCATCTCACGCCGATCCCGCCGAGGCCTTGCGGGGAATCAACCGTTCCACAGGCGACCGGGCCCTGCTGCCGCAGAAGGCCATGATCGTCTTTCAGGCCGCTCTTTCCCTGGTCCTGCTGGTGGGCGCTGGTTTGATGACTCAAACGCTGCGCAATCTCGAACGGCAGGACTTCGGACTTGTCACGGCGAACCGCTACGTCATCCACATGGACCCTATGGGTGCCGGATACAACCTCGATCGCATCGGCGCTTTCAACCAGCGATTGGAGAGCGAGTTCTCGGCTCTCCCCGGTGTCAAGAGCGTGGGCTTGGCCCTTTACAGCACCCTCGAGGGCAACAATTGGGGTGAAGGGATCTATGTAGAAGGCCGTCCGGCTCCGGCCCCGGACGAGCATAACGGCTCATCCTGGGATCGGGTAAGTCCGCACTTCTTTGAGACCATCGGCCAACCCGTCATCCGGGGCCGTGGACTTACCGAGCAGGACACCGCCACCTCCCGCATGGTGGCAATCGTAAACCAATCGTTCGTGAAAAAGTTCTTTCCCCAGCAAGACCCCATCGGTAGCCACTTCGGAACGTTTAATCAAAAATATGCCGGGGACTACGAAATCGTAGGCATCGTCGCGGATGCGAAGTACACCAATCCGCGCGATCCGGCTCGGCCCATGTACTTTCGTCCGCTGAGCCAGTTAAACACGAATCTGAAAGAGCACAGCGCGACGACGGCCGAAAGCCGCTCTTTGTTCCCCAACTCAATCACCATTCAGTTTGTCGGCGATGCCTCTCGGCTGGAATCACTGGCTCGCCGCACCCTCGCGAACATCAATCCTGATCTCACGATCGAAAGCTTCAGATCCCTCGATTACCAAGTCGCCGACAATTTCAACCAGGAACGCCTCATCACCCGGCTTACGGGCTTATTTGGTCTGCTCGCGCTCGCATTGGCCTCCGTGGGCCTCTACGGCATCACCGCCTACTCCGTAGCCCGCCGCACCAGCGAGATCGGCCTGCGCATGGCGCTCGGCGCGAATCGCGGCGACGTCGTGGCTTTGGTTCTGCGGAAAGCGCTCTTGCTGGTCGCCCTCGGCCTCGCCATCGGTGTCCCGGTCGCATTGCTGGGTGGACGTCTCATGGCGAGTCAACTCTACGGCGTGCGCCCCTATGACCCGATTTCGCTCGCAGCCGCGGTTCTGCTGCTCTCAGCCTTTGCGGCTCTTGCCGGCTTCATCCCCGCAAGACGCGCCGCCAGCATCGAACCCATGAACGCCCTTCGCACGGAATAGCCGATCCCTGGTCATTCCGTCCGGACGGATTAGCGCTTATCCATTCGACCCACCCTCTCGACTTTGTCATTCCGACCGAAGGGAGGAACCGGCCCCCCTCTCCTCCTGAAAATCTACTGCCCGGTCTATACTGCTCGCATCCCCAGGAGGCGTAACCGCGAGTGGATCTCTACCGCTGGCTTCCATCTGATGCCGTAAAAATCGTCCTCGTTCTCTTCCTCTCTTTCCTGATCGGGCTCGAACGAGAAGAGCACAAAACCTCCGTTGGCGGTTCCTACTCCTTCGGCGGCGTCCGTACCTTCCCTCTGATCGGACTCATCGGCTTCTCCATCGCTCTTCTCGCGGGAAACCAGTTGTTGCCCGTGACCTTGGGCTTTCTGGTGGTTGGCGGCTTCCTGTTGCTGTCGTATTGGCACAAGCTGTGCCGTGTCGAGCCTGCCGGCGTCACCTCAGAAATGTCTGGCCTGGCGACCTACCTCGTCGGAGCCCTCATTTACTACGAACATTTCTGGATCGCCACCGCCCTCAGCGTGGCCAGTCTCCTGCTGCTGGAATTGAAGGTCGCTCTCGAGACGCTCGCCACCCGTACTGCCCCGCAAGAGATTCTTACCTTCGCCAAGTTTCTGCTGCTCACGGCGGTCATTCTGCCTACGCTGCCCAATCAGGAGTTCGGCCGTTTTCACATCAACCCCTTTAAAACCTGGCTCGTGGTCGTCGCCGTCAGCACGATTTCCTACGGCAGCTACGTGCTTCAGAAGGTAACGAAAGAGAGCGGAGGGGTCGTGCTCGCCGCCTTCCTCGGCGGAGCCTACTCTTCCACCGTGACAACCGTGGCGATGTCGCGCCGCGCCGCTCGCGAGCATCGTCCGCACCTGTTCGCCGGCGGCATCCTGATCGCTTCAGGAGTCATGTACCTCCGCCTGGTCGCGCTCCTGACCCTTTTCAATCGGCAATTGGGCGCAATGCTCGCCCCAGCCTTTCTGGTTCTGGCCGCCGTCGCGATTGGCACCGGATGGTTCTGGTCTCGCAGACCAGACGCGCAGGATTCCGAGGTCAAGCGCGAATTTGAACCCGGCAATCCCCTCGAACTGTTCGCTGCTTTTCTCTTCGCTCTTTTCTTTCTTGGAATGCTTGTGGCCACGCAGTTGGCAGTGACTTATCTAGGCCGGGCCGGCGTCAACATTCTCGCCGCCATCATGGGAGTCACCGATGTCGATCCTTTCATCATGGGGATGACCCAGGCCGCCGGCAAACTCACCCCGCTTCGAGTCGCCGCCACCGCCGTCCTGATCGCCGCCGCCAGCAATAACCTGATCAAAGGCATCTACTCCTACAGCCTAGCCGGCAAGAAAACCGGCGTTCAAAGCCTTCCGCTCCTCCTAGGCCTAGCCGCCGCCGGCTTAGTCCCCCTCCTGTGGCTCTGAGATCGGCGCTCTCTATCCGGGTGTCTCATTCTGCCGCGAGCTTTTATCATTCTGCCCAAAGGGGAATGCGGGGATATATCTCACAATATTTCTCTGTCGACTTCGATAAGCTCCTTGCTTTCTTTAAGTTCGTAAGGGGGATATAAGCCTGACCGGGTAAAATATTTATTCTGAATAAGTTACCGGCAAAGTGTTGCGGAATCAGGAGTCAGCGGGACGTTGCTGACAGCAGCGGGCTGACTTTGCTCGACTGCCGGATATCTTTTGGAAGTTTTCGGACACGATGCCAGTGTCTGCGCTTTCCGTATTCTCCCTAAAGGTTGCTCGTCACAGGAAGATTCTGTTGGTGGACGGCTGTGGAAAAGCTCAAGGGTGCCAGCCAAACGCCCTTCCGGCGCTACCCGTTTGACCCTCCCGCACAGCGTGACTAGAATTCGGTCACATCCAATCGTGGGGTTTTCGATGAAGCGCATAGCATGCTTACTGTTGTCCGGTTTTCTTTCGTTCGCCGCCTTCGCCGACGATGACAAAGACAAGGAGCACCCCCATCACGAAGATCTCACCGAGACACAGCTCGGCACTGTCCATTTCCCCGTCTCCTGCACGGCGTCGGCGCAAAAGCCATTCGCGCGCGGCGTCGCCCTGCTGCACTCGTTCTGGTACGAAGAAGCCGAGAAGGAATTCGTGCAGATCTCCAAGGAAGACACGCACTGTGCTATGGCGCATTGGGGCGTCGCCATGAGCATCTGGCATCAACTCTGGAACCAGCCCGACGCCAAGGTCATCGCCCGGGGTCTAAGCGAAGCCAACGTCGCCAAACGAGAGGCCAAGAAAGTCACGCCGCGCGAGAATGCCTACATTGCGGCCATCGCCGCCTTTTACAGCGACTCCGATAAGGTCGACCACGACGCCCGCGCCAAAGCCTATTCCGACGCGATGAAAAAGGTATACGAGTCCTACCCGGACGATCACGAAGCCGCCACGTTCTACGCGCTCTCACTGCTTGCCTCGGAGCCGCATCACGACGAGACCTTCGCCAACCGTAAGGCAGCCGCCGCGATTCTCGAGAAGCTCTTCGCCATCGAGCCCGACCACCCCGGCGTCGCGCACTATCTGATCCACAGCTACGACAAGCCGCAACTCGCGCAGCTCGGCATTCCCGCCGCGCGCCGTTACGCGCAGGTCGCGCCCGCCGCTCCCCACGCCCTGCACATGCCCTCGCACATCTTCGCTCGCGTAGGCCTCTGGCAAGACGACATCACCTCGAACCTCGCTTCGGTCGCCGCCACACGTAAAACTGCCGCCATGCACATGGGCGGCGAAGGCCACCAGTTTCACGCCATGGACTTTTTGTTCTACGCCTACCTGCAAAGCGGCCGCGAAGCCGACGCCAAGGCTCTCATGGATGAAGTCAAAGCCATGCCCGAGATGCACGACATGTACGGCGTAGGCTTCGATCCGCACTTGGCCACCGAAGCGCACTTTGCTTCGCTGTACCCGATCGAGATGCGAGACTGGGCGGGCGCAGCGACGCTGGCGCCCATAGCCGTTCAGGGCACCGCAGAAGATTCCGTGGGATATTGGGCAAAGGCGATCGGCGCCGCGCACCTTCACCAACCGGAGGAAGTCCGCCAGGACGTCAGCGCAATCCAAACCATCCATCGGAAATTCGAATCCGAAAAGAAGCAGGACTTTGCCGAGGCCACGGAGAACGATCTGAAGCAGGCCCAGGCCTGGCTGTTTTTTGCAGAAGGCAGATACGATGATGCCGTCGAGGCTCTGCGGCCCATGGCCGACAAAGAGGACGCGCTGGGCGATGAACCTCAAGGCATTCCGACGCGCGAGATGATCGCCGAAATCCTGCTCGAAGCCAAGCGCCCTCAGCAAGCGTTAGCCGAGTATCAAAACGACCTGAAACTCAATCCCAACCGGTTCAATGGCCTCTACGGCGCAGCCCGCGCAGCAGAACAAGCCGGCAAGCAAAGCGAAGCCGCTGAATACTACGCTCTCCTACTGAAGACCTGCGAAGGCGGAACCTCAACGCGACCAGAACTCAGCCATGCGAAGGAGTTGCTTGCGAGCAAGTGAGCAGCAGGGGTAATGATGAAAATCGAGGCCACTTCGGCCTTATTTCTGATCCTCGGCTTGGGAGGCGGGATGACAACCGAACGCCGCGCTTGAGCGTTGCTTCTCCAAAAATGTCGGACACGCCTGCGCTGATCAACACCTTCCTCATTACGAATGATGTGAACCAGCTCGGCGCTTTCTACGCACAAGTCCTCGAAATCGAGCCGCACACGGTTGGAGAAGATTACGTTGAGTTTCGGACCGAGCACCGCAGTACGCGCTTTGTTCGCCGCCGCTCTGCAGGAGAAATACATCCCTGGCTCCGCGACCTCGGGCCAGAACCACAGCGCGATTCTGGAGTTTAGAGGGGGGACGTCGATAAGGAGTACGCACGGTACACGATCTGGTGAAGTCGTGGGTTAAGGGACCAACCGCCCAGCCCTGGGGGACTCGTTCCCTTTACTTTCGCGATCCCGACGGCAATCTTGTCGACTTCTTTGTGCCTCCTGCTCCCCGGAAATGAGCCTCTCGTCTCTCATGTTTCAATCAAAATCAGGAATTAACAATTCACAATCATCGGTTGGCCTTGGTGAGCATCATCTTAACCACCAGCGCCGCGACCATTGCCAGGGCTCCGGCCACCGCGTTGTATTCGCGATGCTTCAGATACAGATCCACGGAGAATCCTCCGTCGCGCTCCTCGCTCAGAGGAAATGGAGAAAGCCTGGGGAACATTCTCGGCACGCGCTTCGCATACGCATCGAACTCGGCAAACGCCTTTCGCAAGAACGCTTCTTCGCCGCGGATCACGGGAAGGTAAATGGCGAAGAACATCACGACGAGCACGATCCCCACCCCCCAACTCTGCGCCGCCACCGCAAATCCCACACCGATCAACAACGACCCAAGGTACAGGGGATTCCGCGTGTAAGCATACGGTCCCGAAGTCGCCAGCGCCTCGTTCTTGCGCACATGTCCGGAAGCGAGCGCCCTAACCAGAAGCCCCGGCACAATCACGATTGCGCCGAGCCCAATGGAGTGCCAGGTCGGCTGGGCCAGCCAGAAGTAGAGCACGGCAAATACAAATCCCAGCGGCACCCGGATGCGCCGCGCGACGCGCGACCATTCAGCCATGAGCACCTTCTGCGGCGTCTGCCAGTAACCGGCACGCCGCCTCCACGACTGCATCCGCGCTGATCTCCAACATTGCTTCGTCCGGCTGCAATCTCCGCGTGTGCGTGGTCGGGCTCGCCGGATTGCGCAACACAATACTGCGCGTTCCATAAGGTCCATTCCGGGCAGGGTCGGTCGGCCCGAAGATGGCCACGACTGGAACTCTCAAGGCTGCCGCCAAATGCATCGGTCCTGTATCCCCTCCGATGAAAAGCCGCGCCCGTCGCGTGAGAGCGATCAACTCCGTAATCGAACACTCGATCGGCGTGGCCGCACCCTCGCTCGCAGCATCGGCTTCACGAGCCAGTGCTTCCTCGCCAGGACCACAGTTAAGAATCGAGCGGACGCCCTCGTTGCCCAGCGCTTTCGCGACTCGGCCATAGCGCTCAGCCGGCCAGCGCTTCGCTCCCCAGCCCGCGCCGGGATTCAGAATCGCGAAATCGCGAACCCCGGCTTCCGCCAACTTCCGGTCAATCCGTCGCTCGGCCTCGCCATCGCTAGGAAGTTGTGCACGCGGGATTGTCATCTTCCGTCGAACCACGCCCTGAGCCAGGGATCCATATTGTTCAATCACATGAGCGCCGTGCGCGATCGCGTGGCTGGTGTACCACAAACTTGCGGGAGATTCCCGCGGTTCTGCCGCGCCATACACAACGCGCGCTCCCGACCAGCGCGCCAGGACGGCGGACCGGATCGCTCCCTGCAGGTCGACCGCGATGTCATAACGCGCCGCCCGAACGTCATTCCACACTTTCGCGATCTCGTGCACAGTCGCCATCCTAAACAGCGAATGTCTCCACCCCGTCAGACGCACCGCATGAACCCAATCCGCGACAGGCCGCTCGGGCGATCGCGGCCCGCGCCGCGGCGATCCGGGCGAACAGAGAAGTTCGGCCCATCGCTCTTCAATCAGCCAGCCGATTGCCGCCTGCGGAAACGCCTCGCGCAGAGCCTGAACCGCAGGCAGTGTGTGGATAACGTCGCCCATCGCGCTCAAGCGAACGATGAGCAGCCGTTCGATGTTCGCAATACCTTCCGCCTGAGGAATCAAGATTTCCTCGGCGCGAGCCGCGAGCCAATGATCCCACTGGTGGAGTGGTCTTTCGGATCGCCCACGATCGCGACGCGTCCGCCATACTCCGCAACCACGTCGCGCTCGGGCACGGTGTCTGCGGTGTAGTCGGTGCCCTTGGCTTGAACATCAGGCTGAATCTCGCGAATGATAGGACGCACGTCAAGTTCCGAAAAAATCACGATCGCGTCGACGTCAGCGAGAGCAGCCACAATCTCTGCACGCTCGTCCGCGGGCGTCACCGGCCTTCCCTCGCCCTTGAGCGCGCGCACCGATTCGTCGGAATTGATGGCGACCACCAAGCGACCGCCGAGAGCCTTGGCGCCGCGGAGGTAGCGCACATGGCCAACATGCAGCAGATCGAAGTTACCGTTGGCGAGCGTGATCCGATCGCCGGCACGCCGCCATTCCTCGACTCGCGCGCGGAGCTCGATGCGGCTCAGGATTTTGGTGTTCGCATTCAATGATCTGCTCTCAACGGTGTGCGCTCAATGAGGTCGCGTCGCCGGCGGCGTCCGCTCAATCGCATACAGCAACTCTGCCCGGGAAACCGTTGCCGTGCCACGCTTCATCACGACAATTCCTCCGGCGTAGTTCGCAAGCTGCGCCGCCTCTTCCGTGGTGGCACTCGCAGCCAGTGCAGCCGTGAATGTCGCGATCACGGTGTCGCCCGCACCGGTGACGTCTGTCACCTGGTCCGAACCAAAAATCGGAATGTCCACCGGCTTGTGCTGGTGATCGAATGCCACCATCCCGTCGCGCCCGCGCGTGATCAGCAGGGACTGCAGCTTCATGCGCGTCATCAGTTGTTCCCCTGCGGCGATTACCTTGTTCCAGTCGTGGCCAATTCGAACGCCGAGACCTTCTTCCACTTCCGCTTCGTTTGGGGTAGCTGCGGTTGCGCCGGAAAATTGCAAAAGGCGGTACCGCGAATCGAGAACCACCGGCGCCGGCCCGAGTTTGCCCTTTTCCCGCAACGCATTCACGATCGCGGGAGTGGCTGCGCCATATCCGTAGTCGGAAACGAGCAACGCGTCGGAGGCATGCGCGTAATTCCTCGCTGCCAGGTAAAGCTCTCGGGTCAAATGAGCATTAGGCGCTTGCTGCGGCTCGCGGTCGACGCGGACGACCTGCTGGCGGGCATTGTGCGTCATCCCTGCCAGAATGCGCGTTTTCGTAACCGTGGTGTAACTCTTGTCCTTCAGCACGCCGCTTACCGGAATGCGCTTGTGGCGAAAATATTTCAGCAGCATCCGCCCGGGTTCATCGTCTCCCACAATGCCAACCGGCAGAACATTCACTCCCAGATCCGCGAGGTTATTCGCGGCATTGGCCGCGCCGCCGGGAAGAACGGTCCGCTCGCGATGCTTCAGGATGAGGACCGGAGCCTCGCGCGAGACGCGCGAAATCTCGCCGAATACAAACTCGTCTGCCACCAAGTCTCCGAGCACGGTCACCGTGACGTTAGGGAACGCCTCGACGATCTTTTTCAGACGTTCGGCCTCTTTGAGATGCTTGGTCATGGCTGAGACTATTTTCAACTTGCGGTGCCGACTGGCACTCGGAATGCCACAAGGGCGAATCGCGACAGCCGCCGAAACGGCGGCGCCACGAAACCGATTCTCTCATGCCTGGCGCTTTCGTTCGTCGATCTTGTGGAGCATGGTATCGATGGCGCTAGCTGCGTCAGACAGCTCCATTTTCACGGGCACAACCGCGAGCGGCTCGAGAACGGATAGATAGCCTCTCAGGTTCACCGCGTCTTTCTCGGTGGTCACGAAGCCACCGGCCTCGCTCTTCTGCTTCAATTGCAGCAGTTCGCGAACATCTTTTTCGCTGTAGGCATGGTGGTCGCGGTAAAAGGCCTCGGCCACAGGCTCGATATTGGCCGCCCGCAGTTGCAGCACAAAATTCTGTGGCCGGGCGATACCGCAAAACACTACCGGCCGCGGCGGAATATTCTTCGGCACAATGCCACGCCGCACACGCCACAGCATCTTTTCCTCGATTGGAAACGATTCCGCCGACGCTCCACCGGCGAGGACGACAGCATCGGCACGCTGCAACGAACTCAAACGCTCCCGCAGCCGCCCTTCAGGGAGCAAGCGATCGCCCGCATCCTGCGGCGTGACCAGAACAATGTCGAACTCGCGAGCCAAGGCCCGATGTTGAAAGCCGTCATCGAGCAAATGGAATTGCGGGCCAAATTTCGATTCGGCGAAGCGCCCCGCAGCGCAGCGATCCTCCCCGACGATCACCGGGACCTGCAGTTTGCGCGCAATCAGAAGCGGTTCGTCGCCGAACTCGTGCGGCAGTCCTGCGGGGTCCACCAAATGAACGCCCTTTGACTTGCGCCCATAGCCGCGCGAAAGGACATCGAATTTGATTCCGCGGGCCTTGAGCAACTCGCCCAGCAACATCACGAACGGAGTTTTTCCCGATCCGCCGGCAGAGAGATTTCCCACGCTGACCACGGCGCCTTGCAACCGTCCCGCACGCAGAATGTTTCGGTCATAGAGCAGGTTGCGCGCTCCTACCAAGCCGCCGTAAATGGCTGAGAGGGCATTCAATCGTTGTGCGCAGCTTGGGCCGAGAGCGGCTGGGGGTCGCTATCTGCAATCAATGTCTTGAGAGCTTCCAATGTCCGCAGAGTGGCCCCCATCTGCGACCGTATGGTTTCTTTCGCGCGCCGGCCGAGGGCGCGCCGTTCAGCATCGTCTGCGAGCAACTGCATCAAGACCAAGGGTAACTCCGACAATCCTACGATTCGCACCGCATCGCGGCTTTGAAACAGCGCCACAATGTCACGAAAGTTCTCTGTGTGGTTGCCGGTCACCACCGCGACGCCGTGCTGAGCCGGCTCGATAATATTGTGACCACCACGCGGCACCAAGCTTCCGCCCACAAACGCCACATCAGCGAGAGCATAGAGCGCCGCTAATTCTCCGATGGAATCGACCAGCAACACTCCGCCGGCAAGCGACTCTCCGTCCCACTGTGATCGCCGGGAAAATGGAATACTTAACTGCCGCATCAGGATCGCCACCTGATCGAAGCGCTCGGGATGGCGCGGCGCCAGAACCATCACCGCGCGGGGATGCGCTACCCGCAAATTTTCGAAGGCCTTCAGCAGCGGCGGTTCCTCATCCTCCACGGTGCTTCCGCAGACCAGCACAGGCCCGGCGCCTTCTGCCTTCAGTGACCGGCGTAGGCTGTCGACAATGGGCGGCGGCGTAGGCAAGCTCACGTCGAACTTAAGGTTGCCCGTAACCAGCACATTGCCGACTTCCGCACCGATTGACTGCAGTCTCGTGCTGTCCTCCGCCGTTTGCGCCAGGAACAGGTCCACCTGCTTCAACATCTTTCTCAAGGCCCAGCGAAAGCGGAGATAGTTGGGCCGGGAGCGGTCAGAGATTCGCGCATTGACCACCGCGATGCGAGCGCCAGTGGCGTGCGCCAGCCGCAGAAAATTCGGCCAGAATTCGGTTTCCGCGAGCACGACCAACTCTGGCTGCAGCGCTCGAAGATAAGGCCGAATCGCGAACGCGAAATCCATCGGAAAGTAGAATACGTTGGCTTCGCCAAAGCGCTTGCGTGCGAGTTCCTGGCCCGTGTCGGTCGTGGTTGACAGCAGAACTCGATGCCGCGGAAACGTTCGTCGCATCTGCTCTACAAGGCCGCTGACGGCGAGCACCTCTCCGAGCGACACCGCGTGAATCCAGATGACACGCGCCGCGGGCCAGGGTGCGCGATCGTCAAACAAGCGCCGGGGAACGCTTCCCATACGTTCGAGGAGTCCGCTGCGATATTTTCCGTGGCGCAGCATCTGGTAGAGCCAGTAAGGCAGGCTCAACAGTATGACGAGCGCCAGCACCAGACTGTAGAGAAAATAGCTCAAGCTGAGCCATTCTAAACCGCCTCGTGGGCAGGTAGGTGTGCTGGCCTTTTATAATTGCGCACATGGCATCCTTGTCCTGGCGAAACCATCGCTCAGTCGTTTCCGGTTTGTGCGTCGCGTTCTTGTTCCCGGTTGCGCTGCTAGCCAGTAAAAACTTCGTCAAGCCCGTGGCCAAGACCGCCATCAATTATCCTGCTCACGATTTCCATCGAGACGAACAAGTCTCTCTCGCCGCCGACCCTTACGACACGCCCGAAAAAGCGAAGATCTTTTCGGTAGATTTTGCAACACACGGCCTGCTGCCGATTTTTTTTATCATCACGAATGACGGCGACCAGCCGGTTTCCATCGCGAACATGGAAATCAAGCTCATCACGGCGAATCACTCGAAGCTCACTCCCGTATCGACCGCCGATTTGTACCGGCGGCTTTCGAATCCGCAGGCCAGCACGCGGCCCAGCCCGCTGCCGATTCCCCTTCCCCACAAAGTGAAGGGCACGGTCAGCAAGAAGGAAATGGATGAGATCGAGTCGTCTCAATTCGCAGCCAAGGCGGTCGAGCCGCACGGCACGCAATCGGGATTTCTGTTTTTCGATGTGGGTGGCATCTCGTCGCCTCTGGCCGGCGCAAACATCGACATCACAGGTGTTGCCAATGCGAAGGGGATCGAGCTCTTGTACTTTGAAATTCCGGTGGACAAGTATCTCAATGTGCCGCAGAAAACGAACTAGGCGATCTGCGATTTGGGAAACGGAATGGCAGGCGGCCTGGATAATTGGATAATCGTGGATTTGAACAAGTATTCGGGCTAACGTAAATGCGTAACACTGTTCCCTACTGTTCCCTGGAGGCATTCATGGGCAAACAAAAATCGAATCAGCCTTCCAACAACGATCGACGGACATTTTTGAAAGCGGGCGGCCTCATGACCGCGGCCGCCTGGGCTCGGCGGCCCTTCCACGGGTCGCACGCGGCCAGTCCAGTTCATCGCGGCCCCTACCCTTGAATTCGGCAACGTCGAAGCAGTCGCTGTTCTTC
>Ga0209380_10000194_pt1 | contig 41060 bp, 36 predicted proteins | sample HubBroMetageWFT6_FD_188347 | JGI IMG/M metagenome (GOLD analysis project Ga0209380, IMG submission 188347) | Warmed and freeze-thawed soil microbial communities from the Hubbard Brook experimental Forest, New Hampshire - Hubbard Brook CCASE Soil... | ecosystem: Environmental > Terrestrial >...
GGTTGGGCGTGAACGGAATCCAAAAGGCATCGAGATCGTTGGTTTGCCGCGACAAACTCGCTGCTTCCGTCATAATGACCGATCCTCCGGCTGCGCCCGCTCACGACCCCGGTGCATGCTAAGAGAGGGAACGCGCAGCCTCATCTTACCGCCACGCCGAAAGATGTTCAAAGCCGCTTCGGCCTGACCAATTGCGCTCCACAGGCCGGTGCGATACCAACCGCCATTCTCTTAAAACGCGAACGCGGCGAGAACGCCGATGGCCGAAAAGAACAAAACCAACAAGCTGAAAGCACGCCTGCCGCGCGGGCTGACCGATCGCACGCCGGCCGAGATCGCCGCCACACGGGAAATGATCGAGAAGATCCGCGTGGTCTACGAACGCTATGGCTTCGAGCCGGTGGAAACGCCGGCGATCGAATACACCGACGCGCTCGGCAAATTCTTGCCCGATCAGGACCGGCCGAACGAGGGCGTATTTTCGTTCCAGGACGACGACGAGCAGTGGCTGTCGCTGCGCTACGATTTGACGGCGCCGCTGGCGCGCTACGTGGCGGAACGCGTCGGCACGGAAAATCTCGTGCTGCCCTATCGCAGCTACCGCGTCGGCTGGGTTTTTCGCAACGAGAAGCCGGGCCCCGGCCGGTTCCGCCAATTCATGCAATTCGACGCCGACACCGTCGGCTCCTCTTCGCCCGCCGCCGACGCCGAAATGTGCATGATGGCCGCGGATACGATGGAGGCGCTCGGTATTCCGCGCGGAAGCTACCTTGTGAAGTTCAATAATCGCAAGGTGCTGGACGGCATTCTAGATTCGATTGGGCTAATAGGCACTACCAACGAGAACAATCGTCTCACTGTACTTCGCGCGATCGACAAACTGGACCGACTAGGCTCGGAGGGCGTCAAGCAGCTTCTTGGAAAGGGACGCAAGGATGAGAGCGGGGACTACACAAAAGGGGCCGATCTAAATTTCGCGCAGATCGAGTCTCTCATGCAGTACGTGAATTGGAAAGCATTGGCCTACGTCAGTGCAGGCTCGGACAATCCGGGCCAATCAAAAATTGTTCGAGATGTTTTCTCGCCAAATCAAGACATCATTCGGTCCTTGGAATCCATCTTTGCCGGGAATGACCTCATCAAGAAGGGGCTGAATGAACTTAGTGAAATCGCTGAACTAGTGGCTAAGAGTGGCTATGAGAATCGCATCCGCATCGACCCATCCGTCGTCCGCGGCCTCGAATATTACACCGGCCCGGTCTTTGAAGTTGAACTGACCTTCCCGACCGACGGCAAAGACGGCTCGCCGCGGTTCGGCTCGGTCGGCGGCGGCGGACGTTACGATGGATTGGTGTCGCGGTTTCGCGGCGAGCCGGTGCCGGCGACCGGATTTTCCATCGGCGTGTCGCGGCTTGCCGCCGCCCTCGAATATCTTGGCAAGCTCAACAGCAAGCCCGGCTACGGTCCGGTGGTGGTCACCGTGTTCGATCGCGACCGCCTCGCCGATTATCAGACCATGGTGGCGCAGCTGCGCGCGGCGAATATCCGCGCCGAGCTTTATCTCGGCAATCCGAAAAACCTCGGCAACCAGCTCAAATACGCCGACCGGCGCAATTCACCCTGCGTTGTCATCCAGGGGTCCGATGAAAAGGCTAAGGGTGAAGTCACCATCAAGGATCTGATCGTCGGCGCCGAGCTTGCCAAGCTGGAAAAGGGCCGCGACGAGCATTTGCAAAAGCAAGCGCAAGCGCAGCGGTCGGTGCCCGAAGCTAAGCTCGTGGACACGGTGCGCCACATCCTCGAAAGTCACGGCGTGACCTGAAAAGACCTTTGCGAGAGCGCTACCAATGAACCGTGGCGTAAAAATACTGATCATCGTCGTTGTTGTGCTGGCGGTCGCCGTCGCCGCCATACTCGCCGGCATGCTCGCATTCGGCGCGGGCGGAACGCCGCAGCCGCTCGCCTCACTCAGCGCGCCGTTCCGCGCCGTCAACTTCGGCGATTTGCCGGCGGTGCAAACCCTCGCGGTGAGCAACCGCTCGCCGATCGCCTATCGCGCGTGGCTGCCAAGCACGGCCGCTTCCAACCCACCGCTCGTCGTCATCGCCATCCACGGCTCTTCGGCGCAGAGCGCGAGTATCCATCCGCTGGGCAAAGCGCTCAGCGCTGAAGGCATTGCGGTCTTCGCGCCCGACATCCGCGGCCATGGTGGAACGGGCGTGCGCGGCGACATCGACTATGCCGGTGAACTCGATGACGATCTCGCCGACTTCACGGCGATGGTGCGCGGCAAATATCCCAACGCCAAGCTGGTACTAATGGGCTTTTCGTCCGGCGGCGGTTATGCGCTGCATATCGCCGCGACGCCGCTTGGCAAAACTTTTGCGCGAACGGTGCTGCTGTCGCCGATGCTCGGTGCTTTTGCGCCGACCTACCGCCAGGATGGAAACTACGCCAAGCCGTTCATCCCGCGGATCATGGCGCTGGCGCTGCTCGATCGCGTCGGCATTCACGCCTTCGATCATTTGACGACGCTCCTCCTCGCCATCGATCCCTCGCGCACGGATATCCTGGTCGGTCATTATTCGTGGCTGTTGATGCGGGCGTTCGGCACGAACGACTACGCAGCCGACCTGCGTAACGCGCAGACGCCGCTCGCGCTCGTCGCCGGCGAAAAGGACGAGCTGTTCTACGCCGACAAATTCGCCCCGACGCTCAACGCAATCAAATCTGGAATTCCGGTAACTATCGTCCCCGGACTGAGCCATACCGCGCTCACGGTCGATCCGAGCGCGGTGCCGGCGATCCTCGCCGCTGTGCGCGGACCAGGTTGATCGCGGTCCTTGATCTTAAGGCAGCACCTGAACGCGCCGGCCCACCGCTGGCCCGGCGCCGGCTTGTCTAAACCGGCAGATGCTTCGCTTTAAGGCCTTGCGGCACCGCTTTAAGGCCCTGCTCCGCTGCATTAACGACGCGATTAACACCCGGCAGCGATGTTTATCGAATAGCGACGGTTGCCGTGCTAAAGGGCGGCCCAATCACGATTTTCGCCGCGTGCTGAGAGAATGGATTAACCATACGCGGCGTGGAAGCGGCGAACCATGTCGAGCGGTGCACTTAACGGCCCGGATCAGCGCGCGCAAAAGCTTGTCGCCGCCTATCGGCGTGCCGGCTACGCGCCGATCGATCCGCCGGTGTTGCAGCCGGCCGAGCCGTTCCTCGATCTCTCGGGCGAAGACATTCGCCGGCGCATGTTTCTCACCAACGATCCGCTCGGCCGCGAATTGTGCTTGCGGCCGGACCTGACCATTCCGGTCTCACGCGCCTATTTGCAATCGGCCGAAGCCGGCAAGGCTGCCGGCTTCTGCTACCTCGGCGCGGTATTTCGTCATCGCGAAGGACGCACGTCGGAATTCATCCAGGCCGGCATCGAGTCCTTCGGCCGCCGCGATATCGCGGCGGCAGACGCGGAGATGCTGGCGCTCGGGCTTGAGGCGACGACGCTGTACGGCGTAGCCGCGCCTTCTATACGCGTTGGCGATGTCGGGCTGTTTACCGCCTTCGTCGCCGCCCTTGATCTTGCGCCGGCGTGGAAGCGGCGGTTGATCAAGGACTTTAACAGGAAATGGTCGCTGGCGCACGATCTCGATCAGCTCGCGCTCGCCGCCGCCAACCGGCCGCCGGAATATCAGGGCGTGCTCGCGGCGCTCGCCGGCTCCGATCCGAAGGCGGCGCATCACCTGGTGACTGATCTTCTTTCCATCGCCGGCATCGAAGCCGTCGGCGGCCGTTCTGTCGACGAAATCGCCGAGCGCTTTCTGGAACAGGCGGCGCTCGGCACCGGCACGCGGCTGCCGCGCGAAATCCGCGCGCTGATCGAGCGCTTTCTCGCGGTGCGCGGCGGACCTGATGACGTGGCCGGCGAATTGCGGGCGCTTGCGACCGATGCGCAACTTGGGCTGACGCCGGCGCTCGATCTGTTCGAGACGCGCACCGGCTTCCTCGCCGCGCGCGGGGTCGAAGTGCGCGCGATCGAATTCTCCACGGCCTTCGGGCGCGGTTTCGATTACTACACCGGCTTCGTGTTCGAGCTGCATGACGCGCGCGCCAAAAGCGCGCTGGTCGCCGGCGGACGTTACGACGGGCTGTTGACGCGGCTCGGCGCCCGCGAACCGATCCCCGCCGTCGGCTTTGCCGCTTCGATCGAGGAGCTTTCAGCGTTGGGGACGTCGGTATGAGCGCGCCGCTGATCCTCGCCGTGCCCTCGAAGGGGCGCTTGCAACAGAACGCGGAAAGCTTTTTCGCCCGCTCCGGCCTTGAGCTCGTCAAGCCGCGCGGCCCCCGCGACTATCGCGGCGCCATCGCGGGGTTTGACGGCGTGGAAGTCGCCTACCTCTCGGCGGCGGAAATCACCACCCAGCTCGCGCTCGGCGCCGTGCATCTCGGCATCACCGGCGAAGACTTGGTTCGCGAGATGGTCGCCGACGCGGATCGCGAAGTCGTCTTCATCGACCAGCTCGGCTTCGGTTTTGCCAATGTCGCCGTCGCGGTGCCGCAAGCCTGGATCGACGTGCGCTCCATGGCGGATCTCGACGACGTCGCCACCGCGTTTCGCCTCAAGCATAACCGCAAGATGCGGCTTGCCACCAAATACGCCAATCTCACCCGCGGTTTCTTCGCCGAGCACGGCATTGTCGATTATCTCATTGTCGAAAGCCTCGGCGCCACGGAGGCGGCGCCCGCGGCCGGTACCGCCGAACTGATTGTCGACATCACCACAACCGGCGCCACGCTCGCGGCCAACGGGCTCAAAGTCGTCGACGACGGCGTCATTTTACGCTCACAGGCCAACCTCGTCGCCGCGCGGGCCGCCTCGTGGGACGCGGCGCGTCGCGAAATCGCCCGGCTCCTGCTCGATCGGGTCGCCGCGCAAAAGCGCGCGCAAGCCTATCGCGAGGTGCGCACCCGCTTCGCCGGCCTCAACGACGCGTTGCTGCAGGAGGCCCGGGAAAAATTCGGCGTCGCCACGCCATTCGGCGGCCCGACTTCGTCAGGCATGCTGACGCTGCATTGCCCGCCCAAACAGGTGCAGGCACTAGCGATTTTCCTGCGCGATCATGGCGCCGAGGCGGTGTCGGTCGCTGCCCTCGACTATGTCTACGCCCGGGACAATCCGCTCCACGCCCGGCTCGTCGCCGAGCTTGAGCGCGACGGGCCCGCCGCCGCGCGCTAGAGTTCGACCCGGAAGGCGCGATTAGGCTTTCCGACACGATCAACGGCAACAAAAACCCAGCCCGAACGGGGAGCAGAGACAGTTGCCAAACTCCGAACGGCCGCACATCGACGTGCGCATGGAAGAACGGCCGCACGGTGTTGTCGCGCGGCTGACCATCAACAACGCCCGGCATCTCAACGCGCTCAACAGCGCGCTGATGGCCGAATTTGTCGATGTCTTGGCCCGGCTCGCGGCTGATCAAAAACTGCGCGCGGTGGTACTGACCGGTGCCGGCGACAAGTCGTTTATTGTCGGCGCTGATATCGGCGAAATGGCCGCCATCACCGACGGCGAGAGCGCCAAGGCATTCATCACGCGGCTACATCTTTGTTGCGACGCGATCCGAAAGTTTCCGGTGCCAGTGATCGCCCGCATTGCCGGCTATTGCTTCGGCGCCGGTCTCGAAATCGCCGCAGCATGTGACCTTCGCATTGCCTCTGAAACGTCCACCTTTGGCATGCAAGAGGTCAAGCTCGGCATCCCCTCGGTCATTGAGGCGGCCCTGTTGCCGACACTCGTCGGCTGGGGCCGAGCGCGCGAAATCATGCTGCTGGGCGAAAAATTCTCCGCGGCCGACGCGCTCGCCTGGGGTCTGCTCGAACGCGTCGCGCCGGCTAGCGCAGTCGATGCAACGGTCGACGCCTGCATCGAAAGCCTTATGACTTCGCGCCCGCGCGCCGTTCGGCTGCAAAAGCGCCTGATGCGCCAGTGGGAAGGCTTGACCCTTTCCGCCGCCATCGCCGCCGGCATCGATGCATTCGCCGCGGCCTACGCGAGCGACGAGCCTGCCGCGGCTATGCGTGACTTTCTCACCGCCCGGCCAGGACGCAAGCGCGACGCTTAGCGTTAGGCGTAGGCGGCAGTTTCAATGGTTGGCGTTTCGTCGCGGCTGCACCCGGAACACGACGAAATGCGAAATTGAAAAGTTCACCACGAAACTCACCAGAATAGCGGCCGCCTTGGCAATCAAAACCGGCAGCAGCAAGATTTGGGCGAGCACAAGAAGGGTCGCGGTATTGGCGATCCAACCGGCAATACCGGAACCGGCGAACGCAAAATAAGCGCGCCAGCGAAGTTTGCGGCCGGTCTCGGCGGCAAAGGTGACAAAAGAATTCATCACAAACGAGCCGCTCATGGCGACAAGCCACGCAACCGTGTTGGCGGCGATCAAGGCGAAAGTCGCGGTACTGCCGCAGTCACAGAAGACGGAGAGCGAAGCGAAGGCGGCGAGCGTAGCGGCGGAGCTGTCAAAGGCGGCGCGCGCAAGCAGAAAGACACAATAGTCGACCGCGGTGTTGACGACGCCGACGAGGCCAAAGGCGATCGCCTTGAGGCTGAGCGCGCGGTTGCGCCAGGCGACCAGCAGCCTGGCGCGCGTGTGACCATAACGGAAAACCGGGGTCATTGCCGCTTCCGCATATCACGTTGAAGACCACCCGCCACCTGGTTGACGACGGGCCACCAGACGGCGGCGAACCCCGGCATCCGGCATTTAACGGCATGGCGCAGCGGCAGGTGGCCGCGGCTGCGGCCAGGTTACCACGACAGGCGCTTTCGATTGCGCTATAGGTCGGCCATATGGGAAACGACCCCGGTGAGCGATACGAACGAAAGCCGATTGACTGAGGCGGCGCGCGCCTTGCGGGGGACGCCATTGTCTCCGGAGCCCACGCACGCACCCGGTCCGGTCGCAGTCCCGGAGGCCCCGCCGCCTGATCCCATCTTTGCGGCACCGCAGCCCAATCCCGTTCTGGCTGCACCGTTGCCCCACCCGACCGCCGCGCAAGGCCTTTCGATTGTCGTGCCGATGCACAACGAAGCAGCTTCGCTTGCGCAATTGCACGCGCGGCTGCTCGAAATTGCCCACGTGCTCGCCGCTCGGCAGGCGCTGTCCTGCGAGCTGGTCTATGTCGACGACGGCAGTCGTGACGACACGCTCGCGATTGCACGCGCGCTGCCAGCCGATGGGCTCGATGTGCAAATCGTCTCGCTGTCGCGCAATTTCGGCAAGGAAGCCGCCCTCCTCGCCGGTCTCGATCATGCGCGGCTCGGCGCCGTGATCTTCATCGACGGCGACGGCCAACATCCGCCGGCACTGATCGAAACAATGGTCAGCCGCTGGCTCGATGACGGCTATGACGTCGTCTATACAGCCAAAGCGCACCGCGCCAATGAATCGCTGGTTCGGCGGGTGCTGGTGAAGACATTTTACAAGCTGCTGAACTGGGGCGCGCGCACCAACATTCCGGAGGACGCCGGAGATTTTCGGTTGCTATCGCCGCGCGCGGCCGAAGCACTGCGCCGACTGCCGGAGAAGAACCGCTTCTTCAAAGGCCTCTCCAGCTGGATCGGCTTTCGCCAAAGCCGCATCGATTATCAGCCGGAGCCGCGCGCCGCGGGCCGCAGCCGCTGGAACCTCCGCAGCCTGATTGGACTTTCGATCGACGGATTGACCGGATTTTCGGTCGCCCCGCTGCGCGTCGCCACGCTTCTCGGCTTGCTGCTCGCGCTGGCGGCGTTCGTCTACGGTGGCAGGATCATTTACGAGACGATGGTCTACGGCGAAACGGTGCCCGGTTATCCGTCGCTGTTTGTCGGCCTCATGGTGCTCGGCGGCGTTCAGCTCATCATGCTCGGCGTCGTCGGCGAGTATATCGGCAAGATCCTCTCCGAGATCAAAGGCCGGCCGGTCTATTTCATCGCCGAGCATGTCGTCAAACAACGCGAGGATCACGCGGCCGCGATAAGCGATGCGCGGACAGCAGCGGAATGATTTCCGCTGCCGTCAGAGAAACTCCTCGCTGCGAAGACTAAGCGGCGCGCCGCGAGCGTGCCTAAAGCACGATGACCTTGGTCCCTACCTTCACGCGCCCGTAAAGGTCGACGACATCCTCGTTACGCAGACGAATGCAGCCTGAAGAAACCTGCGTCCCGATGGTCCAGGGTTCGTTGGAGCCGTGGATGCGATAGAGCGACGAGCCGAGATACATCGCGCGTGCGCCCAGCGGATTTTCGGGCCCGCCCGGCATAAACCGCGGCAGTTCGGGACGGCGCTCCAGCATCTCGGCGGGCGGAGTCCAATCCGGCCATTCGCGCATAGCGGAGATTTGCTTCACGCCGGACCAGGCAAATCCCGGACGGCCAACGCCGATGCCATAACGCAGCGCTTTGCCGTCCGCCATCACCAGATAAAGAAAGAAGTGCGGGCTATCGATGACGATCGTTCCAGGTTTTTCGGTGCCGTTGTAATCGACGACCTGGCGATCGTATATCGGATCGACGGCAGGGTGAGCCGGATCGGCGACGCGCGTACCGTAAGCAGGCGCGTATGCCGGCGCGGGTGCCGGATCGTGGCTCGCAAACAGTCCCTCGAAGATGCCGCGCGGCTGAACGTACCGGGGCTGATAGGCCTCCGGCGACGCGGTGACGCCATACATCGACCCGGTCGTTAGATCGTCTCCGCGTCGCGCCGCGCCGTAAGTCGGAGCCGAGCGCTGATAGGCGCGATACTGTTGCACCGGCACGTAGTATTGCGCCCTTGGTTGCGCGATCTGCGGCCGCGCCGGCAGGCGCTGCGCCGAAGGAGCGGTCGGCCGCTGCTCAGCGCTCGCTCGCGGTGCATTGCCAAACGTTGAACCGAAAAATCCGCCGTTCCCGTTCTGGTTATCGGACGAAGCCAGTTGCCAGCCCGAGTCGGGAAGTTGGTCTTGCGCACGAGCTGGCGAACCAAGAACGCTCGCCATGCCGCAAGCCGTGAAGAACATCGCTACGTTTACGCCGACAAAGGTACGCCGCATTTTCTGAACTCTGTACTCAACAGGATTGCGAGCCGGACCAGGGAACGGTCCGTCCCCCGACTAAAAGGCCTAAACCTCGACTGTTTGGTAAATTTCGCGGCGCGCGTTCGGCGTCGTGTCTTGTTTGTATATTGTTGATCAAGTTAGCGTTTATTTTGAGTGAATTCGAGGCGATTAACCTTAATCGTACGTATGCCGCCGGTCCGCCGCGGCGCCTGCTTCGCAGCGTGAACGCAGCATTAAGCGAATAACCTCTAGGGTAGCTGATATTCGGTCAGCAACCCGATGCCTGAGCGCCGAAAAGTTTTCCGCGTTGAGAAAATGGCGGCGCCGCACGGCGAATCCCCGTCCGCCGGCAATTCCGCCTCCTCATGCTGCGAGGAGGTGATGCGGGAATTGGCGGCGCTACGCGCCATGCTGGCGGCGGCCCCGCTTCGCGCATTCCCGACTTCCGCAGCGGAAAGCGCCGAGAGGGCGCGATTTATGTCGCGGTTGCGCGACATTCGCTCCGTCATCGCCGGAGCGGAGCCCGCAGTTGCTGGCAATGGGATCGCTGCCGTGAACGCGCCAATGAGCCGCTTCACCCACGAACTTGAAGCCGCGGTGAAGACGAGCGAGCGGGCGACGCAAAAAATTCTTGCTGCCGCTGAAGAGATCGACCAGGCGGCGAATAATTTGTCGGCGGCGGTCAAAGGCAACAGCGAGCAAGGCCTCGCCCAAGACATCCGCGATCGGGTCATTGCGATTTTTGAAGCCTGCAATTTCCAGGACGTAACCAGCCAGCGGCTGGCGAAAGTCAGAACAGCGCTGGAGGGCATGGAGAAATTGATCGGCGCCGCGCTCGACGAACTTGAGAGCAATACGTTACCAGCCGCGCACGGGCCGCGGCTCGACGACGACGACGGGCATGTGTCGCAGAGCGAGGTCGATTCGCTGTTCGCGTCTGGCGCTCGCCCGCTCGCCGAACAACCGCGCTAGCGCGCGGGTGGCGATCGGTGCGCCGTGCCTTCAGGCGCACAGCGCACATACACGGCAGTCCCGTAACGGCCGGCGATTTCGGGATTGATCCAGCGCAGCACCATGCTGCGGCCGTCGAACGAAACAATCTCGCGATCCTGTGGCCCGCCCGCCGGACCGGGCGGACCGACAAAGTTCACGCCGTTTGGACTGCCTTTCAAATGGAGTTCCTGCAGCTGCGCGCTGTCGGCGAGGTACATCATGACGCCGCCATTCGGCCCGCGATTGATTACCACCGGTTGGCCGCATTGCCCCCTCGCCGCCGCTTCGGTCCGCGTCCGGTCGGCTTCATTGTGATAGGCGCCGTAGCCCCAGCGTCCGACGACCTCTTCGGGCCGGATGGACGCCGGCATTTCCGGTACGGGGGCTGGCGCAAGCGCCTCGGGCGGCGGGTTCCTCGCGCACGCCGAAAGCGCAAGCGCCGCGACGGCAATGCTTACGGCCGCGCGAAACTTGCGAAACCTTAGGCTCACGAGCGTCCTCCTTAAAACCGTCGTAAAGGTGCAGGGATCGCACCGCATAACGGACTCGCACGGGATGGTGACGATTTTCCGCCCCGAGTGCTAGAGCGTGGCTCGGCTTTGGCAGCTCCGAGCGCCGCCACCGGCACTAGAAATTGCCGACGTCGAAGCGCCGTAAGTTAAGCGGCGCGGCCGAAGAAAATGCAGCCTCTGCTTGACAGCGGCCGGAGCAAATCCTATTTGCCTGTGCGTAATTGGCACTCTTTCGAGTGAGTGCCAATTAGCTGCAAATCCACGACTTTTCTATTCAACTGGTCGAACGCCGCGCCGGACGCGGCAGTAAGGATGATCATGGCAAAGCTTAAGTTCCGTCCCCTGCATGACCGAGTCGTCGTCAAACGGATTGAGGCCGACGAGCGGTCCAAAGGCGGCATCATCATTCCTGATACCGTGAAAGAAAAACCGCAGGAAGGCGAAGTCGTCGCCGTCGGACCTGGCGGCCGCGACGAGAACGGCAAGCTCATTGTTATGGACCTCAAGGCCGGCGACCGCGTGTTGTTCGGCAAGTGGTCCGGCACCGAGGTCAAGCTCGACGGCGATGAGCTTTTGATCATGAAGGAATCCGACATCATGGGCGTGATCGCCTGAAGCCCGCGCCGTCGTGGCCGAACGATCCGGCCGTCCATAGAGCGGCGCCGCCGCATGGATCACCGGTCGCGCCCGCCGATGGCGAGTTGAAAACCTAAGGAGCAAACAAACTATGTCTGCGAAAGAAGTACGATTTTCCGGTGACGCCCGCGAGCGGATGCTGCGCGGCGTGGAAACACTGGCCAACGCCGTGAAGGTGACGCTCGGCCCCAAGGGCCGCAACGTCGTGATTGAGAAGAGCTTCGGCGCGCCGCGCATCACCAAGGACGGCGTCACCGTCGCCAAGGAGATCGAGCTCGACGACAAGTTCGAGAATATGGGCGCACAGATGGTGCGCGAGGTCGCGCAGAAAACCAACGACGAAGCCGGCGACGGCACCACAACCGCGACCGTGCTCGCTGCCGCCATCGTCAAGGAAGGCGCCAAAGCGGTAGCCGCCGGCATGAACCCGATGGACCTGAAACGCGGCATCGACCTCGCAGTCGCTGCTGTCATCGCTGAGATTAAAAAGCGCTCGAAGAAGGTCGGCTCGTCAGCCGAAATCGAGCAAGTCGGCACCATTTCATCCAACGGCGATAACAATGTCGGCAAAATGATCGCCCAGGCGATGCAGAAGGTCGGCAACGAGGGCGTCATTACCGTCGAAGAAGCCAAGGCGCTGGAGACCGACGTCGAAATCGTCGAGGGCATGCAGTTCGACCGCGGCTACCTCTCGCCGTACTTCATCACCAATGCCGAGAAGATGCTGGCCGAGCTCGAGGACGCCTACGTGCTGTTGCACGAGAAAAAGCTTCCGGGCTTGCAGCAATTGCTGCCGGTGCTCGAGGCGGTGGTGCAGTCGGGCAAGCCGCTGCTCATCATCGCCGAGGACGTCGAGGGCGAAGCATTGGCCACGCTGGTGGTCAATAAGCTGCGCGGCGGATTGAAGGTCGCGGCCGTAAAGGCTCCGGGCTTCGGCGACCGCCGCAAGGCGATGCTCGAAGACATCGCGATTTTGACCGGCGGCCAGCTCATCGCCGAAGATCTCGGCATTAAGCTCGAGAGCGTTACGGTGAACATGCTCGGTCGCGCCAAGAAAGTGGTGATCGAGAAAGAGAAGACCACGATCGTCGACGGCGCCGGCAAGAAGAAGGACATCGAAGCCCGCGTCAACCAGATCAAGGCGCAGATCGAAGAGACCACGTCGGACTACGATCGCGAGAAACTGCAGGAGCGGCTGGCCAAGCTCGCCGGCGGCGTTGCGGTCATTCGCGTCGGCGGCGCTACCGAGGTCGAGGTGAAGGAGCGAAAGGATCGCGTCGAAGACGCGCTCAACGCCACCCGCGCCGCGGTCGAGGAAGGTATCGTGCCGGGCGGCGGCGTGGCGCTGCTTCGCGCCAAGCGCGCGATCGGCAAGTTGACCAATGACAATGCCGACGTACAGGCCGGGATCAATATCGTGCTCAAGGCGCTGGAGACGCCGCTCCGTCAGATTGCGGAAAACTCCGGCATGGAAGGCTCGATCGTGGTCAACAAGATCTTGGAAAACAAATCCGAGACCTTCGGCTTCGACGCGCAGAACGAAACCTACGTCGACATGATCGAGAAGGGCATTGTCGATCCGGCGAAGGTTGTGCGTGCCGCGCTGCAGGACGCGGCTTCCGTCGCGGGCCTCCTGGTTACGACCGAGGCTATGGTGGCGGAGAAACCCAAGGACAAACCGGCTATGCCGGCTATGCCGCCCGGCGGTGGAATGGGCGGAATGGACTTCTAAGTCCCTCGCTTTCATCTAACGAAAAGGGCGCGGGAAACCGCGCCCTTTTTGCTTGTCTTGCCGCCTCTGACGCGAAAGCATGACCGACCCTTGGAGCTAATCGACGATGACGAAAACAGCCGATCAGTTCGCAGCATTCAAAGCCGCCCAACGCGAAGCCTGGACGTCATTTGTCCCGGTCGAAATCACAACGACGCCGCCTGCCGCGCAGCTGGTGAAGTTCGCGCAAGTCAGCGCCGGACAACACGTCCTCGACGTCGCATGCGGAACCGGCGTCGTCGCGATCACCGCCGCGCTCCGTGGCGCAAAGGCCTGCGGCCTCGATCTGACGCCCGCGCTTCTTGAACGGGCGAAAAAGAACGCCCAGATCGCCGGCGTCAATGTGGAATTCGTCGAAGGCGACGCCGAGGCTCTGCCCTACCCCGACGCTTCGTTCGATGTCGTCGTCAGCCAGTTCGGACACATGTTCGCGCCGCGCCCCGCCCTCGCGATGAGTGAAATGCTCCGCGTCCTCAAGCGCGGCGGCCGGATCGCATTTTCGACTTGGCCGCCCGAGCATTTCACTGGCCGCATGTTTGCCTTGGTCGCGCGCCACATGCCGCCGCTCCCGCCGGATGCCGATGCGCCGGCGCCGCCATCGCTGTGGGGCGATCCAAACGTCGTCCGCGAGCGGCTAGGATCAGCGGTGACCGATCTTAAGTTCGCGCAAGGCACTTTGGTCGCGCCGGCGCTGAGCCTCGCGCATTTCCGCACCGCACAGGAAGCGACAATTGGGCCTCTCACTAAGCTCGTTGAGTCCCTGAAAGGCGATGCAGAAAGGCTCGCCAAGTTGCGCGCCGAGTTCGACGCATTAGCCGTCGACATTTTCGAGGAGAACACCATCAGGATGCCCTACCTGATGACACGCGCGACCAAGGTATGAATTTGCGCGGCGCGCAACAAACGGCGGCGAATGACGCGATTCGCCGCCGCTTTTTTTTGCTAATGAGGCAGGACGGCAATGCCTGGGAAGAACAGGTAACAAGCCACGCCGATGAGCACGAGATAGACGAGCAAAACGATCGTCCAGCCGAAATTGTGGCGGATAACCGCGCCTTCGTTACGCACGAAGCGGCTGGTGGACACACCGACGCTCGCGGTCTGCGGCGCAATCGGCTTGCCGACTTCGGCGCCAACCGAGTTCAAGCTCGGCAGCAGCAGCAACGGAAAACCAAGTACTTTGCCGACCAACGCTTGAAAAGTGCCGAACATGGCGTTGGTCGAGGTGTTGCTGCCGGAGAGCGCGACGCCGATGAAGCCGAGCACTGGTGCGACGATAATGAACGCCGGTCCGATCTTGGAAAAGGCGCTCGCCAGCGAGCCAGCCATGCCCGAGTAGTTGTAGACATAGGCAAGGCCGAAAATAAACACGCCGACCAGACACGCTCCCCACATCTGCGACCACGTCTTGGCAAAGATTTCACGGATCTGGCTCGGCTTCACGCGCAGCAAAATCGCGGTGATGATCCACGAAACCAGAATTGCAGTGCCGCCGACGAACGGCGTCCAATTGAACACCGCCGTGATCTTCGCCCCCGGAGTGATTGCCGAGTCCGCAGCAACCGCAGCATGGTAAAGAATGATCTTCGGCAAATTGGACCAGGGTCCTGTCCAAGCGACCACCACCGCCACCAAGACCGCGATGGGCAGCCAGGCCATGCCCACCTCACCCGCGGAAAGCCCGTGGGCTTCGACTTTTTGACCTCCGCTCACCGGAGCGCCACCGTAAGCCAGCACTTGCGCGGGCCGCCAAACGCGCAACAGAAGGAGCAACACCACAAAGCATACGATGGAGCCGATGACGTCCGGCAGATACGGCCCAAGATAGATGGCGGTTGGCAGCTGTCCGGCGATGTAACCGAGCGAGCCGACAATGGCGAGCGGCCAAGCGGACCACATGCCCTTGCTGCCGGATACAAGGTAGAGCAAAATCCACGGCGGCAGCAGCGCCAGGATAGCGACGATCTTGCCGACGGACGCGGAATAGATCGGCAGCAGATCGATAAAGCTGACACCGAGCGTGCCGGCGGTCACCGTCGCGAGCGCGATGATCGGCGCGCCAAGCGCGCCATAGGATACCGGCGCGTTGTTGGCGATCGCCGCGACCCTGATAGCGTCGAGGTCGGGAATGCCGATCGCAATCAGGATCGGGGCGACAAAGGCCCACGGATAACCGAAGCCAACAAGACCCTCGAGTAAGGCACCGAAGGCCCACGCAAAAAGAATGGTTTGCACGCGCACATCGAGCGTCCCCTGGTACACCAGCCAGCGGCGGAATTTCTCGAAAGTGCCGGTCGTCACCAGCGTGTTGAACAGCACCACGCCCCAGAACGTGATCCAATCGACGTTCCAGATTCCCGTCGCTGAGCCGTAGAGATAGGCCCGTATGCCGTCATCAAGCGGCATCTTCCAGACAAAGAGGGCGAGGAGAAAGGTAACGACCGAACCGATAATCACCGCGATCCATGCCGAGAGGCGCAGACCGGCCAGCAAAACGAGCAACAGCACCACCGGGACGAGCGCCACCAACCAAGTTACAAAGAGGTTTCCGGTGGGATTCAGAATTTGCGTAAACATTCGGCGTTTCCCCAATGAGCGCCGTTCTAGTGGCGCTCGAAGCTTTTGATTAGTCCGCCGTCGCGGCGGTAACGGCGCAATCACGCCGCTGCGGGTGCTTTCTTCCCGCCTCCGCAAAGACTAAGGGAATCCAGGCGCTCCCGCTATCGCCATTTCGTCACAATTGGCGCGGATAGCGCCCTAGAAGTCATATTGCGGCGCAGCAGTTGACCTGCGCTGATAATTGCGGCGGATGGCCTATCTTGATCCGCAAGTGCTGATCGGCCAGCCGGAGATTCTTTGTGAAAAACCTCGCTAGGACGATTGCCGATATTTGGCGGCTCTCGATCCCTTACTTTCGCTCCGACGATCGCTGGCCAGCACGGGCGCTGCTCGGCGCGGTCATCGCCGTTGAGTTGGGTCTAGTCGGGCTCCAGGTGCTTCTCAACCAGTGGTACAATCGCTTTTACAATACGCTGCAAGACCACAATTGGAATGCTTTCGTCAGTGCGATTCTGTTCTTCTGCGGGCTCGCCGCGGTTTACACCGTACTCGCCGTCTACAAGCTCTATTTGAACCAGTGGCTGCAGATCCGCTGGCGGCGCTGGATGACGCAAACCTACCTGCGCCAATGGCTGACGGCTGCCAATCACTACCGCATGCAGCTGCTCGGCGATGAAGCCGACAACCCCGACCAGCGTATCGCCGACGATTTGCGGCTGTTTGTCGAATATACCATGGCGATCGGCACCGGCATGCTCAATGCCGTGGTCACACTTTGCTCATTCGTCGTCATTCTGTGGACGCTGTCGGCGCAGGCGCCGCTCACGATCTTCGGCCCGAACTTCGCGATCCCGGGATATCTGGTTTGGGCTGCATTGCTTTACGCCACAATAGGCACCGCGCTTACCCACTTCATCGGCAAACCGCTCATTGCGCTCAATTTTCAGCAGCAGCGCTTCGAGGCCGATTTCCGTTTCAATCTGGTGCGAACGCGCGAGAACGCCGAGCAAATCGCGGCGCTGCGCGGCGAGGCGGCAGAACGCGAGCAGCATCTGCTGCGCTTTGGGTCGGTTATCGCGAATTGGTTTGCGCTGATGCGGCGGCAGAAGCGACTGATGTTCTTCACGCAAAGCTACTCACAAGCTTCGGTAGTTTTTCCCTATATCCTGGCGGCACCGGCTTATTTCTCCGGCGCCATGCAGCTTGGCGGCCTGATGCAAACCGGCTCGGCGTTCAACAGCGTGCAAGAGGCGCTATCCTATATCGTTACTTCCTACCGGCAGATCGCCGAATGGCAGTCGATCGTTGCCCGCTTGACTGGATTCGAGGACGCGCTCGCGGTTGGCCGCGCTGCCGCGGTGACGCCGCCCGTCGTGCAAATAATCGCCGACCAAGCCGGCAAGCCATACACCATCGATGGACTTGAAGTCCGCCTGCCTGACGGTTCGCCCGTCGTCGCGGCCGAGCACATCGCCATTCCGGCAGATGAAAGTGTGTTGGTCACCGGCCCATCAGGCGTCGGAAAATCGACGCTGTTGCGAGCCGTTTCCGGCATCTGGCCGTTCGGGTCGGGTCGCGTCAGCGTACCCGAGGGCGCGAAAGTCATGCTGGTGCCGCAGCGGCCTTATTTTCCTCTCGCTACGCTTGCCGTTGCCGTCGCCTACCCGGCAACCGACGGCACGTTCGATAACGCCCGCATCGCCGAAGCCCTCGTCGCTGTCGGTCTTCCGCAGCTTGTCTCGCGTCTCGACGAGCAGGCGCACTGGAACCGGATCCTGTCGCAAGGCGAACAGCAAAGACTGGCGATCGCGCGCGCGCTTTTGCAGGCGCCAGATTATCTCTTGCTTGACGAAGCGACCGCCGCGCTCGACGAACGCGCGGAGACCGCCCTCTATCGGCTGTTACAGGAACGGCTCAAGGGCGCGACGATTATTTCAATCGGCCACCGTTCGACACTCAACGCCTTTCACCGCCGCCGCCTCGAAGTCGTGCCGGACGGAGCGTTTGCTCAGGTCAAGGAGATGCCGCTGGCATCGGCCGCCGAGTAAGCATCGTCCGCCCGCATTACGCCAGCATTGGCATGCAAATTGCCGATGTGACCTCGTTGCTTCCAGCGGCCGCATCGGGGCGCACGATAGATCAAACATTTAACAGGGGGATATTTCGTCATGTGCACAGGCAACGATAAGACTTGCCCAGATTTTGAGCTTCACCGCCAAAAGTTACTCAGCGAACTCGACCACGAGCGGCGCGGCTTCCTCAAGAGCGCGTTCGTGGCGGGCGGCGGCGCCGCGGCATGGGCAGCGAGCGGTACCCTTTCCTCTCCTGCATCGGCGGCCACGAGCCCTGGTCAGCCGACGTATCATTACCTGCCGGCGAACGCCGACACCGTGCACTGGGGGTATTTCAGCAAGCTGTTGAAGCCTCAGCTTGAAGTGGATTCGGGCGACTACATTACGATCGAGGCGCTCACCCATCACGCCAACGACGACGCTGAGCGCATGGTCAAAGGCGATCCGGGCGCTGAAAGCGTGTTCTTATGGACCAAGGACAAGAAGGGCGTGAACCGCCGCGGCGCCGGACCGATTGACGGCAAGCTTCTGGGGCGTGGCGCAGGCGAAGGCTTCGGCGTGCACATTTGCACGGGGCCGGTTTTTGTCCGCGGCGCCGAGCCCGGCGACATCCTGGAAGTGCGCATCATGGACGTGAAGCCGCGGCCTTGCGCCAATCCGTCTTACGCGGGCAAATCGTTCGGCAGCAACGCAGCGGCCTGGTGGGGCTTTCAATACAGCGACCTCATGACCGAGCCGAAGCCGCGCGAGGTCTGCACAATCTATGAGATCGACACCAGTGGTCAGCGCAACTGGGCGCAAGCGGTCTACAATTTCCGCTGGACGCCACAGACCGACCCCTATGGCGTCGTCCATAAAACCATCGATTATCCGGGCGTCCCGGTCGACCATTCGACCGTGCAGGAGAACCACAACGTCCTGAAAAACGTACGCATTCCAATCCGGCCGCATTTCGGGGTGATGGGTGTCGCGCCGAAAGAGGCCGATATCGTCGACTCGATCCCGCCCGGCTATTTTGGCGGCAACATGGACAACTGGCGCATCGGCAAAGGCGCGACGATGTACTACCCGGTCGCGGTACCGGGAGGCCTGTTCTCGGTCGGCGATTCTCATGCGGCGCAAGGGGACTCGGAATTATGCGGCACCGCCATCGAAATGTCGTTGACCGGCACGTTCCAACTAATCCTGCACAAGCAGAGTGAGCTCACCGGATCGCTGGCCCAGCTCAATTATCCGCTGCTTGAAACTCAGGATGAATGGGTCTTGCACGGTTTCAGCTTCGCCAATTATCTCCAAGAGCTCGGCCCTTCAGCGCAGCAGGACATCTACAAGAAATCTTCGATCGATCTCGCGCTACGCGACGCATTTCGTAAGATGCGGGGTTTCTTGATGACGACCAAAGGACTGACGGAGGATGAAGCGATTTCACTGATCTCCGTCGGTGTCGATTTCGGCGTGACGCAAGTGGTCGACGGCAACTGGGGTATCCACGCCATCATAAAGAAGAGCCTGTTTGCCGGCACGGCAACGGCGTGAAAGTGAGTGAACGGCCGGTGAATTGATCCGCCGGCCGTTCCCGGCAAATTGCTGGCGTCGGCGGCCGATCGCAAACTCCGGCGGCTGCCTTATGCGCAGGCCAGGGAGGCGTTGCATTGGCCGCCTTTGAGACCTATGTCGAGACAGTGCCGGTCAACGGCGTCTTGCGGCGTTGACCAAATTTTTCTCGGAAGGCTTGTCATGAAAGCAACAGTGGACGACCGCGTTGTCGCCGATAGCGACGACATCGTTGAGGCTCACGGATACAGCTATTTTCCCAGCTCCGCCGTCCGCATGGATTGGCTGAAAAAGACGGAAAAGACCGCGGACGATCTGAAATGCCCCCACGGCGTGCAATTCTATGACGTCGTCATCGACGGCAAACACCATGCCCGGGCGGCATGGTCTTACGAGGCGCCGCGACCGGAAATGGCGAAGGTCGGCGGACGCTTCGGCTTTTGGGAAGACGTCGAGGTCGCGTAGTTTTAAGGCCTCAACGCTTCTACGCCGCCGCCTTCTTACGGTTAGCTTCAAGCCGCGCATCGACCAACGCGACTTGTGCATCGATTGCCGGATTATGCAGACCTCGCTGCGCGGCAATGAGCTGCACGAGTTTATCGGCGCGCTCGATATAGGGCGCGCCGTTCTGCAGCGCGCGGGCGGCGGACGCCGGGCGAGTCAGCGATTGCGCCGCCGCGGCATATTTCTCGAACGGCACCATATCGTCGGGCTTAGCCCCAAGCTTGACGCAGAGGTCAACGACAAAATTGTAAACCGAGCGCGACGTCTCGATGTCGCTCCATACCGCCTCCTGCGCGGTGCGCATGCCGTCCTTGGTCACGCAGCGATAATTGCCGGCAAGCAACATGGCCCATTTCGCCAGGGGGACGAAAATCGAGTCATAGACCTTGAGCTTCACGGGAAGCTCGGTCAGGCCGTCGGGGGTGTCAAAGCGGATCGCATCGATCTCGTCTTGCAGCCGCCGCAAGATCGCCGTGGGTTTATCGTCGGGAAAGCGCGCAACCTTGAAATTCGTCGGCAGCGTAACCTGGAGAACGTTGACCTTCTCGTCCGGCGGACGGATGGCCTGCGGATCGGGGCTACATAGCGTAATAAAGGCCGGATCGAAATTGTTCCACACGCTCGGGTCGGTGTAGGCCGGCTTCAAGCCATCGGCATCGAGACCGGGGATGCGCCGCAGATAGGCGAGCGGCGGCATGTTCATGATCGACATGCACGGCACTTTCGCACGCCCTACCGCATCGAGCAGTTCACGCACGCCGGGCAAGCGATATTGCGGCTCCTGCATTGCCAGTCCGACGAGGTCGAAGTCCTTCGGATCGACATTGGCGGTGCCGCCGGCGGTGACCGTTCCTGGAAGTTTGCGCGAATCGAGTTCGACCGGCGCCTTGCGCCCGCGCACCGGCAAACGCACGCGAAAACCTTCGGCGTTGATCAAATCGGCCTCAGCAGGAAGACAGATCAGTTTGATGTGGTGGCCGCCGAACAAAAGCTTTGAGGCCAAAAGCGACCCATACGATGCCCCCATAATCAGGATGTTGTAAGCCGCGGCCATGGTGCCCTCCCGAATACGGCGCGCTTGGCGGCCATATGCTGCCGCGCGCTTTAGCTGCCAATGCTAGGACCGGGACGTAGCCGGGGCAATGCGGCTCATGCGCGGCAACGCCCAGTGCCATGCATGCGAAAGGTATCGCAGCCGTATGCCTCAATGGCACGGCGCGCGCTTGCGCGCGCGCCGCAAATGGTCGAACGCAGCCGGAGCGGGATGCGTCTTTAAGTGGTGCCGCTGTCCCCGAACCCCGGGCTGACCGGCGGCGTCCATGACGGGGCCGGTGCGGGCTCAGGTGTCGGCGCCGCGGGAGCCGGTTTGTGGACGGGAGCTGCTTTTTTGGCCGGAGCTGCTTTTTTGACCGGTAGCTTGCGCTTCGGAGCGGCCTTTTTCGCCGAGCGTTTCGCCGGCTTGCGCGTCGCAGATTTTGCTACTTTTTTCTTTTTCCGCGCCGGCGCCGCTTTCTTTTTGGATTTCGTCGATTTCTTCGCCTTAGCTTTCTTCGATTTCTTCGCCATGATCAGTCCTCCCGATCCAAGCTACGAGTATGAAAATCCAATCGGCCTCATCGGAGGCCGGGTTCACGCCACAATACCGACGAGCTTCCCGTCAGCCCGCGGCAACAGACGGCAACTCGGCCGCTTGCCCCCGACGCTCTTGCAACGCGGACGGACAAGGTCCGCCACTCGCCCAGTCGATCAACTCGACTGTATGGACGGTCGGGACGCTGGTGCCCGCGGCGATCTGAGTGATGCAGCCAATATTCCCCGCCGCGATCACGTCAGGTCGCAATCTCTCGATAGTCCCGACTTTGCGCTCGCGCAACCTCCTTGCGATATCAGGCTGCATAATATTGTAGGTTCCTGCTGAACCACAGCACAGATGACCGTCCGGTACGTCTTTCACGACAAAGCCAAGCTTGGCGAGAAGGTCTTTCGGCTGGCGAATGATGCGCTGCCCGTGCTGAAGCGAGCAGGCTGCGTGATAGGCGACGACAAGTCCGCCGGCACCGCGGGCCGATTCGAGCGGCAAGCCCGCGAGGTATTCGGTGATGTCGCGGGCGAGCGTTGACACTTTCGCCGCGCGTTCAGCATAAGCCGGGTCGGTTCGCAGCATGAAACCATAGTCTTTGACCGTCGTGCCGCAGCCGGAAGCGGTGATGACAATAGCGTCGATGTCCCCAAGCGCCGCCCAGGCGTCAATATTGGCTCGGGCTTGGGCCAAAGCCTCGTGCTCGCGTCCCATGTGGTGGACCATCGAGCCACAGCAGCCTGCATTCTTGGCCACGACCACTTCAATGCCGCAGCGGGTAAGCGTGCGAACCGCCGCGGCATTGATTTGCGGAGCCAGCACGTCGTTGACGCAACCCGCAAGCAAAGCGACGCGGCCTCTGCGAACGGCCGTCGCAGCCGGAAAGTTCTGAGGCGCAAGTGGACGGTGCGGCCCTCGCCAAGGCGCAAGGCGCAGCATGGCGGCAAGCCGTTTTAGCCCGAACGCCTCAGCAACCCCGGTGAGCGGCTTGCCAAGGAGCGCTGCGGCCAGCGCAAAGCGAAAGCGCTGCGGATAGGGCAGCGTCCGGGCCAATACCGACCGCAAAAATCGCTCCGAAACCGGGCGGGTAAAGGTGTTTTCGATATGGATGCGGGCGTGATCGACGAGATGCATGTAGTGGACGCCCGAGGGGCACGTGGTCATACAGGCGAGGCAGGACAGGCAGCGATCGATGTGCAAGGCGACGTCAGCGGTCGCCGGACGATCGTTTTCCAGCATGTCCTTGATGAGGTAGATGCGCCCGCGCGGCGAATCGAGTTCGTTGCCGTCGAGTACGTAAGTCGGGCACGTGGCGGTGCAGAAGCCGCAATGCACGCATGCGCGCAGAATTTTCTCCGATTCGGCGATATCGGGATCGGCGAGCTGCGCAAGCGTGAAGGAAGTCTGCATTCAAACGCCCGCCCATATCCGGCCGGCGTTGAGGACGCCGCGCGGATCGAAGCCTTCCCGCACACGCTTCGTCAATGCGGCAAGCGCCGAATTCTGCGGCTCAAACACATCCACCTTGGCCCGTACCGCCGCCGGCGCGCGAATAAGCGTCGCGTGGCCGCCGGCGGCTCCCAGAATCGCGCGCACGCTAGCCGCACCCGCATCGTCCGACGGCGGCAATGCCGCCCATACGAGCCCACCCGCCCAGTCGTAAAAGCATTCACCGTGCGCTGCTTCGGCGAGCATTCGGCCGACCTCCACGCCGCGTGCCGGAGCCGTCGAGATGCGCCAGACGTGGCGCTCGCCGTACGGTCCGCCGGCGGCAAATGGTGCAACGTCGCGGATCGCACGCCAAAAAGCCCGCGAGACGGCGGTGCTCAAACTCTCAAGCTTGCCGAACCCAGCAAGGAGTTTAGCCAGCACGTCCTTGCGGTGAGCGACCGAAGGGGCGACGCCTTCAAGGCGCAGCGCCGTTGCGGCCCCGCCGAGCGCTTGAATCTCGTCGACATGCGAGGCCGAACCCGCCGGCAAATACGCCGCCGCCGACACGTCTGCGAATGATCCCATGGCGGCCGTCATGGCCTGTGCGGCGGTCGCATCATCGCGAGGAACCAGAACGAGCGTCTCTTCGGTCTCCGCTCGCGGCAACGTCTTGACCGTCACCTCGGTCATGGCGGCAAGCGTCCCCCAGGAGCCGGCGAGAAGCTTGCACAGGTCATAGCCGGTGACGTTCTTGACCACGCGTCCACCGGCCTTGAAGCTTTCACCGCGCCCGGAAACGGCCGCCACGCCGAGAAAATGATCGCGCGCAGCGCCCACCTTGATCCGCCGTGGTCCCGAAAGATTCGCTGAAATCACGCCGCCGATGGTGGCGGCGCCCGGGGTCACACCGAGCAGCGGGCCGTAGTCGAGCGGTTCGAAGGCGAGCTCCTGGGCGTTGGCCGCGAGCAGTGTTTCGATTTCGGCCAGCGGTGTGCCGGCCTTCGCCGACAGCACCAGCTCGGCCGGCTCGTAGAGCGTGATCTCCGATAGGCTCGAAAGCTCGAGTGTGGCGTCCCATTGCGCCGCACGGCCGATCGCCCGCTTGCTGCCACCTCCGGCGATCTCCAGTGTTTTATCTTCAGCGAGCGCCCACTGGATCGCTTTTTCGACGTCGTCGGCGTCGCGTGGCTTGAGAATGTCCGGCATCGAGAATTGCCTACCACCTCTACGCTGAGGCGGCGAGCACGACCGGACTAGAGAAGGAGTGGGAGCGGCTCTCGCACAAGCTGCCAAGCGCCTGGCAAACGCCGGATGTCCGAGCAATTCGACCAAACGCTCTTATGAGGTGATGCCGAGCGCCGCCTTCGCCCCGCCCTGGATCACCGATTGCCAACCAATTCCACCGGCAAAAATCGTGCACAGTTGAACAAACAGGGGCTTCGCTGGGTCGAAGGCGTTCTTGTAGAGCGCCGGGAACGCGAGCGCTCCAACAATCAGACCAAACAGAACGCGGCCCACTACACCGCTCGGATCGAGCGACCACGATCCGTGCTGGACGTAGTAGCTCAAGTAAGGCTGGACAAAGATACCAACCACAAGCGCGAGATATTGCGGCCAAACAGGATATGACGGCCCGCCGCCGCTGCCGCTGCCTCCGCCGGCTCCTCCTCCACCTCCCGCCCCACCGTTGGCAGCGTTAGCTACCAAACCGCGGTGGCGTCTCTCGGATTGCAAGTCGAAATACCGTATAACGGCGTTTGCAGGCATGACGCACAACCCCTCTTCTGGATGCGCAACTATAGAGGGAATCTAGATATAATACAGCTCAAAACCGCGGAATGTCGGGGAACGCCACGCGGCCGGCATGGACGTGCATCCGCCCGAGCTCGGCGCAGCGATGCAAAGTCGGAAAGACTTTTCCTGGGTTGAGCAGGCTCTTGTCGTCGAAGGCGCATTTGAGCCGCATTTGCTGATTGAGGTCGATCTCGGAAAACATCACCGGCATCAGATCCCGTTTCTCCACGCCGACGCCGTGCTCGCCGGTGAGCACACCGCCGACTTCGACACACAGCCGCAGGATATCAGCGCCGAAATTTTCCGCGCGTTCAAGCTCACCTGGCATGTTGGCGTCGTAGAGAATGAGCGGATGCAGATTGCCATCGCCGGCATGAAATACATTGGCGACACGCAGCCCATATTTCGCTGACAGTTCCTTCATGCGGTGCAGCACCAGCGGCAGCTTTGCCCGCGGAATTGTTCCATCCATGCAGTAATAATCGGGCGAGATCCGCCCGACCGCCGGGAAGGCGGCTTTGCGGCCAGCCCAGAACAACAGGCGCTCGTCCTCGGAATTGGACAGCCGGCAATTAACGGCGCGGCACTCGTCGGCGATCTTTTGCACCCTATCGAGTAAATGATCGACTTCGGCACGAGGGCCGTCGAGTTCGACAATCAGCAACGCCTCGACATCAAGCGGATAACCGGCGTGGACGAAATCCTCAGCCGCGCGAATGGCCGGACCGTCCATCATTTCCATCCCGCCGGGAATGATGCCCGAGCCAATGATGCGGGCGACGCATTCGCCGCCGTCCTCCGAGCTTAAAAACCCGATCAGCGCGGCGCGCGCGGTTTCCGGCTTCTTCAAGATGCGCACCGTGACCTCGGTGACGACGCCCAGTAGCCCTTCCGAACCGGTCACAATGCCGAGCAGATCGTAGCCGGCGGAATCGAGGTAGCTGCCGCCCAGCCGCAACACCTCGCCGTTCATCAATACCAATTCGCAGCCAAGCACGTTGTTGGTGGTGACCCCGTACTTGAGGCAATGCACACCGCCGGAATTTTCCGCGACGTTGCCGCCGATCGTGCAGGCGATCTGCGACGAGGGGTCGGGTGCGTAATAGAAGCTCGCATCCGCTACGGCCTGCGAGACGGCGAGGTTGGTGACGCCAGGTTCGACGACGGCAATTCGATTGTCGTAATCGATGGTGCGGATGCGGTTGAACTTAGCCATGCCGAGGAGCACGCCGTCGTCCAGCGGCAGCGCTCCGCCTGAGAGCGAAGTCCCCGCCCCACGCGGCACGACCTTGACGCCCTGGCGATGGCAATAGGCTAGAACCGCCGAAACTTGTTCCGTCGTTTCCGGCAGTACCACCACCATCGGAAGCTGGCGGTACGCGGTCAGGCCATCGCTCTCGTAGGGCCGCATCGCCGTTTCCGAATCGATCACCCCTTCGCCGGGGACGATTCGTTTCAGCGCCGCGACGATCTCGGCCCTGCGGGCGAGCACGGCGCCATCGGATGGCGGCATTGCGACGGTCATATCGAGCCCGATGTTGGCCTATGATCGAACATCGCCATGGCGACCAAAAAGGTCAAGGCAACTCTGCCTCACCTTATTTGTGGCCGATGGGAGCGCGTGGCGTATGCGCTATTGACGCACAAATGACGAGTGGGAAGATATCGTTTCAGGGCGGCAGGAACCCACCCGCCCATGTGATTTTTGCGTTTGGTCGGATCAGAAAGGACCCGCTCATGATGAAGGTGGTGATTGCGCTCGCGGTTCTTAGCGTCGCGGCGGCGGGAAGCGGATGGGCGCAGGACGTGGAAAAGGGACAAAACTCGTTCAAGAAATGCCTCCCATGCCATCGCATCGGCCCCGATGCCAAGAATCTGGTCGGCCCGGAGTTAAATGGGCTCGACGGTCGCAAATCCGGCATGGTGGAGGGCTTCAATTATTCCGACGCCAACAAGAATTCCGGCATTGTCTGGAACGAGGCGTCATTCAAGGAATACATCAAGGATCCACGGGCTAAAATTCCGGGCACTAAAATGACGTTCGCCGGGATCAAGAACGACGATGAGATTAACGACCTGTGGGCCTACCTCAAACAATTTGACGCCCAAGGCAACATTAAGAAATAAGCGGACGGGTTTATAGAACGCGCTCAAGCCAATTCCCAAATCTCACTTGGCATGGCTGTCAGGACTTTACGGTTCTATTCGTGATCCGGAGGAAACGTCGCGATGATTAAAGACATTCTCGTCAATCTGGCAGTCGGCGAAAGGACGAACCAGGCAAGCGAATATGCCATTTCACTGGCGGCTGCGTTCGATGCTCACCTCACCGGCATCGCCTTCCTCTACGATGCGATCGTTCCGATCTCGGGTGCGGGTTACATTCCCGGCGATGTGATCGAAAGCCAGGAGCGCGAAAATAAAGCCTTTGCGAAAACAGCGATCAATCGTTTTACCGAGGCGAGTGACCGCGCCGGCATCTCCGCCGACTCGTTGACCGTGAACGCAAACTTTTCGGGCGCCGGTGAAATGTTCAGCCGCATCGCGCGGCGCTTCGATCTCTCTGTCGTCGCGCAAGCCGAACCGGAGAAAAGCGCCGTCGAAGAGGTTATTGCCGAGGCCGCGTTGTTCGAGTCCGGACGCCCAGTCATTGTCGTCCCGTATATTCAAAAAGGGCCGTTCAAGCTCGATCAGGTCATGGTGTGCTGGGATGGCAGCCGCGCCGCCGCACGCGCCATTGGCGACGCGGTGCCGTTACTGAAGCAGTCGAAGCGCGTCGAGATTGTCATCGTTGCGAATGAACGCGGCAAGGAGGATGAGATCGCGGGCGCCGATCTCGGCGAGCACCTGGCCCGACATGATCTCAACGTCGAGGTTAAGCGCACGGTCCTCGGCGACATCGACGTCGCCGACATTCTGTTGTCGCATGCGGCCGATTCTGGCGCCGACTTTATGGTCATGGGCGGATACGGGCACTCACGCCTGCGCGAATTCGTGCTCGGCGGCGTCACCCGCAGCATTTTCCGGACCATGACGGTCCCTGTATTGATGGCGCATTAAACTCCGGCCGCTGCCGCAATTCGGGCAACGGCCGGGCCTGCGCGGCCATACCCTTCGTCTCTATTTTGCCGATCGCATACGCCTTTCCGGTCATTGACGGGCGAAGGCGGAGCGTGTCACGCTTTCGCCATCGCCATCCGATTTTCGGCGGGCAAATGTCACGCCGTATCGGCGACTTCATAAGAACAAGGAAAGCCATTCGGGAGTAGCGGTCAGAGATGGCGACGACATCAGCATGACCGATCTCGCTCTCGCGCTTGCGAACGCCCCGCAGAACGATGTGCGTCTGCTGGAGGTCGCCGATTTGACCATGCGCTTCGGCGGCATTGTTGCGCTTGAGTCCGTGAGCTTCGCGGTGGAGCGCGGCCGCATCGTAGGCTTGATCGGACCGAACGGCGCCGGCAAGACCACACTGTTCAATTGTCTGAGCCGGCTCTACCGACAAAACGGTGGCGACATCCGATTGAACGGAAATTCGTTGCGCCGCTGCGCGCCGGCGGATATCGCCGCGCTTGGCATCGGCCGCACCTTTCAGGCGCCGGCCTTGTTCGCCTCGATGTCCGTGCTCGACAATGTGAAAGTCGGCGCGCATGCCCGCGGCCGCAATGGGCCGGTCGCCGATGCGCTCACGCTGCCGGCGACGCGGCGCGAAGAACAGGAATTCGAGCAGACCGCGCGCACCATGCTGGCGTTTGTCGGCTTGGCGGATCTGGCGTCGCGTCCGGCCGAAACGTTACCTTTTGGTGCGCGCAAGCGCGTCGAAGTGGCGCGAGCGCTTGCTGCCCGGCCGCTGCTCCTTCTGCTCGACGAACCCGCCGGCGGCCTCAATCACGAGGAGGTGGCGGAGCTTGGCGCGCTGATCCGCGCTATTCGCGATCAGCTCGGCATCACGGTTCTGTTGGTCGAGCATCACATGGGCTTGGTGATGAGCCTTTCCGATCAGGTCGTGGTGCTCAATTTCGGACGCGTCATCGCCAACGGCACTCCGGCCCAGGTGCGCGACAATCCAACGGTGACCGAGGCTTACCTCGGAGCGCAGCGCTGATGGCGCCGATCCTCGAGCTTCGCGCGCTGCGTGCTTTCTACGGGCAGTCCGAGGTCGTGCACGGCATAGACGTCGCCGTTGAGGAAGGCGGCATGACTGTGCTCCTTGGCGCCAACGGTGCCGGCAAGACGACAACGCTGCGCGCGCTTTGCGGCATGGTGCGCCGCGACGGACAAATTCTCTTTGCCGGCAAGGAGCTACATCGGCGCAGCACGGAAGAGATCGCAAGCCTCGGCGTCGGCCACGTTCCCGAAGGGCGCGGCACCTTCGTCGGCTTGACGGTGGAGGAGAACCTGCGGCTCGGCGGCTACACGAAGCAGCGGCAATTGCCCGAATCCGTCGAACGTATGTACGGCTATTTTCCGATTCTCGCACAACGGCGGCGTCAACAGGCCGGCGCATTGTCCGGCGGCGAACAGCAAATGCTCGCCATCGCGCGTGCGTTGATGATGGCCCCTCGCCTGCTCGTCCTTGATGAGCCCTCGTTCGGGCTGGCGCCGCGCGTTGTGGAAAGCATCTTCGCAATCGTCGAACGCATCCGGCGCGAGGAGCATGTCAGCGTTCTTTTGGTCGAGCAGAACGCCAGCCTCGCGCTGGAACTGGCGGATCACGCCTACCTGATCGAAACCGGTTACGTCGTCGCTTCGGGCAGCGCAAAAAGCCTGGCCAACGACCCGCAAATTCGCCGCTCCTATCTCGGCTATTGAACGGACTTCGATGCACCAGTTCTTGCAGCAGATTTTCTCTGGGCTTGCCGCCGGTTCGATCTATGCGAGTCTGGCGCTGGCGCTGGTGATGATCTATCGCGCGACCGATCTGGTGAACTTTGCGCAGGGCGAAATGGCGATGTTCTCCACCTACATCGCCTGGACGCTGGTGAATGCCGGATTGCCGTTCTGGCTTGCCTTTCTGATCACGCTCGCCGCGTCGTTTGTCGGCGGCATGATCATCGAGCGCGTCGTTATCCGGCCGGTCGAAAACGCTCCGGTGCTGGCCGCGGTCGTCGTCACCATCGGCTTGCTGCTCATCTTCAATTCGGTCGCCGGGTGGATTTACAGCTACACGGTGCAGGATTTCCCCAGCCCGTTTCCCGACCGGCCGGTATTCGGCGCACTTATGACGACCCGAGACCTGGGCGTGATCGGCGTTACGCTTTTGATGCTGGTCCTTTTATTCGCGTTCTTCCGCTACACGCCAATCGGCTTGGCCATGCGCGCCGCGGCGCAAAATCCGGCGTCGGCACGACTGTGCGGCATTCGCGTCGGCCGCATGCTGGCGATCGGCTGGGGCTTGGCCGCCATGATCGGCGCCACCGCCGGCGTCATGGTGGCGCCGGTGTTATTTCTTGATCCGAACATGATGGGCGGCGTGCTGATCTATGCTTTCGCCGGGGCGTTGCTCGGCGGTATCACCAGTCCGATCGGGGCCGTGGTCGGCGGACTGATCGTCGGCGTCACGGAGAATCTGGTCGGCACCTATCTGATCGCCAGTCAGCTCAAACTGACCGTTGCGTTCGCCTTGATCATTCTTGTTCTGGTCTTCCGGCCAAACGGCCTGTTCGGCACCGCCATCGTGCGCCGCGTGTGATCATGGAAAAGCGTATCGCCGCACCCGAAATCCTGGCGGAGGCGCCAGCGGCGGCAAGCGCAAGCGGCTGGCGATGGGTCGGCATAGTCGCGATCATCGTGATCGCCGCCGCGCTGCCCTTTGCGCTCAGCAAATATCACGTGTTCGAACTGACCATGGTGATGATCTACGCGATCGCCGTACTCGGGCTCAACATTCTGACCGGCTACAATGGCCAGATCTCGCTTGGGCACGGCGGCTTCTTTGCGGTCGGCGCCTACACTGCCGCCATCTTAATGCACCGCTACGGCGTTCCTTATTGGGCGACGTTGCCACCGGCGGCTTTGATCGGTTTCGCGCTCGGCGTGTTATTCGGTTTGCCGGCGCTGCGATTCGAAGGGCCTTACCTCGCGCTCGTGACTCTGGCTATGGCGCTCGCCACGCCGCAACTGCTGAAATACTTCGATACCTGGACCGGCGGTCAACAGGGCATCAATCTCGTCAAGCCAATGCCTCCCGCGGGACTGGGCATTGACCGGGATCGCTGGCTCTATTTCGTGGCGCTCGTCGTGCTGCTTCTTGCGATCCGCATTGCTGCAAACATCCTGCACGGACGCACCGGCCGGGCCTTTGTCGCCATCCGCGATCATCCGATCGCCGCCGCCGCGATGGGCATCGACACCGCGAAATATAAGACGCTCGCTTTCGGCACCTCGACCTTGTTTACCGCGGTCGCCGGCGCGCTCGCGGCCATCGTCATCGGTTACGTCTCGCCTGAGGGTTACAGTTTGTTTCTTTCGATCTCGTTTTTGGTCGGCTCCGCGGTCGGCGGCATTGCCACCATCGGTGGCGCGATTGTCGGCGGATTTTTCATCCAGTTCGTCCCCAATCTCGCCAACGATATTTCTGACGCCGCGCCTTGGGCGATCTACGGCCTCGCGATGCTGTTCTTCATGTACACGATGCCGCGCGGCGTTGTCGGCACGCTCGGGCCTTGGCTCATGCGGTTCTTTGCGACGCGTAAGACCGCAGCACCGTTTGCCGCCCGTCGCAGCGAGGGAGCATGAAGGACACAATGATGCCGAAGCGGCTTATGGTCGTTCTTGTCTTCGCCGGAATTTTTGCAACGGCCGGCGGTGGCGTTTGCCGGTCGGGGGAGTACAGCGCGGGCGCCAGCGACAGCGAAATCAAAATCGGCAACACCATGCCGTATAGCGGGCCGGCATCCGGCTACAGCGCTATCGGCAAGTCGCTATCGGCCTACTTCGCGATGATCAACGACCAAGGCGGCATCAACGGCCGCAAGATCAACTTCATCAGCCGCGACGACGGTTATAGCCCGCCAAAGACCGTCGAGGCCGTGCGCAAGCTGGTCGAAGAAGACCAGGTACTGATGGTGTTCCAATCGCTCGGCACGCCGCCGAATCTGGCGATCCGCGGCTACCTCAACGACAACAAAGTGCCGCAGCTTTTCGTCGGCTCCGGCGCCGACCAGTGGAACGATCCCAAACGCTATCCGTGGACCATGGGCTGGCAGCCAAGTTACGGCACGGAAGCGCGCATCTTCGCCCGTTACGTCCTCGACAATCTGCCGGACGCGAAGATCGCCGCGCTCTATCAGAACGACGATTTCGGCAAGGATTACGTCAACGGTATGCGCGCAGGGCTCGGCGACAAAGCCGGCAAGATGATCGTCGCTACGCAGTCTTACGAAACCACGGATCCGACCGTCGACTCCCAGGTCTCGGCGCTGCAAGCCAGCGGCGCCGACGTTTTGTTGACGGCGGCTATTCCAAAATTCACCACGCTCGCCATCCGCAAGGTCTATGATCTCGGTTGGCGGCCGACCCAGTTCGTCAACTCGGTCTCGACATCGGTTGGCTCGGTGATGAAACCCGCCGGCGTGGAAAAAAGCGCCGGTGTCATGTCGGCCACCTACACGAAAGACCCCAGCGATCCGCGCTGGCACGATACGCCGGAATATCAGGACTGGCTGGCGTGGATGAAGAAATATAATTCGTCCGTCAATGTCGCCGACGCGCTCGCGGTTTACGGCTACGCCACCGCGCAGACCCTTGTTGCCGTGCTTAAGGCGAGCGGCGACAATCTCACTCGCGATCATGTGATGGAAGTCGCGGCAAGCCTCCACGATCTCCGCTTGCCGATGCTGCTGCCGGGCATCACCATCTCGACTGGCGCCGACGACTATGCACCGATCAAACAGATGCAGTTGCAGAAATTCGACGGCAATAGCTGGAAGGTCTTTGGCGACGTGATCAAGGGCTCCGGCCGCTAGAGATCGGAGCCAAAAGGGCCTAAAACGGCGCAAATGGCTCAAGCCTGAAATAGGGAGGACATCATGACAATGAGCATGACGTTCAAGCAAAACATAGCGAGAGGCCTGTCCGCGGCCGTTTTCGTGGTTTTGAGCGGCGTCGCTTTTGCCGGCGGCCAATACAGCCCCGGCGCCAGCGATACCGAGATCAAGATCGGTAACACCATGCCGTATAGCGGGCCGGCCTCGGCCTACGGCATCCTTGGCAAGACCCAAGCCGCCTATTTCAACATGATCAACGAGCAAGGTGGCATCAACGGCCGCAAGATCAACTTCATCAGCCGCGACGACGGTTATAGCCCGCCGAAAACCGTCGAACAGGTGCGGCAACTGGTCGAACAGGATCAAGTGCTGTTCGTGTTTTCGCCGCTAGGCACGCCGACCAACGTCGCCATTCACGCTTATCTGAACGACAACAAGGTGCCGCAATTATTCGTCGCCACTGGCGCCGACCAATGGAACGACCCCAAGCATTTTCCCTGGACCATGGGCTTCATCCCCAGCTACGGCGCCGAGGGGCGAATCTATGCGCGCTACATCCTCAACAATCTACCGAACGCGAAGATCGCGGTGCTCTATCAGAACGATGATTTCGGCAAGGACTATCTGAACGGCCTGCGCACCGGGCTAGGCGACAAAGCCGGCAAGATGATTGTCGCGGTGCAATCCTATGAGACGACGGATCCGACCGTCGACTCGCAGGTCGTGTCGCTGCAATCAAGCGGCGCCGACGTGATGGTAACGCTGGCTACGCCTAAATTCGCCGCGCAATCGATCCGCAAAGTTTACGACATCGGCTGGAAGCCCACGCACTTCCTCACCTCGGTGTCGAATTCGGTCGGCACGGTAATGAAGAGTGCGGGTCTTGAGAAGGGCGCCGGCATTATCTCCGCGGGCTTCGCCAAGGATCCGACCGATCCGCAATGGGCGGATACGCAGGAATACAAGGACTGGCTCGCCTTCATGAAAAAATACAATTCGTCGGCCAATCTCGCCGACATTCAGGCCGCCATCAGCTACAGCCAGGCGCAGTTACTCGTTTCCGTGCTCAAAGCCTGCGGCGACAATCTCACCCGTGAGAACATTATGAAACAGGCCGCTAACCTTCACGACGTAAAAATGCCGATGCTGCTGCCCGGCATTGTACTTTCCACCAGCGCCGATGATTTCGCGCCGATCAAGCAGATGCAACTTGAAAAATTCGACGGCACCACCTGGAAATTGTTTGGTGACGTGATTTCTGCGTCCGGAAGCTGACGCGCAACCCCACAACGACAAAAGAGATCAAGGGAGGACTCCATGACGAAGCGACACGCGACGGTGGCGGCCGGTTGGGCGGCAACCGCCCTCATAGCCGCGAGCGGACTGGCTTTAGCGGCCGGACAATACGGTCCCGGCGCCAACGACAGCGAGATCAAGATCGGCAATACCGACGCCTATAGCGGCCCGGCCTCGGCCTACGGAACCATCGCCAAAGCGGAAACCGCGTTCTTCGCCGCGCTTAACGAGCAAGGCGGCATCAGCGGCCGCAAGGTCAACTTCATTAGCCGTGACGACGGCTACTCGCCGCCGAAGACCGTCGAACTCGTGCGCAAGCTGGTCGAGGAGGATCAAGTCCTCCTGACCTTCAATATTCTGGGTACGCCGCCCAACACCGCGGTTCAGGGCTACCTCAACGACAACAAGGTGCCGCAGCTGTTCATCGCGACCGGCGCCGACAAGTGGAACGACCCGAAGAACCATCCCTGGACCATGGGCTGGCAACCGAGCTACCGCATCGAGGCGCGCATCTACGGCAAGTACATCCTCAAGAACATGCCGGAGGCCAAAGTCGCGGTGCTCTACCAAAACGACGATTTCGGCAAAGACTATCTCGCCGGCTTGCGCGAAGGCCTTGGCGACAAGGCCGACAAGATGATCGTCGCCACCAAGACTTACGAGACCACCGACCCGACGGTCGATTCGCAAGTCGTCGCTCTGCAAGGAAGCGGCGCCGACGTCCTCCTTACGGCCGCTACACCCAAATTCGCCGCCCAGGCGATCCGCAAGGTCTACGACATCGGCTGGAAGCCGACGCATCTTCTCACCAACGTCTCGGTCTCGGTCGGCTCGGTGATGAAACCCGCCGGTCCTGAAAAAGGCGTCGGCATCATCTCGGCCGGTTATCTGAAGGACCCTACCGATCCGCAATGGCAGAACGGGCAGGAATACAAAGATTGGCTGGAATGGATGAAGAAGAACTACTCGTCCGGCAGCCTCTCCGACATCAACAACGTGTACGGATACACCGTGTCTCAGACTATGGTCGCGGTCCTGAAAGCGGCAGGCGATAATCTGACGCGTGAGAACGTTATGAAAGAAGCCGCGAACATCCACGACCTGAAGCTGCCCATGCTGCTTCCGGGGATCAATGTCTCGACCAGCGCCACCGATTTCGCCCCGATCAAGCAAATGCAACTGATGAAGTTCGACGGCGAAACCTGGAAGCTGTTCGGCGACGTGATCGCCGGCTCCGGGAGCTAAGGCGTATTTTCGCTGGGCGGTATTGCCGTCTGCACCACGAGCCCGCGAGCGCGCGCATCGGCGACGCCGAGCCCGCGCAAGCCTGCGAGCGCGAGCGACTGGACGAGGTCGCGATCACGGCCCGCTTCGTCCGGCGCCAGCGGGCCGATCGCGCCTTCGATCAGCAATCCGGTGAGCGCTGCCGCCGAGAGCTTGGCATCCTGCTCGGGCAGGCGCCGTTCGGTAATTGCCGCTGCAATCAGCCCGGCAAATTCGGCGGCCAGCGATTTCCGAAACGCAGTGCGCTCGGCATCGACTTCGGCATCCACCGGCTCGGCGATCGCGGCAAAAGCGAGCCTCCGCTCGCGCCGGGCGCGCGTGGCAAAAATCATAATCGCTGCGCAGAGCGCCGACAGCGGGCCGGGTGCGGCACCCGCAGCGCGGTGTACCGCGCCGATCTCGCGCTCGGCGATTTCGCGCAGCAGCGCCGCCACCAGGTCGGTCTTGGCTGGAAAGTAGCGGTAGACGGTTCCGGTCGCGATCTCGGCACGCCCGGCGACGCTTGCGATCTGCACGGCGGCCATGCCGCTCTCGCTCGCGATCCGCCGCGCAGCGGCGATAATCGCATCGTGCCGGGCGGCGAGACGCCGGGCGACGTTTTCGGTGCGGCGATAGGGTATGGCAGGCCCGCCTTTAAGAATTGGGCTTCGATTATATCAGAGCCGAAGTTTGATTGATTGGTGCGCGCGCGCCACGGCTAGCCGCCGCGGTCGGCCAAGGATTTGGCGCGGATTTTCGACAATGTCGTTGCCGGCGTTATGGCTTCGGGATCGATGGCCAAGCGGATAATCGCCGGCACGCCGGAATCGACCGCCGCCTTGAACGCCGCCGGGAAATCTTCGGTTCGCTCGACCGAGACACCGAAGCCGCCAAAGGCCCGCGCGTAAGCGGCGAAGTCGGGGTTATGCAAATCGGTTGCGATGACACGACCCGGATATTCACGCTCCTGGTGCATGCGGATGGTGCCGTAGACGTGGTTGTCGGCGATGACAACGATAAACGGCAGCTTGTACTGAACGGCGGTAGCGAATTCCTGGCCGTTCATCAGAAAATCGCCGTCGCCGGCAATGCAGACGACCGGGCGCTCGGGAAAGAAGCGCTTCATGGCGACGGCCGCCGGCACGCCATAACCCATCGAGCCCGAGGTCGGCGCGATGTGCTGGGCGAAACGGCGGAAGTGAAAGAAGCGGTGAATCCAGGCGGCGTAATTGCCGGCGCCGTTGCACAGGATCGCATCGACCGGAAGATTTTCCCGCAGCCAAACCATCACCGCACCGAGATTGACCGAACCCGGCTGCTCGGTCGGCTGTTCCGTCCAGGCAAGATAGTCGGCGTGCGCGGCGTCGCCTTCCCCGGAAAAGGGGCCGGAAACGTTCAAGTCGAGCGCGGCGGCAAATGCCGCGGGCGTTGCATGGATGGCGAGAGTAGGCGCGTAGACGCGGCCGAGCTCCTCGGCGCCTGGATGAACGTGCACAAACTTCATTTGCGGCCGCGGGATATCAAACAGCGTGTAGCTCTGCGACGGCAATTCGCCCATTCGCCCACCAATGAGAACGACAAGGTCGGCGGACTTGATGCGTTCGAGCAGTTTTGGATTGGGACCAATGCCGAGATCGCCCGCATAACATGAATGCAACGCGTCGAAGAGATGCAAGCGCCGGAATGTTGTGGCGACCGGCAGCCGATATTTCTTTACAAAGCGGCCGAGATGGTCGGACGCCTCCTGCGACCAGCGGCTGCCACCGATAATGAATATCGGCTTGCGCGCCGCGCCGAGGAGCTCGGCGAGCTTCGCCATCTCGGCGGGACCTGGCGTGGTCTCGATCGGCGAGAACGGCGCCGCATCTTCCACGGCGACGCGCTCGGTCAGCATGTCTTCGGGCAAACTGACCACAACAGGCCCCGGGCGGCCATTGATGGCGGTATAAAACGCGCGCGAAACCAATTCCGGTATGCGCGCCGGATCGTCGATTTCCGTCACCCATTTGCACATCGAGCCGAACATGGCACGATAGTCGATTTCCTGAAATGCTTCGCGCTCGGTCATGTCGCGCGCTACCTGACCGACGAACATGACGAGCGGCGTTGAATCCTGCTGCGCAATGTGGATACCGGGGGAAGCGTTGGTGGCGCCGGGCCCACGCGTGACGAAACAGACGCCGGGGCGCCCGGTCGCCTTGCCCGCCGCCTCCGCCATCATAGCGGCCCCGCCCTCCTGGCGGCAGACGGTCAGTTCGATGTCGCTGTCGACAAACGCATCAAGCGCCGCGAGGTAGCTCTCGCCGGGCACGCAAAAGACGTGACGCACGCCGTGGACGCGCAACTGAGCGATGAGAACCTCGGCGGCGGTGCGATTGTTATCCTTGCTGCGCATCACAGTTTCCTCGGCGGCCATCTATCGGGTGGCTAATGGTCCGATTCTAACATTCGCATCCGTTTTCGGTAGGTTGTAGTGCGAATGTTAGAATCAAAGGACCGCTAGCAAGTATAAGTCTAGTGGAGCTTTGGATTTGACATTCGCTTCACGCGTTCGCGGCCCGGTGGGTAGCGAATGTCAAATCCGCTCCACTGGCGCCGCCACCTGATAAGTGCACTATCGAAAGCAAAAGTGAAACTTCGGCTAAAAGGACGTCGATTTTTATGGCGGATGGCACCGATAGCCAGGAAGAAGTGCTGGCCTTTCTTGCCGATCCCGCAGCCCATAGCGGGCAAGAGATTCGGCGCATCGACACGCACGCTTCCACGGTCTTTCTCGCCAAGGATCGGGCGCTGAAGGTCAAGCGCGCGGTGCGTTTTCCGTTTCTCGACTACTCCACCCTGGAAAAGCGCAAAGCCGCCTGCGAGGCCGAGATAAAAGTCAACGCGCCCTACGCGCCGCAAATCTATCGCGGCGTCGTACCCATCACTCGCGACGCCGGCGGCAAGCTTACGGTCGGCGGATCGGGCGCCGCGGTTGAGTGGGCGGTCGAAATGGCGCGCTTCGACGAAAACTGCACGCTCGACCATCTCGCCGGCGAGATTGACTCCGCGCTTGCCGATGCGCTGGGCCGGGTTGTCGCCGGCGCGCACCGCCGGGCGCGGCCGCTCGATGGCAACCTATGGATCGACGCGCTCGGCGGCTATATCGACGAACATGCCGACGCTTTTCAGAAACATCCGCGTATCTTTCCGCGTGACGACGTCCTTGCGCTGGCCCGCAAAACTCGCGCCGCCTACGCACAAATCACCCCGCTCCTTCGCGCGCGAAACCGCGGCGGCTTCGCGCGCCGCATTCACGGCGATCTTCACCTCGGCAATATCGTCCTGCTCGAGGGCAAACCGGTTTTGTTCGATGCCATCGAGTTCAGCGACATTATCGCTTCCGGCGATGTCCTCTACGATCTGGCGTTTTTGCTGATGGACTTGCTGGAGCGCGGGCTGGAGCAACCGGCCAATATCGTCTTCAACCGGTATCTGGCCGAGACCCGACACCCGGAAGATTTGGACGGACTGGCGGCGTTGCCGTTCTTCCTGTCGATGCGCGCCGCGATTCGCGCCAAAGTCACCGCCGCGCGGCTGGAACGCGCTGTCGCCGTGGAACGCCGGGACATCGCGCGCACCGCCGCCAAATACTTCACGTTCGCGCTACGGGCGATCGCACCACCCTCGCCCCGTCTCGTTACCGTTGGCGGCCTCTCAGGAACCGGCAAGAGCCAACTGGCGCAATCGCTGGCGGCAGACATCGCACCGATGCCCGGCGCTGTTGTCGTCCGCTCGGATCTCGAGCGCAAAACACTGTTCGCGGCCGGCGAGACCGAGAAGTTGCCGGCAAGCGCCTATTCTGCCGAGGTTACTGCGCGGATTTATGCGACGCTTGCCGACAAGGCGCGCCGCACCCTTATCGCCGGACATTCCGCGATCATCGATGCCGTGTTCGCGCAAGAAGCCGAGCGTGCCGTGGTCGCGGCTGCCGCAAAATCCGCGAATGTTCCGTTTCGGGGGCTCTTTCTGACCGCCGATCTTGAGACGCGAATTGCGCGAGTTGGAGCGCGCAGAGGGGACGCTTCAGACGCCGACGCCGCGGTCGCAAAATCGCAGGAGACTTACGACGTCGGACCGCTCGACTGGGCACCGATCGATGCCTCGGGAACGCCGGAAAACACCCGAAAATTAGCGCGCTCGGCGCTGCGACGCCCTTGATTGACTGACACAGGGCCGGGCCAATATAAGCGCGGGGAAAATAAGTGGCGAAAGGCGCAACAATGGCGAGTAGCGACACGACGGCACCCTCCGGGCTTCATGAGCCGGAAGGCACCCGCCGCGACTTTCTCTATATCGCGACCGGGACGGTAGCCGCGGTCGGCGCGGCTGCGGTGCTTGTCCCACTGATCGCCCAAATGAATCCCGACGCCTCGACGCTTGCGGCTGGCGGGCCGGTCGATCTCGATGTCTCCAAGATCGAGCCCGGCCAGCAAGTGGTGATCCGCTGGCGCGAACGGCCGATTTTCGTTTTCCACCGCTCGCCGGAAACGCTGAAAACGTTGCAGGATCCCAAGCTTGTTGGACAGCTTTCGGACCCGAACTCAGAGCAAATGCAGCAGGCGCCTTACGCGGTCAATTGGCACCGCTCCATCAAGCCGGAATACGGCATTGTGGTCGGCATCTGCACGCATCTCGGCTGCATCCCAATGTTCTATCCGCAGCCGAACGCGACCTCTCCAGTTTCGGGCTGGCTCGGTGGGTACTTTTGCCCGTGCCACGGCTCCAAATACGACCCTGCTGGCCGAGTCTTTTCCGGCGTGCCGGCGCCGTACAATCTGCCGGTCCCGCCATACCGCTTCGTCAACGATACGACCGTCCGGGTCGGTGAGAATCCGACCGACTCCAATTGGGATTTTGGCTCGATCCGGCAGCTCTGAACACGCGCGATGCGCGTTGACGAGGCATGAAGCTTAGGCGGCCCCTGCGCCTTGGTCTCCTTCGGCTCTCGCTTCTCGCGATTGTCGTCGGCGTCATCACCGGTTTCGGCGCCGTTGTTTTCCGCGCCCTGATCGGATTGATCCACAACGCAGCGTTTCTCGGTGTGCTCGCGATCAATTACGACGCAAGCGTGTTCACGCCGCCAAGTCCGTCGGGCGCCCTTATCATTCTGGTGCCGGTCATCGGCGGGCTGATTGTCACTTTTTTGATCACCAATTTCGCACCGGAGGCGCGCGGCCACGGCGTCCCTGAAGTCATGGACGCCATCTACTACAAAGAAGGCGTAATCCGCCCGGTAGTGGCGGTAATCAAGTCGCTCGCCTCGGCGCTCTCCATTGGCACCGGCGCCGCGGTCGGGCGCGAGGGGCCCATCATCCAGATCGGTTCAGCGATCGGCTCGACGCTCGGCCAAATCGTACGCATGGCGCCCTGGCAGCGGATCACGTTGGTCGCGGCCGGCGCCGGCGCCGGCATCGCCGCGACCTTCAACACGCCGATCGGCGGCGTCATGTTCGCGATCGAACTGATGATGCCGGAACTAAGCGCGCGCACGTTTCTGCCGGTCGCGCTCGCGACCGGGACCGCGACGTTCATCGGGCGCATCTTTTTCGGCATTTATCCGGCGTTCGTCATCCCCAAGGAACTACTCGCCTCACAAGCACCCGCTTCCCTGCCGTCGCTGCTTCTCTATGCATTACTCGGCGCCCTCATCGGACTCGCGGCCGCGGCTTTCATCCGTACGCTGAGCTTTGCCGAAACCATCTTCGAGCGCATCGCCAATCCTTACCTGCGCAGCGTCATCGGCATGCTTGCGATCGGCGTGCTGATCTACGTCCTGCTGCGGACCGCCGGCCACTACTATGTCGAGGGCGTCGGTTATTCGACGATCCAAGCGATTCTGACCGGCGGCCTCGCGCTGCCCGGACTCCTCTTTGTTTTGTTCGCAGCCAAGATCGCCGCCACTTCGGTCAGCCTTGGGTCCGGCGCATCGGGAGGAATATTCTCACCTTCCCTATTCATGGGCGCGACGCTTGGCGGCGCGGTGCCGCC
>Ga0209380_10000195_pt1 | contig 41034 bp, 33 predicted proteins | sample HubBroMetageWFT6_FD_188347 | JGI IMG/M metagenome (GOLD analysis project Ga0209380, IMG submission 188347) | Warmed and freeze-thawed soil microbial communities from the Hubbard Brook experimental Forest, New Hampshire - Hubbard Brook CCASE Soil... | ecosystem: Environmental > Terrestrial >...
GAGGGTTTGCTCGGTCTCGCACGCGTCCTGCAGGCCGGACTACTGAGTCCACCGGTCCTGCAGATGCGAACCCTGATCGCCGCGGAAGCGCAGCGGTTCCCCGATGTCGCCGCCGACTACGTCACGCGTAGCTGGACTCGCAACCTCGCCATGCTCGCCGAGGCTCTCGCCATCCTCACCGCGCGAGGGCTGCTGCACATCGACGATCCCGGCGTCGCCGCTGAACAATTGACCTGGCTCGTGGTCGCCGCACCTCTCAACCGACTCACGCTGGAGGCTGGGGCTCATCCCTACGCCGACGACGAACTAGAAGCAGTGGCGGCCCAGGGCGTTGCCACCTTCATGAGCCGCTACGGTCCCGAAAACACAGAACTCCAGTAGGGGATCGATCTCGGTCGGGCACTCTCTGTCGTCGCGTCTCTCGCTCGCATCGCCTCAACCTGGCTCGCCATCGATGCGCATGACGCACCTTTCTGCTGCGATCTGAACATAAACGGACCATTTCAACCGGCCGTGAGGTGGTGGGGGCTGCGTCGGTAGGTCTCCGGGGTAGGTGGGATGTTGCCCTAGACGCCCTAGGTCGGCGATTCCATATTTATTGACCCGTGAGATCGAACGGTCCGGATCGACCCGTTACAACATTGCAGGCTGGGTCGTCACCACGGCAGCCGGAGAATTCGCTCAATGCCACAGTTGCCCGATCCTCGATGCAGCCGATGCGGCGCGCGCCGTGTCATTCCATTGACCTACACCGATGTGCAAGGCGAGCGCCCCCATCTTCACGCTGCGGACATGCGCTTCCGCGCGCTGTGGAAATGCGCGACTTGCGGACTCCGCTCATCGGCTACGACGAGCGCTTCGATCGCCAAATAGGTGTATGACCCGTCGGTAGCCTCGCGGTGAAATGCCCGCGGGAGATGCGCCATGGTGTTGCCCCCGTCCGCTTGCTCGTATTGGCCACGGACTTCTGCAATCTGTGGTGCTCCGGCTCGCGGCCTTCTCCCTAGACACCCCTGCTTGACCTGCGGTTGCGCCCAACCAGCACCGTGCCTCGCGAGTGCGACCATCGCGGTGCGGACGTCAACCTTGCACCAGATTGTCGGGGGTGTTGTGCACGACGGGCGTGTTCTTGAGCGTCACTGTGTGACCACTGGTGACGAAGATACCGCCCCCGTTACCGACGCCCCCAGTGCTCTGGTTGAGAACTACGTTGCTGTTGCGGAGCGTGGCCGACCCGTTCTGGATAATTCCACCACCCTCACCACCGGCGGTGTTCTTGTCGATCCTTGCCCCGATAACGGTGAGCGAGCCGTTGTTGTCAATGCCCCCTCCCTGATAAGCGGCTTTGTTGCCTTCAACGTGAGTGCCGTTCAGCGTGAGTGATCCGCCGCTGTCGATGTCGATGCCTCCGCCCCAACCGGCGGTGTTGTTTTGAATGGTGCCACCGGTAATGCTGACGACTCCGCTGCTACCGACATGAATACCCCCAGCCTGCCCCTGACCGCCTCCCGCCGTGTTGCCGTTGACCTGGCACCCGACGATATTCGTCGTTGCAAAGCTGCTGATTCCGCCGCCGCCCGAGCCGTCGTTGCCTTGGTTACCCGTGACATAGCAGTTCTTGAGGTTCAGCACGCCGCTGCCGACGACCACGCCACCGCCGGTCTCTCCACTGGTGGAACTCCAAGTCCCACCGGTGATGGTCACACCGGTGATCGTGACAGGATTGGCCTCTACCTCTACGACGGTTCCGTTGTTGCTGGCTCCGCCGCTGATGATCGTGGTCTTCCGGTTGGCGCCTTGGATGGTCACCGGTGTCCGGATCACGAAGCCACCGTCATAGCTCCCCGCGCCTACCTTGATGACCTCGCCGCTCACGGCGGCAGTGAGTGCGTCGGCGATAGTTGTGTACGTGCAACCAGTTGCACAGACCGTCACCGAGGCGCCTGCGGCCGGTGAACTTGCTGCCCTTGCGGTGACGACTCCCGCGCCACCCAACGTCACGACCGCGATTCCAGTGACGAGCAAACGCACGAATCGCATCACTAGCCTCCCTGAAGGCGCCCGCTCATGGGGGATGGGTCACGCGCCCGACCGGAAGTCTCCTCTTCGCCGGCGCGAGCTGTCAAGAGAGTCACTTCTCAGCTTCCAAGCGATTCGCGACCTGGGCCGCTGGGTCGTTGATTGCGTCGAATGTGGCTGGATCATCAGCGCGGCAGCGCGGCTCAAAAGGGTCGGACTTCCTTGGTGGTATCAAGCCTAGTCCTCTGGAACCTTGCGCTCGTAGGTGCTATGACGCACTCGTGTAGTAACGCCCAGAGGCCTATTACCTAACCCCCTCGTCGACAGCTCGGCTTCCCGGCGGCCGCTCGAGATAACCTCGGGACCCGCGCACGTCAGCGCGATCGGGATTGGATTTATCGTCGTCCCACTTCGCGCACGTCATCGCCCGTTCACGGCGCGATCCCGTGCACCGACCGTGCGTAGCTCGGTGAGAGGCTCCCGGGCTGAACCGCCGATGGGCGAGGCATTCAGCGACCGGCTCGAGCGCGCCTTCCACGATCTGGGGCTGCATCTGATCGAGGCAGGGATCGCGTCCCCTTTCCGGCAGCGGGAGTCCCAGACGCGACAGCGGACTGCGTCTCCCGCGGAGTTCTCTCGCTGGTCTTTGCCGCATACAGCAGGGCGTCAGCGCGCTGGAGCACCAGGTAAGCGTCGTCGCCGGCGGCTCCAGCGGCCCAACCCACACTCACGCTGGCCGGTCCTGTGGGTAGACGCAATGCAGCGACGGCCTGCCTCATGCGTCGGGCGACCATCAAGGGTGTCTCCTCCGATGGGTCGGAGATCAGCAGGACGAATTCGTCGCCGCCGATGCGGGCGAGCGTTTCGTCCTTGCGCGCCACGCTCGCGAGCACCTGCCCGATTGCCACGAGGAGCGCATCGCCGGCTGCATGACCGTACCCGTCGTTGATGCTCTTGAGGCTGTCGACGTCGATGGCGAGGATCGCAAAGGGGCGCCGAGATGCCAGCCGATCCACGGCGTGCTCGAAGCCACGCCGATTGGTGAGTCCGGTCAGGGCGTCGGTGACCGCGTTGGCTTCCGCCTCGCGGTGTCTGAGCGCGTTCGTCAGCGCCAGCGATGTCAGGGCGCCGAGGCCTCCCAGGCGTTCGACGAGGTCCTCGGTGATCGGCTTGTCCCGCGTCGAGACCACGAGTACGCCATGGACCGCCTTGTTGACCCGGACCGGGACGTACGCAGCGAACTTCAGCCCGAAGCGAGCGATGATCTGACGCGCCCGAGGTCCAGCGTGCTCAGGGTCGAGCGCGCCCGTCACCGCTTCACCGGCGGCGAGGGCTCGTGGGATCAACGGGTGCTCAGCGATCGGCATCCAGGTGCCCACAGCGCTGGCGCCGGTGTCGTCGCTGTCCGCGATGATCCTCATGGTGTCGGCCGATATCTCGTAGTAGACGCCACGACGGGCGCTGCCGCCGGGCGGCGATGCCAACGTGGCGGCCAGACCGGTTGCCGTCTGGATCACCTGCTCGGGGTCCAGGCTGAAGGTGAGCGCCTGAGTCGCGAACTCGAGGACCGTCATCTGCCGGCGCTGCTCGGCCAGCAACTCGTGGCAGGCGGCAAGCTCCTCTCGGAGCCTTGCTACCTCGGTCGCGGAATTCTTGTGGTTCACTTCCTACACTCCGGAAATAGCGTCGCAGACCGCGACCAAGCTTCTGAGGTTGTCGCTTGACCGTATTCAGGTCGTTGCTGGTGCGACGTGGGGGAAGGGCACGGTCGCGTGAAGTGCCGTCCCGGCGCCTGGAGCTGACTCAAGGAGCAGGTTTCCCCCGAGAGCATCGAGCCGGTCTTCCATGTTCGTCAGCCCGGCGCCCCGGGTGGCGGCGCTGAGGTCGAACCCGCGACCATCGTCGAGGACGTCGACATGGATCAGCTCGCCATCAGCGCGCAGGCGCACCTCGACTGCTGACGCGGCAGCGTACTTCTGCACGTTCTGGAGTGCTTCCAGGGTGCAGAAGTACAGCGCGGCCTCGATCTCCTGCGGGTAGCGGCCGATGCCATCGGCGTCGATGTGGACTTGCACAGTCGCTTTGCGTGCCTGCGACTCCAATGCCACGACCAGCCCCTTGTCAGCGAGCAGCGGTGGGTAGATCCCCCGGGCCAGGTCGCGCAGCGTCTCCAGGGCTTCGTCGGCGTCGCCCTTGAGCTGCTCCAGAGTCGCCGCCGCCTTCGCCGGGTCCCGCCCCAGGAGCATCTCCGCCAGTCCCAGCTTCACTTTGAGGGCCACCAGGTGCTGCTGGGCGCCGTCATGGAGATTGCGCTCGAGGCGGCGCCGCTCCACGTCCTGGGCGCTCACCAATCGCTGCCGGGAGGCACGCAGGTCATCGAGCCGCGCCTGCAGGTCAGCGCTCAATCCCACGTTCTTGAGCACGAGTCCCGCCTGGTGAGCGAGGTCGTCCACGAGCTTCTGCTCGATCGGTGTCAGCGCTTCGCCTCGCCGCTTGCTGACGCTCAACGCTCCGAGCAACTCGCCCTGGTGACGCACCTCCACCGCCCGCGTCGCCCCTGGCAACGCCGGCAGCGTCCCGTTACTCATCGCCAGCGCCTTGTGCAACCTCGGGTCCCCCGGATAGGTCGCCGCCGGACGCAGCTCCGAGTTCCCGCGCAACCACACCGTCGCTGAGTCCGCGCCGGTTCCCTCCTGGAGCACCCGTGCCATCCGGGGCAAAACCTCATCCGCCGCATACGTCTCCGCCACCCGTCCCGAGAATTCGCTGAGCACCTCGTAGGGGGTCGCCCGCTGCCCGTACACCAGCCGGTTGGCCACCCGCTGCAGTCGTTCGCGCACCGGCTGGAAGCCGATCGCTACGATCGCGGTGGCTAGGATCGAGAGCGCCAGGTTGGGTTTGCCGCCGCTCCCTACCAGGCTCCCGATCCCCACCGCGATGCTCACATACACCGCCGTGATGAACACCGCCAGCGACCCGTAGACGAGCGTCCGGCTAATGAACACGTCGATGTCGTATAGCCCGTACCGCATCACCGCCAGCCCGATCGTGGCTGGAACGATGACCAGGAGGCTGCCGCTCCCCGCCGCCCAGGCCCAGTCACTTGGACCACCGGTGCCGGAGCCCGGAAGTCCGAAGGCCAGGACGAGCAACCCCAGGGAGGCCGCGGCGGTGTATGCAAACCATCGCAGCTGGCTTCGTTCGATCCCGCGGGAGCGGCGGAACCGGACCACGGCTGCCGCGAGCACCAGCAGCAGTATCAGCAGGAGCGAAAGGCCAGACGTGGGGCCATTACCGTTGGTCATCCCGTCGAGCGCACGTACCGCGAGCGGGTTTGCGATGTTGGGAAGACGTGGTGACAACTGAATCGGCGCCACCGCGATCATCTCCGACGCAGTCACCTTGATCACTCCCACGACGAGCAACCACGCGACCCACCGCCAGCGTCGCCCGGTTAGCTGGCCGTCCGGAAAGTACAGAACGAGGAACCCCAGGAGGATCGCGCCCACGGTACCCGTGTCGTTGAAAACCCACGCCGGCCACGCCACCCAGCCCCGCGGCGACGCACCGCTCAGCAGCCCCTGCATGGCGGTGAAGTCGGCGGTGAGGTAGATGGCGTCGAGAGTCGCGATCGCGAGCAGCAACCAACCGATCGGGTTCCTCGGCCGACGGACAGCGATCATCACGCCGAGAGTGCCGACCACCGGTGCCTGAAGGAAATACACGAGCTGTGCGGTACCCACCGAGTCGATTGCCTTCCAGTCGAGAACGAGGAGGACGAGGCTGCCGGCAATCAGCGCCAGCGCGCCGAGCCCGATTCCCCACGCGAGATGAACGGCTCGCGGCTCCGATCGTGCCGTCATGACCGACACCATATCGGCGGCGAGGTGGCCCGTCGATGGTGCGACCGCCCCTCGCATGCGGGTGCCAGCACTCTCAGCGTCCGGGCACTGCCTCAGCCGCGTGAGCGTTGGCGTCGAACAAGAAACGTGGAGCCAGGCCAAGGCAACGCGCGCGTAAAAGGCGACGCGGCGAAACGATGTGATCGAGGCCGCTCAAAAGAGCAGCGAGGTCGTCAGTGCCCGAGCGTCACAGCGAGCGCTCGTGAGAACGCCGGATGGACGCCACGCAACTGGACCCAGCGCGCGCCGAACCCGTCCTCCACGATGCGTCCTTGGACGCCGAGCGCCGCCCCTTCCATGATGCTCGCCACCCCCGAGCAGACGAACGCAACCAAGCCGGCTACCCCCAGCGCGAGTCCCAAGGGATTCGCCACCGGCGACAGGACGGGAATGGCCGACACCGGGATGATGGCGATCCAGGCCACGCCGCCGAGGGCAGCAAGTCGAACCGTCGCATCGTGACGGCGTTGCACACGCACCGCCACCGCGTTGCTCGCGGGAAGGTAACCGGTGGCGCTTCGGCGCGTCGCGACCGTGGCGATGAGCAGCGCCAGCCAACTGACGAAGAACAGGCAGCCAACCCAGCCGGGCGTCGTGCTGTACCGACGGCGAAGATTGGATGTAGCGGGCGCTCCCGTCACGACGCAGACCGCCGGTAGCCGCCCATCCTCGAAGTAGTTGACCGGCACCGTGACCGTGTCCTCACTCCATCCCGGATAGGGCAACGTGGGGGGCGAATCCATCCGAGAAGCGTAGTCGGGTGACCACCGTCACGTTCTGAACGCGCTCGGAGCCTCGAGTGAGCGCTGCCGAGTACACGCGCTTTGGCATCATTGTCTCCGTGGACGCTGAATGGATCAAATTCGCCACGAAGTGTCAGGCAGCGCTGGGAGAGTTGGTAGAAGGACGACCCGAGCCCTTCAAAGCGCTGTGGTCACATGCTGATGACGTCGTGATCATGGGCGCGTTTGGCGGCTATGAGTGCGGGTGGGAGCAGGTGAGCGGCCGGCTCGATTGGGCGTCAAAGGGCATCGCCGCAACAGATCGCAAGGTGGAAAACGTTGTGACGGTCGTCACCGATGGCGTCGCCTACACGGTTGACCTTGAGCACATGATTCGGCACATCGGGGGGCGCCCGCACCCACGAACACTCCGCTGCACCCAGGTCTACCGACATGAGGACGGTCGGTGGAAGGTCGTCCTACGCCACGCAGACGAGCTGCCGCAGAAGGACGAACATCAAGGACGCCGTCGTTAGACCGCGGACGCCCTCAGGCGATGACCGTCGATCACCGAGCGTCTTGTCATCGCCACCAGTGAATCCGGGCGGCGGTCACCGCCGCCTTGACCGGCTGAGCAACGTCAGCTTCCATGCGCGCGAGGTTCTGCACCCATTCGCCGGCGATCACGACCGCCATCGCCCCGCGAATCGCTCGCTCATCGGTCCCTGAGCGGCGCATGCAGTCCACTGCAGCCGAGCGCAGTGCCTCCGGCGATGGCGACCCGGAGGTGTTGTTGTCGCGCAACGTCGTGAGTTCATCCGCAAGACGGTCGACGCCGGTCAAAAGAACCCGCACCTGCTCCTCGACCGTCGCGACACTCTCGGGACAGGAATTGGCTCGGTACCCGAGGTCGGTGGCCACCATGACGAGCAGATCCCCGGCAAGCAGCGCCTGGCTCCCGGCGGAGACAACCCTCGCCGCGGCGTCGGCATCGAGCGGCCTGGCGCCGCGCTCGATGAGAAAGGCATCAAAAGCTTCTCCGGTCCGGTCACGTGCCCGGGCGGCTTCGGCGCGGATTCGTTCGATGTCCGCTTCGCCGGTGACGCCGAGTACCAGGTCAAACGATCGCGCCAGATACGCGCGAACCGACCGATAGAAGCCCGCGGTCGCCCGGGTGAGGTCGCGTCGCGCGCCTCGTGGCCAGAGCAGCACTCCGACGACGACACTGATGCCGGTACCGACCGCCACGTCCTCGATTCGCACCAACCCGACCTGCCAACCGGCCGGTGAGATCAGGTTGAAAACGATGATGACCATCACGGTGAACGCCGCCTGCCCCGCCACGAACCCGATCGCGCTGGCGGCATACGACGCGAAGAAGATCACAACCGGCAGCGCGATCCACATGAGCACCTGATCGTCACCGGCGATGACGGCGAATACACCGCCGACGGCAAACCCGATGACGCTCCCGACGATGGCCTCGACGGTGGTCCGCCCCGTCGCCAGGGCGTTCGATCGGAGAACGGTGAGGGCGCCTAGCACCACCCAGAATGCGTGCTCGAGGCCCAGGATTCGTGCCAGCAGAACGGAGACAGCCAGTCCGATGCCAACGCGCAGGCTGCTGTGGAGGATGGTCGAGCTCGGCTCCAGGTGAGTGCGAAGCGTCCCGGCGCTGCGCGCCACCACACCGCGCGCACCCTCGATCTGTGGGGTTCCTGCGGGCAGCGACACGCCTTCATCAGGCCACCCACCCGCGGCGATCACCGCGTTTGTGCTCAGCGCGATCGTCAGGTATGCGATCACACGCAGGGTGTGGTCGACGTCGATGCTGTCGAGCACCGCGTTCGGTGTTCGTCCGGCGCCCAGCTCGACCGCAGCCCAGCGATCGAGTGCCGCGCGGTGTGCGCGCCGCGCCTGCTCGAGGTCGCGAAGTACAGGCGCAGGCCCGTCTGTGAGGACGGCCGCATCTGAGCGCAGCGCTGTGATCACCGCGGCGGCAAGCTCATCCCCCTCCTCGATGCACGGCCGCATCGACGGGCGCTGGCCATGGAACGGGCGCTCCGCGAGATCGACGATCTGCTCGAGCTGAGACACGAGCTGGACGAACGCGCGATCGCGACGCGTCGGACCCGCGGGGCGCATCCCTGCGCGCGCGTACTCACCTCGGACTGCTGACACGGCGGCGCGTGCAGTCCGCGTGGCGGTTGCGACCTGCTCGTCTGCTGATCCATCGCGCATCGCTGTGACGAGGACGGCAACAGCGATGCACGCACCGGCGGCGCGCGCGCGCACCCAGGCGTGTTCGAACCACGGCCACAAGAACACGCCAGCGAGAGTCGACACGACACCGGCGAGCATCCATCCGGCCAGGCGGGTGGGAATCGCGGAAACGCCTGCAGGGACAGAGGCAGCGAGCACATACGCAAGCAGGAGCGCTGTCTGCGCAGCTTTGACGTAGCCTCCAAACACGCCCGCGAACGACAGGGCGAAACCGATCACCAGCATGACGGCCGCGGCCGCTGCGGCGCTGAACGAGACTGCGGTTCCGAGAGCAACGAGTGCGGCCCCGACGAGCGTCGCGGCTGCGTAGGCGACAGCTCGCGGGCGCCGAGGACCGCCGAAGTCGGCCATGACCAGCAACCCGAAACATCCGAAGACTGCAAAGGTGGCGACCTGCAGGTCGCGGTAGACCAGAAGCGTTATCGCGAAGATCGAGGGATTGATGATCGCCGCACGCACAGCGCGGTGCAGCGCGACGCGTCGAGGGTCGGGACGCTGCTCGGGTGCGAGACGCGCCGATGACGGTGCGATTGCTGCTGTGGCGGGAACGACCGCTGGGCCGGTCACCTTGGGGTCCTGAGCAATGGTCTCGCCTCGCTTCGCGCCGGCGACTTGCAACGCGCGATGATATGCATTGCCCAGCGCACGCCGCTTGGTCTTTCGTTGGCGAGATCGTCGTGCCGCAGGCACCGAATCCCAGCCTCTGTCTGAACTTCCGCGACCACAATCCCTGATCTCGCAGCGCGAGGATTCACCGGGAACTAAGAAGACCCCCAGCGCACTGCCAGGGGTCTCTCTAAAGGGGGGTGGGTTGCGGTGTGTACGTTGATCCTATTGAGACCCGAGGAAAGGAGGGGTTAAGGATCTCCTCGGACTCCGCCATAGACCGCGTCGAGGACGGGCGGCTAAAATGGCGCGATTGACCGGTTCGGCCGGTGCGAGGTAAGCTTGACCCGGCACGAGGGGAGGGCGGCGCGCCGGATCTGCCTGAGGCATCCGTACGTCGTCGGGACATGTGGGGGAGGGTCTGGGATGGTCGCGAGCCTGAGCTTCAGCGATGGCGACACGCTGCACCTGCTGCTGACCCTGAGCATCCTGCTCGCGGCCGTTCATGCCGTGGGTTTTGCGTTCGTCAAGCTGCGCCAGCCGAGAGTCGCCGGCGAGATCGTGGCTGGGCTTATTCTCGGACCCACCGTCCTCGGGTATCTACGCCCCGACCTGGCCCACGAGCTGCTCGCAGGGAACGCGTCCTCCACGGCGGTGCTCGGGGCGATCTACCAGCTTGGACAGCTGCTCCTGATGTATTGCGCCGGGGCGGCCCTGCGATCGCATCGCCGCCGGGGCGAGGGGCGGACGACGGTGCTCATCGCATTGTTCGGCAACGTCATTCCCTTCGCCATCGGCGCGGCATTCATGGTCGTCGTCAACCCGGGCAGTTTGATCGGCACTGCCGGAAACCGCACCGCGATGCTGATCGTCTTCGCCTGCGGTATCGCGGTAACCAGCATCCCGGTGATATCCCGGATCCTGGTCGACCTCGGACTCATGAGGACATCGTTCGCACGCGTCGTCCTCAGCGTCGCGCTCATCGACGACGTGATTCTGTATGTGTTGCTCAGCATCGCGGTGGGACTTGTTGCCACCGCTTCGAGCGACAGTTTCGCGCTGCCGAGCCTGTTATCGCTGCACCCCGGCTCGGCGACTTCAGATGCCTACTACGTGGTCGTTTCGGTGGCAATCTTCGCGCTGCCGCTTGTGTTCGGCCGTTCGTTCGTCGAGAGGGCAGGGGCGTTTCGCTTCAACGTTCTCGGACGCAGCAATGCGCTCGCCTTCCAGGTCGTCTTCATGATGGTCATGACGAGCCTCGCGCTCTTCCTCGGAATTTCACCGATTTTCGGCGCCTTCGTCGCCGGCATCCTCGCCGGCACGCTCACCGCAAGCAAGGTGGGCGCCACCACGGTTTCTCTCGACGCCGCTCGGGCTCAGGCGACGATTCAGAGCTTCTCGTTCGCTTTCTTCATTCCCATCTACTTCGCGATCGTGGGGTTGAAGCTCGACCTGGTTCGTCAGTTCGATATCTCGTTTTTCTTCCTGTTCCTGGTCTTGGCCTGTGTGGTGAAGGGTTTGAGCGTGTACCTCGGCGCGCGCATTGCGGGGGAGCGACGCGACAGCGCGGTCAACCTGGCCATGGCGCTCAACGCGCGCGGTGGTCCAGCGATTGTCATGGCGTCCGTGGCGTTCGACGCGCACATCATCTCGGAGAAGTTCTACGTCGACCTGGTGCTGCTCGCGCTTGTGACCTCCATGATGGCCGGCGCGTGGCTCGACAGAGTCATGCGCCGAGGCACCTTCTTCGCAGGGTCTCAGACCGAGGAGCCGGCTGACCCGGAAGCCGCCCGGGCCGCGCCCGGCGACATCGTCGCCTAGGTCAGCTCACCTGCCGCTCATACGCCGGAGAAGCCGTCTCGGCAACCCGTGGGCGTCCCGTGAGCTCGACCATCGGCTCCGGAGTCCCGGCTCCCGTACGGAGCTCGCGGTTCATCTCGCGCTCGAGCACGTCGACTCGCTTGCTGATCTCGCCGAGCACGAACCGCAGCACGAAGCGTCCGGCGGCCAGGTCAGGTGCCCCCGTCGACGGGGTCGTCGGCATCGTGCGCAGCACGCCGATCAGGGTCACCGCCTCTTCGAGGGCATTCTCATGCAGCTGGCGGACGGTCACTGAGCCGAACTGTTCGAGCTGGGCTCGCGACCGCAGCACGACCGCGAGGTCGCGCTGCCGATTGGGGGTGAAGGCCTCATCCGGGAAGGCGAGCGGCCGGAGGGTCTGGAGGTACGCGTGCCAGCCGAGTGCCGCCTCGAGGTACGCCACCGCCCGGCGCTCGTCGCGGCGCGTCTCGTCGATCGTCCGCTGCGTCATTGCTCGCGACCTTCGCACCCCGCGGACGATCAACCCGAGAGCGATGAGCGCAACGATCACCGCAGCGCCGGCTATGATCGCGACTATCCCCAGAGCCATAACAGCTGAGAGGGTATCGCGTACTACGCGACCTCGTGACTCAACTGATGTGAGGTCGGGTCCGCCCCCGATCGATTCGCGGTGATCGCAACAGCCCTCACGGCTCCGGCCAGTACCGGAGCACTCGGAACTCCCCGTCGTTGCGCTGCCAGAGCTCGAGCCCCGGGGCATTCCTCCAGCCCTTCACCAGCGTCGCTATGGCGCGGAGGTTCCTGGCCAGCGTCAAAGCAGGCGAGGGCAGGTAGCGGCCCTGGCTATCTCGTGTCATGCCTCTTGATGGTTAACGTCGCGGCGGTGGTCCCCAGATCACCGTTCGCTCGCCAGGTCTCGCAACGAGCATGGACGATCCGTCACTCGGGTTTGGACAGGCGCCGATCGGAGACGAGGCTGAAAGCGCGGTGGCCGCAGTTCAGGCACTTGAAGCGTGGTTGATGGCTCTGTGAGCTCACGTCGGTCTGATCGAAGTGCATGCGGATGACCCTGTCGCTCCCGCACCGACCACAGCGCAAAAGGATGTTCTCCCCACTCCCCTGGGGCATGTCTTCGAGGATGACATCTCGGTCGCGGATTTTCCAGCCCAGCTCAGCCTTCCGCCTGTGCTGACCCAAGCCCGTCCGGTACGAAGCGGGTGTCCGGGACAAGTTCCAGGTTCGCTCCCTGGGCCGCGATCTCGAGCAGGGCAGCGAAGTCCTGGTCGCCGAAGCCCTGGCCGATGAGGCCGACGACGATCTGATGGGTGAGTGCGGTGAGGGGGAGCGGAACGTTGCGCTGCCGTGCCGCCTCGAGTCCGAGCTCGAAGTCCTTGCGCAGCAGGTGACCGGTGAATGTGGGGGTGTAGTCAAGGTTCACGAAGGCCGGCGTCTTGTACCTGCTGAAGACGGACCCGAGCACGCTCTCATTGATGAATGCCAGGTAGTCCGCTCTGGCGATCCCGCCGCTCTCAGCGAGCACTGTCGTCTCAGCGAGGATCTGCGCGACGACACCGAGAACGAGGTTGTGGCAGATCTTCACGAGGCGCGCTGCCTCACCCTCGCCCACGTAGGAAACGCTCCGTCCCAGCATCTCGAGGTATGGCAAGACGCGGATGTACGCCTCGTGAGGACCGGACACCGCCACGCTGAGCATGCCGGCGCGGGCCGCCTTCGGGTTACCACTGACCGGAGCGGCGAGGAGCGCGACGCCCCGCTCCGCAGCCCTCTCGCGAATGTCGCTCGATACCGTCATCGAGACGGTCGATGCGTCGACCACCACCGCCGGGGCGCGAGACGGGTTCGCGAGCAGGCCGCTCGGTCCGGTCATCACCTCCTCGAAGTCGCTCGATCCGGCGACCATGGTGATCACGATGTCCCGGTCAGCGAGGTCGACCGGATGCTCGACGACGCGAGCGCCACGATCAAGGAGCGGCTTGGCCTTCGCGCTGGTGCGGTTGTAGACGGTCAGATCGCAGCCGTGCTCCAGCAGCCTCGTGGCAAGGACCTCGCCCATCCGGCCAACCCCGATCCATCCGAGGGTCTGGCCATCTGGCGCCTGCTCGGTCATGTCCTCCCCCTCAGTGGCTGATTCGCCCGACGGGTCCTGCGCAAACGATTGCCTAGCATAGCTGCACCTTTTTTGCGGTGTCAACGCGCCGGTTATTCGGCGCTGACTCGCGGCCGTGCGCTGCGCTGGGTTTTCGCAGCCCCGGCCACGGTCGATTCGCGAACGATGAGATCGGGGGTGAAACGCACCCGACGGCGGGTCGGCTCGTCGCTTTCGATCTGATCGAGGAGCAGGCGTGCCGCGACCGAACCGAACTCGTGGATCGGAACATGCATGGTGGTCAGACTCGGGCTCACGCGGCTCGCCAGCGGGATGTCGTTGTAGCCGACGATGGCGAGATCCTCCGGGATCCTCAAGCCCCTCTGACGAGCCACCTCCGCGGCGCCGATCGCCACCATGTCGGTGACGGCGAACACTGCCGTCGGCGGTTCCGGCAGCGAGAGCAGCCGGCGCGCTGCGGCGGTGCCGCTTTCCTCGGTGTAGCCGGCCTCGACGATGAGGTCCGGATCGGCGGCAATGCCGGCCACGGTGTGTGCGGCGAGGTAGCCACGCCGGCGCAGCATGCCGGTGCTGACCGTGGATTTCCCCGCGAGATGCCCGATGCGCGTGTGCCCGAGATCGATCAGGTGGGCGGTGGCGACCTGGCCGCCGAGAAGATCGTCGGAGCCCACGAAGGGATCCTCGCCCTCGTCGCTGAAGCGGTTCACCAGCACGTACGGACCCTTCTGCCTGCGCAGGTCACGGACGCTCGGGTCCTTGAGAAAGCTGCTCGCGATGATGACCCCGTCGACCCGGCGAGCCTGGAGGCTCTGGAGATGAGATCGCTGCCGCTCCGGAAGGCCGTCGGTGTTGCAGAGCAGGACGTTGAATCCACGCGGCGCCGCCGCGTCCTCAACCCCACGAAAGAGCGCTGCGAAGAAGGGGTTGGTGATATCGGGGATGACCACGGCGAGCACGTTGGTCTGGCGCATCTTCAAACCGCGCGCGATCCCGTTGGGCTGGTAGCCCGTCTCGCGGAGGAGCGCCTCGATCCGGGATCTCGTGGCGGTCGCGATTCTCAAGCCGGGATCGTTGTTCGCCACCCTCGAGATCGTCGAGGGGTGGACACTGGCGCGCGCCGCCAGCTCCTTGAGTGTCACCGGCATATAGTTGGCCCTTGACATTGCTTTCAGCAGGGTTCTAGGCTAGCGCAATCGTTTGTTCATCGGCACACAGCTCGCCATGTCGCGAGCGGGGGACGAGCATGCGGAAGCCAGTGTCTTTGGCCGTGACCGGGATCGTCTCAGTGGGTGCGTTTGGTCTCGCGGCATGCGGTAGTACCAGCCCCGGCACCAGCGGCTCCCCCCAGGCAGCCGCACCGATCACGATCGGCGTCTCGGTGTCGCTGACCGGTGATTTCTCGGGAGACGGCAAGGCTCTCGTCCAGGGCTATGACATGTGGGCGAAAGACGAGAACGCCAAGGGGGGCCTGCTCGGCCACCACGTGACCATGAAGTACGTTGACGACGCGAGCAGCACCACGCAGGTGGTCACCAACTACCAGAACCTGATCACCCAGGACAAGGTCGCGCTCGTCTTCGGACCGTTCAGCAGCCTGCTCACGATACCTGCGTCGACGGTCACAAACCGCTTCGGCTACGCGTTCCCCGAACCCGCGGGCGGCGGCCCGAGCGTCTTCACCCGAGGCATCCATTCACTGTTCTTTGTGCAGCCCGCTCCGGTCGAGGACAACCTCGTGAGCTTCACGCAATGGGTGCTCTCGCTCCCGGCGAGCCAGCGACCGGCGACGGCCGCGTACTCCACCCAGGACGATCCCTTCACGCAGCCCCAGGTCGACAAGGCCCGCTCCCTGCTCGAGGCCGGCGGCGTCAGAACCGTCTCCTACAAGGTGTATCCGGCCGAGACCACGGACTTCACCCCGCTGGCGCAGCAGGTGATCAGCGCGAACGCGGATGTCGTCATCCTGGGCACGCAGGAGCCGGATGCCGTGGCATTCGTCAAGGCGTTCCAGCAGCAGCACTACAACCCCAAGGCGCTGGTCGAGACGGCAGGGCCCGATCAGGGCTCCGACTTCGCCACCAAGGTTGGGAGCGCCAACACCGAGGGCATCATGGTCCCGGCGGGATGGTGGTCGAGCGCCAAGACTCCCGGCAACGCAACCTTCGTGAGCGAGTACATCGCCGCGTACGGCGGGACTCCTGGTGGAATCCCGAGTGATGCGCCCGAGGCGTACAGCGTTGGTGAGGTTGTCGACCAGGCCGCTCAGAAGGCGCACAGCATCGCCAACTCGGCCCTGATCGCCGCGCTCCACACGGGGACATATCAGACCGTTCAGGGGCCGATGGCGTTCGACTCCCTCGGCAAGCCGAACGGCGCAAGCTTCCTCGTTCAATGGCAGAACGGTGTGACCGTCCCGGTCTACCCGCCGTCAGCCGCAGTCGCCCAGCCGGAGTACCCCAAGCCCGCCTTCTCCGGGTGACCAGGGGGGCAGCGTGACCCTGGTCCTGGAAGCGGTTGTCTTCGGGATTCTCACGGGTGGCGTCTATGCGCTGATGGCTTCGGGGCTGACGTTGATCTTCGGCGTGATGCGGATCATCAACGTCGGCCACGGAGCCCTCGTCATCCTCGGCGCATACCTCAGCTTTGCCCTCCTGCGCTCGGCCAACATCGATCCGTTCGTCAGCCTGGTGATCACCATGCCGGCGATGTTCCTGCTCGGCGTCGTGCTGCAGCTCGTCTTCATACGGCCACTCAAGGAGGATCGCGAGGCCCTCTCGGTGTTGGTGACCTACGCGATCGCGCTGGGGATCGAGGGTCTGCTCGGCTACCTGTTCACCAACAACTTCGCGCAGCTGAACGCGTGGTATGAGACTGCGTCGTTCGCCGTCTTCGGATTCCACATCGCCTACGTCTACATCTTCGGGTTCGGCCTGTGTCTCGCGATCCTTGCGGCCATCTTCCTGGTGCTGTATCGAACCACGTTCGGATCAGCGGTCCGCGCGACGATGCTGAATCGGACCGCCGCGCAGCTGGTCGGCGTGAACGTTGATCGCGTCTCGGCGATCGCCTTCGGGATCGGTGTCTCGACCGCAGCGGCCGGCGGGGTCATCTTCGGCATGACCAATGCGTTCAATCCAGGGAGCCACTACGACCTCATCTCGCGGCTGCTCACGATCATCGTGCTCGGTGGACTCGGCAGCCTCCGGGGAGCGGTGATCGCGGCAGTCGCCATGCTGATCATCGAAGACGTCACCGCCGTGGTCATATCGCCCGTCTGGGCGAGCTTCGCGTTCTTCCTGCTCCTCGTTGTCGTGCTCGTGGTCCGTCCGCAGGGGTTGTACGGAATACGCGTCCGAGAACGCATATGAGATCGCCGGCTCGGGTGCGCGCCGCCAAATGGACGGCGCTGGTCATCGTGGTGGTGGTCGCGGCGCTCGTGCCCGTCTTCGAGACCGATCCCGCGACCGTCAACATCGCGGTGTTCACCGCCATGTACGTGGGCCTCGCGACCGCGTGGAACATCATGGGCGGCTACACCGGCTACGTCTCGCTGGGACACGCTGCCTTCTTCGGGTTCGGCGCCTACGCGTTCGGCCTCGTGCTCGCGCACCTCGGGATCCAGGCCGGGTATGAGCCCTTTGTGTTCGTCCCGGTTGCCGGTGCGCTCACCGTGGTGCTTGCGCTGGTGATCGGGTGGATCGCGCTGCGCACCCGCGCAGCGACATTCGTGATCGTGACGATCGCGATGATGTTCATGATCCAGCTGCTTGCCGAGAACCTCGTGGGGCTCACCGGCGGTGGCTCCGGCCTGAGCTTCCCGGTGCCGCCGTGGAGCGGCGACTTCTTCGACACGCCGTTCTACTACGCCATGCTCGTGATGGCCTTGGTGTCACTGGCAATCTCGTGGTGGATCCGGCGCTCCAAATTCGGCCTCGGGCTGCTCGCGATCCGCGACGACGAGGACAAGGCGCTCGCGGTCGGCGTTCCGGCGCACGCCTACAAGCTGACCGCGTTCATGATCAGCGCCGGCCTGGTGGGAATGATCGGGGCGATCTACGGCTACTACGTCACCTACATCTACCCGCAATATGCCATCGACCCGCTGGTCGGGATATCGCTGGTCTTGATGGTGTTCCTGGGCGGCCTCGGAACGTTGTGGGGGCCGGTGCTGGGTGCGGTCATCCTCGAGCCGGCGCAGCTCTGGCTGGCGTACAACTTTGGTGCGAGCAGGCTGTACCTCGTGGTCTACGCGGCGGTGTTTCTCGTCGTCATCCTGCTCCTGCCGCGCGGCATCGTCCCCTCGGTCGGCGACCTGGTGAAGCGCTTGATCGCACGTCGTGCGATCGGCCCGTCCGGCACGGCATCGACCTCGAGCGACACGCACACCGTGGCACGGGTGCAATCCCCATGAGCCTGCTCGAGGTCGAATCCCTCTCCAAGCGATTCGGGGGTGTCACCGCCGTCGACGGCTGCTCGCTGTCCTTGCAGCTCGGCAGCATCACCGGCCTCATCGGACCGAACGGGTCGGGCAAGACGACCGTCTTCAATCTCATCACCGGTTTCATAGTGAAAGACGACGGCGACGTCCGCTTCAACGGCCGCTCAATCGCCGGTCTCGGCCCGAATCGAATCTATGGCCTGGGGATCGGTCGCACCTTCCAGCTGGCGCGTATCTTTCCGCGCCTGACGGCCCTGGAGAACATGCTCGTCCCGGTCCGCCGCTCGGGGATCAGAGCACTCTTCTCGCGAGGGCAGTGGCACGACGAGAAGGCCCGAGCGATGGAGATGCTCGCGGCCATGGACATCGCCAACGTGGCCGGTCTGCTGGGCGGCTCGCTCTCGTACGGCCAGCGCAAGCTGCTCGAGCTGGCCGCGGTGATGATGGCCAGACCGCAGCTGGTCCTGCTCGACGAGCCGGCCGGCGGTGTGAACCCCGGGCTCGTCGAGCGCATCGGCGAGCACATTCGCGACCTCAACCAGCAGGGGGTCACCTTCCTCCTCGTCGAGCACAACATGCCGTTCGTGATGGGGCTGTGCCAGCAGATCGTCGTGCTGCACCGAGGCGCGGTGCTGGCACAGGGCACGCCCGCCGATGTGCGCGGCAATCCCGCCGTCCTCGACGCGTATCTGGGGTCATAGATGAGCGCCCTCCTCGAACTCGACGGCGTCACCGCGGGCTACGGTGGCGGCGACGTCCTTCACGAGCTGAGTCTCTCCGTTGAGGAGGGCGCGATCACGTGCGTGGTCGGCCCGAACGGCGCGGGCAAATCGACGATCCTTCGCCTGGTGAGCGGATTGATCAAACCGCGGCTCGGCAGCGTTCGCTTCTGCGGCGATTCGATCGCCGGGTTGACCCCTCGCCAGATCCTTCGACGCGGGATCGTTCAGGTGCCTCAGGAGCGCAGTCTCTTTCCGACCATGACCGTCTGGGAGAACGTGCGGATGGGTGCGTACACGCTGTCGGATCGCGGCCTGCTGGCGCGCAGGATGACCGATGTGTGCGAGACGTTTCCGATGGTTGCCGAGCGCCGCCACGAGCGCGTGGCTTCACTCTCCGGCGGCCAGCAAAAGATCGTGGAGTTCGCTCGTGCGCTGATGCTCGATCCGAAACTTCTCGTGCTCGATGAACCGTCGATGGGTCTCGATCCGAAGACACACACCATCGTGTTCGACCTGATCCGCGACATGAATAGGGCCGGTCGGACCATTCTGCTGGTGGAGCAGAACGCGCGATCGGGCCTGGGCCTCGCGAGCCACGGCGTCGTCCTCGAGAGTGGTCGCGTGCGTCTCGAGGGAACTGGAGCGGGTGTGCTCGGCAACGGCGAGATCGCGCGGCTGTTTCTCGGGGCACCGGTGTGATGGAGCCCGCGATGAACCGCGTGCAGATCGCCGCGCATCACTGGCAGCCGCGATTTGTCGCCAACGGCATCGACGTCAACGATTTCGAGAACGTCCTCGCCAAGACCGTCGAATGGGCGGACTGGGGACCGAACTGGAGCGAGATGGGCGGCGTGCACGAGGCACTTGGCCACGACGCGGAGCGCAAGGGACGGATGGTGTCGGCGGCGGCGGCGTACCAACGAGCCGCGTGGTGCTATCACCTCGGCAAATTCCTGTGGTTCGAGGATCTGGCACTGCATGCGACGCTGCGCGATCAGGCCGTTGCCGTCTACGGGCGGGCGTTGGGCCACCTCGACCCGCCGGCGGAACGCCTCGACATCCCCTTCGAGGGCCACGGCATCCCTGGTCATCTCCGCCGCCCGAAGGGGGTGGCGAAACCGCCGCTCGTGCTCATCGTTCCGGGCCTCGATTCGTCGAAGGAGGAGATGTTCAGCATCGAGGACGAATTCCTCCGCCGCGGGATGGCGACCCTCAGCATCGACGGTCCCGGGCAATCGGAGAACTCCGTCGACTTCGCCATCCGCCCCAACTGGGAGACCGTGATCACGCCGGTGCTCGACCACCTCGCGGATATCGGCCTCGACAACACCTTCGGATTGATCGGACTCATGGGTATCAGCATGGGAGCCATCTACGGACCGCGCGCAGCGGCGCACGAGCCGCGACTCAACGCGGTGGTCGGGCTGGCCGGCCCGTACAACCTCGGCGAATGCTGGGACGCACTCAACCCGCTCACGCGCGGCGGGTATGTGTTCTACACGAAGTCCGCGAGCGAGGAGGAGGCGAGAGAGAAGGCGTACGGCCTCAACCTTCACGGTGTGCTGGACCATGTGACGCAACCGCTGCTGGTGATTCACGGTGCCCGTGATCGCCTCTTCCCACCCGAGCAAGCCGAGCGCATCGCGCGTGAAGCGCCGAACGCGACGCTGCTCATGTATCCGGATGGCAACCACGTTTGCAACAACATCGCTTACAAATACCGGCCGGTGATGGCGGACTGGATGAGCGAGCAGCTCGGATAAGGACCGCACCGCGACCGCGGACGAGGCGCACACGCCGCGTCCCGCTCGGTGCTCACAGGAGATGCTGTCATGAGCCTCGATGCCCTCGCCGGGGTCCCGCCGAGCCCCGGCCGGATGAATGTCGACTTCGAGGAACGCGTCGATTTCACGCGGCTGCGCGCATACCGTCTATCGCGCGCACGGGCAGCGCTCGACGCCTCGGAACTGGGCGCGGTTCTGCTGTTCGACATCAACAACATCCGGTATGTCTCGGCAACGATGATCGGGGAGTGGGCTCGCGACAAGGTGGCGCGCTATGCGCTGCTGACTCGTGGCGGTGAGCCGATCGTCTGGGACTTCGGTTCCGCGGCGCGGCACCATCAGCTCTATTCGCCATGGATCCGGCCCGAGAACAGCCGCGCCGGGATGCTGGGTCTGCGTGGCGCGGTCGCGCCCGATGCCGGCCTGATCACGCGCGCGGTGGCGGAGATTCAGTCGGAGCTTGCGGCCGCCGGCGTGGCGGGAATGCCGCTCGGTGTCGACATCGCGGAGACGCCGATGCTGCTCGAGCTGCTCAGGGTCGGCATCGACGTCCGCGACGCGCAGCAGGTCATGCTCGATGCACGTCTCATCAAGTCACCTGACGAGATCGCACTGCTCTCCACAGCCGCAGCGATGGTGGACGGCGTCTACCAGGACATCGCCGAGGCATTGAAGCCCGGGGTGCGCGAGAACGAGATCGTCGCGCTGGCCAACAAGCGCCTCTACGAGATGGGATCAGATGACGTCGAGGCAATCAACGCGGTCTCCGGCGAGCGCTGCAACCCTCATCCGCACAACTTCTCGGATCGGCTGATCCGTCCCGGCGACCAGGCGTACTTCGACATCATCCAGTCCTTCAACGGCTATCGCACGTGCTACTACCGCACGTTCGCCGTCGGTCGCTCGACTCCCGCGCAACGCGACGCGTATGCGCGCGCTCGCGAGTGGATCGATTCCGCCATCGAGCAGGTGCGCCCGGGCACCAGCACGGATCAGATCGCGAGACTGTGGCCGGAGGCGAAGGACTTCGGGTTTCAGAATGAGATGGCCGCGTTCGGGCTGCAGTTCGGCCATGGACTCGGTCTCGGCCTGCACGAGCGGCCGATCATCTCGCGGCTCAATTCCCTCGACCACCCCATCGAGCTGCAGGAGGGGATGGTCTTCGCGCTCGAGACGTACTGCCCCGCGACCGATGGTCAGTCTGCTGCGCGAATCGAGGAGGAAGTCGTGGTCACCCCGGGCGGCTGTTCGCTGCTGACCCTCTTTCCCGCCGAGGAGCTGTTTGTCACCAACAAGTATTAGCCGGTATGCACAACGATTCCAGAGGAGAGCTGAGTGATGACGTCAACCACTGACGGTACGGCCGCGACGGCGGGACCGCCGGGGATCGACCCGGGGACGCTGCACCACCCCGAGGGCAGCGTCGAGGTGCCGACCCAGCTGGCGCTCTACCGCCAGATGGTGCGCATGCGCAAGTTCGAAACGCGCGCCTACGACCTCTTCATGGAAAACCTGGTCAAGGGCACGAGCCATCTCTCCCTGGGCCAGGAGGCGATCGCGGCGGCTTTCGGTGAGGCGATGGAGCAGCAGGACTACACCTTCGCGACCTACCGCGGTCACGCGCACACGCTCGCGCGCGGCACCTCGATGACCGGTGTGATGGGCGAGCTGCTCGGCCGGACGTGTGGTGTGCTGTCGGGCAAGGGCGGATCGATGCACCTCACCGATGTGAGTCACGGCGTCATGGGGTCGTATGCGATCGTCGGTGCGCATCTCACGATCGCGCTTGGGGCTGCATGGTCTGCGCAGTACCTCGGCGAACGACGCGTCGCGGTCGCGTTCTTCGGCGACGGCACGACCAACATCGGCGCCTTCCACGAGGCGCTCAACCTTGCGGCGGTCTGGAAGCTTCCCGTGGTGTTCGTGTGCGAGAACAACATGTACATGGAGTACACGCCCATCCGTGCGGTCACCGCCGTCGCCAATCCCGCGGCCGATCGCGCCGCCGCATACGGGCTGGCCAGCATCCTCGTCGATGGCAACGACGCGGACGCGATGTACCTCACCGCGCGCGAGTGCCTCGACCGCGCTCGCGACGGCGGGGGGCCGTCGCTCATCGAGGCTCGCACCTATCGCAGCTCCGGCCACTCCCGTGCCGATCCCGGCAAGTACCGGCCGGACGCCGAAGTAGCGGCCTGGAAAGGGTACGACCCGATCGTGATCTACCGCGCGCGGCTCATGGGCAGAGGCGTCGGCGAGGCTGACCTCGATGCGATCGAGGAGACCGCCGACGGCGATGTCGAGACGGCGACGGTGAGCGCGAAGGCATCGCCCGCTCCAGGCGCGGACGACCTCATGCGCGACGTCTGGTCCGACGGGGGATGGTCATGGCGGAACTGACATATCGCGACGCCGTGGCGCGGGCGATCACGCAGGAGATGGAGCGCGATCCCAAGGTCGTCTTCCTCGGCGAGGATGTCGGCGGCGCCGGGGGAGTGTTCAAGGCAACGGTGGGGCTGCTCGAGCGCTTCGGCCCCGAGCGGGTGCGCGACACGCCCATCTCCGAGCAGGCGATCCTCGGCGCGGCCATGGGGGCTGCGATGACCGGGCTCCGGCCGATCGCGGAGATCATGTTCGCGGACTTCTTCGCGGTCTGCTGGGATCTGGTCGCCAATCAGATCGCGAAGAGCTCGTACATGACCGCAGGCCAGGTGAGCTTCCCGCTGGTGATCAGATCCGGCAACGGCGGCGGTCTTCGGTTCGGTGCGCAGCACTCGCAGTCGGTCGAGAACTGGGCGATGGCGATACCCGGGCTCAAGGTCGTGGCGCCGTCGAATCCCGCCGACGTCATCGGACTTTTCGCCGCTGCGGTCCGGGACCCGGACCCGGTGATGTTCTTCGAGCACAAGGGGCTGTACTCCACCAAGGGCGAGGTCCCCGACGGCGAGATCGTCGACACCCTGGGGTCGGCGAAGGTGCTTCGCAGCGGCGCGGACGCGACCATCGTCGCCCTTGCGGCGATGGTGCCGCGCGCCGTGGCCGCGGCGGAGGCCCTGGCGCAGCGGGGGATCGAGGCCGGCGTGATCGACGTGCGCAGCCTCGTGCCGCTCGACACGCAGACGATCCTGCGCGAGGTGGCGGCCACGGGCCGGCTCTTCACCGTCGAGGAGAATCCTCGCCTCTGCGGGTGGGGCGCCGAGATCGTGTCGATCGTCGCTGAGGAGTGCTTCAATTACCTCGACGGGCCGCCGCTCCGCATCACCACGCCGCATATTCCGCTCCCATCCGCAGACGCGCTTGAGGATATGGCGATCCCGTCGACCGAGCGCATCGTCACCGTCATCGAGAGGGCAATGAAGTCATGAGCACCGTGCTTCACGCCGAAGCCATCGGCGCGCCGACCCAACTGATGATCGCCGGTCGGTGGGCGGATGCGTCCGATCACCAGACGTTCGATGTTGACGATCCCGCCACCGGTGAGGTGATCGCGACCGTCGCCAACGCCTCCGTCGAGGATGGGCTTGCCGCGGTCAGCGCCGCGTCCGCGGCGCTCCCCGGGTGGGCGGCGACCCCACCACGGCAGCGCGCGGAGCTGCTTCGCCGTACCTTCGAGCTCATGACCGAGCGCGCCGAGGACCTGGCGAGGCTGATCGTCAGGGAGAACGGCAAGGCCCTCCCCGATGCTCGCGGCGAGGTCGCATACGCCGCGGAGTTCTTCCGGTGGTACGCCGAAGAGGCCGTGCGCGCCGAAGGCCACGTGCAGACCGCACCGGCCGGGACCAACCGGATCCTCGTATTGCGCCAGCCGATCGGTGTCAGCATCCTGATCACCCCGTGGAACTTCCCCGCGGCCATGGCGACGCGCAAGATCGGGCCGGCGCTCGCGGCGGGATGCACCGTGGTCCTCAAGCCCGCGTCCGATACGCCGCTCACCGCGCTGGCGATGGGGGCGCTGCTCATGGAAGCCGGCGTTCCGGCGGGCGTGGTGAACATCCTGCCCTCGCGGCGTTCCGGCCCGGTCGTCACCGCGATGCTGCACGACCCCCGGGTGCGCAAACTCTCGTTCACCGGCTCAACCGAGGTCGGGCGTGGCCTGCTGCAACAGGCGGCGGACTGCGTCGTGAACTGTTCGATGGAACTCGGCGGCAATGCGCCCTTCGTCGTGTTCGACGATGCCGACCTGGAGAGCGCGGTCGCGGGCGCGATGGTGGCAAAGATGCGCAATGGTGGGGAGGCGTGCACCGCCGCCAATCGATTCCTGGTGCAGCGTGGTATCGCCAACGAGTTCAGCCGGCGCCTGTCCGAGACGATGGGCGCACTTCGAGTCGGCCCGGGCCTGCAGGAGGGCACGCAACTCGGCCCGCTGATCAATGCCGCCGGGCGCGACAAGGTGGTGTCACTTGTGGCCGGCGCGGTTCGTGACGGTGCTCGGCTGACGGTTGGGGGTGCGGTTCCTGATGGACCTGGCTTTTTCTATCCCGCGACCGTGCTGGTCGATGTGCCGGCTGGTGCGGCCATCCTGCGTGAGGAGGTCTTCGGACCCGTCGCACCGGTGGTTGTCTTTGACACCGAGGAGGACGCGGTGAAACTGGCGAATGACACCGAGTACGGGCTTGTCGCCTACGTGTACACGCGCGACCTGGCGCGTGGGTTGCGCGTCAGCGAAGCGCTGGAGTCGGGCATGGTCGGTCTCAACCGTCCGCTCGTCTCCGATCCGGCCGCGCCGTTTGGTGGTGTCAAGCAGAGCGGTCTCGGTCGCGAGGGTGGCCACGACGGACTCCTCGAGTTCATGGAGAGCAAGTACATCGCAGTGACCTGGTGACCACCTGAACGCTCATCGGTGGGGCCGTGACGCGCGGTTGCGTTCTGGGAAATGCCCGACAGAGGCGGAACATCCGAGGTAGACTGGGGACGTCTAGAAAGGAACCCCAGATGGCCTGGATTTGGTGGCAGCAGCGTCGTGCAGACCACGCTGAAAGCCGGTCGATCAAGTCGTATCTGCAGCAGCGAGACGCGTCCCGCGTGATGTGGGACGTGGTAGTTGAGGCGAGGCGGGAGGCGGAGTCGCGCCTGCGTCTTGAGGCAGCCCTGCAAGCGCAGCGGGTCTGACTGCAATTCCCGGCGCGGGATTGCTGGCGCTGGTCGGTGGCGATGAGTTTCATCCAGGCAACGAGCCGCAGGACGCACTCCTCGCCGATGCCGCAAGTGGCCCCTCGTATGTCGTCGCCACCGCAGCAGCGCGATCGCGCCCGGAGATGGCCGTCCGGCATGCGCAGGCGTGGTTTCAGCAATTCGGGTTGGACCTCATCGAGCTGGCCGTGTACACAAAGGCGCAGGCGCGTGACGCGACGCTTGCCGAAACCGTTGCCGGAGCGGGGTTCTGCTACCTCCCCGGCGGCGATCCCGGGCTGGTTGCGTCGGTACTGAGAGACAGCCCCGTCGGCAGCGCGATCATCAGTGCCTGGAGGAACGGCGCATCGCTGGCGGGCTCGTCAGCCGGAGCTATGGCGCTCTGCTCCGCAACCCTGGTCCGCCAGTCGTTCCCGGGGCACACGGAGCGCCGCGCGCTGCAGGGGCTCGACGTGATCCCCGGAGCCGCTGTGCTTCCGCATCACGACACCTTTGGTGCGAAGTGGTATCCGTCGGCGCGGACAGCGTTGCCAGGCGCTGTTCTGATCGGCGTCGACGAGCGGACGTGCGCCCTCTGGGAATCCGGAGCGTGGCGATGCCTGGGTGCGGGTGGCGTCACCGTGTACGTCCCCGGCGGTGCTCCAGTACGGGCGACATCCGGAGCACTCGATGGAATCCCGCAACCGTTGGTGGTCGCTCGCTGACGACCGTCTGGAGTGGAGCCGGAGCTAGCTGGCGCGCTGGCGCTCGGTCCGAAACCGATCCACGGCCATGAAGATGCTCTCGTCCAGCCACTCGTAGAACCGCTGTCGCTGCGCGGTGTCGGTGGCCATGTCGGTTTCCTCGGTGCGGCGCACGATCCAGGGGGGCACGCCATCGGCGATGACGCCGCTGCCGACGTGAACGCGGACGAGGGTGTCGTTCTCCTCCATGACCTGAATGGTGACCTTGAGAATCACGCCGGTGTGATCCACGAGCCGCCAGCTCTGCTCCCAACGCGCCTTCCGGTTGAAGTCACGCGCCACGTGGACGGTCTCGTCGGCGATGACGCTCTCGCCGGTTTGAGCCGCGCCGGAGAGCAGCCTGCGAACGTTGGCATCGAGGTCTCGTGCGACCCAGCTCACCAATGACGGTGCCCGGTTGTCGATGTCCGGCAATCCGCCGCTCGGGGTGGTCTCAGAGCCCACCGCGCGGACCACGCCGGCGTGCCGCCGGCAGTAGAACTTTCCGCCTGCGCTGACGCCGTGTTCCGGACAATAGGCCGCTCCGCACGCACGTCCGCGCCCATCGCGGTAGGCGCAGGGCTGGGCGGTATCATTGGAACAACCAGGGAGGGTGCAGACGACTCCGGTGCTCGCTGCGACCATCGGGGCGGGTGGTTCCTGGGAGACGCGGGGACGGCTTCGACGGAAGAGCTGGCTCATCGCTGAACGTAATGAAGCGCAGGCCGGCGCCTCGTGGACGGGGTTGTCCGACATCTCGCGAAACCGCGTTACACGCCGGTGACCGGGAAGGGGTGTCTGACGCCGCCAGCGGGTGCAGGGTGTTAGCCTTGTTGTAACGTTTACTTAGCGAGGAACCATAAAGGAGCCCGGGGTACAAGTTCCGGGCGCGCCGCGTCGAAGCGCCGTGACGGCGTCGGAGCACCACCCCCAAACCTCATGGCGACATCGAATCCGGAGCCGCCCGCGGCTGACGAGCGACCGGATCCGATCCGTGCCGTGGTGTCCCGGGTCACCCCGCTGGACGAGGAGCCGCCTGCCGCGGCGATCGCGAAGGGCCCCAGCGACGAGGCTGCCACGGGTGCGCCGTCCGCGGGCCGTGGTGGGATTGACGCTCTCCGTCGCGGACCGTTCGGCTTCCTGCAGCTCCTGGGTCCCGGGCTCATCACCGGTGCCTCGGACGACGATCCGTCGGGCATCGGGACCTACTCGCAGGCGGGCAGCCAGTTCGGTCTCGGGACGCTCTGGATGGCGATCTTCACCTTCCCCCTCATGATCGCGGTCCAGGAGGCATGTGCGCGAATCGCGCTCCAGACCGGGGTCGGCCTCGGTACCTCGCTGCGCCGGAAATTCCCATCCGTTCTGGTCGGCGTCTGCATCGTCCTCGTCTTCTGTGCGAACACGATCAACGTCGGTGCGGACCTCGGCGCGGTCGCAGCAGGGGGTTCGCTGCTGACCGGCAGCCATGTCCAACCTGCGTGGCTGCTCGTTCCCATTGCCGTCCTCATCGGCGTGATGCAGCTCAAGCTCTCGTACTCGATCATCTTTCGATGCTTCAAATACCTGACCCTGGCTCTTTTCGCCTACGTGATCACGGTGGTCATCGTCCATCCCCCGCTGCTGGCAACGGTCACGGCGACACTCATCCCGCACATCGAATTCAACAAGGACTTCATCGGCATCGTGGTCGCGATTCTGGGCACGACGATCAGCCCGTACCTCTTCTTCTGGCAGTCATCAAGTGAGGTCGACGAGATGAAAGCCGCCGGAGCCACGACCGAGCAGGAGCGCCGCGGGACAACACGGAAGGAGCTGCGGGCCGCGCGTATCGACGTATTCGTCGGAATGCTCTTCTCGCAGCTGGTCATGTACTGCATCATCCTCACTGCCGGGACCGTCCTCCACTCGTCCGGACACACCGGCATCCAGAGCGCGCAGCAAGCTGCGCAGGCGCTGAAACCACTGGCGGGACCGCTCGCATCCCTGATCTTTGCGCTCGGTCTGATCGGCACCGGGCTGCTCGCGATTCCTGTGCTCACGGCAAGCGCGGCGTACGCCGTGAAGGAGTTCTTCGGCTTTCGCGGGGGTCTCAGCGAGACCCCGCTCTCGAGACCGACGTTCTATGTACTCATCGTGATCGCGCTGGTCGGCGGGCTCTTGATGAGCGTCCTCAACATCAACCCCATCCAGGCGCTCGTCGTCACCGCGATCGTCAACGGGGTGGTTGCTCCACCGATCCTCGTGCTGATCGCGCTGCTCGCCCGTGATCGAGGGGTCATGGAGGAGCATCGCAGCGGAACCGTGAGCGCCGTGTTGGTGTGGATCGCGGCGATGCTGATGGGAGCCGCCGCAGTGACCATGATCGTGACTCTCGTCTGAAGCGACACGCGCGCCCTCAGCGCGCTCCACAGGTGGGCAGCGAATACAGCGTGTCGGTGGTGGCGTCGACGATCTCGAGGATCCCATTCGCCGTCACAGCAAGCCCTTGCGGCGCCGGAAGGTTCACCGCGACTGCACGCGACGCTCCTGACGCCGGATCAATGGCGACGACATCGTGTCGATTCAGTTCGGTGACATAGAGGAGCCCCGCATAGGCGACGACCTCGTCGAGATCCGTGAATCCACCGATCTTCATCACGGTTCCAGCTGTCGTGACTCTGACGAGCCCGGGCGACGATTCACTTGCAACGAAGATCTCACCTGAGGGAACGGCGGTGGCGGCGACCGGCCGTCCGAGGTGGGTCGCGATCACGCGGGGATCAGGGGGTCCGCTCAGCGACACTTCGAGCAGCGTGCCCACCGGGCTGTCAGGTACCAGCAGTGTCTGGCTCGTCGCAGCGACCGATATCCCGTCGATCCCGGCATTCGCGGTGCGATTGGGAAGGGTCACGACCTCGTGGCGGAGTGGCGTGATCTCTTCGATCGCGTTGATGTTCTGCTGTGCGACATAGATGGCGGAGGCTGCGACCGCAACGCCTTCCGGGCCACCGCTCACGATCGTGGTCGTCACCCCGCTGCCATCCGGGTTCAGGCCGATGAGCTGGCCGGCCTCACGTGCGCTGACCCAGAGGTGACCCGAACTGTCGATCGCGATGTCGTCGGGCGACACGGTGAAGTGGTGGATGACGCTGAGCGCGGATCGGGTGACCGCGGAACCGCAACCGGCGAGGGTCGCGACGGCGGACGGAGTCGGCGTCGTTGTCGTTGTCGGTGCCGGGACCGGGGCCCTCGGAGTGTTCGGTAAGGGCGTGTGGGTCACGGGACTCGCGCACGCCGCGAGCGTGAGGACCGTGAGTATGGAGCTGATCGAGGCGGCCCGTCGTTGCCCCGGGCATGCGCGGTCGGCCTCTCGCCGAGTGACCGGGTGTCCCACTGCGCCGCGAGATCGCGGCGCCATCTCATTGCGGCGGCTCGTAGTCGATGCCGTCGGGATAGAAGAGTCGAGACGGACCACTTCCCGTGAACGTCCAGATCACCTGGTTGGTAGCGGGATCGACAACCATGATCCGGCTGTCAAAGTCGTCGCAGATTGCCACCCGATTGCTGGCGAGTGGTATGGCGATCGACGTGTGATTGAGCTCGGCGCGGCCGGACGGCCGGTAGTACCACAGCGTTTTGCCCGTGCTGCTGAGGCGCACGACGGCTCCCGGCAGCGAGTAGTCGGTGAGGAGCACCGATCCACCGGGCATCTCCATCCCGTCGGACGGATAGCGAACCGGCGCGCGCACCGACCATGCCGCAGCGCCGCCCGGTACCAGGGAGGTCACCCAGCTCCCGCCGATCTCGGTGACGATGAGCGACCCGGTCGGCGTGGGAAAGGCGCCGTTGGGCTCCGCGAAGCTCCTCGGCGGATTGTGCCGGCACGCGCGATTCCCGAGCGTTCCCAGCCACGCTCCTGCCGCGCTGAGATGCACCAGGCGGCAGTTGCGGATGTCGGCGACCCAGATGGTTCCGTCTGGCTGTGGCACGGCGTCATCCGGTTCGTTGAAATACCCGACAGCGCTGCTGCGAACGTCATATTTGCCAACCTGCCAGAGAATCGTTCCGGTTGCTCTGTCGATCGCGGTGACTGTCTGACGGCCCTCCGCGTTGGCGATGATGGTTTTGCCGTCCGCCGTGTAGAAGGCGTCGTCGGGTGCTCCGAACCGAACCGGGAGCTTCTGCCCGGGACGTGGAAACATCCAGTCGACCATCCCGTTTGCGTTGATCTCGATGATCCTGCCATTGCCGCGGTCGGCGATCAGCAGCTTGCCGGTGAACGGCACGCCCGGAGGCAAGGCGGCAAGGGCGAACGACGCACCGGGCAGACGGCTCGGTGAGGCGTGAGGAGGCGCCGGCGCGGTAGGGGATGCTGTGTCAGACGAGGGCGTCTTGATTCCCGGACTCGCCTTCGGCGTGGCAACCAGGGCGGCCGACGGTGAGCACGCGGTCAACACGAGGAGGAATGACGCCGTTACCCAGGTTGCTGTGTTTGCGGCCCTCATGGAACGTTGTGACCCTGACGACCAAGGGCCATGGGCAGCGTGCAGCCAGGTTTCGAGATCACTTCGAGCCCAATGATTGCGCATGGGGGCGGCGGGTGGCGCACGGACCGAACGGACTCGCTAGAGCGGGATCCGCTGACCATGACCGAAATCCTGCCGGTCCGAGCCCCGGCGCACGTCCACGACCCCCGTGCCGAAGACCTGCCAGCCATCACCGTCGGTCGCGATCGCCGTGTGCTCCGCGACTCCGAGGAAACGCACGCTTGGAGGCAGCCGTCGGGGCGCGAGATCGCGCAACCAGCGGATCCACCAACCGGACAGCGCATCCCAATGAACGCCGAGAGCCGTGGTGGGGAGCAGCCCGAGCCCGCTGGCAAAGGGAAAGGGCATTCCGGTTGCGCCCGCGATCATCGCTCCGGCGCTGCAACCGCCAAAGACGCCGCCTCGGTTAAGCAGGCGCTGCACGCCGTCCCACAGCGGCGTACCGCTCAACGTCTGCGCCAGGTACTTCGGGCTCCCTCCGCTGAAGAAGACCATGCTCACGTTGTCCAGTAACGTTGCCGTGTTCGCGTCGAGTGCGTCGATACGCGTACGGACACGGACAGGGTGCCCGGTGATGCCGAGCGACTCGTAATGACGCACCCCCATGGCGATCCATCGCTCGAAGACGGAGTCGCCCTCGCGCCCGCTGGCGGTCGCCAGGATCGCGACGGAGCCATCGCCTGCGGCGCGGGAGAGCGCGAAGCGCTCGGCCTCCGCTGCCCATGGCTCGAACTCCCCGGAGCCCAGCAGGAGGAAACGCCCCTGTTCCATCCCCATTCAAGGCGCCTCCAGGGCGGCGGGGACCGGCCGGCGGACGGTGCCGGGCCGGAACGCGGGCGAAGCGGCCACATCGACATCAGCACGAAGCAGATCGACGGTCACCAGCGCCGCCGCAACCGCCAGCACCGCCGCCGACGCCACACCTGCGACGGCACCCCACACACTGAGCGGTGAGAGCAATGCCGCCTTGACGACGAACACGTCGACGGTGAGCGACAGCGGGATCAACGCACGCCAGTTGAACGCAGTACCGGGGCGCGCGAGCCACCAGATTGCGGAGAACACGTACGGCTCCACGAGGTAGTACGGAAAGACGCTCTTGGCGAAGAGCGGAAGGAAGCACGACGCAACCGTGAGCAGACCGGTCAGCCCCACGTGCGTGGTCGCGAGCGCGGGCTTGCGACGCAGCGTGATTGCAACCAGCGCAGCCGCCACCGCCGCGCCGATGTAGACATCGAATTCCCGCACGAGCCCCGCCCACGATGCGTGTCGTGCGAGGATCCAGAAGGATCCGCTGCCGATATCGAGGCCGCCACGATTCGTGACCAGCGCACGGAGCACCGTCGACCCGTCGGCGAGGATGAACGGTGTGAGGCCGATGCAGACGGTGATGATCATGGCAACCGCTGTGATTGCCATCGGGCGAATCCGGCGCGACGCGAGCGGGGCCAGAATGAGCGGAATCGCGCAGAATCCGGCGATCGTGCGCGTCAGGATCGCCGCACCAAGCGCGACACCCGTCAACGCACGGCGATTGCGCAGTGACCACGAGATGGCCAGTAGGAGCAGGCACATCTCGACGGGCTGCTCGACGTGACCGTAGTCGAGGATGCCGATCCACAGCGCGGGGGCGAGCAGTATCGTGGCTGCGACCGGGAGCGGCCGGCGCACACCACCACGCGCTGCTCCTATCAACTGAACGGCCTGGTACGCCAGCAGGAGCACGAAGAGCGACACGATCGCTCCGGTGAGCGCCGCACGGCCGGCGAGACTGCCGGCCCACCCCAAGGCGTTGGCGAGCGCAGCCGCGGGGATCACGGGAATCAGCCCGAACGGGCCGTTGTCGTTGAACACGCCGCCGGAGAACTGCGCGGAATAGACGAGCAGGGGATGACCGGATACCGCTGTCTCGGCTGACGGCCAGAAGAACAGGTCGAGGTCGGACGGTGTGGTCTTCAGCACCAGCGGGGCAAGAGTTGATGCCGCCACGAAGGCCGCGCCGAGTCCCAGTGTCGCGGCCCGGCTGGTCACCGCAACATTGTGATCGCCGTATCCCGCCGGCGATTCCTCACCATGGATACGCATGCCGCGAACTGCGCCTGTTCCCCATGACCCTCGGCTCGTCGGGAGATTGGTCGCTGTCTGCGCACCCAACGCGTTCAAAGGCACGGTCACCGCCCAGGCCGCCGCCGCGGCGCTGGCGCGCGGGGTTCGCGACGCGGCCGCGGATGCGATCGAGATGCCGGTGGCTGACGGAGGCGACGGTACCCTCGACGTGCTCCTCCGCACACGCCGATCGGCGGCGCGCGTGACCCGTCATCGGGTGACCGGCCCGACCGGCGCACCTGTCGTCGCTCGGCTCGGATGGTTCGGACGGGACGAGGCCATGGTCGAGCTTGCGGAGGCGTCAGGACTGCGGCGTCTCGGGACCGGCGCGCTCGACGCGCTCCACGCGACTTCGCGCGGCGCCGGAGAGCTCATCCGCATCGCTCTCAACGCCGGGGCCCGAACGGTTGTCGTCGGAGTTGGCGGGAGTGCGAGCACTGACGGGGGCGCGGGCCTGCTCCAGGCGCTCGGTGTGCGCTTGACCCGGGCGGACGGGCGGGAAATCAGTCCGGGCGGAGCGGGCCTCGAGGAACTCGACGGCATCGATCTGAGCACTGCTCTGCCGGCCTTGTCGCGGTGCTCGATCCAGGTTGCCTGCGACACTCTGAGTCCGTTGTTCGGACCCCAGGGTCCGGCCCAGATGTTCGCGCCGCAGAAAGGGGCGTCCGCCGACGATGTGCGCCGCCTCGAACGGGCACTCACGCGTTTCGCGGCTGTGGCATCACGCCACGGGTACGGGGATCTCGCGTCGATTCCGGGGGCCGGTGCCGCCGGTGGGTGCGGATTCGGGCTCGCCATCGCCGGCGCGCAACTGGTGGCCGGCGCCCGGCTCGTGTGCGACTCGGTCGGGCTCGACACGGCACTTCGCACCGCGGGGGTGGTGATCACCGGTGAGGGGCGTCTGGACCGCCAGACAGCGACCGGAAAAGCGCCTGCGGAGGTCGCCGCGCGCGCAGCGGCCTCCGGCGTCCCGTGCATCGCCATCGCCGGCTCGGTGCTCGATCCGCTGCCGGATCTGTTCACCGTGGCGCTGTCGCTCGCCGACTTCGGTCCCGTCGTGGATCCGATGGCCCACACCCGCGCACGGTTGCGCAAGGCGGCACGGCGGGCGATCGAAGATATGCGCGCAACCCCGAGCCGCGCGGACGCTTTCTAGTCTCGACGCAGACCCATCGTCCGCATCCATTCCAGGCTGGACGGCGTGTCGACGAGTGGGCGGTATTCGAGACCGACAAAGCCGTCGTATCCGAGGCGATCCAGCTCGAGCAGGAAGTCACCGATCGGCTGGGAACCGGTTCCGGGTTCGTGCCGTCCCGGGACGTCGGCGATCTGGACATGTGCCACCAGCGGGAGATATGTCCGCAGACAGTCCAGCGCATCCTCGCCTGCCATGGCCGCGTGGTACTGATCGAGTTGCAGCCTCACACCGGAGTCATTCACCGTCCGCACCAGATCCGCCGCGGTAGCGACCCTGCTCGCCCAGTATCCGGGGATGTCGACATTGTTGATGGCCTCAACCAGCAGGGTGATTCCCGCTTCACGCACGAGGGGTGCGGCGGAGTTGAGATTCGCGATCGCCGTGTGGTGAGCCTCGTCGCTACTCACCGCTGCAGGCGGAATGCCCACCAGCGCATTGAGCCTTGAAGTGCCGATCCGCGTCGCGAACTTGATCGCGTCGCGTAGCGTCGCATCGAACTCGGCCTCGCGACCCGGAAGTGCAAGCAGCCCGCGTTCGCCGGCAGCCCAGTCACCTGCGGCGGGATCGAACACGACCATCGCGAGCTCGAGGTCGTCGAGAATGGATGCGACACGATCCGCATCCAGCTCGTGCGGGAACAGCATCTCGACGTGTGTGAAGCCGGCTACCGCGGCGGCCGCGAAGCGCTCGTATGGGTCCAACTCCTGCCAGAGCATGCTCAGGTTCGCAGCGAACCGAGGCACGGTCAGCTGCTGCCCGGGGGCTCGTCAGGCGCACCTGACTGGCGATCCCAGAACTTCACCAGCGCTGACATGTCCTCGCCGGCCCATCCGCGTGCTTTCGCCTCGAGGTAGTACTGCTCCACGAGCCCGCCGATGAGGAGGGGCACGCCGGCCTGGACCGCCTCGGCATGGATGATCGACAGATCCTTCGCGATCAGTCCGATCGGGGTGGCCGGGCTGAAGTCCCGAGCGGTGAAGCGCGGGAGATTGCGAAGCAACATTGCGGAACTGCCGAAGGACGTTCCGATCACGTCCTGGACGATGCCGAGATCCGCGCCGAGCCGAACGGCGAACGCAGCCGCCTCTGACGCGGCCATGGTGTGCACGGCAACCAGGTACTGGTTGACGAGCTTGATCGCCTGACCCGCTCCGATCGGTCCGCAGAGCCGGATCTTGGAACCGAAGGCTTCGAGGACCGCGAGCGCCCGCTGAAACGTCGCGTCGTCACCTCCCACCATCACCGTGAGGGTTCCGGCCTCGGCTCCAGCCGGGCCGCCCGACACCGGCGCATCGAGGAACGAAGCACCCCGGCCTGCGAGGATTGCCGCGCAGTGCCGGTTGAGCGCCGGGCTCACCGTCGAATGGTCGGCATAGATCTGACCCGCGCCGGCCACCGCCGACATCGCGGTGTAGACCTGCCGAACGGCATCCTCGGTCGGCAGCGCGGTGAGCACGACCTCCGAGCCGGCCGCCAGATCTTCCGGCAGCGCGAGGACGGTCGCGCCCCGCTCCCGCAGTGACCGCACCGCCGCATTCTCCGAGCGGTTGCAGATGGCCACATCGTGGCCCGCGGTGATCAGACGATCCGCGATTGGCCGGCCCATCTTCCCGATCCCGACCACCCCGATCTTCACCAGAGCGCCCCACGTCCGACGTGAACCATGAGCCGATTATCCGTGTACGTCGCCCCGCGTCGCGGTGCTCGGTCGCTGCGGACCGTCGCCGCCGATGAAGGTGCAAGGATCGCGGCGCTAGCCGGTGTTCTGCAGTCCCGCGGCGATGCCGTTCACCGTCAAGAGCAGGAGCTGCTCGAGCCGCCGGCGATCGGCATCCAGCGCGTCGCCGCTGCGTAAAGCACGCAGCGCGCGAAGCTGCAGATGACAGAGTGCATCGATGTACGGATTGCGCAGCTCGACTGCCCATGAGAGCACCCGGCGCTTCTCGAGCAGACGAGACTGACCGGTGACCGCAAGGATCCGCTCGATGGTGCGGTCGTATTCCGCGAGGATCAACTCGGCGATGCGTGGTTGCCTGCCGAGACGAAGATATTCGGTGGCCATGAACCGATCGGTCTTGGCGAGGCTCATCTCGGCGTTGTCGATGAGCACATTGAGCAACGGCCATTGCTCATAGGCGATGCGCAACTCGTCCAGGCTTGCTCCGGCGAGTCCGCTGCCGATCCCATACCAGCCGGGAAGGTTGAGCCGGATCTGCGACCACGCGAAGACCCACGGAATCGCGCGGAGCGACGCCAGGCTCCTGTCGCCGCCTCGGCTTGCCGGTCGGGATCCGAGATTGAGCCGAGCCAGTTCGCGGACCGGTGTCACCTCGGCGAAATACTCGGCAAACCCGTTGCTCTCGATCAGTTCGCGGTACGCGGTGCCCGCGCCGTCGCCGAGCGTTCGCGCGAGCGCTGCGAAACGGTTGGCTGCTCCCTCGTTATGTCGGCGCGCCGCCGTTGTCGAGGTCAGGAGCACGGCGGACGTCACCTGCTCGAGATGACGTTGCGCCAGGGTTCGGTTGCCGTACCGGGCGAAGATGACCTCGCCTTGCTCGGTCACTTTGAAACGCCCCGACACCGAACCGGGCGCCTGCGCCATCACCGCGCGATTGGCCGGCCCACCGCCCCGCCCGAGGGCACCGCCGCGCCCGTGGAACAACGTGAGCTGGACCGATTGTTCTGCCGCCCACGCGGCGAGGTCGGCCTGAGCCGTGTACAAGGCGAGCGTGGCGGTGACCGGCCCGCTCTCCTTGGCCGAGTCGGAGTAGCCGAGCATCACCTCGAGACCACGTCCGGTCGCCGCCATCCGCCGGCGGACGGGTTCGAGAGTCAGCATCGTGTCGAGCGTCTCGCGCGAATTGCGCAGGTCGGCAATGGTCTCGAAGAGTGGAATGACGTCGAGCTCGGGGGCGGCACCGGGTGCGCAGGCCCGATCCGCGAGCGCATAGACCGCCTCAATGTCGTCGGCGCTCCGGGTGAAGCTCACCACGTAGCGATGGCAGACGCGCGTGCCGAGCCGTTGCTGCAGGAGCGCGACGGTGCGCAGGGTGGCAACCACCTCCTCGGTCTCGGGTGAGCGTGCGCCTCCTGCGTCGATTTCTGCGAGCGCGTTGCGATGCACGCTGCTGTGCTGACGGATCTCGAGATCCGCGAGGTGAAAGCCGAACGTCTGCGCCTGCCAGATGAGCTCGTGCAGCTCTCCATACGCCTGGCGGGGAGCCCGCGCCGTGGCGAGCGCATCCTGGACGCCGAGAAGGTCGTCGACCAGCTCATCCGGGCCCGCGTACGCCAGGGAGAGGTCCGCGCGGCGCGTTGCTCCGATTCGCTCGGCAACCAGCAGGAGGAACTCGCGGTAGGGCTCACCCGGAGACCGCGTGCCAATCGCCGCGGCGCGTCCGCCGGCGATCCCTCGCGCGGAGCGAAGCCGGCTGAGAAAGCGAGCGTCGGGTGGCGTGGTCGCGGAGTCGGCGGTCAACCCCGTGCCGATGCGGCCGCACGCGGCTTCCAGCCCGCGAAGAATGTGCTCGGACTGGATGAGCATGGTCTCGCGGGTCACTTGAGCGGTGATGTGCGGGTTGCCGTCTCGATCACCGCCGACCCAGCTGCCGAACCGCAGAAACGCCGGTGCGGGTGGGAGGCGTGTGCCCGTATCCGCGGCGTGAAGCGCCGCACTGAGCTCCCGGTAGACCGCCGGAACCAGACGGAACAGCGTCTCGTCGAAGACGCCCATGAGAGCGCGAACCTCATCGAGGGGTTGCAGCTCCTGGCTTCGCAGCTGGGCCGTCCGCCAGAGTCCGTCGACCTCCTCGAGCAGCCGGCGCCTGGTCTCCGGCGGCGGCGCATCTGATGACCGCACCTCGCTGAGACGCTCGAGTTGGTCGCCGACTCGCCGAAGCGCCGAGGTCACTGCTCGTCGCCGCGCCTCGGTCGGATGCGCGGTGAACACCGGATGCACCCTCATATTCGCGAGGAGTGCGTCGAGCCCTTCATTCCCCAGCTCCGCGCGCACCGTCGCAAGCGCGTTCGTGAGTGCTTCCGCGGGCCCTGCCGCGCCGGAATCGCGGAGCGCGCCGGCTCGGTAGCGCTCCTCCGCGAGGTTGACGAGGTGGAAATAACATGTGAACGCGCGCGCTACCTGCTCGGCGCGATCGAGCGACCATGACGACACGAGCGTGTCGGCGTCCGAGTAGCCACCTCGGCGTTCGTCCTGAGCCCGGGCTCGGATCACGGTTCGCCTCAATGCCTCCACGTCGGCGAGCAGCGCGGCGCCGCCGTGCTCGGCGATGACCTCGCCGAGCGCGTCACCTACCAGGCGGACCTCCTCGCGTAGCGCGCGTGGCACCTGCTGCACCGCAGCGTCGCGAGGGCTTCGGTCGCTGGTGACGGGCTCGGCTGGAATCGCCATGCAACCGAGACCATACCGGCGTACCCGTCTTTGGCGCAGCACCACCGCGGCACCCGCGAATCCATGGTCCGGGCGCCCCGTACACTAGCCCTGGTGATCACCAGCGGCCTGCCGGCAACCGTGGGAGTGGTTGGCCTCGGCCGGTTTGGACGCCTTTGGGCGTCGACGCTGCAGGGCGACTTCACGCTCAGGGCATACGACTCCGACCCGCTGCAGCGCGCGGACGCCGAACTGCTCGGGTTCGCCACCGCCTCTCTGCGCGACACGCTCGCATCCGACGCGGTCTTCTACTGTGTCCCCATCTCCGAATTCGAGGCAACCATCAAGCAGCACCTTCCGTACTTTCAGGATCTCGGTGGGACGCGAACCCTCATCGACGTACTCTCCGTGAAGGTGCACGCGCGCGAGGTGTTCCGCCGTCATCTTCCCCCCGCGTATCAGGCGCTGCTCACCCACCCGCTCTTCGGGCCGGACAGTGTCGCGGCGAGCGGGATGACCGGTCAGACGATCGTGATCGACGGCTACCGTCTATCGCCGGAAGCCCTGCAGGCGTGGGCGCGCTACTTCGAATCCAAGGGGCTCGAGGTCGTGGCGATGTCAGCCGACGAGCACGATCGACTCGCAGCCGAGAGTCAGGGCGTCACCCATTTCGTCGGTCGCACCCTGGAACGGTTCGGGTTCGCGGCGACGCCGATCGACACCCTGGGCACCAGGCGGCTGCACGATGTGACCTCGCAGGTGAGCAACGACACCTGGCAGCTCTTCGTCGATCTGCAAACACTCAACCCGCACACCAGAGCGATGCGCCTGCGCCTTTCGGAAGCCCAGGACTCGGTCTTCGACCTGTTGCTCCCCAATCGCGTGGTCACCGACCGCATGGTGGTCGGCATCCAGGGCGGGCGCGGCAGCTTCAACGAGGACGCAGCCCGGTACTACATGGGTCGCACGCCCGATGTTCTGTGCGAGATCGTGTATCTGCACACCACCGAGCGCGTCCTGCGCGCGCTCCATGAGGGTGAGATCGATCGCGGCGTTTTCGCGATTCACAACTCCGTCGGCGGCATGGTCGGCGAGTCGGTGACGGCAATGGCCCGCTATCGCTTCGCGATCGTGGAGGAGTTTGCGATCAAGATCGCGCACGCGTTGATGATCGCCGCCGGCGCCGACCTCTCGGAGGTCGACACCGTCATGGCCCACCCTCAGGTGTTGCGCCAGTGCCGCACCAACCTCGAGAAGAAGTACGCGAATCTCAAGCAGACGAGTGGGGAGGGCGACCTCATCGATCAGGCAAAGGTGGCCGAGCTGCTCGGGACAGGTGAGCTTCCGCCGTCGATCGGCACCATGGGGAGCAGGACCCTCGCCGATCTCAACGGCCTGCGCGTGGTCGAGGACAACCTCCAGGACCTCGACCAGAACTTCACGAGCTTCCTATGGGTCGAGCGGCCCCATCAGCGCTAGGAGAGGGGGACGGTCTGCAGGCTGTGCATGAGCGAGAGGAATTCCGAGAAGGACAGGCTCTGTTCAGCATCTGAGAGTGCCTTGTCAGGATCCGGATGCACCTCGATCAGCAGACCGTGAGCGCCCGCGGCTCGTGCGGCTTTCGCCATCGGCGCGACGTAGGCACGATGACCGGTTCCATGACTTGGATCGACGATGACGGGAAGATGCGTCAGCTCACGGAGCACCGGTATCGCGCACAGGTCGAGCGTGTTGCGCGTACTCGTCTCGAAGGTTCGTATCCCCCGCTCGCACAGCATCACCTGCTGATTGCCGATGGCGAGGATGTACTCGGCGGCGCCGAGCCATTCGTCGATGGTGCTCGAGAGCCCGCGCTTGAGCAAGATCGGGCGATCGATCTTGCCGAGCTCGCGCAACAGGTCGAAGTTCTGCATGTTCCGGGTCCCAACCTGGAGCACGTCGACCATCTCCGCCATTCGCCGGACCTGGTCCACCGCCATGACCTCGCTGATGATCGGCATACCCGTAGCCCTGCCGGCCGCGGCGAGCAGTTCGAGACCCGCCCAGCCGAGTCCCTGGAAGGCGTACGGCGAGGTCCTCGGCTTGAACACTCCACCCCGCAGGATCTGCGCGCCCGCTTCGCGAACCGCACGCGCGGTGGCGTTGATCTGACCTCCGGACTCGACGGAGCATGGGCCCGCCATGACGAGAAACCCGCCGCCACCGATCAGCAGATTCCCGACAGGAATCACCGTGTCGTCGGACCGCGCGCCGCGTCCCGCCAGCCGGTAATTCTTCGACGCCTTGGTCGCCGGACGCGGTGGGACAAGGGATTCGATAGCCTCGGCATCGGCTGACGCCGGCACGAGTGGCGTGGCATCGCCCGGATGAGCGTCACCCCTCGTCGTCGTCGCCGGATAGCTCCCGAGCACCTTCAGGTGCAACGCGGTCGAGCGGAGGTCGTCCAGGGCATCGGCGGTGCGAGGATCCGCGATGTTGCCCTCGAAATCGATGAAGAACATGTACTCGAAGGGCCGGCCGGGACGAGGGCGCGATTCGAG
>Ga0209380_10000196_pt1 | contig 41004 bp, 29 predicted proteins | sample HubBroMetageWFT6_FD_188347 | JGI IMG/M metagenome (GOLD analysis project Ga0209380, IMG submission 188347) | Warmed and freeze-thawed soil microbial communities from the Hubbard Brook experimental Forest, New Hampshire - Hubbard Brook CCASE Soil... | ecosystem: Environmental > Terrestrial >...
GCGCCCGGAAATTTGTTCGCAGTTTTCCTCGGGCTTCCACAGGGAAGTCTCATCCTCCACAGCTTCTTCACAACGGTGCGCGGTTTTTGTGTTGCGGTGCGCGACGATCTGGCTGAGAGTGGATGCATAGAAACGTGAGAGTTCCTGAGCTTGCCGGATGATTGCGGCAGAGCCAGCGGCAGCGGTGATTCTCGAGAGTGGATTGCCGGGGGGAACCCAGAAAACGCGCGCGAGCGCGACTGGTTGCCCGGGCCTTGCGGCCTCCTCCCCCACCGTGCTCTTCGGAGCAAGGACGGCTGCTGGCCAGCGTTGCGAGTGCAGATTCGGGATCGCAAGATGACGGATCGGCGACGCGCGTTGGCAGACGCGGCACTCGATTCGAGCGCTGTCGGGCTGAAGCGGTCATTTCGACGCCAATCGGCGACTCGGCAGGCAGGAAACCACGAACGATGCGGTCGGGTGGCTGGCCCGGCCGCATTTGTTTTGCGGAAAGAAGATGTTCACCGCAAACAACGGGAAGGATTCGCGAAGTACGCAAGAAAACCTTGGGACATCTAGCCTAAGGGTTGATCGCAAAACGATCCTCACTTGATCTTCGCATTTTCTTCGCCTACACTAAGGACCAGCTCGAGTCTTTAGCGAAAACCGCTGGCCAACTTTTTGTTGGTTTGACCTGAGATTTCCATCGGAGGCGAATCGCATTCACCAGCGGTTTGCGGCTCGTGTGGCACCTCCAGGAAATACAGCCCTAGGAAAAATCATTGGCGACGACCGATTACAGCATCAGCACTCTTCCGGCCAACGTTGAGGCCGAGCGCTCGATTCTGGGCGCGATTCTGCTCGACAACTTTGCGTACAACCAGGCAGCTGAGCATTTGCGGATCGAAGACTTCTCGCTCGACTCGCACCGCCGCATCTACTCGCGCATGGTCGATCTCGCCGAATCCTCGCGGCCCATCGACATGATCACGCTGATCGAGGAGCTCGACCGGCACAAGGACCTGCAACCCATCGGCGACGTGGCTTACGTGTCGAGCCTGACCGTCGGCGTACCCGACCGTCCGAGCATTGAACACTACGTCAAGATTGTGCGCGACAAGGCGATGCTGCGCGGGTTGATTGCCGCTGCCAGCACGGCGATTGCGCGGGCGTCGGACCAGGCGGACTCGGCCGAAGATGTGATCAGCGATGCCGAAGCTGCAATTTTCCAGCTCTCGGAAAAACGCATTGGCCGCGGCTTCATGGGTGTGCAGGAAATCGTTCGCGAAACGTTTGGCTCGGTTGATGCCCTGCTGCAACGCGGTCAGCGCATCACTGGACTGGCGACGCACTACACCGATCTGGATGAGATGACCTCCGGCTTGCAGCGCTCCGATCTTGTGATCATTGCGGCGCGGCCGTCCATGGGCAAAACCGCTTTCGTGATGAACATTGCCGAGAATGCTGCGATTGAAGACCAGCAGGTGGTCGGAGTGTTCTCGCTGGAAATGTCGCGCGAGGCGCTGTTGATGCGCTTGCTCTGTTCGCAGGCGCGGGTCGACGCCCACAAGATGCGCACCGGATCACTGTGGCAGGACGACACGAAAAAAGTTGTGCGCGCCATGGAGCAACTGGCACACGCGCCAATTTTTATCGATGACACTCCCGGCATTTCTCTGAGCGAGATGCGAGCGAAGGCGCGGCGGTTGAAGCAGGCGCAGGGCGGCAGGCTGGACCTGATCATCGTGGATTACCTGCAGCTGATGTCGGGTGGGGGAAAGCGTTTCGAGAACCGTACTCAGGAAGTCTCGGCAATCTCACGCGGGCTGAAAGCTCTGGCGAAGGAACTCGCCGTCCCGGTGATCGCTCTCTCGCAGTTGAGCCGCGCTCCGGAAAGCCGCGGCGGAGATCATCGTCCGCAACTCGCCGACTTGCGCGAATCGGGATCGATCGAGCAAGACGCCGACCTGGTCATGTTCATCTTCCGCGAAGAAGTCTACAAGCAGGACGACCCGGAGCTGCAGGGTAAGGCCGAGCTCATTATTGCTAAACAACGCAATGGCCCGATCGGAAAAGTCAGGATGGCCTTCCTGAAAAATAGCACCAGATTCGAGTCACTGGCCGAAGGTGGAACGGGGTCCGACGAGTAGCGCCTCGCCTACAGGAAATACCCTAGATGGGCTTCAGTAAGTCCATGAGGAGCTTAGATTTGCGGATATGCTTAAAAATGCCAACTGGGCTGTGGAAAAGATTGTGGAATTGAAAACCATCGTCGAGAGGTCTCTTCGCGGGAACCGAGCGATCGGTTTCAATCGGGAGCATTGTCGCCCGTTAAAGCCATGAATAGTAACCAGTTATGCAATTGATCCCGCATTAACGTAAGCGCTAGCCAGACGCGTTCGCTTTCTTTCCTATTTTGAGATTTGCACATTTTGGGGTTCTGGCACTTTCGTTTATGGCCCGATTTCTAGCCGCTTTTCGCGCTGCGCCTTCGCGGCCATTGTCTGCGAAAAACTGATCGAAGCAATCGTCTTCTGTGATGTTAGACACCGGTGATTGGAGAGTGGACGAGCGTTTAATTGCTGCCCTCGCCGACCTTCAAAACCGCCAGGAATGCCTCTTGGGGAATGTCGACGCGGCCGATGCGTTTCATGCGCTTTTTACCCTCTTTCTGTTTTTCGAGCAGCTTGCGCTTGCGCGAAATGTCGCCGCCATAACATTTTGCAATAACGTTCTTGCGTATGGCATGTACCGTTTCACGCGCAATGATTTTTGCTCCGATCGAGGCCTGAATTGCCACCTCGAACATCTGCCGGGGAATGAGTTCTCGCATCTTGGAAACCAGAAGTTTTCCACGCTCGTAGGCGAAGTCGCGGTGGACGATGATCGAGAGCGCATCCACGGGTTCGCCCGCAACCAGGATGTCGAGTTTCACCATCGGCGATTCCCAATAGCCGGCCAGATGGTAATCGAGGGAGGCGTATCCCCGCGAGACGGACTTGAGCCGGTCATAAAAGTCGAGAACGATCTCGTTCAACGGCAATTCGTAGTGCAGCATCACGCGCGAAGAACTGACGTACTCGAAGGTTTTCTGCTTGCCGCGTTTTTCTTCGACCAGCTTCAGAATTCCGCCAACGTACTCTTCGTTGGTGAGAATCGTAGCCAGGATCACCGGCTCTTCGACCTTTGCGATTTCGCTGGGATCGAGCCAGCGGGAAGGATTGTCGATTTCGACCATCTCGCCATCGGTCTTCGTGATCTTGTAGCGCACGCCAGGAGCCGTCGTGATCAAGTCAAGATTGAATTCGCGCTCGAGTCGTTCCTGGATGATCTCCATGTGAAGCAGGCCCAGAAAACCGCAGCGGAACCCAAAGCCTAGCGCGACGGAACTTTCGGGCTCGAAGAAGAACGAGGAATCGTTCAGCCGCAATTTTTCCAGGGCCTCGCGCAGTTGCGTATGCTCGTGCGCGTCCACGGTGTAGAGTCCCGCGAAAACCATCGGCTTGATCTCTTCGAAGCCAGGCAGCGGCTCGATAGCCGGATTGCCGTCGTCTGTAATCGTGTCGCCAATTTTTGTGTCAGCGACGTTCTTGATGTTGGCGATGAGGAATCCGACTTCGCCCGCCTGGAGTTGATCGATTTCCACAGGCTTGGGTGTGAGCACTCCGAGCGTTTCCGCGTCGAACGTAGTGCCGTTCCACATGAGTCGAATTCTCTGCTCCTTGCGGAGTGTGCCTTGAAACACTCGAGTCAGCACCACGACACCGCGGTAAGGATCGAACCAGGAGTCGAAGACCAGCGCCTGGAGCCGGTTGTCAGGAGAGCCTTTAGGGGGAGGAACGCGCTTCACAATCGCTTCCAGAATGTCGGGAACGCCTTGTCCCGTCTTGGCGCTGATCAACACCGCATCCGACGCATCGAGACCGACGGCGCCTTCGATCATCTCCTTGGTGCGCGGGATGTCGGCGCTTTGCAGATCGATCTTGTTGATGACGGGAATGATTTCGAGCCCGTGATTAATCGCAAGATAGGAATTCGCCAGCGTCTGGGCCTCGACACCCTGCGATGCATCGACCACCAGCAGCGCGCCCTCGCACGATGCAAGGGACCGCGAGACTTCGTAGGAAAAGTCCACGTGCCCGGGCGTATCGATCAAGTTGAGCTGGTAGGTCTGGCCGTCGTGCGCGGTGTACATCATGCGGACGGCGTGAGCCTTGATGGTGATGCCGCGCTCGCGCTCCAAATCCATCGAATCCAGCACCTGGGCCTGCATTTCGCGCGCCGTGAGCGATCCGGTCAACTCCAGCAGGCGGTCAGCCAGCGTGGATTTGCCGTGGTCGATATGCGCGATGATCGCGAAATTGCGGATGAAAACGGCGTCCATGGAGGATGGCTAATCTTTGATTTTAGCAGGGCCTTCGATCCATCGCCTCGATCATCCATCGCCTCGATCATCCTCGCCTCGATCATCCTCGCCTCGATCTTGCCAGCCTTGCGTTCCTGATTTACCCTCATCACCCGGAGCGTGGACAATGACACGAGTCAACATCGCGCTGACCCTGATGGTCGGGATCGTTCTCTCCGTCATGATCTGGAAGCATCCGCCCTCGGCTTGGACTGCGATGCCAGCGTTCGCCATGTGCTCGATGATTGCGGGATTCGTCCTTTGGACGACCGCTCGCGTCCAGCTTGGCAAGTCGTTTACGGTTTCGGCGCAGGCGAAACAACTGGTCACTGGCGGGCTCTATTCCAGGATCTGGAATCCGATCTATGTCTTCGGCTCGTGTGTGATTGTGGGTCTGATTCTTGTGCTGGGGCGGCCGATATTTCTGTTGATGTTTCTCGTCGTGATTCCGCTGCAGATTTGGCGCGCGCGAAAAGAATCGTCCGTCCTTGAGGCAGCATTCGGAGAGGAGTACCGCAAGTATCGCGCGGTCACCTGGTTCTGACAATCTCATCGCAACTCATGGAGGAAGCATGCGTAGCGTTTTCATTCTGCTGTTGCTTGGTTGCGCTGTTGCTGCCGCGCAAACGCGCTCGCCTGACGTGCGCCAGTTCGTGACCGTCGATGCACCCGTCGTCACTCTGACTCATGTGCGCGTGATCGACGGTACTGGCGCGGCGGCGCGCGAGGATCAGACCATCATTCTCAGCCAGGGAAAGATCGGGTGGGTCGGCGACGCCTCGACGGCGACTGTCCCCAAAGATGCGCAGGTGCTCGACCTGCATGGCGACAGCGTGATTCCCGGCCTCGTCGGGATGCACGACCACATGTTCTATCCCATGGGCAACGGGATTTTCGGGGAGATGGGGTTCAGCTTTCCGCGGCTGTACCTTGCCGGCGGCGTGACCACCATCCGGACAACCGGGTCGCTCGAGCCTTACACCGATCTTGAACTCAAGAAAAAGATTGACTCAGGGCAAACGCCGGGACCGAAAATGCATGTCACGGGACCGTACCTTGAGGGCGCCGGTTCCTGGGCGTTGCAGATGCACCAGCTCACCGGCCCCGAGGACGCGACGAAGACCGTGAACTTCTGGCTCGATCAAGGAGTCGATAATTTCAAGGCGTACATGTTTATCACGCGAGCCGAGTTGGGCGCCGCGATCGAGGCGGCGCACCAACGCGGGGCGAAAGTCACGGGACACCTCTGCTCTGTCAATTTCCGCGAGGCAGCCGATCTGGGAATCGACGATCTGGAACACGGATTCTTCGTGGACACCGAGTTCTTGCCTGGCAAGAAGCCGGACCAGTGTCCGGACAAGTCGGAGGACCCGGAAGGATTGGCGAAGCTCGACGCGAACTCCGGGCCGATGCACGACACCATACTCCATCTTGTGCAACATCACGTTGCCGTAACGTCAACCCTGCCTGTATTTGAGATGGGCAGTTTTCCCGGGCGGCCGACCGTTCAGAAGCGTGTCCTCGATGCCTTATCACCTGATTCGCGCAGCGCCCTGCTGGCGAATCGAGTTCGCTCCACTGATGCCGAGCTTCTCCGCAAACGATACGGGAGCGAATGGTCACCGTGGCCGGAGGCATTCAAGAAGGAACTCGAGTTCGAACATGCATTTGCCCAGGCAGGCGGGCTGCTGCTCGCAGGCCTCGACCCCACGGGCATGGGAGGAGTCATCGCGGGCTTCGGCGATCAGCGCGAAGTGGAATTGCTGGTGGAAGCCGGATTCACTCCGCTGGAAGCGATTCATATCGCAACCTTCAACGGCGCGCAATATCTGGGAGAGTCAGACCGCATCGGAACGATTGCCGCGGGCAAGCAGGCCGACCTGGTGGTGATCAAAGGCGATCCGTCAAAGAAAATTGAAGACATTGAAAACGTGGAAACAGTCTTCAAAGACGGTGTCGGATATGATTCGGCCAAGCTGATTGAGTCGGTGCGCGGAGTCGTGGGCAGCCGATAGATCTTCGCCAGCTGTACGTTGCCAGTAGAATCAAGATCGCATGCTCGTACTCGCTTCCGCTTCTCCGCGACGCCAGGAGCTTCTGCGCAACGCCGGCATCTCATTCACCGTGAACCCGGCTGATATCGATGAGACGCCGCTTCCAGGCGAATCACCGCGCGAGTGTGCCGAGCGGCTGGCCCGCGAGAAGGCGCTCGCGGTCTGGAGCATGCGACCGCAGGACCTCGTGCTGGGTGCCGACACCATTGTCGTGGTCGACGAGACCATCCTCGGCAAGCCAGTCGACGCCCCCGACGCCGCTCGCATGCTGCGCCTGCTTTCAGATCGCCTCCACCATGTCATCACAGGGGTTTGTCTCATTGGATCAGTTGCGGGAGAGATGGCGCCGGATGCGGCGCGGTCGCAATCAAGCTCACAAGAAGAACTGAGAACTGAGAACCGAGAGCTGAGAACTGCTTCCGAAACCACGCTCGTGACCATGAGCGCGTTGTCCGACGATGAGATCCGTGATTACGTCGCAACTGGCGAACCGATGGATAAAGCGGGAGCCTATGCAATTCAGGGAATTGCTGCGCGCTGGATTCCGCGCATCGAGGGCGACTATAGCAACGTCGTGGGACTGCCGGTCGCGTTGGTTTATACCATGCTGCGCGAGCGAGGAGTGGGCTTGCGATGAGGAACGACGGAGGGGGGTCGACGAAGAACGGTCAGGAAACTAAACCTTCTTTTCCTCTTCCTGCTTCTTTAGTTCAGCTTTCTTGGCTTCTTCTTTTTCGGCGTCCGGGTCCTTCATCGCGGATTTGAAATTACGGATGCCTTCGCCCAAACCCTTGCCCACGGCCGCGAACTTGCTGGTGCCGAACACCAGAAGCGCGATCGCGACAATCAACAGCAAATGCATAGGCTGAAAAAGACCCTCGCCCATAATTCCTCCGCCGGGACGGCCGCCAAAAGCGCAGCGTAAAGCCGGCCGTAGCCCTATGAAAAGTTTAGGCTACCCTACCTGCAGAGTCAAAGCTGGACCCCTCCAGGCCTCCAGGCTCCGCTTTTTCCGCCTGACGCTTACCGGCAGACCCTGCGAGAGTCTATTCTCGAAAGATACGCTCCTGCGGAGGAACCTCGGATGTTAAAGGCTCGCGTTATCGCAATCGCGCTGTCGCTCCTCGTTCAGACTGTCTTAATTGCTTCACCCCAGACTGCGTCGCCAGTTGCGCCACAGGGCGAACAGCGCAAGACCAGCGAACCGTACACCGGAGATCTCTCCATTTTCGATTCGCCAGGCCGCGAAGACCGTCTTCAAATCAACCGCGTCATGGACATCCTCGGCATCGCGCCCGGCAAGGCTGTGGCCGATATTGGCGCCGGGTCCGGGTGGTTCACGGTTCGAGCCGCCAAGCGCATGAGCGGAAGGGGCCTGGTATACGCGGTCGACATCAATCCCGAGGCGATCCGTTACGTCGACGACCGCGCTCGCAAGGAGCAGTTACAAAATGTGAAGACGATCCTGGGGCAGGCCGACAACCCGCTGCTGCCCGCCAGGTCGGTCGATGCCGTCTTATTGCTCAAGACCTACCACGAAGTTGCGCAGCCCGTCGCGTTGCTTCAGAATCTGCGCGCAGCCCTGCGGCCCGGCGCCAAGGTGGGAGTGATCGATAGAAACGGCAACGGAGAGAACCATGGAGTCGGCCGCGACGTCGTGATTCGCGAGGCCAAACAGGCAGGCTACAAATTGATTGGCCAATACGACTTTGTCCAAGCCGACAAAATGGATTATTTCCTGATCTTCGCTACCAAAGATTGACCTCTTCGACGATAGACCACGCCGTGCGTTCTAAGTCAGCAAACCTGGGAAGGTCCGCGTATGACGCCGCAGCTTGCGGAGTGGCCCAAGCCGCTCCCCTGGCGGCTCAGCTTTCGAAATAGACTTCGACGATCGCATCCCATCCCGGCTTGCGTTTTGGGTCAGGACAGACGTAATTCTGCACCTACTTTCACCCCGGGAAGGTGTTTCACGAAAGGCCCATGCACTTGTTCCAGATGCCGTCGAAATTCCTCCGGAGTCAATTCTCGGCGCCGGTAAACCACCACCATGAACTTCAGCATGCGATCCTTCTCCGGATCAGGCGCTTTCGATCATTCCGGCCAGAAGCAGCGCCCGTCGCGGCAATTCGGAGATCACGATGTGTTCATGGACAGCATGCGCGCCTTGGCCTGATCCGCCCATGCCATCGAGCGTCGGGATTCCCATGCCGGCGGTAAAGTTTCCGTCCGAACCGCCGCCCACCGCTGCTTCTTCGAGCCTCCATCCAATCTGTGCCGCGATCGCCTGCGCTTTCTTGTACAGCCCGACCACGCCCGCATTGCGCTCCATCGGCAGGCGATTAATGCCACCCTCGATGCTGAGTGTGCACTTCTTGTCGGAAGCCTTCAGGGAGCGGATTTTGCGGTCGAGCATCGCGGCCTGACTCGCCTTCTTGATGCGCACGTCGATCTCCGCCGTAGCCTGGGCTGCGATCACGTTGGTACGAGTTCCGCCTCGAATCACTCCCGGGTTTACAGACAAGCCACGCTGCAAATCATTCATCTTCGAGAGGGCGGTGATTTGCCGCGCGAGTTCGACGATGGCGCTGTGTCCCTTCCCCGGATCAAGTCCCGCGTGCGCTGCCACGCCTTTCACGTTCAGAATGTACTCGCCCACACCTTTGCGCGCGGTTTTGACGGCGGCGCGTGGCCCGGCAGGTTCCAGCACGAGCACGGCTGCCGATTCTCTGGCAAGTGCCATGGTGATTTCGCGAGAAGAACGGCTGCCCACTTCTTCGTCGGAAACCAGAAACACGGTGACCGGGCGAGGTAGTCCTCCAGGCCACTTTTGCAGCGCCTCAATCGCGTAAAGCATGAGCGCTATTCCCGACTTCATGTCGAGCACACCCGGTCCGTGCAGTCTCCCGTCCCTGACATGGCACGGCATGGTGGCCAGTGTTCCCATCGGATAGACAGTATCGAAATGACCCAGCAACAAAACCGGCTTGATCTTTTCGCCTCCGGGGAAGTCGATCTGGACACTGTCGGCGAATTTCTCGGCGCGATGCACGTGCGCTGTTCCGCAGAGAGCCTCGAAACGCTCCGCCAGAAATGCGCCCATCAGATCTCCTGCCAGTTTGTTGTCGCTCGGAGATTCGATCTCGACAAACTCGCGAATCGTCTGAACCATATCTTTCTGGCGGCCTTCGAAGTATCGCAGCCTTTCGCCCCATGCGGAATTGGATGGAACTTGCTTGGATGGAACTGGCTTCGATCGAGGTTGGTCGGATCGCTTCGCAAGTGCGGTTTTTTTGCCAGGCATTTCGTCGTTGATCTCCGGCCGAGCGCTTACGAAGCACCTTGGGGCGCAAGTCGTACAGTATAATCTTCAAGCCGTTTTGAGACGAACCATGAATCAGAGCATCCCGGTGCCGGCTTCCTCGGCGGGCTCGACCAAGGCCGCGCTCGACATCCACGACATTCTGAAGATATTGCCGCATCGCTATCCTTTTTTGCTGATTGACCGCGTGCTTGAGCTGGAGCGTAAAAAGCGAATTGTCGCCATCAAGAACGTAACTATCAACGAACCGTTCTTCGTCGGACACTTTCCCGGCCTGCCGATCATGCCGGGAGTGCTGATTGTGGAAGCGATTGCGCAGGCGGGGGGAGCGCTGCTGTTGACTGAGGTTGAAGACCGCAGAGACAAGGTAATGATGTTCACCGGGATCGAGCGCGCCAAGTTCCGCAGACCGGTCAGCCCGGGCGATCAGCTGCGTTTGGAGGTTGCGGTAACCGGCTGGCGCTCGGTGCCAGGCATGACCGCCGCCAAGATGCAAGGCTTCGCCTACGTAGGCGAGAAACGCGTGGCCGAGGCGATTGTTTCCTGCCAGTTGGTCGACAGCTCGCGCGGACGCGGGTTGGAAAGTGCCAACGACGATGCGGGACAGTAATCGCCCGGTGCCGATCCGAGCGACAGGGTTCCCGTGCGTCTATCGTCCGTCAGGTCATCGCCCCCAGACCCATCACTCATGAATTCAGCTTCCACGAACGTACATCCCACGGCCCTGATCGATCCCCAGGCGAAGGTTCCTGCTTCCTGCAAAATCGGACCGTACTGCGTGATTGGCGCCGACGTCGAGCTTGGCGAGGGCTGCTACCTCGTATCGCATGTTGCCATCGAGGGGCCGACGAAAATCGGCGCCGACAATGGCTTCTTTCCTTTCTGTGCCATTGGCATGGCTCCGCAGGACATTACCTACAACGGCGAGCCGACGCGGCTCGAAATCGGCGATCACAATGAGATCCGCGAGTCCGTCACCATCAATCGCGGCACCGTGAAAGGCAGAGGTCTCACGAGAGTCGGCAGCCACCTGCTCATCATGGCTTACACGCACATCGGCCACGACTGTGTGATCGAGGACCATGCCATGCTGGTCAATGGCGCGACGCTGGGCGGACACGTGACGGTCGAAGAATGGGCTGTGGTCGGAGCCCTGTGCCCGGTGCATCAATATGTCCGCATCGGGGCGCATTCCTACATCGGAGGCGGCACGACGATCACGCAGGATGTTCTGCCGTACTCCATGACCTCGGCCGCGCGCGACACGCACGCCTACGGCATGAACAAAGTTGGCCTCGAACGCCGCGGGTTTTCGAAACAACGCATTGCGAAGATCCACCACGCCTACAAGATTCTGCTGGCGTCAAAGATGAATACGTCGCAGGCTCTGGAAAAATTGAAGTCGGAATCCGATCTCGGTGAAGACGTAGGTCTGTTGATCCGCTTCATCGAAGCGTCACAGCGAGGATTCATCAAGTAAAGTACCTTCGCGCCGCCGCTAATTTCCAACCGCCGGCGTGCCCTTTTTGTCCAACAATCGCTCCATCTCATCCATCACGCGATTCATCTTCTTGACCGTCAGGTCCAGCGGTTCGTCACTGGTCATGTCAATGCCTGCGTCCTTCAGCAAATCGATCGGGTACTTCGATTTTCCGGCCGAAATGAATTTCAGGTAGCGCTCGGTGGCTCCGGGAGCCCCCAACAGCACTTTCTCCGACAAGGCAGAAGACGCGGTGAATGACGTCGCGTACTGGAAGACATAAAAAGGATTGTAGAAGTGGGGAATGAAGGCCCATTCGTTGGCAATGTAATCGTCCACGATGCACACGCCCTGATCGTGCCCGTAGTACTTCTTCACGATTTCGCTGTAGAGCTTCGACAAAGCGTCCCCGGTGAGTGGCTGCCCTTTTTCCGCCATTTCGTGCATGCGCAGCTCAAACTCCGCGAATTGAGTCTGCCGAAAGACGGTGCCCTTGAAGCTCTCCAGATAGTTTCCTAGCAACGAAAGACGAGTCGTATCATCTTTGATCTGCTTGAGCATGTAATCGATCAGAAGCGCCTCGTTGAAGGTCGACGCCACTTCCGCCACAAAAATCGGGTACGACGACAAGGGATACGGCTGGGTCTTATTCGAGAAATAGCTGTGCATCGTGTGCCCGAGCTCGTGGGCCAGCGTGCTCATGTCGTCATATTTTCCGTTGTAGTTCAACAGCATGTAAGGATGCACGTCGTACGCCGCGCCGTTCGAATAAGCCCCGGATGTTTTCCCCTCCGTTGGATACATATCAATCCATCTTTCGGTAAACGCCCGCTTCGCTCCGGCGGCGTATTCGGGACCAAGCGGGGCAAGTGCTTCGAGGATGTTGCGCTCGGCCGAATCCACTGCATATTTAGTGTCGACCGAAGGCACGAGCGGAGCATACAGATCGTAATAATGGAGTTCGGGAAGCCCCATCATTCGTTTCCGGAGTTTCAGGTAGCGATGGAACGTGGGCAAATTGCGATCGACTCCCTCCACCAGCCTCGAATACACAGAAACCGGAATGTTCGGCTGATCCAGCGCCGATTGCAGAGAGTTCTCGTAGTTGCGTGCGCGCGCGTAAAAAACGGATGTCTCCACATTCGAGTTCATCATGGATCCGAAGGTCCCGCGATATTTTCCCAGCCCGGTAAAAAAAGCTTCCATCACTTTTTTCCTGTCATCACGGGAGAGTGAGGCACGGTAGAGCGAAAAAGTCGCCTTATCCAGCTTGACGGTCTTGCCATCGCTCAACGTGACGGAAGGATACGGAAAATCGGCGTCGGCAAAGATGCCATAGACACTGGATGGCCCGGCTGCCATCACCGAGGCCCCTGCCAGAAGTTTCTCCTCCGCGTTGCTGAGCGTGTGAGCGCGGCGGCGCGCGATGTCTTCGAGGTAATGGCGGAAAACCTGCAATCGAGGCTCTTGCCCGACGAATCGCTCGATGGTCGCGTCGTCCATCTTCAGAATCTCGGGTTCGATGAACGCCGTTTCCGTTCCGAAGACCGAGCCCAGCTGAATCATCTCCTGCTGCATGCCCTGATAGAGGCTGACGCGCGTGTCCTCGTCGGATTTCATGCCGGCGTATACAAACAGGCGCGTGAGTTCCTTGTCGATGCTGCTCTGGGTTTCCAGAGCGTCCGCCAGCCGCGATGCGGAAGAAGCCAGCGCGCCCTGAAACGCGCGAAGTTTCGGCAACTCCGCCGCAAGCTTCTCCTTCGCCGCTCGCCAAGCCTGGTCCGACGGATAGATCGCGGTCAGATCCCACTTGTACTCGTCCGGCAGTTTGCTGCGATCGCGCTCCTGCGCCTGCGAAACAGGGGTCGAGACAGCGAACAACACAAGCGCGCCCGGTAGAAGGCGGAAGGCGGTTGCCACATCAACAATCATGAGGGTTGCTCCTTCGCGGTTCGACGAGTTCCCAGACAAAACAGAAGCTGATCACGCCTCAGGGATCGGAATATTAAAACATTGTAACGATCGAGTGTCGCAGAGCAACATTATATTAACGGCATATGAACGGCACTTCCGATTGGACCTGATTCGGCAATGTTGACCGGGTGCCCGAACCCCCGCGCCCTTTCCACACTTCGCATTCCAGTCTTTTGATCCCAAGTGCTAGACTGACTCCTCGCGTTTGTCACATATCTACTTCATGCCCCTTGCGAACGAAAAACTGGGTCTGATCGCCGGCAATGGCAAGTTTCCCTTTCTCGTGCTGGACGCGGCACGGGCTCAGGGATACCAGGTCGTGGTTGCCGCCATCAAGGAAGAAACGTTTCCCGATATCGAGTCGCACGGCGCGCTCGCCGTTCACTGGCTTTCGCTGGGGGAACTCTCGAAGCTGATCGAGACTTTTCAGAGCGAGGGCGTGCGCCGGGCCATCATGGCCGGGCAGGTCAGGCATAAGCAGATTTTTTCCAGCATCCGGCCGGACTGGCGCCTGGCCAAGCTTTTGCTCTCGCTCACCACTCGCAACACCGATTCGCTGCTGGGCGCGGTTGCGAAAGTCCTAGCCGACGAAGGCATCACGCTCGAGAATTCCACCTGGCTGCTCGAACCACTGCTGGTGAAGACCGGGGTGCTGACGCAACGCGAACCCACCGACCAGGAGCGGCAGAACGTTGCTTACGGTCGCACCGTAGCGCGCGACCTGGCGCGGCACGACATTGGGCAGACCGTTGTGATCGCCGAGTCCGCCTGCGTCGCAGTCGAAGCCATGGAGGGCACCGACGCCACCATCGAGCGGGCGGGACAGATCATGCAGTCTCTAGACAGAGATACTTCCACGCTCAGCCGAGCGCTCACGGTGGTGAAGATCGCGAAGCCGAATCAAGACATGCGCTTCGACGTTCCCGTGATTGGTGTGAAGACGATTGAAGTGATGCTGGCGGCCGGAGCATCCTGCCTCGCTCTGGACGCGGGCAAATGCCTGCTGCTGGATGGGCAGAAGATTATCGATGCGGCGAACGCGGCGGGAATCGCGATGGTCGCAGCGGAAAAATGAGGATGAAGTCGATGAAATCGCAGGGCCATGAAAGCCAAACCGCAGCCGCTCGCCTCGCCGATCAGCTCCGCCGCGCCTTTGACGGCAGTGCGTGGCACGGGCCCGCGTTGATCGAACTACTTCAGGATGTCGACGCCGCTACCGCTGCCGCCAAGCCGCTCCCGGAGGTTCACAGCATCTGGGAATTGGTGTTGCACATCGCGGTGTGGGACAGCGCGGCTGGCGTCAGGCTGGCCGGGAAAAAACATCAACCCAAGGGCCTGGCGAATTTTCCACCGGTGTCCACGCCGACAGAAGCTGCATGGCGCAAGACCATCGCGGAGACGAGACGCGCGCACGATACTTTGGTAAAGACTGTCGGGTCTCTGCCCGACTCCCGCCTGGGTGATCGTGTCCCCGGCAAGCGCTACGATTTCTACCACATGCTGCACGGAGTCGCGCAACACGAGCTCTACCACGCCGGCCAAATCGCAATTCTGAAAAAGGCTCAGACCGGAGCGCAACGGCAGACTGGATAACGACGACAGGGCCGCCTCGAATAAGGCGTCTATCGAAGCGATTTCGTCTCTCAGGACGTGGCATGCGAATCCCGTCCAAGCGCAAAGCGGCGAAGAATGCAGCCCATGCCCCAAGCCAATTGTGGGCAAGTGGTAGTTGAGCAAGCCCCGGATGGGGCAAAAAGAATGAGAATATGGAAAAGAGCAGACTAGAATCGTGTACAAAAAGCCCCGACAGGAATCCCAAAGGAATAACGTCAGCTATTGTGCCGACTCACTCCTCGAACTCCTTATTCCGGAGCAGTCTTACGTGTAAGTCCTTGCACCTCAATACCTTGGCGACCACTCCCGATATTTGGAGGCGGTAACTTCAATAGAATCAAAGATTTACCGAGATTGATGAGAAAAAATCGTGTGATATATATTATGCTCAGGCGCAATCAAGCGAAAGAAGGCACACGCTGACAATCTCTGTTCAACCAAGTCTGGCGTTCAACGGCCACTCAATGGTCGGGCCACTCCAGCGCGTGCTTGTAAGCTCCCCTCAAACCGCGGGATGGAACCAGCCAGAGCGCCTCTCCACCTGGCGCGAACTCGGCTTCGATCACGCTCCCGTGTTCGAGACGGCTCAGTCGCAACATGCCGAATTGGTCAACGAACTGAAAAGCGCCGGCGCCGAGGTTGTCGAACTGACTGCCGAGGACACGCTGTCACTCGACGCGGTGTACGCCCATGACGCCTCGCTCGCCACCGATTTCGGATTGATCCTCATGCGCCCCGGCAAACCAAACCGCGTGGCAGAGGCTCGGCATCACGGCTCGTTCTGCGAGGCGAAGGACATTCCAACCTTCGGCATAATCACGGCGCCGGGAACCACTGAAGCTGGCGACATCCTCTGGCTCGACTCGAAGACGCTGCTCATAGGGCACGGCTATCGGACGAACCGCGCCGGCATCGCCCAGATGCGCGCTCTGCTCGAGCCCAAGGGGATTGAAGTTCTGTCCGCACCCTTGCCCTACGGCCCCGGACCGTCGGCTTGCCTTCATCTGATGTCGTTGATCAGCCTGCTCGACGAACAGACCGCCGTGGTCGATCTGCCTTGGCTGGCGGTGGAGACGGTAGAGCTGCTGAAGTCGCGCGGATTCCAATTCATTTCGATCGACGAGTCGGAGCGCGACACGCTCGCCTGCAACGTACTTGCGCTCGGCGATAAGCGCCTGCTTGCCATCGAAGAGAACCGCAAGACGAACGACCGCCTCCGCCACGCCGGATTCAACGTCCGCACCTTCCCCGGCAGCGAGATCTGCGTCAACGGCAGCGGCGGCTCCACTTGCCTCACGCGTCCGCTGCTGCGAGGATGACTCGCGCAGCGACGGGCACCTCGCCCGTCGAGCTATCGGGCTTACTCAGCGTATCGTCATTGGCTCTCCGATCCGCTACGCCCTGCGGAGTGGGATGAGCGCCCGCAGCCGCGCGTCCCGCAAGTACAGGCCGCCCCAGGCCAGCATCCCCAGAATAACCGGCATGGGGTAGGTCGGATCCCCAATCCGCAAAGTCGTAATCGTCGCGCCTCCCAACAAGCCAGTCATCAGGATCGCTCCCAGCACCGCAGTGCGGGGAATCAAATACACAACGACGCACGTCAGTTCAATCAACCCCACCGGCACAATCAGCTGTTCCGACAGTCCGGCCTTGGCGAATCCCTCATGGACGGCGGGCAACTTCAGCAGCTTCATCACGCTGCCTAGCAGCACCAGCAGAACCGGGATGGCGCTCATGATTCCTCCCATCCAGAGCATCTTCGTTGAAGGTGTAACTGCTGCGGTCTCAGTTTGCACGTAACCTTCCTCCATATCTCCCATTTGGAAATCGATCGGCGATTGAATCGCCGGAAGCAGCTTGAGAACGCGAACTTGTTCCCCCATGATCCTACGCCTTCGCCAAGTTAGTCTTCGAGTGGATCCGCCGAAGTCTTTCGGTGTAACACGTCGAATACGGGTTGCCCTTTAGGTCCTGCAACAACCCATCTGGAAGATCGGGAAGGAGCACACCATCCCCGCGCCTTCTTAATCCTAGGCTCAACATTCGTCGAACTGCATGTATCCGAGTGTTCCCCTAGGAGTTAGTATGATGTTGCGATACCGAAGGAAAACTGTTTTGAAAGAGCCACGATGTCATTTTCTTACCCGCGATTCTTGGTTGTAGTCCTTGGAATGGCCGTCTCCGCCGTGAGCTACGCTTCCGCACAGGCGGACGTCGTTTCACCTGTAATTACCCTCGAAGCCGTAACCAGTTCCAATCCCCTGCGCGACGGCATTGAACTGGAGGCGGGCGCGGCGATCTTACGGATTACTGCTCTTCGCGATGACATCGTTCGCCTGCGGATTTCTCCAGGTGCTCTCTCTGAGGATGCTTCTTGGGCAGTCCTTCCCGGCCCACGCAGCAAATCGATCGACGTGCAACCGCTCCAGGACTCCGCCTCCGCGGGTTTCCGTACTGCGAAACTCGAGGTCCGGGTGGAGCGCAGTCCCCTGCGCGTCGTCATTCGCGATCTTGCCGGCAACGTCATTTCCGCCGACGCCGTGGGCCGGCCGGTGAAGTTCCAACTTGGTGCCTTTTCCGTTTTCAAACAAATGCCATCCGACGAACATTACTTCGGCTTGGGCGACAAGACTGGCGGCTTCGATCGCAGGGAACAGGCCTACACGCTCTGGAACACCGACATCGCTCCCCAGGAATCGATTGATCCGCTTTACAAAAGCGTTCCTTTTTTTTTGGGCATCAGCGGTACCCGCAGTTACGGAATCTTTCTCGACAACACCTGGCGCACCTGGTTTGATTTCGGCAAGCAAGCTCGCGACGCGATTGCATTCGGCGCTGAAGGTGGCCCGCTTGATTACTACGTGCTCTACGGCCCAACCCCGAAACAGGTGGTGGAAAGCTACGCCTACCTGACGGGAACGCCGCCGCTACCTCCGCTTTGGGCGCTGGGATTTCAGCAGTCGCGATATAGCTATGTTCCCGAATCTCAGGTGCGGGAAATCGCGAACCGTCTGCGCGCCGACAAGATTCCTTCCGACGTGCTCTACCTCGACATTGACTACCAGTACAAGAATCGACCGTTCACCGTCGATCCCCAGACTTTTCCGAACTTTCCCACCCTCGTTTCTGATGTGCGCAAACAGCATTTCCATTTAGTTACCATTACCGACCTGCACATCGCTCATGTTCCGAACCAGGGATATGCTCCGTACGACACCGGCAAAGCCGGCGATCACTTCGTGAGGAATCCGGATGGCAGCGAGTTCGTGGGCATTGTCTGGCCCGGGCCCGCCGTCTTTCCGGATTTCACCCGCGCCCAAACTCGCGAATGGTGGGGTGGCCTCTATCAGGAGTTTGTGAAGGACGGCGTGGCCGGCTTCTGGAACGACATGAACGAGCCCTCGGTCTTCGACGGGCCCGCCAAGACCATGCCGTTGAATGCGGTTCATCGCGTTGAAGAGCCCGGATTTGCGACTCGAACGGCGACGCACGCCGAGATTCACAATATAGTCGGCCTGGAAAATGCGCGTGGAACTTTTGAGGGTCTGCTCAAACTGCGCCCCGACGAGCGTCCGTTTGTGCTGACTCGCGCGACCTACGCGGGCGGCCAGCGTTACGGATTCACCTGGACCGGAGATAATTCCGCGACGTGGAATCATCTTCGTCTCGCGATGCAGATGGTGCTCAACCTCGGCGTCAGCGGAATTTCCTTTGTCGGCGCAGACGTGGGTGGATTCAACGGTTCACCGTCCCCGGAGTTGCTCACGCGTTGGGTAGAACAGGCAGCCTTCAGTCCCTTCTTTCGAGATCACGCCACCAAAGGCAGCCTGCAGCACGAAATCTGGAACAACGGGCCGGAGCAGGAAGCCATTCGACGCCACTACATCGAAACCCGCTACCGCCTTCTGCCTTACATCTATTCCCTTGCCGATGAGGCATCGCGAACCGGGCTGCCTCTCATGCGTCCCGTGTTCCTGGAATTTCCCGAAGTATTCTCCACCGGCTTCGATCACCTCGACACCGAGTTCCTTCTCGGCCCCAGTCTGCTAGTCGCTCCGCCACCGTTTGGTGAGATGGTCGATGACTACTCGCTCTCCTTTCCGAAAGATAGCCAGTGGTACGATTTTTGGACGGGACTCAAGGCGAGCGCCTCTCCACAACCACCAAACATCACCGATGTCGTCACCGCCCGTGATGCGAAGAGTCTCCCGGTGCCTCGCAACCTCCATCCCCCGCTCGACACCTTGCCTGTCTACGTCCGCGGCGGAAGCATTCTGCCAATGCAGGCTCTGATCCAGAACACCGACGAGACTCCCCATGGTCCGTTGGAACTTCATGTCTATCCCGGCCCGCAATGCAGCGGCGCGCTCTATCTCGACGACGGCCATACATTCCGTTATCAGCACGGCGACTATCTCCGCCAGACATTCACTTGTCAGGCCGATGCCAACTCGGTGCGCGTCGACTTCAGCGCGCGGCAGGGATCCTATCGACCGTGGTGGAAGGCGGTTGAACTTGTGATATACGACTGGCCGTCAGCGCGTGCGGAAGCGAAGCTCTCGGGCGGCGCGTCCGGGTTGAAAACGTCTTACGATGCCAAAAAACACGCGGTGCACGTGATGTTGCCAGATGTGCCCGGAGAAGCCGAACTCAGCGTCGAAGGGCATTCGGGGCACTAATTTGAATTCAGTTGCGGCCGTCGCGGTAGAACCTCGCACTCACCATGGACCAGACTGATGCAATCAAAGTCCCCAGCGCCTCGCGGACAGAAACGCGCGAGCAATCGGCCGCCCTCGGCTGTTGGTTCAAGAGCTAATCCCGGGGCTGTGTTTGGTGTGATCGAAACCTGCCTCACCCGCCGATGCCCCTCCCCTGATCCTGTTAAAATTAAATTCTCATGCTTCTTCCCTTCGTCCGCGAACTCTTCGCGGACGTAGAAATGCTTCCCGCTTTCACGCGTGTTGCCTCCTACCTGCGGGAGGGCACGGGGCGCATTCGTGTCTCTGGACTATCGTCCACGGCAAAAGCCCTGCTGTTCGTGCTGTTGCGCCGGCACGCCGACCGTCCGCTGATTGTAGTCGTCAACGACAATCGGGCTGTGGAAGATTTCGTTCCTATCTTGCGAGGATTCTGCGAGCTCACGGACGCCTGCGATCCCGAGGCTGTCGTGTCCTTGCCCGCTCGCGATGTGCTTCCGTTTCAGAATCTTTCTCCGCACCCCGAGTTGCAAGAGGAGCGCGCGACGGCGCTCTGGAAGATCGCGACCGGCAAGGCGTCGATTGTGGTGTCTCCGGTCGCGGCCACGGCTATCCTTCAACGCTCCGCCGGGTACTATTCCGACCTTGCCCGCATTCTGCGCCGCGGCGAGTCCTTCGACGTCGATAACCTTCTCGCCCACCTGAACACCGTTGGGTACAATTCCGCCGATGTCGTCGAGATGCCCGGGGAGTACGCTCTGCGCGGCGGCATCCTTGATGTTTATTCGCCCGAGGCTGAGCGTCCTGTGCGTATCGAGTTTTTCGGCGACGAGGTGGAATCGATCCGCCGCTTCGATCCCGCTTCGCAGCGTTCGTCGAATCCGATGGACGAGGCTTTGCTGCTGCCTCTGACCGAAACTCCGGTCAGCGACCACCTGCTGGGGGCGATCCACACGCGGCTTTCGGGCAAACGAATCGAAGGCTCAGAACAGATCGTCGAGGCCGCGGTGCGCTCCGGCGGAGTCACGGTTTTTCCCGGCTGGGAGTTCTACGCGCCCGTGGCCGGTTCCGATCGCAGCGTCTTCGATCTGCTTCCCCACGCAGCCGTTTTGCTGGACGAGCCCGATCTGCTCCGCGCCGAGTTCGACCGCTTCTGGAATCGCGTGGAGGAAGCGCACGAGCGCAGCGGCGTCGGCAATCTGGTGCGCCCTGTGGACTTGTACCTTCCTCCAGACGCCTGGTGGAAGAAAGTCGAATCGCTCACCGGCGCGGACGTCGAGCATCTCGGCATTACTCGCAGCGACGACGCGGGCTCCGCTGTCACCTTTTTTACCCAACCCACTCCCCGCTTCCATGGGGCCGTCCCCAGCATGCTGGAAGAAGTGCAGAAGCTCACGGGAGCCGGGAATCAGGTGCTGTTCTCGGTGCCGAACACCGGCGAGGTCGAACGCTTAGCCGACATCTTCACCGAATACAACGTTTCGTTCCGGCTCGGCAGCCGCACTCGCGGCGGCGAAAGTTACGCCGATGAGACCAGCTACTTCGCCGGCGAAGTGCTCACCACGACGCTCGCCAAAGCTTACGTGCCCGATGGCGTGATGTTTTCCGATGCGAAACTTGCCATCTTCGGCGCCCGCGATCTGTTTGACGAGTCCGACGCGGTTGCTTCTCGTCCGCAGCGGCAGAAGTCGAAGGTCTCGGCCTTCCTCTCCGATTTCCGCGACTTGCAGGTCGGCGATTATGTTGTCCACGTCGAGCACGGCATCGGCCAGTATCAGGGGTTGAAGGAAATCAATCAGGGCGACGGCAACGCGGAGTTCATGCTGCTCGAGTACGCCGAGGGCGCTCGTCTCTACGTTCCGCTCACACGGCTCGACCTGATCCAGAAATACCGGTCGTCGGAAGGCGCGAAGCCCTCGCTCAGCCACCTGGGTACGCAGGCCTGGACCAAGACCAAGGCGCGGGTGCGCAAGGCCATGAAAGACATGGCCGACGAACTCCTGAAGCTTTATGCCGAGCGGAAGACGGCGGTAGGTCACTCCTTCCCTGCAGGTAACGAGTTCGTTCGCGAATTCGAAGATGCATTCGAGTTCAATGAGACCGAAGATCAGGCGCAGGCCATCGCCGACGTCACGCGCGACATGGAATCCACACAGCCCATGGATCGCCTGCTTTGCGGCGACGTCGGTTATGGCAAGACCGAAGTTGCCATGCGCGCGGCGTTCAAGGCTGTGGGCGACAACAAGCAAGTAGCCGTGCTTGCGCCGACCACGGTTCTGGCGTTTCAGCACTACGAAACCTTCAAGCAGCGTTTCGGCCCCTTCCCCGTCACCATAGAAATGATCAGCCGCTTCCGCAATCCGAAGCAGCAGAAGGAAATTCTGCAGAAGACGGAAGCCGGCAAGATCGACATTCTCATCGGCACCCACCGTATTCTTTCGAAAGATCTCAAGTTCGCGGACCTCGGCCTGCTCATCGTCGACGAAGAACAGCGCTTCGGCGTGCGCCATAAAGAACGAATTAAGCAGATGCGCAAGCAAGTCGATGTGCTCACGATGTCGGCGACTCCCATCCCGCGAACGCTGCACATGTCGCTGGTCGGGCTGCGCGACATGAGCGTGATCGAAACACCTCCGAAAGACCGCATGGCGATTCAGACGGTCGTCGCCAGTTGGGATGACAAGCTCATTCAGTCAGCGATCGAACAGGAGCTCGAACGTGGCGGGCAAGTTTATTTCGTCCACAACCGTGTGGAGAGCATCTGGGAAATCGCCGCCAAACTGCAGGAGTTGGTTCCGAAGGCGCGCGTCATGGTGGGCCACGGCCAGATGGGAGAAACCGAACTCGAAAAAGTGATGCTAGGCTTTATGCATCACGGGGCCGACATTCTCGTGGCCACAACCATCATCGAAAATGGCCTCGACATTCCTTTGTGCAACACCATCCTCATCAATCGCGCCGACCGCCTGGGCTTATCGGAGCTCTATCAATTGCGCGGACGCGTGGGGCGCTCCAACCGCCGCGCATACGCCTACCTGCTGATTCCGAAAGAGGTCGAGCTCACTCCGATCGCTCGGCGCCGCTTGGCCGCATTGAAGGAATTCTCCGACCTGGGAGCCGGATTCAAGATTGCCGCGCTCGATCTCGAACTACGCGGCGCGGGAAATCTGTTGGGTGGCGAGCAGAGCGGACACATCGAAGCCATAGGATTCGAGCTTTACACCCAAATGCTCGAACGCGCAGTCCGCGAAATGAAGGGCGAAGCTGCGCCCGATGAGGCCGAAACGCAGCTGAACCTCGGACTCAACATCCGCATCAACTCGGATTACATTCCCGAAGAAAACCAGCGCCTGCAGATGTACAAGCGGGTGGCGCGCGTGGAAACCGAATCGCAACTGGCCGATGTGGGAGCGGAATTGCAGGATCGTTACGGACCGCCACCGCCCGCCGTGCGCAACCTGCTCGACTATGCCTCGCTGAAGCTGCTGTGCATACGCGTAGGCGTCAATGCGATCGAGCGCAAACGCGATTCGGTGACATTCAAGTTCCGGCAAAATGCCGCAGTCGATCCCGGACATTTGGCCCGCTTCGTCTCCAGCCAGCGTGGCGCGCAGTTCACGCCGGACGGGATGCTGAAGTTTGTTCTGAAGGCGACGACTGCCGACGAAGTCCTGCGATCGCTGCGCACAACTTTAGAGCAACTGGCCAGCGAAGAAGCGGCATCTGAAGTGCGATCCGTCGCAAACGAAAAACATTCTTAGCGAGCGCAGCGCAGGGTGTAGGTTCGAGCAGGTTCGAGCTCCCGGGGTCGCCAGTTATCAAACGCACCAGATACAATTGTCCGGCGCGTAAAAGAAGGCCGACCTAAGACCTGAAACCCGAAGATCTCCATGAAAATGAAAGTTCGCAAAGCCGTGTTCCCTGCCGCCGGACTGGGCACCCGTTTCCTGCCTGCCACCAAGGCCCAGCCCAAAGAGATGCTCCCGATCGTCGACAAGCCGATCATTCAATATGGCGTCGAAGAGGCCATGGCCTCCGGGTGCGACCAGATCGTCATTATCACCGGACGCGGCAAGCAGGCGATTGAAGACCATTTCGACGTTAGCTACGAACTGGAAAAGATGCTCGAAGAGCGTCACAAGACCGATCTGCTCTCGATCGTCCGCAACATCTCTGACATGATCTACGTCGCCTACGTCCGCCAGAAAGAGGCGCTCGGCCTGGGCCATGCCGTGCTTATGGCGCGAGAACTCGTCGGGCATGAGCCGTTTGCCGTGCTGTTGGCGGACGATGTCATCGATGCGAAGGTGCCGTGTCTGAAGCAGATGGCGGATGTCTTCGATCAGAAACAGTGCTCCGTGATTGCCGCGCAAGTGGTCGAAGGAAAGATGATTTCCTCCTACGGCGTCTTCGATGCCCAGCCCGCCGAGGGATTCAGCGGGCGCCTGTTCGAGATCCGCAATATGGTGGAGAAACCCAAGCCTGAAGAGGCTCCATCGAATCTCGCGATTATCGGCCGTTACATCTTGACGCCCGCGATCTTCGATTGCCTGGCCAAGACTCAAACCGGTGCTGGGGGCGAGTTGCAGCTCACCGACGGCATGCGAATGCTGCTGAAGCAGGAAAAAATGTACGCCTACGTCTACGAAGGCCGCCGCTACGACACCGGCGACAAACTCGGATTCCTGAAAGCCACGGTAGAATTCGCCCTCAAGCGCAACGACCTGGGCGGCCCGTTCCGTGAATACTTAAAGGGATTGAAGCTTTAGGTCGACCGCCAGGTCGAAGTCATTTCGAGACCCATTGGTCTATGGAATTCCGGGTGCCATCGAATTGTTATTCCGAGAAGCGATGGCGACGAGAAACCCGCCTTTCTGCCGGGGCCAGCAAACAGCAGGTTCCTCGCGGCGCTCGGAATGAGAAGGGGAATTAGCTTAACGGACTCTTCAGTTTCTTCGACTTTTCTTCCACGCCCCGCGCCAGTTTCTCCTTGTGCGCCTCAAGCTTCTTCGCGATCGAAGTGTCGCCCAAAGCAATCATCTGCGCCGCCAGAATTCCAGCGTTTGTCGCTCCCGGTTTCCCAATCGCCACGGTAGCCACCGGAATCCCAGCCGGCATCTGCACGGTCGCCAGCAGGGAATCCATTCCCTGCAGAGAAGTGGATGGAATGGGCACGCCAATCACCGGCAGAGTCGTGTGCGCCGCAATCACGCCGGCCAGATGCGCCGCTCCGCCCGCACCCGCAATGATCACCTGAATGCCGCGCTGCGCAGCCTTGCGCGCGAAGTCGGCCGTACGGTCCGGCGAACGATGCGCCGAAGTCACGTCAATTTCGTAGGCGATGCCGAATTCATCGAGCGCTTTTCCGGCCTCGCGCATGATCTCCAGATCGGAGTCGCTGCCCATCACAATTGAAACCAAAATCTTACTCATGTTCCCTTCCCAAAATGAATGTCATCCTAACGAGGATTTTGCTGCGCGAAACGCGAAGCAAAACCGCAGTCGAAGGATCCCTTTACGATCGCGCATTATACTGCCCGAATCATCTATGCCTCGATCATTTCTTCAGCGCCCGCGCGGCAATATCTTTCCGGTAGTGCGCCTCGTCAAAACTGATCTTTGCGCACGCTTCGTAAACTCGTCCAACCGCGGTCTGCAGATCTCTAGCCCGTGCCGTCACTCCCAACACCCGCCCGCCCGCGGTGTAGTAAACCCCGTCGCGCTTCGACGTTCCCGCATGAAACACTTTCACGCCTTCCACTGACCCTGCCTCGTCGAGCCCCTCGATTCGCTTCCCCGCTTCAAATGTTCCCGGATACCCGCCCGACGACATCACCACGCACACAGACGCATCTTGCGACCACTTGAAATCTCCTTCGCTCACGCGCCCTTCAATCGAAGCCTCCAGCGCGTCGATCAGATCGCTCTCGAGCCGCATCAGAATCGGCTGTGTCTCCGGGTCGCCAAAGCGGCAGTTGAACTCCAGCACCATGGGGCCACGCGCTGTCATCATCAGCCCGCAGTAGAGTACGCCCTTAAACTCCGCGCCTTCGGCCTTCATCCCTGCCACCACGGGGCGCGCGATGTGGTGGACCAACCAGTCGCGCATCTGGTCGTCCACGATTTCGGTAGTCGAATAAGCGCCCATGCCGCCCGTGTTCGGACCGGTATCGCCGTCACTCACGCGCTTGTGGTCCTGCGCCGCCACCAGCGGAGCCACGCGCTCCCCGTCGCTGAACACGAGGAAGGAAAGCTCATCGCCCGTCAAACACTCTTCCAGCACGACTCGCGCTCCAGCCTCGCCCAGCATTTTCCCGCTGAGCATTCCCGCGGCCACGCTGGCGGCCTCTTCTTTGTCCTTGGCGATAACCACGCCTTTCCCCGCAGCCAGGCCATCCGCTTTCACTACGACCGGCACGTGAAAATGTCCAAGAGCCTCGCGCACCTGCTCGATCGAATCACATATTGCAAATGGAGCTGTAGGAATATGGTGACGCTGCAGGAATTCCTTGGCGAAACTCTTGCTCGATTCCAGTTGTGCGGCGGACTGCGTCGGCCCAAACGCCCGCCATCCGCGCCGCTCAAACTCATCCACCACGCCCAAAGTCAGAGGAAGTTCCGGTCCAACCACGGTCAAATCGGGTTGAAGGCGCGCCGCCAAGGCCGTGATCGAATTCAAATTCTGCAGGTCGACCGCAACGCATTCAGCTTCGCCTGTAATGCCGCCGTTCCCCGGCGCGCAGTAAAGCTGCGAAATGCGCGGCGACTGCCGCAGCTTCCATACCAGCGCATGCTCGCGTCCGCCACTTCCTAGGACCAGAACTTTCATAAGCTGGGAAAATTAAGGTTAGGGGTTGAACCGGAATGCTGTCAAACCGCACCGCCTGGCGCGCCGATCACGACCTGCTTACTTCAAATATGCTCTCACCCGAGAAATTAAATCTTCAGTCAGTTCCTCTGGCGATTCCGGCCCGCGGTCGGGATGCGTGATGTGCAGTCGGATATGATCCTCGAGAATCTCGGCCATCAAGCTGTTCACCCCGCCGCGAATCGCCGCCAGCAGCATCAGGATGTCGGCGCACTCATCTCCTTCGGCGACTGCCCGCTCCACCGCGCCGATTGTCCACCCAGCGGCTTCATTCGCGAAAACAGTTTCTGTTTTTCTTTGGAAATTCCGACCGTTTGTCTTTCATTTTTTTGCGTTTCCCCGCACTTTTCTTGACAGGTACCCAAGGTGGAACGCAACTCTGTACGCATGAGCTGGGTCGTGGTCACCGACAGCGCTGGCGACCGGCAGCTGCAAATGCAGTGGGCGTCATCAGAGGCCAACCTCCGACGGCGCTGTAGCCGTGTCTCTCGCTCGTAACACTCCTTTAACCCGACCAGAGTAAGGTTAGAGATTGTCCCAGCCGCGTTTGTCTGACAAGCAGGTAGGAGTTCACTTAACCATAGTTAAGTTATTGTGGTACAGTGAGGTTAATGATATCGGGCGTGATCCGAACGTGAGAATCGGTCGCAAATCTTGCCAAGCACGCCTGCTTCCGTGGCTAAGATTATTTGGAAGAATGAACTTTCAAAACAAACTTGCTCCACTGAGCGCGCTTTCGCTGCTGCTCGGGTTGCTCGCGGTGGCTGCCCTTACGGGTGCGCTGTTCGCGCAGCAGTCCGATCCGCAGCTTTCCGCACCAGAACCCACCACGCCGCGAGCTGACGTCGCCGCCCTTCCCGACCCGCCAGATCCACCGGCTGATGACAGCACGGAATCCATGTTCCCTCATTTCAAGGACACGCGCTTCTGGCTGACCGGTCAGGCGAACTTCATCTTTCAGACGCATCCCGATTTTCACGCTCCCTACAGCGGCCCGCACAGTCTGAGCCCGCGCTATGAGAAAGCAACGTCGCGCCTGATGACGCTCTATACTGGGGTGCGCCTCAACAACTCCAGCGAAGTTCTGGTTGATATCGAAGAAGCCGGCGGCGCCGCACTAAGCACTGGCCTCGGCTTGGCTGGCGATACCGATCTCGACATCGTCCGCAACCCCCTTCTTAGCAAAGCCCCCTATGTCGGACGCGCCATGGTCCACCATGTCTTCGCACTGAGCCAAGATAGAGTCGAAAACCAGCGCAACCCGTTTTCGCTCTTCGAAGAGCTTCCGCGACGCCGTCTGGAAGTCCGCTTCGGCAAGTTCAGCATGCCCGATTTCTTCGATCTCAATTCGGTGGGTTCTGATACCCACTTCCAGTTCATGAATTGGACGATTGACAACAATGGCGCCTGGGACTATGCCGCCGACACCCGGGGCTATACCGTCGGCGCCACCGCAGACTATGAGGACCGCAACTGGGGATTTCGGTTCGCCGAGGCCCTTATGCCAAAGGTGGCCAACGGCATCGATCTGGTTTGGAAACCGTGGCAGGCGCACGCCGAAAACTTCGAATACGAACTACGTCGAGGCGTGATCCCAGCAAAAGCCGGAGTCGTCCGTTTGCTGGCCTACACCAACTCCGCCAACATGGGCATCTACCGCGATCAGGTCATCAAGGCGGCCGCAGAGAACACCATGCCCGATATCACTGCCCATCCCTGGCGCATCACGCGAAAGTACGGGTTCGGTATCAACATGGAGCAGAATCTCACCCACTACCTCACCGCATTCGCCCGCTTCGGCTGGGATAACGGCAAGACCGAATCCTTCGCTTACACGGAAGTGGACCAAACCCTCGCTCAAGGGGTGGGAGCGAGTGGCGCTTGGTGGCATCGCAAGCAGGATCGCGCCGGTGCCGCCTTCGTTACGAATGCCATCAAGAAAGATCACCAGAACTATCTGGCGGCGGGCGGCGTGGGATTTCTTCTCGGCGACGGAAAGTTGAACTACGGCCGCGAAAATATTCTGGAGTCCTACTACACCGTGCACACATGGCGCGGCATCTATCTCGCGCCGGGTGTGCAATACATCGTTAATCCGGGTTACAACCGCGACCGCGGACCAGTCGTCGTGCCCTCTTTTCGTGCTCACATCGAGTTCTAGGCGGACGGCGCCGCACCGCGAAAGCAGGTTTCGGAGATCTCGAATATCTTGAAACCAGCTACCTTAACGCCAGTTCACCATTGAACTGCTGGATAATTCCGTAGCATTCGCAGGCGGAGCTTTCCAGTTTCTTACGGTTCAGAATCCGTACAGAGCCCCGCGTGTATTCTATGATCCGTCGTTTCTGCAGCTCGCTTGCCGCCAGGCTCACGCTGGGACGATCGGTTCCCAGCATCATCGCCAGAAAGTCATGGGTGATCTGCAGCAATCCTGAATTAACCCGGTCCTGGGCCAGCAGGAGCCAGCGCGAAAGACGTTGTTCAATGTCATGCAAGCGATTGCAGCCCGCAGTTTGTGCAACTTGCAATCCGTGCACTGCCGCATACCGATGCAAGAGAGTTAGCAGCGCCGGACTCGACACCAACACCGTTTCTAGTTCATCGACGCTTATCTTGAAGCCCTCGCCCCCAATTTGCATCACCGCTCGGTGCGGGCTCCTGCGGAGTCCCGCGGCCACCGGAATCGGGGTAAATCCCTCGTTTCCAACGACACCGACCTCGACGCTTTCTCCCTTCTGTGTCGTGAAGACCAGCGAAACCATGCCTGTGTTTAAGAAGTATGCTTCGTCCAGTTTTCGGTTAGCCTCTTGCAAGCTCAAACGCTGCGGGAGGGGAACGAAGTGCAGATGCGGCCGAATCGTGGCGAATTCTTCATCCGGAATGGAAAGCAAGATGGCGTTCGCAACCGGTTTTCCTGCCGGGTTCGTCCGTGCTCCGGCATCTAAAGGTTGAGGGTCTCGGTGGGCGACAGCAGTTCCATTTGCTTTGCGCACAGCTTCCTCCGTCTTGCAAGACTCAATTTCGTTACAAAACCGTTAGATGCACACGGAGGGTAACTCACGGCTCATCGAATGTATGCAGCTTGCCCGGGAGCGTACGGTAGCTTATACAGCGTTTTCTGTATTTTGAAAATACCCGATCGTGCTAATTTCGTACTGCATCAATCATTGACGGGAATTCCGGCCGCGCGGGGCCGGCGGTCTTGATTCGCTTTCGATTGGCATGCCCACCCGAATACTAATTGCCGAGGACAGTCCCGCGGTCCGGACTGCGCTTCGAAGTCTGTTGGAGAGCGAAGGGTCGTGGGAAATCATCGACGTCGAAAATGGGCAGGATGCTATAGCCAAAGCCCAGGCGATGAACCTGACCCCATCATTCTCGACCTAAGTCATGCCTGTCATGGACGGACTGGCCCCGGCCCGGGCGATTTCCAAACATGCTGATGCACACGAGGCATTGCTCTTTGCAGGTCGAGCTTGAAGCCCAAAAAGTCGGCGTGCGAAAAGTCGTGTCGAAGGCGGATAGTACTCCTCGTTTCCACGGTCCGCCAACTCCTTCCCCCGGATCCGTCGGCTCCGCCCACCATTCCATTCCATCCCCTCACGGCCGACGTTGCCACACCGGTTGCGATCGGCCAATCCGGCAGCGTAGCCACCGCCGATGACACTGACGCTCCCGCTGCCGGTGGGACCGAAGACCTTCTAAAAAACTGCCATTCGACCTGATACAAAGGGCCGACTCTGCCCGACCAGCGAACGGGGCCATCTCGCCCCCTGGCTGGATGAAGTGTGGGGTTGATTCCCCAGAGAAATGAGTTCGAAATGGCGGGACCCCGGGCTATTCCCGATACAGAACCGCTAAAACTTGCGGGCTTGGGCGTTCATAAGCTGATGGCAGTACCGGAAGGCGCAAATCTTTGAGTTTCGCGTCGAAACATTTAACGTGTTCAACCACACCCAGTTTTTTAAACCCGACGCAAAGATCACAAACGGACCGTCGTTTGGACGAGTAACGCGTGCGATCGATCCCAAGCTTTTTCAGCTGGCTCTGAGGCTTTCTTTTAGCAGGAACCTTCCGGCAATGGCAGGAAGAATGAATGACAAAACTGAAACCGGTCTGCTTTGCGTGGTGCTACTGAGGAGCAGCACGATTGCCTTAGACCCCGAGCGCAAAGTGGTCACCGCGAAGAGCTGCAATACCCGGCCCTCGCCGGCAAGATGGCACTTCACGGCACAGTCAAACTGAAAATCTGGATTAGTCCCGGCGCCGCAGGTGCGGCGTTTGGAATATGTTCCGGTCATCGCTGTTGGCCGAATCCGCCCTGAAGGCGGTCAAAACATTGAACTATGATGCGGGCAGCAAAGAAACCGCCGCCATGGGAAAGGATCAGACGGAGTTTTCGATAGACACAATCTTCAGGCCGGATGCGAGCTTCCACGAAGATCCCGCCGGGCGCAACGTTTTCTTCGGCGTGCGCGAGTTCGCCATGTGCGCAGCCGTGAACGGCATGGCAGCCCATGGCGGCCTGGTCTCCTTCGGCTCAACCTTCTCCTGCTTCGCCGACTACTGCAAACCGGCCATCCGCCTGGCTGCGCTCATGGGGGCCCACTCCCTCTTCGTCTTTACCCACGACTCCCTCGGACTGGGCCAGGACGGCCCCACGCACCAGCAGCCGAAAAAAGAGGCGCCCCCCCCAAGAGAACCCAAGAGAACCCGACAACATTAGGATTTCGCTGGTTTCGGGTGTAGTGTATTGGCATTGCGGGACGGAAAATGGTGATAGATTTGCCTTCGACTCCCGAAATCACCCAAATGCTTAGGGCGTGGACTGCGGGAGACCAGCAGGCTCTGGAAAAGCTTACACCTCTAGTGCATCGGGAATTGCATCGTGTCGCGCGCCGCTACATGGCGGGCGAACGCTCCGGACACACGTTACAAACCACGGCTCTGGTTAACGAAGTTTACTTACGCCTGGTGGACTGCGGACAGGTGAATTGGCACGATCGGGCGCACTTTTTTGCTGTGTCTGCACAGCTGATGCGACGCATCCTGGTCGATTTTGCCCGCTCGCGTGGTTACCAGAAAAGAGGCGGGAACGTGCCCCACATATCTTTGGACGATGCGCCGCCGGTATGCAGCGAACCCGATCCAAACTTGTTAGCTTTGGATGACGCGTTGAAGGCACTTGCCGAGCTCGATCGTAGAAAAAGCAGAGTTGTGGAACTTAGGTTCTTTGGTGGGTTAAATATCGAAGAAACTGCCGAGATTTTGGGAGTTTCTGCCGTAACCGTGATGCGGGACTGGAGGCTGGCAAAGATTTGGCTCCTCCGGGAGTTGAGCGTGGAGAGGGTCAAGAGTGGAACCTGAGCTTTGGCGCCGGGTTGAAGAACTGTGCCAGCATGCCTTGGAACTGGACGCGAGCCGCCGCGCTGAATTCCTGGAACATGCCTGCGCGAACGACGAAGTATTGCGGCGAGAAGTGGAGTCCTTGCTGCTTTATGAGGAAAGAGCGGGGCATTTCATCGAGTTACCGGCGCTCGAAGTCGTGGGTAGACTACTCGCCACCGACCGAGTGCCGACTGAAGAAGCAGCAAGGCTGATCGGCACTACAGTGTCCCATTATCGGGTCATTGAAGAGCTCGGCGGCGGCGGCATGGGAGTCGTCTACAAAGCTGAGGACACGCGCCTGCATCGCTTTGTGGCTCTCAAGTTTCTGGTCGAGGATGTTGCGCAAGACGCGCAGTGGTTAAGCCGTTTCCAACGCGAGGCGCAGGCTGCCTCCGGTCTTAACCACCCCAATATTTGCACCGTCTATGACATCGGCGAACATCAGGGCAATTCCTTTATCGCCATGGAGTTTCTGGACGGCCAGACCCTCAAGCACCTCATCGCGGGCAAACCGCTCCGAACGGATCAGATCCTCGACGTGGGAGCGCAGATCGCGGCCGCTCTCGATGCCGCACACAAGAAAGGCATCATCCATCGAGATGTGAAACCCGCGAACATCTTTGTGTTGAAACACGGGCAGGTCAAGTTGCTGGACTTCGGCGTGGCGAAACTTGGTCAGCAATCGCCGACTGAGGGTCGACCCGTGGCGACAGGCGATGCGTCCGGTGAGCTGCATTTTACTGAAACCGGAGTTGCAGTAGGGACCGTGGCCTATATGTCGCCCGAGCAGGTTCGTGGCGAGGAACTCGACGCCCGGACTGATCTGTTCAGTTTCGGAGTCGTGCTCTATGAAATGGCGACTGGCGTTCGTCCCTTCAATGGCCACACCTCGGGCGCTATTTCTGCTGCAATTCTGCATGACATTCCTCCGTCAACTTCTTCGTTCAGTCCAACTCTCCCTTCCAAACTGGACGCGATCATTAACAGAACTCTGACCAAGAATCGCGACCTGCGTTATCAACATGCCGCTGACATCCGGGCTGACATCGATCGATTGACGAGTGACGCCGATTCCGCGCGAATGCCAATAACCTGGCGGAAAATTCTTCCGTCTGCTGTGGTTTTGTGTGCTCTGTTGGCAATCGGTAGCCGCTTCTATTTCCACCGCAGGCCTGCGCTTGCTGAAAAAGACACGATCGTGCTCGCCGATTTTGCCAATGGCACGGGTGACTCGGTATTCGACGATACGCTGAAGACGGCGCTCAGTATTTCTCTGCGGCAATCTCCGTTCCTCAATGTTCTCTCCGACCGCCAGGTCGCCAAGACACTGCAACTGATGACCCTCGCGGCTAACAGGAAACTCACGCCCGATCTGGCCCGCGAGGTTTGTCAGCGGGCGGGCAGCAAGGCCTACATCGCAGGCTCGATTACCCGTCTGGGCGCACAATATGTACTGGCGCTGGAGGCAGTGAGTTGCCAGGACGGAGATACTCTGGCGCAAGAGCAGGTTACGGCGGTTGCCAAGGAGAAGGTGCTGGATGCGCTCGGCAAGGCTGCGTCGAAGATGCGCGGCGAACTGGGCGAGTCCCTGGTCACAGTGCGGAAGTATGACGTTCCGCTCGTAACTGCTACCACGCCTTCGCTCGATGCGCTGAAGGCATACAGTCTTGCCAGTAAGGCTATGATCGGGAGAGACCCCGCGGCGGCCCTGCCTTACTCTCAGCACGCGATTGAGCTTGATCCAGATTTTGCCATGGCATACTTGCAAGTGGGAGCGACCTACTTCACGCTCAGTGAGCTGGGGCGTGCCAGTGAATACTACGTCAAAGCCTTCCAGTTACGAGAGCGCGCCAGCGAAGGGGAAAAGCTGGTCATCACTGCCTGCTATTATGGGTATGCAACCGGACAACTCGACAAGGCGGCGCAGACGTATCAGGAAGTAACCGAGATCTATCCGCGCGGCACACTCGCATACACCAATTTAGCCGTGTTGTTTGAAAAGCTCGGTCAGTACGAGAAGTCCGCGGAAGCAGCGCGCACACTCCGCCGGCTTGACCCGGACAATATTTTTGCCTACGTGAACCTCGCCATTGACGCGGTGGCCTTGCAGCGTTTCGACGAGGCGCGACAGATCATCCAAGAGGCGCACAGCCGAAAACTGGACGATTACCTAATGCACGATGATCTCTACGCGCTCGCCTTTCTTGCGGCGGATTCCGCTGGGATGGCAGAACAGCAACACTGGTTCGCGGGCCAACCGGTGTACGAAAACTATGGACTTGCGTACGCTTCCGACACCGAGGCGTATGGCGGTCATACGAGGGAAGCGCGGGTGCTCACCAGGCGAGCGGTTGACTCCGCCATACGGGTGGACAATATAGAAGATGGCGCAGTGTATCAGATCAATGCCGCTTTGCGCGAGGCGGCTTATGGTAATGCTGTGGAGGCTAAACAGTCCGCGATCGAGGCGTTAAGGCTGGCTCCCGCAAGTCGACGCCTCGCAGCCGAAGCGGCACTTGCACTTGCGATGACGGACGAAACGGCGCGAGCCGAATCCTTGGCCGAGGACCTGGACAGGCGCTTTCCGCTGGATACCGAGATCCAGTCGCTATGGTTGCCGGCGATTCGCGCACAGCTGGCGCTCAGCCGACGAGACTCAGGCCTTTCCCTGACTGAATTGCAGGCGGCGGCTTCACCGATCGAGTTCGGCAAGGATGTTGGGTGCTTATATCCAGCGTATGTGCGTGGAAAAGCATACCTGGCTGCCGGCCAGGGCAATGCTGCCGCCGCCGCGTTTCAGAAGATTCTCGACCACAGCGGCGTCGTCGGTAACTGCTGGACTGGAGCGCTGGCGCATTTGGGCGTTGCGCGTGCCAACGCTCTGCAAGCGAAGACTGCTCGGGGGCCGGATGCCAATGCCGCCCGCGTAAGGGCGCTCGCCGCTTACAAAGATTTCCTCACCCTCTGGAAAGATGCCGACCCCGACATCCCAATCTTGGAAGAAGCCAAGGCCGAGTACGCGAAGTTGCAGTCGCTGGAAAGAATGTAAGCCGTGCCTGGTTGCTTATCCGGACGGATGAAAAATAAATTGCCGATCTCTAGCTCTGGCTCCGCCGTCTCGATTTTGAGACATGATTGTTTCGATTGTCGGAACCCTACACGCCCACGGTTTGCGGTTTCGTTGCGAGCAACTGCCGCAGCACGTATTGCAGAATTCCGTCGTTCGCGTAATACAGCGCCTCTTGGGGCGTATCGATGCGGACCAGCGCGTCGAACTCAATTTCAGGCTTTCCCTTCGTCGTGGCGCGCACTTTCACTTCGCGGCCAGCGACAAAGTGTTCGACCACGTCGCGTATGCCGCTGATGTCGAACACTTCCTCTCCCGTCAGCTGGAGCGACTCTGCATTCAAACCCGCAGTAAACTGCAGCGGCAGAACGCCCATCCCCACGAGATTCGAGCGGTGAATGCGTTCGTAGCTTTCCGCGATGACGGCGCGTACCCCCAACAAAGCCGGCCCCTTGGCCGCCCAGTCGCGCGACGAGCCTGAGCCATATTCCTTGCCGGCGAGAACGATGAGTGGTGTGCCCGCGGCGCGATATAGCTCTGATGCATCAAAAATCGACATTTCAGTCGAAGTGGGCAAGTGCCGCGTGTACCCGCCTTCGGTCGCGACCAGCTTGTTGCGCAGTCGTACGTTGGCGAACGTGCCACGCACCATCACTTCATGATTGCCGCGGCGCGAGCCGTACGAGTTGAAATCAGCCGGCTTCACGCCATGCTCTTGCAGATATTTTCCGGCAGGGCTATCTTTCTTGATCGATCCAGCGGGAGAGATGTGATCGGTGGTGACGCTGTCGCCCAGAACCGCGAGCACGCGCGCCTTCTTGATGTCGTGCACCGGCGCAGGCCTCACTGACATCTCGTCGAAATACGGAGCGCGCCGGATGTATGTGGAATCTTTGTCCCAGGCGTAGGTCTGGCCCTTGGGAACCGACAGTCCGCGCCAGCGCTCGTCGCCGTCGAATACTCCAGCATACGACTTCGAAAACATTTCCGAAGTAATCGACTGCTGCATCGTCTCTTCAATCTCGCGTTGCGATGGCCAAATGTCGGCCAGGTAAACCGGTTGCCCGTCTCTGCCGTTGCCGATCGCGTCCTTGCGTAGGTCGATGTCAATGCGCCCCGCCAACGCAAACGCCACTACGAGCGGCGGCGACATCAGATAGTTGGCGCGTACCTCGGAATTGATGCGTCCCTCAAAGTTGCGGTTCCCCGAAAGGACCGACGCGACCACCAGTTCTTTGTCATCAATCGCCTGCGAAACCTCGGCGGGCAGCGGTCCCGAGTTGCCGATGCATGTGGTACATCCATATCCCACAAGGTGGAATTTCAGCTTCTCGAGATACGGAGTCAATCCGGCCTTCGCCAGATAATCGGTTACCGTTTTCGATCCCGGAGCCAGCGACGTCTTCACCCAAGCCGGAACAGACAGCCCCTTTTCGACTGCTTTCTTTGCGAGTAGCCCCGCCGCAATGAGAACCGAAGGATTCGAAGTATTGGTGCACGAAGTGATGGCCGCGATGACGACGCTTCCGTGTTTGAGCGCGTCCTTTACTGAGGCCGGCACATGCTCATGAACGTTCGGATCTTCCACGCCAATCGCAACGGGGCTGCCCCCTTCCTGCTCCCACTTCGCTCCAGAAGGCGTCGCAGTCTTCGTCGCGGATTTTGGTTTAATGAGAGAAGGCAGAGCTTTCTGAAACGACTCGCCGGCCTGCGACAGCACCACGCGGTCCTGCGGCCGCTTCGGCCCGGCTAGACTGGGCTCGACCGTCGCAAGATCAAGGGTGAGCAATTCCGAGTATTGCGCTTCCGGCGTTTTGTCGTCGTGGAACAATCCCTGTTCGCGGCTGTAAGCCTCGACCAGCGCAATCTGCTCCTCGCTGCGTCCGGTGAGCCGCAGATATTTCAACGTTTCTTTATCAATGGGAAAAATTCCACAGGTCGCGCCGTACTCCGGAGACATATTCGCGATCGTTGCCCGATCCGCCAGCGGCAGGTCGCGCAACCCCGGTCCAAAGTATTCGACGAACTTTCCAACAACTCCGTGCTTGCGCAACATCTCCGTGACCGTAAGTACAAAATCCGTCGCAGTCGCGCCCTCGCGCAACCGCCCCGTCAGCTTCACTCCCACCACCAACGGAATGAGCATCGATACCGGCTGCCCCAGCATCGCCGCCTCTGCCTCAATACCTCCCACACCCCATCCCAGCACCCCCAACCCATTGATCATGGTGGTATGGCTGTCGGTGCCGACCAGGGTGTCGGGGTAGGCGATGCGCTTGCCGGTGGACTCGTGAATGAACACGACCCGGGCGAGGTATTCGAGATTGACCTGATGCACGATGCCGGTGTCGGGCGGGACAATGGCGAGATTACGAAACCCGGTTTGGCCCCAGCGCAGGAACGAGTAACGCTCCTTATTGCGTTGGAATTCGAGCAGCGCGTTCACCTCGAAGGCGTTGGAAGTGCCGAACTCGTCGACTTGCACGGAGTGATCGATGACCAGTTCGACCGGTTGCAGAGGATTGATCAGAGCAGGATCGCCACCTAAGGTCTGCATGGCGTCGCGCATGGCAGCGAGATCGACCACGCAGGGGACGCCGGTGAAATCCTGCAACAGCACGCGGCTGGGCGTGAAGGCGATTTCTTTGTTCGGTTTCGATTGACTGTTCCAATTGGCCAGTGCACGCACTTCTTCTTTCGTGACGTTACGGCCATCTTCGGTGCGCAGCAGGTTCTCGAGCAGGATGCGCAGAGAAAAGGGAAGATGCGCGGTGGAAATTCCCTGTTTATCGAGAGCGTTAAGACGGTAGATTTCGTATTCTTTGTTGCCCACTTTGAGGGTAGAGCGGCTGTCGAAACTGTTCACAGACATGATGGCCTTCCTCGAGGAATGACATGGCGCACAGGCGGATGGGGCCGCGCAGATTGCGACCTAATAGTGTAATGCGTTTGGAAGAGAATTGCGTAGGGGACGCGGCGGCTTTGCCGCTTTGCCTTCTCTTGGCGCAATCTTTTGCGAACTTTGCAGCAGAAAAAGGACTTAATCGCACACGAGCGCCAAGATTCGCGAGTGCCGAAGGTAAGCCCAGAGTCCCGCCGGACGCCGAGTGGCTGTCTCCAGGTGGCTGTTCGACCCGCAGAATCTGCCAGACACTGTTAGGGCGCACCCGCAGCGCCTATGCCTGTATTGTAATGGTAATACTTTCTATGCCAAATCTCATTCCAAAGGTGCGGCGCCGCGCCAAGGCTCTGCACCGCAACCTGCGCGGAGCCAATATGGCGATTCGCGCGCTCGCCTCGACGGACCATCCGCTGCTCGCGCACATCATACCGCCACAGTTAGTCGGCGATGGTCATAGACTTAGGTGAGTGGTCTGCTGCCCGGAAGTAAAACCCAGAACTTATTCGACTCCTTTAAGAGCTTCGTTCAGGCCAACAATGTCAGCCCCGAGATCCCTACCGTCCGTGCCGCGGTTCTTATAGGGACTGGTTGGGTAGAGTTGGTAGTTTCCTTCGACGCTGGATCGAAAACCGATGCTCTGCATGTCCTCCACAAACATGTTGCGGTCCGGCCATGATGATGGGGGATACTGAGACGGGTCGGCGATCAAAGCATTGTTCGCAAATTTGAATGAAGTGAAGCAATTCTTCAAGCTTGTAAGCGGAACGTCCGCGTACGCACAACTCGCACGGCCACCACCCGTATTCCATACGGGGTATTTGCCCGATGTGACAATGTTGTTGGTAAAGACAAAACCGTACATCTCTGGATATGAGATCACGTTATGCAGGAGGAGGATCCCGTCTGCGGGATCCGGGAAACCTGTGATGTGATTGATAGTGATTGTATTCAGTGGATTACTCGGCCACCAGTTTCCCACTTCAAACAACCTCCCCGACCCAAGATATTTTCCGCTAATGTCATCTATTACAACATCGTGAATGCTGAAGCGAGCGCCTGCTTTGGCGGGGGCTCCACCCGGCCCATCGGAAAGGGCCGTTGTTATCTCGAAGCCACCACTCGCATGGGAGATGCGAGTGTATCGGATGGTGACATCGGTGACCTCGCAGGTCGGACAGACGTTGTTTCCTGAAAATGTATGCTGGTTTTTAGGAGTCAGGAGTATGGCAGTGCCAGCCTCGCCAAAACCTCCCCAGACGTTCTCAATCAGGTTGTTTTCCACCAGCACCCGAACCGCATTCTTGAGTTCCAGAGCGTGCCGAACGATGAAGGGAAAGCCCGATGACCCACCCTGAAACGGCAAGTTCCCCTTCATCCATTGCCACGGCTTGAAAAAGTGGTTGAAGCGAATTGTGATGTCGGTCGGAGTTGCGGTCGCCGGCGCTCCGCCAAAAAAGATGGCTTGGCCCGAGGCTTCCAGAAAGTTATCCTCAATCTTGTAAGAACCATCTTGATAATCACCTGCACCTCCCCACACCGCGTGCGCTTCGAGGCACGGTCCCAACGCCGAACAGTGAAAATCGCTGAAGTAAGAGTCCACAATGCCCACGTACTTCGTGCCCGAGAGGTTGAAACCAAATTTGGTCTCACCCTCTGCGTTCCCGTGCAACCAGCTCCGATCCAGCACGATTTGAGCTGCCTGGCCTCCGTGTTCGACCGATAGCAAAGCCTGTGCGGTGTTGGTCCCGGCCATTCGCACGATTTCCAATCCGGTCAGCCGGTAGTGATTGGCCCCAGCCTGGAAGACCACGGGGCCGATGACTGATGCCGCAACCAGCTTTGCAAGCACATTCTGAGGATTTGTGCATCGGAAGTGAGGACGCCCAAGCAGCGTGGGCACTCCCGCATAGCAAGGCGTGAGACGATGTCCCTCTGCCGGCAGGGTACTGTCGGGAGCACTGGTGCGCACGATGATCCAGTGGTTTTTGTCGCAGCCCAGGGCAGGAAATCGGAAGGTTCCTGTAAAGGTTGCGCCAGCTTGCAGTCTGATTGTGTCACCGCAATGGGCACCATCCAACGCAGCTTGCACATCGCCGCCAGCGTCAACGCTGATGACGGGTCCTGGGGCCGGTGTATCCGCCATCGAGCTGGCGACAGTCGTTATCGGCAATCGTGCTGGACCATCATACCCAGTGGCTGGAGCCACGCTGAGGCTGAAATTACCGCTGGCAGCGTTACCGCGGGCATCCGTGACCGTCACGGTAAAGTTAAACAAGCCGGCGCGTTCAGTCGTGCCGACGAAATTCCCGTTCCCATTCATCGTGACTCCTGGAGGAATGGTGCCCGCGGAGATCTTCCACCTGTACGGAGTGGCGCCCCCCGTCACGTTGAATACTTCGCTGTAGATGTTTCCTTGTTGGCCATGCGGTAGACTCGCGTTAGTGATTTGCAGTTGAGTACCTTGGCCGAACAGACACAGGGATGCGATCAGAAAGACCAAGGGCAGGAACAAAAAACGGTGGGACATGGGGGACCTCCCGAAGCGGCGCGTCGAGAAAGGAGCGTACTTTACCATCAAACACCATTTGTGGCAAGCAGAAACGGACAGCAGTGTCGTTAGCACATGATATGTCCGGTTGAGTTAGCACACGATATGTCCGCTTTGCGGGCGGCGAGAGTAGGAGACCATGCGAAGCATGGAATCTTACTTGAGGGCCGCGATGGAGCGGGCGATGAAAGTACAGGAAGTGATGTTGCAGGCAATGGCGAAGAAGATTACGTGGTTTCAGGCGGCGGAGATCATTGGCATCAGCGACCGGCACATGCGGCGGTGGCGGGAACGTTACGAGGAGGGCGGCTTTCGCGGGCTGTTTGACCGGAGGCGAGGCAAGCCTTCGCCGAAGCGGGTGCCGGTGGCGGTGTTGGAGCGGGTGTTGCAGCTCTATCGGGAGAAGTATTTCGATTTTAATCTGCGGCATTTTCACGAGAAACTGGCCAGCGAGCACCAGATCGAGCTCAGCTATAGCTGGGTAAAAGGCGTGCTGCAGGGCGCTGGGCTAGTGGCGCGGGGACGCCAGCGTGGGGTGCATCGCAAACGGCGCCCGCGGCGGCCGTTGCCGGGGATGCTGTTGCACATCGACGGCAGCCGTCACCAATGGTTTCAGGACGAACGCTGGTACGACTTGATCGTGATTTTGGACGACGCCAGCAGCGAGATCTATTACGCGCAACTGGTGGAGGAGGAATCGACGGTG
>Ga0209380_10000198_pt1 | contig 40804 bp, 35 predicted proteins | sample HubBroMetageWFT6_FD_188347 | JGI IMG/M metagenome (GOLD analysis project Ga0209380, IMG submission 188347) | Warmed and freeze-thawed soil microbial communities from the Hubbard Brook experimental Forest, New Hampshire - Hubbard Brook CCASE Soil... | ecosystem: Environmental > Terrestrial >...
GTGATGTGGCGATTCACTCTTGCCCGTTAGATCGCTATAGGTGAGCCGATGCCCAAGAACCTGAGACATCAAAAACACGAAGCGGTCAGAGTCATCCAAGGGATTGTCTTTCGTCGCCCGGTTATTGAATCGGAATACTTGCTCGTTTACGTAGCGTTGAAGATGAAACGGTTCCACGGCAACGTAAGTGCCTTTGAGCGTCCGCTTCAGCAGCGACCAGAAATTTTCCATCCCGTTAACGTGTACACGACCGCGCACATAAGCCTGAGTCTTGTCTACCACATCGTGTATGAAACGCCGCTGCAATCCGCTCTCATACGCTACTGCGGCATCGGTATAGATGGTAGAGCCAAACTTGACGCTCTTGAGAATCTGATTTTGCAGCGTCTCGCGTGTAACGTTTGGAACCACCTGAGCACGAACCTGTCGCAGATCGCGGTCAAGAATGCCATGCACGATGGTCTTGTTGAAACCGGGACCTCTGCTGTCGAGCATGTACTTCGTGCGCTTTGTGCGGTGCATATTCTGGACGCGACCGCCAACAAAAGTTTCGTCTGCTTCCAGTTCATTGCCTTCGCCACCGATTTTGTTCTTGGCTCCAAACTTTCGCCCTTCCATTACTTCGCGGATTCGTTGAAGCATGAACCATGCCGTCGTTTGCGTTACTCCCAGAGAACGGCCAAGTTCGTGAGAGCTGATTCCGTTCTTCGCATTTGCCAGAAGCCAAAACGCAGTCATCCACTTATCAAGGGTAATCGGCGAGTCTTCCATGATCGTCTTGACCTTGATGGTGAACTGTTTTTTGCACGTGTAGCAGAACCACAGTTTGCGGGTTTTGATAAACGAGTTCTTGGCAGTCGAGCAACGGGGACATACAACGGTGCCATCCGGCCAACGCAGTCTCATGGCAAACTCAAAGGCGCGGTCAGGGTCGGCAAAGTAGACAATCGCTTCTTGGAGTGTTTTCGGTTCTGGCATAACGTTGGCGTCCATGTGAAAACGATACCAGAAGCTCACATGTGTGTCAACTAGTTTATTACCTAAGCGGCGGGAATCTGGTTAAAATATTAAAGCGAAAGAACTTGTCCGCAAAATATTGGAACGACGAGAGTTGGAGCTTTCCTTGGTGTCATTTTCAGTTGTCAAAGACCGAGTAGATATTTGGATCTATTGTCGGATGGATCGGGAATAGAAAGCTGTGACATCCGTCACAACCAGGCTGTGGATTTCTTGCACTCGAATCCCACTGTTTCGCAAAGAACGCGAAGGGACGGGCAACGCGAAGGGTCGAAGCGGGACTCTCGAGTTCGAACTTCTTTGCCTTCGCCATAGGCTTATCGTAGGCTGCAATCGTTCGGCGGCGTAACGGTAAAAGGACCATGGAGGCCAAACCCCACGGTGTAGAATAGCCGTGTTATGGCGGCCGACAAGCAACACGCCCACAAACTGATTGACCAGCTTGCCCCGGGGCAAGTGCCCGCCGCGATTGGTATGCTCGAACGCCTGCTCGATCCCGTCGCGCGCGCGATCGCGAACGCCCCAATTGACGACGAACCACTCACAGCGGCAGACGAGAAGGCTCTCGCGGAAGCTCGCGAATGGTCGAAGCATAATAAAGGCACTCCCCATGAGGAGTTCTTAACTGAACTCGGTATCACTCAAGAGGAGATCGATAACTATCGGGAACCGAAGTGAAGCGGATTGTCTGGACCGATCCAGCCAAGAGTGATGTCCGCAACCTGAGCAGGCCCGTCGCGATGCATGTCTTCTCCGTGCTACTCCGCTTTGCGCAATCGGGCGTGGGTAACGTGAAAGCTATCCAAGGAGGAGACGAACTTCGCTTGCGTATAGGTGACTACCGCCTCTTTTTCGTTTGCCCAGATGCCGACACTATCGAAATTCGCCGGGTCCGTCATCGTGGCGAAGCTTACCGCTGACGACGAAAATGAAGGCCATCCGGCTACCAAAAGACCAGGGAAGATGGGCGAACCACTGGGTTAAGATTATTTGCGAAAGGCTTCGCCAGCTGCCGGATGATTAAGGTCGACGTATCGAGCGTCATTCCCTACTTCTCTTTGACTTTCTCCGCCAACTCGCGAAATTCTTTGGATAGCTTGTGGCTCGCCTTTATCTGCAATTGTGCGAGCTGTCGAGAGTTCTCAGTCGTCAGGACCGGCGCCAGGGCTTCCAGTTCCGTCGCAATCTCGCGCGCGTGATCGGCCTCTTTCAACATCAGATGTTCAAATTTACGGACTGCCTCGTGGTGATCCATAGGCCTCACTTTGGGATAGGTTCAGGTGCGTGTTTCACTTAATCGAAACCAGCCGCTCCACCAGTTCCGAATAATCTTTTTTCTCGATGCCATGCACCTGCTTGTTGTACTCGTCCACCTTCGACGAATAATTCATCGAGCAGAATTTCGGGCCGCACATGGAGCAGAAGGCTGCTTCTTTGTAGAAGTCGTCGGGCAGGGTTTCGTCGTGCATCGAACGCGCCGTCTCGGGATCCAAAGACAAAGCGAACTGCTTCTCCCAATCAAACTTATATCGCGCATAACTCAACGCGTCGTCGCGGTCGCGGGCGCCGGGGCGTCCGCGGGCGATGTCGGCGGCGTGCGCGGAAATCTTGTAGGCGATGATGCCGTCCTTCACGTCTTTTTCGTTCGGCAGGCCGAGGTGTTCTTTCGGGGTGACGTAGCACAGCATGGCGGCGCCGTACCATCCGATCATGGCCGCGCCGATGGCCGAAGTGATGTGGTCGTAGCCCGGAGCGATGTCGGTGACCAGCGGCCCGAGTGTGTAGAACGGCGCTTCGTAGCAGAGTTCGACTTCTTTCTCGACCTGCTCTTTGATCTTGTCCATCGAGACGTGCCCAGGGCCTTCGATCATCACCTGCACGTCGTGCTGCCAGGCGATCTTGGTTAACTCGCCCAGGGTTTTCAACTCCGCGAACTGAGCTTCATCGCTGGCGTCGGCCACGCAGCCCGGACGCAGGCCGTCGCCCAGAGAAAAGCTCACGTCATACTTCTTGAAAATCTTGCAGATGTCGTCGAAATGTTCGTAGAGGAAATTTTGCTTCTGGTTGTAAGCCATCCACTGGGCCAGAATCGCGCCGCCGCGGCTCACGATCCCGGTAATGCGCTTGGAAATCAGGGGCAAATATTGGATCAGCACCCCGGCATGAATCGTCATGTAATCCACGCCCTGCGCGGCTTGCTCTTCGATTACTTCGAGCATCACCTCGGCGTTCAAGTCTTCCACGCGCTTCACGCGCGCAATCGCCTCGTAAATCGGCACGGTGCCGATTGGAACCGGAGAGTGCCGCAGAATAGCTTCGCGAATCTCGTGAATGTTGCCGCCGGTGGAGAGATCCATCACCGTGTCGGCGCCATAATGCACTGCCGTGTGCAGCTTCTTCAATTCCTCATTCACTTCCGAAGTCACCGCCGAGTTGCCGATGTTGGCGTTGATCTTGCACAGCGACGCTACACCGATCGCCATCGGCTCCAGTTCCGGATGATTGATGTTGGCAGGAATAATCATTCGGCCGCGGGCGACTTCATCGCGCACTAACTCGGGCGCGACTTTTTCGCGGTGGGCAACGTAGCCCATTTCTTCTGTGATCACACCCTTTCGGGCATAGTGCATCTGCGAAAAGTTACCGTCGTTATTCTCCTGCTTGCGCCGGGCGAGCCACTCCGCACGCGGCTGGGGCACGCTATAACCGTTGCCAGAGTTACCATTCGTGGGGGTCATGTCAAAGTCACTTTCATGGGATGCGATACGCCCGATTATACGCGGATGGATGTCTTGCGTGGTACGAGTCGACCAGGGTGTTCAACGAGGACGAAGAGTTCCGAATTCTCAGACGGGATTTTGGGCCGGGAGCCGCGCGCGCCTGCGAACCATCCACTCTGCGATCAGCAGATTCGGAACCCAGCATAGCCACGAGACGGTGATGTAAGAACGCAGAAAAGGCCAGTGCAAAGCCGCCAGCATAAAGGGCAATTGCACCCGGAGCGTGACGGCGGCGAAAGTCAACGCGAAGTTCCGAATCATCCACTGACGGTGCGCCTCTATGTTTCCCTTCCGCACCATCCGATAGGCTTGCAGACCGGTGAAGAACCACAATCCCGCCAGAATGCCGAACCCGAAATGGGTTGGCAATCCTCCCTCGGAAACCACGGCCATGGCAAACCCTGCGACTGAACCGAGAGCCACTTCCAGCAAGTAGAAACGTCCCATCCAGCGATGCAGATTCAGCGCCCGCGCCCGCAGTTTCCGGCTGAACTGCCACGGGCCTGCGAGCAGCGCGCCCATTCCTCCCGCGATGTGCAAGCGCAGGGGAAGAATGTAATGCGCGAAGTGCGGGTTGCCCGGCGTGGCCACGAAGTACGTGGTGCCGTACGCCACGATGGCGGCCGAAGTCAGCAGCATGACCCACCAGAGTGAGTTCTCGATCCACGATCCCCGCTCGGGAGGAGCACTGAAGGTTTGCGGAAACTGGGTTAGCTGAGCCATACGCCGGCTTTCTCTGGGACCGGACACTCCCAAGCGATAACTGGCTCACACTTCGGCCAGACACCAGAGGGTACGAAGCGATGGTCCAACCGGTTCCAACGGATATCTGCGTCTTTAACTTTTCTCTTGCTGAATGACGCCTCTCTTAAGAGGACTCCAGTCACGCGTTATTGCATTTGCTCCGCGCACTCGATCGAGGTGCAGCCTCCGGGGCCCTGCGTGCCGATGTTGCCGGCTGCGTTCTTTATGTGAATGGCCGTCATCGCTGCAGGGTAAGCCCACCAGAGCCTGCGGATGACGCGGTCTCCGGGCAACCAGGAGTGGGATTTCTTAAGCTCGTAAGCCACCAGAAATTCGCTGGCATATATGGCTGAATCTTTTGCGATGACATGCTGGCTGGAAGGAACGCTGGTGACCCACGGGGCGCCTGCGTCAAACTCCCGCTCCAGCACCAGCCGGCGCGTGGTAAAGCGGAGGCTTTCGGCCGCGCCAAGCGCTCCCATGACGAAAGCAAACTTCTTATCGAACACTCTCTCTCGTTTCGCTGTGGCAGGCGCAGACGTGGCGGACGCGGAAGTCATTTGGAGCGGCGTGGGCGCGTCGGGGAGCGCAACAGGGGAGATGTGATTGAGATCGGCTTTCTGAGCGGCAAGCGGACTTACAAGCAACAAAAGGATCAGCAAATGAGCTACGGTCAACTTCTTCTCCTTAACGTTTTGTTTACTGTCAGTGGATGCTGCACAAATTCGCAGCCGGAAAGCCGCGCCCAGCGGGCTTTCGCGCTGCCCCTGGTACAAGAGCAGATTCTCGTCCAAAGAAAAAATGTATTTTTCAGCTGGATGGCCGAGTTTTTAGCTCCGGAGAAGCAACCTCGCGCTTCCATGCGCAAGACCTTCGTCGAATGTATGTCTAATGTTTCCCACTCGCGCGATTCTTAGACCGCGATTCTTAGACAATGACCGGCGCGGAGGCCAAATTGCGAACGGAGGCTCTAATCTTCAGCCGCTCAGCGGAAATAGGCTTTGGCGCACTCCGTTCTTGCCGATAGAGGTTTCCGGCGCTTAGAATCTCCGTTCATTCAAAAGGAGAACTCTCCAATGCGCATGTTTGGTTTCTTGGCAGTCTTGTCGCTTTTCGCATCGGTCTCCGTCCTTGCTCAGACGTCTTCCGCCAAGCCGGGACCCGGCTTCAGTCTCGATAACATCGACAAGACGGTCGATCCTTGCGTGGATTTTTACCAGTATGCCTGTGGCAACTGGATCAAGAACTCCGAAATCCCTGCCGATCAGTCGCGGTGGGGCAGCTTCACGGAACTTGACGAGCGCAATATGGACATCGAGCGCGGCATTTTGGAGAAAGCCGAGGCCGGTGGTGCCGGTCGCGATGCGGTCGACCAGAGAATCGGCGATCTTTACGGCTCCTGTATGGACGAAAAGTCCGTCGATGCGAAGGGCATCTCTTCGCTAAAGCCAGAACTCGACCGCATCGCGGCGGTTCAGGACAAAGCCGCGCTTATCGACGAGATCGCACATGTGCATCTGGTCGGGCCAAATCCGCTGTTCAATTTCTACTCCGCATCCGATTTGCACAATGCCGATCAGGTCATAGCCTACATCGATCAAGGCGGCCTAAGTTTGCCCGACCGCGATTACTACCTCAAGGACGACAACCCGAAAATGAAAGAGATGCGGCTGCATCTCGTGGAGTATGTGACCCAGTCTTTCGTCCTTGCGAGTCAAACGCCAGAACAAGCGGCCAATTCCGCACAGGCCGTGTTGCGCATTGAGACAGCTCTGGCCAGGGCTTCCATGGACCGCACGTCGCGGCGCGACCCGAAGAACCTCGATCACAAGATGAGCCGCGAAGAGGCGGTCGCGCTCGGACCTGATTTTTATCTCAGTCGTTACTTCGCGGCTGTGGGCGCTCCCAACTTTACTCAGATCAATGTCACGAATCCCGATTTCTTCAGGCAGGTAAACGCGGTACTGGAATCCGAGTCTCTCGACTCGCTCAAGACTTACGTGAGTTGGCATGTGCTCAACGCCGCGGAGCCGTGGCTTTCCCAGCCATTCGTCGAAGCCAACTTCAAATTCCGGCAGAACCTCACCGGTCAGAAGGAAATCCAGGCTCGCTGGAAGCGCTGCGTCAGCCTCACCGATCGCGAATTGGGTGAGGCCCTGGGCGAGAGATACGTAGACGCCACCTTCGGCCCGGAGGGCAAGCAGCGCATGCTCAAAATGGTCGACGCTCTGGAAACATCTCTTGCGGAGGATATCCAGGATCTTTCCTGGATGAGCGCCGAAACCAAGAAGCAGGCCAAAGTAAAGCTGGATGCCATTCGAAACAAAATTGGATATCCCGAAGTCTACCGCGATTACAGTTCGGTCGTGATCAAGTCCGGCGATCTGTTGGGCAACATTTCTCGCACCAACGAATTCGAGTCGAAACGCGAAATCGCGAAGATCGACAAGCCGCTCGATCGCAAGGAGTGGGGCATGACTCCGCCGACGGTGAACGCCTATTACAGCGGATCGTTCAATGAGATCGTGTTTCCGGCGGGCATCCTGCAGCCGCCCTTCTTCGATAAGTCCTTGGACGATGCGGTGAACTTTGGCGGCATCGGCCTGGTCATCGGTCACGAACTTACTCACGGCTTCGACGACCAGGGCCGCAAGTTCGATCCTCAGGGAAACCTGCACGACTGGTGGACGGAACAAGACGGCAAGGAATTTGAAAAGCGCGTCAGTTGCGTGGCCGACGAATACTCGAACTTCGTTGCGGTTGACGATCTCAAACTAAATGGCCGGCTCACGCTCGGCGAAAACACGGCCGACAACGGCGGCGCGCGCATCGCGCTGATGGCGCTCGAGCATATGATCGCCGAGGACAAGACCGGAAAAGAGAGCCAGAAAATCGATGGCTACACGCCCGAGCAGCGTTTCTTCCTGGGTTTTGGGCGCGTGTGGTGTGAGAAGCGCCGGCCCGAAACCGCCCGTGTGAGGGTGCTCACCGATCCGCATTCGCCGGGTAAGTACCGGGTCGACGGCGTCGTGCAGAATATGCCGGAGTTCCAGAAGGCTTGGGGATGCAAGGCGGGCCAGCCCATGGTGGCCGAGAACGCGTGCCATGTTTGGTAGACACGTTTGGTAGACATGTTTGGTAGGCAGGAGGTCCGTTCCGTTTTGAAAGGGCGCGGCTTCGCGCCGCGCCCGGCAAGACCCCGTCAAATTCACAGCGGTGTCAGTGTCCGCGCTCGTCTACCGTGGCTGTTGCCATCCCCGCAGACGCGGCCACCAGCGGCGTACGTTGCGCCGATACTCTTCATACGGTGCGCCGAACTTGCCGCGCAATGTCGGTTCTTCGTAAAACACCACGAACAGATGTACTCCGAGGGCAACCGCCGCAACCGTGCCGGTCGCCACGGGATTGGGGAGTCCAAAGATCACCCACAACCCAATCCATCCCGCGGCGAAGCCGACGTACATCGGGTTGCGAACGTAACGGTAGAAACCGACCACGACTAATCGCTGCGGGGGAGCAACTGGGGCTGGGGTGCCGCGCCCTGTCCACCCGAAGTCCCAGATGCAGCGCAGGGCGACAGCGAACCCCAACACGGAAGGAATCGCCGCCAGCCATCTCCAGCGTGCCGCGCCCGCCATTTCCACGGTGAATCCGAGCCATTGCGGCAGTAGCCAGAACCATAAGGCAAAGAACCCGGCCCCTACGGTTAGCGAGGCAACCGCTGTTAACCAGCGATAACCATGATCCCCTGCCGGACCCCCGATGGACTGTTCATTAGTCATAACCCGCTCCGCTGTCGTTAGACTTCGCTCCCGGAGGCGCGAGAACAACCTCGCTTCCCAGTCTCATTTCGTTGTCGCAGCAGAGCTCCGGGCCATCTCCATTTCAATGCCTTGCGGCGACATGATTGTTCCGGCCGGCATCGCCTTGGGTTGGTTCGTCAGCAAGGTCACAGCGGAGACGCCCGCCATATGCGCCGCATCCAAAACCTTCACGACGTAAGCGTAAGGCGCCCTGGCGTCGGCCTTGATATAAAGATTTTGCGTCCGCCGGGATAGACGTCCCTTGAGTTGTTCCGCGAGCGCATCGGCGGTGACCGGATTGATTCCGAAATAGAGTCTGCCAGTGTCAGTCACGGTGATTATCAGCGCTTCCTGGCTGTCCGCATCCGGCACTGAGACCGCGCTGCTCGTCGAAGCCAACTCTACGCTGATACCTTTTTGCATGGCCTGCGGGGTGGGCGATTCGCCCTTCGTTTCGCGAATCAATTTCAATCCCGCACCCGAATCTGTTTCCTCTGCCAGATTCCAAAGCCGAGCCTCGTCGGGACCCGCCAGAGCCATACGGAACTTCACATTCGGACCGAGTTCCGCGCACCCGTGGCAAACATGGTGTTGCACTTCAAACGTGAGAGTCTCGCCTTCGACGTGCGGCGCCACCAACGGCACGTCGGTTTCGGCTGTTACGTGCCACGGAGCGTTTGGATCGCTGCGTTCCTGGAAATAAAAGACGACTGCACCACTAACCTTTCGGTCAGTCTGTTGAATCTTGAGGCTAATCCCCGGCAGGTCATTCATTTTCCCCTGCCAGGTTCCGGCGAACGAAGAGTTTGCCGCAGCTGCATTTACCGGCTGTGCAGCAACCGACGGTACAGCGCTTGCAGTCATGGTTACCGCGGCCAAACAGAATTCAAGTAGGTAGTTCATGGTGTTCCTCCTTTCAATCACTTCAGTTCGGAATTGCTAAGGTTTTGCACCGCCGAGCGATGCAGTTGCCAAACTTCCGCCCAGCCCCATCGTCTCCACAGCTGACGACGGCACAATTACCATCGATCCTTTCTCCTTAATTGCTTCGTAAAGCATGTTCATGGCGCGCAGGTGCAAAGCCACGGGATTTTCCGCGTACGATGCGGCCGCCTGCACAAAGCTGTCGGCGATCTCCTTTTCCGCCTGACCCAAAATGATTCGCGCCTGCCGCTCACGCTCGGCCTGCGCCTGCCGGGACATCGCGTCTTCCAGTCCCTGCGGAATTCTTACGTCGCGAATCTCCACCGATTGCACCGTGATACCCCAAGGATTCGTCTTCTCATCCAGAATGCGCTGCAGCTCGCGCCCCATGGTTTCGCGCTCGGTAATCATCTGCGCCAGTTCGTGGCGGCCAATCGACTCGCGCAGCGCGGTCTGCGCGCTCATGTTGATGGCATCGATAAAGTTTTCTACTTCCAGAATGGATTTCTCCGCATTCCACACCAGCCAGAACACGATGGCATCCACGTTCACCGGCACGGTGTCGCGCGTAAGAGTCGATTCTGCAGAAACACTGGCGACGCGCACGCGCTGGTCCACATAAGGGCTTAGGGTTTCAACAATGGGCACGATGTGGAAGATCCCCGGCCCGCGCAGGCCGACGTAGCGGCCCAGGCGCAGCACCGCGACCTTTTCCCACTGCCGTACTACCTTGATGGCGAACATCAGGTAGATGCCCACTACGGCGCCGGCAATGATGCCTGCTGGATTCTTGGTAGCGACAGTCACGATCGCCCCGGCCAGCATGCAGATGACGAACAACGATCTTCCGACGCCGCTGATTTGACCGATTTCGATTTTTGTCATGGCTTTATCTCCTTTGCCTGGAATCAGGCGCTAACCCGCGCATGCGATCCAGCAACTCTTCCAGCGTGAAACCTGCGGCTCCGGCACGAGCCGCGAATTCGCCTGCCAGTTGGGCGAGTTGCCGCTCGCGCTCGGCGCTGTTCTTGACCACCTTCTTGTCGCTGATGAAAGTTCCGGTTCCCTGGTGCGTTTCAAGCGCGCCGCCGAGTTCAAGCTCGCGGTATGCCCGCAGAACCGTGTTCGGATTGATGGCCAGATCTACCGCGAGCTGCCGCACCGTCGGAAGCTGATCTCCGGCGGTCAGCGTTCCCGCCGCAATGCCGCCGCGAACCTGATCGATGATCTGGCGGTAGACGGGAACGCCGCTGCGCAAGTCCAGTTTGAGTTGGAAGCCCTGAGCGTTGGCGGTGCGTCCCATGTGTTACAATGTACTATACGACTAGTACATTAAGTCAAGAGAAAAATGCGGAGATGTTTGTTCGAGGGAGGTTCGCGGTAGAAGTTATGAAAGGTCCAGACATCGCAGTGCGTTTCTCGAATGAATGACGAAGAAATGACTATCTGCTGACGGTGCGGTGACAATCTCATCGTCGGCATCACTTACGCTCGACTCCTCTCGAGCAATCCCCCTGCGAACTGAATAAGTGAATCGGCCGGTGATTTTCGGCGGTCAGGCTGAGGGACCTCCCTGTCCACGCGCCGTTCGCTGCAACAAGAACGTAAGGAGAAAAATCATGAGCAAACTCTCGACTTGCACATTGGCCATCGCTGTTTGCCTCGGAACCACCGCGATGCTTGCCAACAACAACCGCAATGCGAAACCAAACACAAACCCAGAAGCGCTTCTTGCCGCCGATGGCGCCTTTCGTGACGGGCTGTACCTGGGCAAGCTCGCGGCCGAACAGGGCCAACCATTGCGTCCTGCCGTCGGACGCTGGTCCACAGCGCAGGACCGCGCCACATTCACGACGGGATATCGCCGGGGATATCGCGACTATGTCGCCAGAGCGGCAAGCTCTGGAAGCACTCAGTCGACCGAGTAGGTCCGCAGAACGCCGATGTGAGAACTGATTCTGACTACGAAAGCCCGAGACAAAATTCTGAGATTTGAGGTGAAGTTGTTATGCGAGCGAAGAAGTTGGTTTCTATCGTTGCTCTTATTCTGCTGATCGGCGTCTCCACTACCCGCTCGGTGAAAGCCGGCGGTCCTCCCCCGAGCACAAGCGGCGTGGCCAGCGTGCGGGGCATAGTGAAATTCGAAGGTACGGTACCGAAGCCCAAGCTGATCAGCATGTCGATGGATCCAGGCTGTACCCGGCAACATTCCTCCCCGGTGTTTGCTCAGGAAGTCACGACGGATGCGAAGGGTGATCTGCAAAATGTGATTGTGTTCGTGGCCGAGGGCTTGGGCGAGCGCACATTTGAAGCGCCCAGCCAGCCCGTGGTCGTTGAGCAGAAGGGCTGCATGTACATGCCGCATGTGCTGGCAGTGAGAACCAACCAGCCGCTGCACGTGATGAACGAGGATCCCACATCGCACAACATCCACCCCACGCCCGCGAACAACCGCGAATGGAACAAGGCGGAGCCGCCGGGAGCGAGTGTGGACGAATCGTTTGCGCGGGAGGAGATCGCGATTCCCGTGAAATGCAATCTGCATCCGTGGATGCACGGTTACATCGCGGTGTTCAAGCATCCGTATTTTGCCGTGACCGGCAAGGACGGCAGTTTCGACCTGAGCAGTTTGCCGCCTGGCACTTACACGATCAAAGCGTGGCACGAAAAACTGGGCACGTCCACGCAGACGATCACGATTGGCGCTAACGAAACCAAGGAGATCAGTTTCGTTTTCAAGGGAATGTAGCGCATCTCAGAGCTTGGCAGGCGCCTTGAAGCCCTTGCGGCGTTGTTCGCTGTAGCGGGCGAGCGCATCGAGGATGATGGGATACGCTTCATCCGCGGGACATATGTCGTCCACCTCGACGGCCTTGCCTTCGAGTTGTTTGTAATCCTGGAAAAATCGGCGCAGCATGAGCATCCGGTGCGGCGGCATTTCCGCAGCTTCGTGATAAGTGTTGAACTCGGGATCCTGCGTGGCGATGGAAATAATCTTATGGTCTTGCTTGCCCGCGTCGATCATGGTCATCAGGCCGATGGCACGGGCGTGAATGATGGTGAGCGGCACCACCGGCTCCTGGCAGAGCACGAGGACGTCGAGGGGATCGTCGTCCTCCGCCAGCGTTTGCGGAATGAAGCCATAATTTGCCGGATAGTAGACGGCCGAGTACAGAATGCGATCAAGCTTGATCAATCCGCTCGCTTTGTCAAGTTCATACTTCACGCTCGATCCGAAGGGGATCTCGATCACGCAATCGAATTCCTGCGGAAGCTTGTCGCCGGGAGTTACGTCGTGCCAGGGATGGATCATAGGGAACGGTTCTGCTCGGTGGCTCATACATTCTAGCGTAAGGGATCTGATCCGCATGCATCCCTGGGACCTGAGGAGTTTGCGTTAGCCAGCAAGTTCTCACAGCCGACCATTGGAAGATAGGGCTTGCAAGCGATATTAAAAAAGAGGAGCAGATCGTTCATCCAACGATTTCGCGATCTCGTTGGCCATAACCGACAGCGCGTGAGACGACACGGGATCGTCCTCGTTCGCCAGGAAGACAACGGCCATGTGCAGTTCAGGGAAAGTCATGCACATGCTTACAAAACCGGGGAGATTGCCTTCCTGCCAGATGCGGCGATACGTTCCTGAGTGAAGCATCTGCCAATTCAGTCCAACAGATAAATTGTCGGTGAGAATGAACCGCGGCTCGTGCGAGAGCTTTACGGCCGAATCGTCTTCTGCGAGCTCCCAGCGGGCATATTTTAGAAGGTCGGCCACTGTAGATTTTAACGCTCCCGCGCCCAGCAACATCTCCGGGGGACCGGGGACAACCGCGCCCTTCTCGTTGTAACCGTTTGCTAATCTCCTATTTTGCGAGTGGTTCAAGGATATGGTTGTGTCCCGCATATCCAGGGGATTTGCGATTTTCTGCTTCACAATTTCTTCATAGGGCATGGCGTAGATACGTTCCAGAACAATGCTGAGAAGCACGGCGGCAGCATTTGAATAGCTGAATTTTGTGCCAGGAACCGTCTCGAGTTCCACTTTATGCAAGTCCGCAAGGAAATTTTGGCGGCTATAGTGATTCAGCATGTTTTTAGTGGCTTGCGAAACAGGAACAGTGAACGGCGGGCGGTTTTCAGGTATATCGGGCAGATTGAATGGCAGCCCGGAATTGTGATTCACAAGCTGACCTAGTTCTATGGCATGTCCATGAAATTCCAGGTTCGGATAGTCGCCATCGAGGTACTTACGCACGTCGTCATCAAATCTGACTTTTTTCTCGATTACAGCCTGCGCAAGGATTGTTCCGGTGAATGTTTTGGTAATCGACGCAATCGGGTACAAAGTGTCGGTGGACGGCGGCCTCTTTTTTCCCTTCTTGAGAGTCCCGAAGTTGTACGTGTATGCTTTTCCGCCCTTGAGTATCCCAATGGATAGTCCAACAGCCTGGGGAGCACTCTTGAAAAAGTTTTCTGCGCTCCTGGAAACGATTGCGGCAACATCCTGGGCTGGTTGCGCCTGGGCGTGTAGTGGTGAAGGAGTGACCAGCGATAGAGCGACGAACACGGGGATTCTTGAGAGACAGTTATGGATCATTCTTTCCCTTTGTGACAGGAGTCTTCGGCGTCAGAGTTCTAGACGAAATGCAGCATGAAGTGTTAGCGACCGAAGCGTTTTGCCGCGCGGTAAGGCACTCATGAGAATTAAGTTCATGCGACCTCGCGCTCGCATTTCAAAACCTTGATTCTCGTGCCTGCGGCGCGTAGAGTCTAAATGTCGGGATTGCCCGTCGGGGCTTTATGTCGAGCCAAGTTAAGACCTATCTCAAGTTCGGGGGAGCGACGGTCCTGATTCTTCTGCTGCTCGGCTATCTCGCCTACACCGGCGTGCAGGATAGCAAGAGCTACTACGTTACCATCAGCGAACTGCACAAGATGGGCAACGGCGCTTACGCGAAGCGTTTGCGAGTCGCGGGAAATGTGCAACCGGGGTCGATCAAGCGCACCGGAACCCACGTGCAATTCGTGTTGATGGAACAGGATCAGTTGCTCTCGGTCGATTACACCGGAACCGAAGCGCCTCCGGACACCTTCAAAGATGATTCGCAGGCCCTGGCCGACGGCAGCTTTGGCCATGATGGCGTCTTCCACGCCAAGGGCCTGCAGGCAAAGTGCGCATCGAAGTATGCGCCGCAGCCGGGCGGTACTCCCGCAAATGGCGCGCCATCCACCGAGCCTGCAAAAAGCACGACGCAGGTGCAGACCAACCCGACCGGAATGGCAAACTAAGACAGCTTGTTGTTTCGTCGCGTCTCGACTTCGCCGCCCGCTTCCGCTATCTTCTACTCGGCTTGCAACTGAGTCCCATGAGTGTGAGCGCCACCGAAATCCCTGCCGCGAACGGAATCATCTCCGTCTGCAACTTGATCAAGCAGTTTGGCCGCTTTGCTGCGCTGCGGGGCGTGAGCGCAGAGTTCGCCTCCGGCAAATTCCATGCGATTCTCGGTGACAACGGAGCAGGGAAGACTACTCTGTTGCGTGCGCTGGCAGGATTGGCTCATCCCACGCGCGGCGCCATTTCTATCTTCGGCAAGACGCCGCATGAGGCCTGCCGCGAGATCGGCTACATGGCGCATCCCTCGCTGCTTTACGACGAGATGAGCGGAATGGAAAACCTGCGCTACTTCGCCCGCCTTTACGACATCCGCGGCGACAGTCGTTGTGAGCAGGTGATTCGTTCCGTGGGGATCGACCCGGAGTTGTCGCGGCCCGTAGGGAAATATTCGCAAGGCATGCGGCAGCGCATATCGCTGGCCCGAGCCATTGTCCACGATCCCAGGATTCTTTTGCTGGACGAGCCGTTCTCGAATGTGGATGTGCATTCCGCGCGGGAGATGGTCGGCCTGCTGAAGGGCATGCGCGACGCGGGCAAAACCATTTTTGTGGTCACCCACCATTCGTCGCTGCTGGAAGGCGTGGCCGACGAATTTGTGTGGATGCAGGCCGGGCAGATCGTCGATCGCACTTCGCATCTTGCTTCGGGCGTTCGCACGGAGCGACCATGAGTTCGTTCTGGTCGATCACGCTCGCGACGCTAAGCAAAGACATTCGCCTGGAGTGGCGCTCCAAGGATGCGCTTAACGCCATGTTGTTTTTCTCTCTGCTGGTAGTCGTAATCTTCATGTTTTCCTTCGATCCGCTGGCGGAAGAATCGCGGCACATTGTAGGCGGGTTGGTTTGGGTGGCGTTTTTATTCGCGGCAGTGGTTGCGCTCAATCAGACCTGGGCGCGCGAGCTGCGCAACCAGGTGCTCGACGCTTACCGCGTCTCCCCGGCTTCAGCCAATTCACTTTTCGTGGCCAAAGCGCTCGGCAACTTCATTCTGGTCAGCCTGCTGGAGGCGCTCATGGCGCCTCTGTTTGTTGTTTTCTACAATCTCCGTGCGCTCGGTCCGGCATGGCAGTTGATTCCGGTGGCGCTGCTGGGCACGTGGGCGCTGGTGGTGAATGGAACCTTCTTTGCCGCGATGTCGCTGCGCACGCGCAGCCGCGAGCTCATGCTGCCTCTGCTGCTGTTTCCAGTTTCCATTCCTGCCGTGATCAGCATGGTTGCGGCTACCACCAGCATTCTCACGGGAGAAGATTCCGCCCACTTCTACATCGTATTGCTTCTCACCTACGATGTGGTGTTTACTACTGCTTGTCTGGCCTTGTTTGAAACGGTGTTGCAGGCGGAATGAAGCAGGCCTTCCCCATCCTGGCGGTTCTGACGGCGGTTTTCCTCGCCTACGCTTTTTATCAGGCCATGTTCGTTGCGCCCACGGATGCCATGCAGGGCGAGGTCTACCGCATCATTTACTATCACGTGCCTTCGGCGTGGACGGCCTTTCTGCTGTTCTTCATCAACTTCATCGCTTCGGTGCAATATCTGGCCAGTGCCCGGCCGTCAACCCAACGCGCCGCAAAATGGATTGTGATTGCGATTGGAGTTGTGGGATTCATCGCGCCGTTTATTCCGCAGGTAGCGCAGCAACTGCCTACCGGAATGTATCCCAGTTCGGTCGCGACCACGGCCGTAATCATCGTCGCTGTCTATTTCCTGGTCGGAAAATATTTTCCCGGTCAGAGTCTCGACCTGCTGGCAGTGACCTCCGCCGAAGTTGGCGTAGTTTTTTGCACCATCGTACTGATTACGGGTCCCATCTGGGCTCGGCCAGTGTGGGGCATCTGGTGGGCTCCGGGAGACATTCGCCTCACTTCAACTCTGGTTCTGTGGTTGATTTACGTGAGCTACCTGGTGCTGCGGCGTTTCTCCGACAGCGCGCTGACCCAGAAGCTCGCCGCGGTCCTGGCGGTGTTTGGAGCGCTCGATGTTCCGCTGGTTTATTTCTCGATCTGGTTTTTCCGCACCCAACACCCTCAGCCCGTGATTGGCGGAGGCGGCTCGATCGATCCGCGCATGTTGCGTGTGCTCCTGATTAGCTGGATGGCGTTTCTGTGCTTCGCATTTCTCGTCTGCTGGTCGCGCTACGGACTGGAAAAGCTGCGACGCGAAGTGGAAGAGGCGGAAGCGCTCGAATCGTTGCTTGAGCCCAACCGGGCAGTCGCGGACCCCTCCAAAGCCAGCATTCCTTTAGACCGGGGGCCGCGATGAATTCAATCAAATTCCTGTACGCCGCATACATCGCCACCTGGCTGATCCACGGTTTCTACATTGGCAGCCTGGTTCGCCGCTACAGGCGTCTGCGGCGACAGATGAAGGATTTGGGTAAGAGGATTGGGTAAGTTAAGAGCGGCGTCCGGCTCTCGGCTTTGGATCTCCACGCCCGTATGGCAGCCTATACCCGGAAGCCGGTCGCCGGAAACCGGGCTAGTTCTCCGTTCCCCGTTGCAGCGCGCTTAGAAAATCACCCCCGCCGGAGCGCAGAAATTCGTAGTCTTCGATCATCGCCGCAGTTCCGACACGCAGCGAAGGCAGAGGCGCTTCCACGCGAATGACGCGCGCTGTGAAGCGTACACGCACTGCATCAGTCAGCGTGATGTGAGGAGGGAACGTAAGAGTGACTTCACACGCGGTTCCCGCCGGCACAGGCCGGTCGAGATAAAAAAAAACTCCGCGCGCGCTCACGTTCTGGGTTTCAGTGTGGAATTCGTTGTCTTGATCCAGACGAACCACTGCGGGCAGGCGCATATCAAAGCGCCGCATGGTTCGCCGTTCCTGAGATTCCGGTTGCATCCGTGACCTAATTTCCGAAAGCATTTTCTTCTACGAAGACCGATCAGGGCAGTACGGAATCAATTCAAGGCTGGGAGGCCAAGGCGCCGCCGCCCCCGGCGCGCCCTGATTAACATTCCTCGGTGCTATCCAATGTATAGAATCGCCAGCGCTTTGCAAGAGCAAAAAGACTCCGGAACTGATTCGGTAAATGCTCACGTCGCTCAGGAGGAGGTGCGATGCGGAGGAGTCACCTGCACAGGTAGCAATCCCCCTGCCATACGGTTGCGATCTCACTTTCTCGCCTTAACGCCGAGAATCAAGAAGTTGTTGCCTCGAATGCACCATTACAGGGGCAGGCGCATGCAACCCTTTGCGGGAAAAGCACGCCAAGCTGCGCTCTGCAATTCCCTTCATTCCACTTTCGTGCCACGCCGCGGCATCTTTCACGCTCTCTGAACGCATCTGACAACTCCGGGAGTGCTCGAATGGCCCAGGCTCGCTTGACTTGGCTATCCGCCAGATGTTTAAGTAGTTGTTTGTTTTCCGCCAGTTCTAAATGACACGTCAGCAGCAGGCGGTTTCGCCGGCGCCGGGTACTAACTCGCGCGCCGTTTCTACCCTCTCCAAATGATCGGTTGAAAATGGTCTCGTTGACTCGGAGGAAAAGCGTGATGGGAAATGGCCGTTGGTTGGGAGCTAGCTCGGGAAAAAGCTCGGGAGAAAGCTCCCGAGGCAGCTTGGGATGGGTGCGCCCGCTCGGCGCGTCGCTGATGCTGGTATTGGCGGCTGCAGTGTTGCTCGGGACAGGTTCCCTCCGCTTGGCACAGAAGGCCGAGACGCAGACTCCGGTTATCCCTGGTGCAACCTCTCCAAGGCCCTCCCTGCAGTTGAAGCCCGATGCGCGCGCCATTCTCGCGCAGTTGCCCCTGATCTTCGAGCCCAACCGGGGCCAGGCTGATCCCAGCGTAAAATTCCTCGCCCACGGCGTGGGATATGGTCTGTTCCTGGATGCAACTGGCGCGCTGATTTCGATACAGACGCCGCACTCCTCGCCGACAGGAAACAACGCTCAATTCGTGCGCATGAAGCTGGTCGGCGCCAACCGCGCGGCAGCCATCGCCGGGAACAATCTGTTGCCCGGCAAGAGCAACTACATCCTCGGCAACGACCCGCATAAGTGGCATAGCGGCATTCCGCAATTTGCCGGGGTTCGCTACCCGAGCATTTATCCCGGAATCGATCTCGTCTTCTACGGAAACCAGGGCCATCTGGAATACGACTTCCGGGTTGCAGCGGGCGCCGATCCGTCGCAAGCCGAAATGCAGTTTGATGGCGCAACCAAACTCGAAGTTATCGGCGGCGATCTGATCCTTGCAGGTACGGACGATGGCGGCCTGCGCATGCAAGCGCCGCAAGTTTACCAGCGGGACGGTGACCGGCGGCAGCCGGTAGCTGGACGATTCGTTCTGCGCGCCGCCAACCGTGTCGGATTCGAGATTGGCGCTTACGATCGCAGCCGTGAACTCATCATTGACCCGTCACTTAATTTTTCCACTTACTTCGGCGGCAGTGGCACGGAAACTTCACCTTCCGTCGCAGTCAACGGCAACGGCAATATTTATGTCGTGGGCACGACGCAAGGTTCGCCGGTGAGCGCGTCATCGAACTCGTTTCCAGCCACATCCGCCTTGACCTTGATTCCCTCGACGTTGTCGTTAACCACTACCAGTCCAAGCCACATCTTCGTCGCCGAGATCAGCCCTTCGCAGCCCGCTGTCGTATATGAAACTTTCCTCGGCGGCAGCGGATCGGATACCAGCGTTGGCATTGGCGTGGATAATGGCGGCAACGCCTATATTGTGGGCAACACGACTTCCCCGGACTTCCCAATCGGTGGCAACCCTTATCAATCGGCACCGGAAACGAAGAGCTCCCAATGTGCCGGCATTACCTGTTCGTCAGTGTTTGTCAGTGTGCTCAATCCCACCGGCACCGCGCCCCTCATTTATTCCTCCTATCTTTCCGGCAACGGCAACGACCAGGCCAGCGGAATGACGATCGACCTGAATCAAGATGTCTTCATCACGGGCACTACCACCTCCAACGACGCGCCCAGCCTGAACCCTGCTGACGACTTTCCCGCAACTCTGTTGCCTGTGCCGTATCAGGTCTCGCCGGCTTCGAGCCTGCAATTCTTCGTCACGAAGGTTAATACCGTGCAGCCGGGGCACTTAAGCATCGCCTATTCGACATATTTCGGCGGCGCTGTGCCCACTCCCGCAGTGGCCGTAGGCGGAGGCATCGCGGTCGATTCCAACGGCAACATTTATTTCAGCGGTACGACGAATTTTTACAATAGCGGCTCGGGTGCGTATGGCGACAGCGGGTCGGGAGACTTCCCCATCATTAACGCTTACCAGCCCTGCCTGGATACGATTCCGCCGTTAGTCCTTCTGAATCCGAATCCGTGTACCGCTCCGATGACTACGCCCTATCCGACGGACGCCTTCATCGCCAAGCTGAATCCCAACTATGTTCAGACGGGCGGCGCTCCGTTACTTTTCTCGACTTATCTGGGCGGCATGGGTGCGGATTCAAGCACCGGAATTGCGATCGATTTCGGCGCAGCTCATATTTACCTGACGGGAACCACCAATTCCCCCGACTTCTATATTCCCACCGGCAGCCAGCCCTTCCAGCTTTGCCTCAACAATCCGGGGGCGACGACATGCCCCGCTTCTCCATCCACGAATACCGATGCCTTCGTGGCGCGCATGACCAATCCAACCCCGACCACTACCGGAGTTCCTGCGAATGTCGCGCTCACCTACTTTTCCTACCTGGGCGGATCGGGAAACGATAGCGGGCAGGCGATTACCGTGTTTGAGACGAGCACTCCGGTCAACGATGCGCTGATTACCGGCACGACCGATTCCACGAACCTTCCCGTCACAACGGGGGCGATCCAAAGCCAGCTCGCCGCCGGGGCTACGCAGAATGCGTTTTTCGCTCAGATTGATACGACCACGACTACGGGGCAGACCGGTGAGTCTTACGTGACCTATTTCGGCGGCAATGGCCTGGATATCGGTACTGGCATTGCGGTCGACACCAACTTCAATACCTACCTGGTCGGCAGCACGACTTCGACGAACTTCGAACAGGAGAACTCGTTGCAGCCCACCGGTCTCAACGGTCCCTCCGACGCGTTCGTTGCCAAGTTTGTGCCGACGAATGCCTTGAGCCTCACTACCGTGGCGGCCACCGTGTCCCCGCTGGGAACCGTCGGGGTAGGGAACCCGGTTACGATAACTTTCACGGTCGCCAACGAGGGACCGGACCCGGCCACGAATATTTTTGTGAATGGCACGGTTCCCACCACCGGCGTGACCTTCGACAGCGCCTCTGCTGGTTCGGGCACCTGCGCCGCGCCGAGCGGCAACGCCGTGACTTGCCAGATCCCGTCACTGCAGGTCGGCGCCACTTCGCAAGTAGTGTTCACCGTCACTCCGACCGTAAGCGGCAATTATTCCGCAACTGCCACAGTATCGAATGTCAACAACACCACCACCAACGTCACGAACTCGGCTTCCTTCACAGCGTCGGCTTTTGGATTGGCGCCCGTCACCCCTTCCAGCGTGACCGTGTCCGCCGGCTTACCAGCGGTATACGCCGTGAATGTGTATCCGGTGAATGGCGTCTTCACCAATAACATCTCGCTAAGTTGCAGTGCTCTGCCCGTTGGTGCGGCCTGCAACTTCCAAACCAGCACTATTACCCTGATGAACGGGAGCAACAGCGCGTCCACCATGCTGAACGTCACCACGACGGCGCAACCGGTAACGACTCTCGCTTCGGCGGGATGGGGACGCTCGTTCTACGCTCTCTGGTTGATGGTTCCGGGCATGGCAGTTCTGGGGATGGGTTCGCGCGGCAAGCGCCGCCGCGGCCGCATCCTGGCTCTGCTGGCATTGTGCGTGCTGTTCGGGCTGATTTTCCTGCAGCCTTCGTGCAGCACGCCCAAGACGCAGCCGCAGGTGAGCGGAACTCCCTCGGGCACTTACGCTTTGAAGGTGACGGCAACCTCAGGTTCGCTTAGCCAAAGCCAGCCATTCCAGCTGACGGTCGTCCCGTAACCTGAACTGCGGTCAGACTGACGATTGATCAGCAGAAGCGGGAAGATTGCGCTACGCGCCGGCGGAAAGCTTGTGGTGGCTCTTGGCTTCGGCAATTCCGTATTGCCGGATTTTATAGAGCAGGGCTTTATAGCTGATTTGCAAGAGCGCAGCGGCCTGTTTGCGGTTCCATTTGGTTTGCTCAAGCGCCTGCCGGATGGCTTCGCCTTCGGCCTCGTCCTTGGCCGTGCGCGCCAGCGATTTTAATCCACCACCGGCCTCTCCATTGATCGTTCCGGAATCTCCCCGCGCTGCGCCGCCATTGCCGTCGTGACGCGGCTGCAACTCGGAAGCTGCCAGATTTTCGTCGCCCAAAATCAGATAACGTTTCAAAAAGTTGTTCAGCTCCCGCAAATTGCCCGGCCAGGAGTGCGCCTGGCACGCTTCGAGCAGCATAGGCGAAAGCGGAAGCTGAGGCCGCGCATAGCTTTCCGCCATGCGCGTCATGAAATGCTTCAGCAGAATTGGAATCTCTTCTTTTCGCTCGCGCAGCGGCGGTAATTGCAGGGTGAAGGCATTGAGACGGTAGTAAAGATCTTCGCGCAACCGCTTGGCTGCCAGGGCTTGCGGAATGTCAATGTTGGTGGCCGCCAGAATCCGCACGTCCACCTTGATCACCGAACGGCTCCCCAGGCGCGAGAACTGCTGATCCTGCAGCACGTGCAGGAGCTTGGCTTGCAGCGCGGGGGGCATCTCGCCGATTTCGTCGAGCAGAATCGTTCCCTTGTTGCACAATTCGAACTTTCCCGGCTTGGCATGCGTCGCGCCCGTAAATGCGCCCGGCTCATAACCGAACAGTTCGCTTTCCAGCAGGTCCGCCGGGACGGCCGCGCAATTTACCTTCAGGAACGTGCGGTGAGCGCGCGGAGAGAGTTTGTGGATCAGGCGCGCCAGCACTTCTTTTCCGGTGCCGCTCTCGCCCAACAGCAAAACCGGAATGTCTACATTAGCCACCAGCGCGGCCTGTGATCGAATCTTCCGCATGCCGGGGCTCGCCGCAATGAAGAAGACGTCATCTCCGACATCTTCGACTTCGCCGCCCACGGGTGCTTTGCCCTGACCCAGGCATTGGTCGATGACCGCATCCAGTTCCGCCTTCTGAAAAGGCTTAGTCAGGTAGTCGTGCGCTCCCAGGCGCATGGCCTGTACAACTTTCTTCGTGTCGTTGACACAGGAAAGCATTACGACTTTCACCCCCGGCCGCTTCTGCCGAAGTTGTTCCAGAGTTTCCAGCCCGTCGATTCCCGGCATCAGCACATCGAGCAGCACAAGGTCCGGTTCCATGCCCTTGTCCACGCGCGACAGAGCCTCTTCGCCCGTCGACGCGGTCTCAACTTTGTAATCGTCGACCTCCAGCAGCGTACGGATGTAGCGCAGCATCGCCGGTTCGTCATCGACCAGAAGAATCTTGGCAGTTTCGCTCATCGATTCTTTCCCTTGCCCCCTGGATTCACGGCCGGTTTGAACGGTATCAGGAAAGAGAATTTGCAGCCCGCGCCGGGATCGCTTTCCACCCAGACCTTTCCGCCCATGCCCTGTACCAGGCGGCGCACAATTGCGAGGCCCAGCCCCATGCCTTCCTGATTCTCATTTCCTGGCAGGCGGAAGAAATCGTCAAAAACCTCCTGATGAAACTCCGCCGGTATTCCCGGCCCCGTATCCGACACGCTGACCTTCACGGAATTCGGCTGCGTAGTCTCTTGCCTGCGCCGTTCCCCGGCGGACGCTGGTTGCGCGGCCGCGCGCCGCTCCCACATGTAGGGCTCCGCGTGCAACCAGATCGTTCCCCCCTGGGGAACAAACTTAAAGGAATTCTCCAGCAGGTTTGAAATCACACGCTCCAGCTTGGGAGAGTCAAAAGGGAAGACCGGCAGCTTGTCGTTCGCCAGAAAGTAAAGAGCCAATCCCTTTTCCTGAAAGCGCGTCGACCACAGGCGGCAAACATCGGATAGGCATTGGTTCAGATTGCCCGATTCGAATTGCATCTTCAGCGCGCCGGTTTCGAGAGCGCTGTAGGTTAGAAAATCCTGAATGAATTGCTGTAGCCGCTTGCCGCTGGACTGCATATCGCCCAGCACTTCGCGCTGGCGTGCGTTCAGCGGTCCGAGCTTTTCGCTCTGCAGCAATTCGACATAGCCGTTCAAAATCGAAAGCGGAGTCTTCAGGTCGTGCGCCGCCGAGCCCAGCGCATTGGTTGTGCGCTGGAATCGCTCCTGCAATTCGGTGTAGGCCTGCAACACCTCAGCCGGGCTGGGTGTTCCCTCGCCTGTACCGGGAGAGACAGCAGCGCCGGTTTTTCCTGCGCTTGGCCCGGAAAGACACATATTCTTTTGCACGGTAGCCATAAGGGGTGCGACGGCTTAACAAGAGGGAGGACGCACTCGACTGGTTAAGGAAGAATGCCTTACAAAAATCGTATGCCAGCCCGCTTTTCCTTGTCAACGAAAAATGCAAGCCGATTACCCAAGTGTGGCAAAACCTTGCACTTATCAATCGAGCGGAAATGGTGGACGTCGTCCCAAGGCGGTCAAGGGCAGGTGCGCCGCACGCACTGAAGAAGCCTCTCCCTTATGGCTTTAGGGCTCCCTATGCCTTGAGTTACCCCGTTATGGGCGTTGCTCACTGGGTTTGGTTGGCGGGCCTGCCCTTTCGAGTCCGATTTGGCCCCTAAGGTGCTTGGAATGTTCAGGTAAACAGCCTAGGAAGGGGTGTGTGTGGGCGTAAACGGCAGGGCTCCAACTGCAGAGCGTCGGCGTTTCCCGCGCTTGCCCCTGGCAATTCCGGTTTTTGTCCGAAGCCGTGCCGAAACTGACAAGGAATTCCTGGAATTCGCTACCGCCCTCAATGTTTCCGCCGGTGGAATGCTGGTAGCGGTCCGTCGCTCGATCCCATCCACAGCCCAGATTCTGCTCGAGATTCCCAGTGCGCCCTTGGCTGCCCTGGCAGCCCTGCCGCACGTCACTAGAAGCCTGCGTGCCCGGGTATTGCGCATGCAGCATGCTGAGGGTTACAACCTGGTCGGGCTAAAATTCTCACGTCCCTTGGTCAGTTCCGACAATTCCGCCAAACCGCTCCGGCGGAAAGTCACTTCTTCGGTGTGAAAGTTTTTTCTTCCACACATCACAGTTTCCCGGTTGCTTTCCAATCCAGCCGGTTACCAGCTTTCGGCTATCTTTAGTAAGTTGCTTTTCATCAATCAGATAGGCTAGTCTGATCGCGTACGCGAACTCCCCCCTTGCGTTTGGCTCTCCGGGTGCACACCCCTCTGTAAGCCTGTGCTGCGGAAGCCAGGAACACTGAATGACGACCTCCAACCCAGTTAGCGCGCTAATACAACCACTCGGCGAGATGCCGCCCGAGTCGGTCATCTTCGGGGCTACGGAGGCCATGCGGGCTCTCCGCGAGCGCCTGGCAAAAATCGCGGGTGCCAATGTTCCTGTGTTGATCCACGGCGAAAGCGGCACCGGCAAAGACATCATCGCGCGCATGATCCACACCGGGTCACCATGGAGGACCGGTCCGTGGGTCAAGGTCAATTGTCCCGCGATTCCGGGCACCCTTCTCGAAAGCGAACTGTTCGGCTATGAGAAAGGCGCTTTCACTGGTGCCTACGGCACCAAGCCGGGCCGCGTCGAAATGGCGCATCGCGGCACTCTGTTTCTCGATGAGATCTCAGAACTCGACATGGGTTTGCAGTCGAAGCTCCTGCAGCTTCTTCAGGACGGCCAGTTCTGCCGCATCGGCGCGCAGGAGGACAAGAAAGTCGAAGTCCGAGTAGTCTGCGCCACCAATCGAAAACTGGAAGAAGAGATTGCAGCCGGCAACTTTCGCGCCGACCTGTTCTACCGCATCAACGTTGTGAACCTCCACATGCCTTCGCTGCGCGAGCGGGCAGTCGATATCCCAAACCTGGTCGCATACTTCCTGGAATTCTACAACCGGAAATTCAACTGCCGCGCCAACCCTCTGTCGGCGGAGTTGATGAACGCGCTTAAGAAATACCATTGGCCGGGCAACGTGCGCGAGCTGGAAAATTTGATGAAGCGCTACGTGATTCTCGGGACCGAGGAATCCATTTCCGGCGATCTCCGGCAGCAGGCGCCGGACTTTTTCAGCGCTGACATTTCCGTCGATGGCCCGATTTCGCTGAAGAAAATCACCCGCCAGGCAGTGCGCGAACTGGAACGGAAAATTATTCTCAAAGTGCTCCAGCACCATCACTGGAACCGCAAGCAAGCGGCCCGCGCACTGAACATCAGCTACCGCGCTTTGCTTTACAAAATCCGCGACGCCGGACTACCTTCCAACCGCACGCCCCGCCGTCCCCAGCCCGATGAAATAAGCGGAACCGTAGCCGCCGACTAACATTGCAGGTATGGATTTTTCAGCCGGATCCTGGGACGCCTGAACGTTAGGACAATGTTCCCGCCCCGAGGCGCGGTGGCCGCTTTCCGGCTATCCCCGCAGCTCCGACAAAGCCTTGCGCGCGTCATCCGCTTCGCCGAAGTTGGGGCTGATCTTCAACGCTCGCTCCAGTTGCTGGCGGGCCTGCGCAGGTTGGTTGGCCTTCTGGTACGCGAGCCCGAGGTGATAGTGAACGTCAGCATCGTCAGCGCCGCCGTTTTTTTCGCTGAGCCGCAGCGACTCCTGAAACATATCGATCGCCGATTGATACACGCCCTTCTGATAGTATGCCCACCCCAGTGTGTCGGCGAAATTCGGAGAGTCGGGCTCCCCGCGCCGTGCAGTTTGCGCCATGGCCAGCGCCACGTCCACGTTGCCCCCATGCTGCAGCATCAGGTACGCGAGATTATTTGAAGCCAGAGGATTGTCGGGCTGAATATTCAGCGCCTGCTGGTACAGGATTTTGGCTTCATCCCAGTTCCTTTGCGATTCGTACAACATGCCCGCGAGAATGTAGAACGAGATGTCCCGCGGGTGGTCTTTCATGGACTGCTCGTAGGTGGCGAGGGCCTGGCTGACTGATCCCTCCGCCGCCTGGGCCTGAGCCAGTTTTAGCAGCGCGTCGGAATTATTCTTATCGAGGTCGATTGCCTTGCGAAAGGCCGCGGCGGCGCCGCTGAAATCCTTCTTTTGATACAGAGCCGTGCCCAGCAGATCATAGAACCCGCTGCTGTTGGGCGATTTGGCGATTTGTGCCTTCGCCGCGGCAACGGCAGGATCGAGCTGTTTCTCAGCGATGTACGTATTCATGACTCCCTGCAGGCCGTCGGTCGAGGTCGCATCCAGGTCGAGCGCGTGCTGATAAAACTTGATGGCATCGGCATATTGCTTCTGCAGTAGGTGCAGAAGGCCCATCTGCACATAAGGTGCGGCATTTCCCGGAGCGACCTCGGCCGCCTTGCGCATGTCCTGCTCGGCTTCAGCGAATTTCTGCCGGTTCATCTCTGCCAAAGCCCGCAAAAGGTAGCCATCGGGCGCATTAGGAGCGCCTTTGATGATCTGTTGCGCGGTTTGGGCGAGTGCATCGGCCTCGCCGCGCTGTAGCTCCAGCTTGGCGAGCGCGCGTTGCGCATCGGTGAGGTCGGGACGCGCTCCGACCGCTTCGCGCAACTCCGATTCAGCCTGGCCATCGTTGTGCTGCAGGTCAAAGGCTAGACCGAGATGGTAGTGCGCCACGGCGTTGTTAGGATCTTCTTTGAGAGCCTGCTGCAGCGAATCCACGGCCCCGCCTCCGTTGCCCTGCTGCAATTGGATCTGGCCGCGATAATCCAGGACGTCGGCGTCATGGGGACTCGATTTCAGAAGTTCATTGTTCAACTTGCCGGCTTCATCCAGCCTGTTCTTCAAGATCAGCAACTGCACATAGTTTTTCTTGATCGAGATATCTTTGGGATGATCGCTGTACAACGAAGAGTATTCCGCCAGGGCTTGATCGAGATCGCCGTTGGCGAAATAAAAATCGCCCAGCATGCGGTAGCCCTCGGAGCTGTTCGGAAAATCGCTCTTGGTCTGTTTCAGAAATGCTTCGGCGTCCTGCTTCTTGCCTTCGGCCATCAAAAGTCGAACGTAGGACGCTCGCGGCGCAGGGTCTTTGGGATTGACCTCGATCGCATGCTTGAATTGCTGTTCCGCCTGCGGCAGTCGATTTTGCGACTGGTAGAAAGCTCCCAGCGCCAGTTGAGCGTTCATCGATTTCGGAGCAAGCTCAACCGCTTTCTTAAAGCTGGCCTCGGCCTGGTCGGGCAGCTTGGCGCGGACTTCGAGCAGCCCCAGCTCCAAATAAGAATCGGAACGGCCCGGGTCCGCGGCAATTGCCTTATGCGCTTCCTGCAGAGCCAAAGTCGGGTTGTCCTGAGCGGCATAGAGGTTGGCCCAGGCCAGATGCGTGTCGGCGCTGTCGGGCTGCTCGGTGCGCAGGATGTCCAACTGAGTCTGGGCATCTTTCCATTGGCGGGCCGAAATCAGCATACTCGCCATCTGAAGGTGCGCGGGATAATAGTCGGGCATCAGGTCGACGGTGCGGGAGAGTTCGGAGAAGGCGCGCTGATAGTCGCGCAGCTTCAGATAAGTTTCACCCAGTTCAAAGTGCGCTTCCGCAAAGCGGGGATCCACTTGAATGGCGTTGGCATATTGAATAGCGGCTTCGCGGAGCTTGCCCTGATCGCGGTAGCGGTTGCCACTCTCCAGAAGCTTCTGTTTGCGTACGTTGGGATCGCGCGTGCAGCCGGTGAGCAGGGTGCTGATCACGCACCCAATCGCGAACAAACGGACGACAACCGAACGGCTCATGTTTTCTCCAGGAAGTAGGCACGAATGCGCGACGATCACGCACTTGTGGTCACTACACCAAGGTACTGCAACACGGGGGCATAAGAAAAGTTACTGCCGTCATACGGGCAGGGGCAGGGCTTTTATTTAATCGTGAAGTGAGCGCGAGCGCGCGCGTGAAGAGCAAGAATCAAAATAGCAAGAATCAAATATCAAACCGATTCTTTCCCTTCGAATCTCTTTGACCTGGGCGGTCGAATGCAACCCTAATCCACAGGCTAGGGCGTAAGCTCGAACACCGTCCCGCAAACACAGCCCCCGTCGGTGCCGCCATTGACGGTGGTGCCGTAGAGGTTGCCGAAGCGATCGAAGACTAAATTGCTGGCGGGCCAGTACCCGTCCAGGCCGTCGGCAAAACTATACACCGTCTCCGTCCACTCCCCACCCGCTGCGGGAGTTAACTCGAATACCGTGCCGCAACCTTCGCGGCACGTCCCGGTGCCACCGTCGAATGTGGTGCCGAAGAGATTGCCCTTGGCATCGAAGACCAGGCTGCCTAAGGGTTCATACCCATCTACGCCGTTGTTCTCGAAGCTATGCAGCACGGTCTCCGGCCATTCCCCGCCAACCGCCGGCGTCAACTCGAAAACCGTCCCTTTATGACCCGTGCCACCGCTTGGCGTGGTGCCGTAGAGATTGCCGGCAGCATCGAAGATAAGACCCGCCCGCGGAAACGCATTGACGGCGAAATTGTGCAGAATTGTCTCAGCCCAGCCGCCGCCCGCTCGGGGCGTCAACTCGAACGCCGTGCCAACGTGATAGAGTCCGCCGTTCTGGGTGGTGCCATAGAGATTGCCGGCGGAATCGAAGGTCAGGCTGCCGTTGGGAAAAGACCCGTCCTTACCCTGGATATCCTGGAAACTATGCAGCACCTTCTCCGTCCAGCCTCCGCCCGTTCTGGGCGATAACTCGAACACCGAACCGTAATTGTAAGCGCCGCCGTTATATGTGGTGCCGTAGAGATTGCCGGCGGAATCGAAGACAAGTGCCGACAACGGCGTGTTCCCATCCCTCCCGTTGGAGAGAAAGCTATACAGGATCTTCTCGGTCCAGCCGCCGCCCGCTGCGGGCGAAAGCTCGAACACCGTGCCGCACCCAACCACCGAGGTCACGCCCTCACAGGCCCCCGTGCCCCCGGCCTCGGTGGTGCCATAGAGGTTGCCTGCGCCATCGAAGACTAGGCTGCCGTTAGGTTGGTACCCGTCTTTGCCGTTGTAGTCGAAGTCATGCAAAATCGTCTCAGACCAGCCCCCGCCCTCGGCCGGCGACAGCTTGAATGCAGTGCCGCAGCCGCTTCCGTTGTCACAGTTTGAGTGCGTGCCCCCTAAGAGCGTGGTGCCGTAGAGATTACCGGACGCATCAATGATCAGGCCCGCGTAGCTGGCGTTTCCGTCCGTGCCGTTGTTGCTGAAGTTATGCAGCACTGTTTCTGTCTGCGCCGCGGCAGACACGGCGAACAAGCTGGCGGCGAGAATCGCCGACAACGCAATCGATCCAATGGAAACTTTGTTACCTCGCATGAGTTGTGCTCCTCGGGCGCAGGGTTGCACGGACGGGGCCCAGAATCTGTTAAAACGAGAGAAACAAACCTTCCCACGCGTGCCGCGCCGTGTCAAGATGCAGGATTTTGCACCTTCAACCTTGCGAGAGGAAAAAGGGGTGGACGAACCCGGACCTCCTCAGTGGGAACTCGGCGGGAGCGGGCAGCATCCAGGGCTACGTGATTTCAGAATAGGATGACAAAAAGAAATCCGGACCCTCCCAAAACTTCGCGTAGCATTCCATGCACAGCCAGTCATGGCCGTTGGTATAGCCGGTGGCGTGCTCGGCGTCGGCGTCTTTTTGCGACTCGAATAGTTCCCAACGGCAGATGAAGCAGTGATCTTTCTTCCAGCCGTCTTTGACCAGGCTGAAATCCGGGTCGGCTGCCAGACCCAGATCAAACGAGACGCGGCCGCTTCTTCGGTGGATCGCCACGTCGCGCGCCTTCCACGCAGCTTTGCGCCAATGCCAGTTATAAGCGCGGCAAATCTGCACCGCGTCGCGCACGTAATCAACATTCCACGCCGAACCGTGGATCTCAACCGTCTCTGCTGAGAGCGAACGGAATCCCAGGTCGCGATACGAAGCGCGTTGAAATGACCACGGCTTCGGAGGGTTGGAGACTGCATAATACATGCGCAACTCTCCAGCATCGGCTCCTCCCTCGCGCAAGAGCTTCGCCGCGAAGCAGCCTTCTTCGTCAAGCAATCCCAGGAATAAGTGTTCGGTTCCGATTTGTTTGTTGGCCAGTCTATCGGCTTCGTCGGCAGCGTACTTCAGGACGCGCTTCGCGGCCTCGCTGAGCGGCAGATCGACAGATGTCGATGTCGACGGCTGCCTTGGCGAACGATCGTCCACTCGCTCCTGTATGGTTTGAAAATCTGTTTTCGGCAACCAGCGGTAAAGGTCCTTGCTCTCGCGCAAAAGACCGAGCAGAAGATGCTCGGTGTCGATCTTGGGCTGGCCGTACTGGCTGGCTTCATAGCGTGAGAAGAAAATTACCCGACGCGCCTTCTCTGTGTAGCGTTCAAACATCGTTACTCCACTGCCGTAGCTTTCCGGCTACTCCGTTTCCAGTAAAGATAACCAGGCACGCCGACCAGCACAATCGCGGTGCCCCAGAAGGCTTCGCTGGGGCGCGTGATGATGGTGTTCAGCGTCCACGCCGCGCCGACCAGCACGTAGATTGCCGGCAGCCACGGATATCCCGTGCAGCGGTACGGTCGCGGAATGTCAGGACGCTTCCAGCGCAGCAGAAACATTCCGATCACGGTCAGCGTGTAGGAAAGCACCATGCCGTAAATGACGTAAGTGTAAAGCTGATCGTAGCGGCCGCTCAGGGTGAGCAAAGCGGCCCAAACGCCCTGTCCGATCAGACTGAAAGCCGGCGTGCGCCACTTGGGATGAATCACCGCCATACGCTTGAAGAAGACGCCGTCCTGCGCCATGGCGAGATAGACTCGCGCTCCCGAGAGCGTGCAGGTGGCTGCGGCGCTGAAGCACGAAATCGCAATCATGAGCGACAGCCACACCGCCGCATGAGGAGAAAAGAGTGCGGCCGCCGCGGCGTGGGCGATGGTTTCGTGCTGGGCAATTTCGCCGAGCGGCAAAGCATAGAGGTAAGTCACGTTCATCGCCATATAGATGGCGCCGACCACCAGTACCCCCAGCACCATGGCCAGCGGCACGTTGCGGCGTGGTTCTTTTACCTCGCCCGCAACCCATGTGATATAGACCCATCCGTCATAGGCCCAGAACACCGCAATCAGTGCGATGCCCATGGCCGAAATCAACTGCGCCGGATGAAGTCCCGCAGACAGGCCAACGCCGTGGGAGCGAAAGTGCGACCAGTCGCCCTTGCCGATGGCGAATCCTAGAACGACAAATGCGGCCATGGCGGCGAACTTGGTCCAGGTGGAAGCATTTTGCAGCAGCGTGCCCCAGCGCAGGCCGACCACATTCACATAAGTGAGGATCGCGATCAACAGCAGGCCGAAGAGGTGCGCGCGTGTAATCGTGATTCCAATGATCTGCAGCACGACATGATCCTGCGAGATGACCGGGAGGACCTGTCCCGTGTACGCCGCGGCAGCCACTGAGAGCGCGGCGATGGAACCTCCATTCGCAACGCTGAACAGCATCCAGCCGTAGAGAAAGGCTACGAGGTCGCCGTAAGCCTCGCGCAGGTAAACGTATTGTCCGCCAGACTCCGGGAACATGGAGCCAAGCTCGGCAAAAGCCACGCACCCGAAGAGCGAAATCACGCCGCCAATCACCCACACACCCAGAAACAACACAGGTTGCGGCAACGGGCCCGCAATATCTTTGGCAGTAAGAAAAATCGAAGATCCGATAATCCCGCTGACCAGGAGGAGCACCGAATCCAGCAGGCCGAGTCCGCGCACCAGCGTGGGTCGTGCAGTCGCCGCGGGCTGTTCGATGGCGGATAAGGCGACTGTAGAGTCCATTATCCGATTCCCAGTTCGTCGGGAGATTCCACCGGCGTCCCGCAGCGCCGGCAGATGACGGCAGAACAATCGCCGCAGGTCAGCGGATCATTTACCTCTTTGGCGCAGTTCGGGCAGTAAAGCGATCCGGGCCTGGGCTCGGGCGGCGAATTCTGAGGACGTGTCGCCATGAGGAGGAAAACTGTAGCACACCTTAGGGTGAGCGGTGAGAGGGCGGTAGCGTCTTAATCTAAGACACTACCGCCTCGCGCTGCGCAGACAAGGCGCTAAAACTAGAACGTCTCAGAGACCACGCTGGTGACTTCTACTGGCTCGCAGCCCTGGGCTTGATCAACTCGTCGAGATAGTCCGGCCGATCGCCATCACGCACCAAATGCGGGTAGCGCGGGCCACCATGGTATGCAATCGTACAAGTTCGAAAATAATCGTCCACGACGAGGAGGAGTGTGATCGGTTGGGAAGCGTCCTTCCCGTCCTTGATCGCGTCCGAGAGCAATTCCGGGGTGTAGACGCGGCCATTGACGCCGATTATTTTCATCTGCGAAGAGACGCCTGCCTCAAACGCCGGACTCCCAACGATGGAGTCGGTGACGACCCCATCGTTGCCCACCTGGAGGCCGATGGAATAAACCTCGCCGATATTGCCGCGGCGGCCTTCCAACTTCATAGGCTTGTCGTTGAACGTGACTTTCCAGCCGCCGTTTTCGATTCCTCCCACGGGTGCTTCCGCGGAAGTGGAACTCAACCTGGTGTGAAAAAATCCCGCCCAATCAAAAGGCGCCAATCCGTTGAGCGTCTTTACCAGATCGTCGAAGGTATAAGTCTTTACCTCCGGACCATGATTGGGCCCGCCGTGGAATTCCTGGCAGAAATCATCAATCGATTTCTTGCCTCCAGACTCACGATGAATAATTGTTGCTACCTCAAGCCAAAGCAGATCGCCCTCGTCGTAATAATCGGTACCGCGGCGCCAGTTCATCCAGCCGCCTCTTCCGCCGACTCCGGGCTCTCCGATCGCAGTGTCAAGCAATGGGCGCCAGGTACGGCCGGGACGGCCGGGGCCTAGCATGGCCGCGATGCTGGCCAGGTACTCGTGATATTGGTCTGGAGTCCACAGGCCGCTGCGCGCCGCCAACATGGGCCCAAGGTAGTCTGTAAGCCCCTCATAGCCCCATAACAGGTCCGTCTCCATGGGCTGTTCGTAGTCAGGGGTGGTTAGGTCCGCGGGGCGGCGAAACTTGCCGTTCCAGGAGTGGACAAATTCGTGCGACAGCAGTCCGCCCAGGGACATGCCGGAACTGGGCAAAAGCAGAGTGCGCTCCGGCAAGCGGCTGTTGTTTGACTCGTGGTGTTCGAGTCCGAAATGCGCCACGTGATCGCTTAGCGCGAGCAGGAAATGATAATCGCGATAGTGGCGAGCGCCGAAGAGTTTGCCCGATTCGGCCACCAGATTGGTCATCTCCTTCTGGTTCTCGGGGCTCATGTTCAGAGCATCTGCGCTGTCGGCAGCGAGGTCGATTTCATGATGGATGGGTTCGCCTGGCGGCGTGAGGTCGATGCTCCGGTAATACTCTCCGGTAATTACAGGCGAGTCCACGAGCAAATCGAGAGAAATCGGTTTGAATGACACCCGGTTCCCGGTTGCATTTTCGACGGGGAGCGCCGTGCCGAATTTCCATCCCTCGGGCATCACAAGTTTGGCTTCATACATAAGCTTCTCGGCTGGGATGTCTGCCGGATAAAGCACAACTTCATTCCATTCGAGAACCAGCAATTTGTCCGTGGCTGAGACGCCATCAGGCTCAAGATAGTCGAAGTTGACATCGAGATGACTGGCGCCGTTAGGGATTTCCAGATGAAAGGTAAAAACATCGAGCAAATCACGCTGCCACGGAATGGTCTGCCCGTTCGCTTCGAATTTGAGGCCCGTCAGATTTGCGATGGGTCCATTCGGCCCGTGCTCACCCGGAATCCATTTCGGGTAGTAGAGCGTTAGAGGCCCAGGCTTGACGGGCATCACTAAATGCGTGTGCAGCAGCTTCTGCTGAGTTCTAGTCGCGTCCAGGGTGACTATGATTGCTTCTTCGGCAAGCGCGGCGGACGCAGCCAGCGCAAGGACTGAAAGGAGAAATACGAACGACCGAACGCGGTACAGTTCCATGCAAGTGCTCCTTTAAGAAAACGGGAGAAATCCAGCGATCCATCATAACCTCGATTCGCGCTGCCGTATTGCTTCCTGGCGCTTGGCACCTGGATGACGGGCAAACCGGAAACTGGATTGCTACGGGCTGCTGGGGGATAACCTGGGAACGACAGTTACAGAGCGCACGGGATAAAATCTTTACTCATGGTGGAAAAGCATCTCACTCCCGACGAAAAACTGCAGCAGGAATTCAACCGCTGGGCCGCTGCCGGCCGTGGGGCAGCCTACCTTATTTTATCTTCAGGTTCAGGAGGGAGATTTGGCGCGTTGCGCAGAAACTCCATTAGTCGGTCGCCGCTCCTCTGGCCCGCACGTTTCTTGAAAAACTCGGCCGCCGTCTCCACTACTCCAACCTTTTCCGCCACCGCCGACGCAATCCATTGATTCAGGGAGACGCCGTCTTCCTGCGCCAGACGCTGCGCCGCCTTCTTGATCGAGAGAGGCAGCTTCAAAGGGTAAGTTGCTTTGCTCATCGCTTCACCATCACGTCTTATAGGATACTTTAGACTTTATTTCTTGCTGTGGTAGAAAATATAGAGACCCCGAAATGCCCGAAAAATCCCTCACTCCCGACGAAAAACTGCAGCAGGAATTCAACCGCTGGGCCGCTGCCGGCGAGGGCCCGAAGATGGAGAACCATCATCTGGACATCACCGCCAAGACGATTCGCCGGATGGAGCTGCGTCCCGGCGAGCGCGTGCTCGACCTCGGCTGCGGCTCAGGCTGGGCGACGCGGCTGCTCGCGCGCCTGGTGGGCGAAGGTCCCGACGGTTTCGGGCAGGTGGTCGGTCTCGATGTTTCCGATGAGATGATCCGCGAAGCGCGCGCCGCCTCGAAAGATTTCGACAACGTGCTCTACGTCTGGGGATCGGCGCAGCAGATTCCCTGGGAAGAAAACTTCTTCGACAAAGTCTTGTCTGTCGAGTCGTTCTACTACTACACCGACCAGGATCGCGCCCTGATGGAACTATTCCGCGTGATGGCGCCGCGGGGAAAGCTGTTCATCCTCATCAATCTGTACAAGGACAACCCGTATTCGCTGCAGTGGGTGGACAAGCTGAAGGTGCCGGTGCACGTCCGCTCACAGGCCGAATACGTGGAACTGCTGAAAAAGCACGCGTTCGAAGACGTGGAAGCGGTGCGCGTTCCCGATGACACGCCTACACCCGACGACTATCAGACGAAATCGTTTCACAGTCTCGAAGATCTGCGGGCGTTCAAGCGCGAGGGCGCGTTATTGCTGATGGCGTCGAAACCCGATCTGCGCACGCCCGCGCCGGGATACACGATCTACTGATGGCGGCTTTTCTGTGCCGCGTCTCATCTCATCGGCACATTTTTTTGTAACCAATCTTGCAAGGTATCGAAATAAGCGGGAACAAAGCGATTCAGATAAGGCAGTTCTCGCGGTCCGCCGGTTTTCGCCTCACGCATGGTGTGCTCAGCGCCCGGGATGATCGCAATCGTGTAGTGGCTGTTTCCGGCTTTCTTCATCGCTTCCTTCAGGCGAGCAATATCAGATTCGGGCTTGCTGTAGGTTTCAAACTCACCATAGAAAACCAGCGCCGGGTTCTTATATTTATCCCAATAATCTCCAGGGGAGAGACTGCCCGCTCCTCTGCGCCACTCTTCAAATCCAGGATTATCTTTCGATGACGGTGGGCCAATATAAGGGTCGGGAAACCATTTCCTGTCTTTATATTTGTTGTAGGCGGCCATGTACTTTTCCCAGCCCATGCCTGTGCGGGCATAAGCGAATTTCAGGCGCTGGAACGCGACCGCCTCGCGAATTTCGTTTTCAGGGAACCCATCCGCGCGCATTTGTAACTCGACCCGCTCAATCTCCTGTTGATCTCCGCGGACGACATCGCCCGATACGCTGACGATGAATGCGATGTCCGTCTGCGTCGCGATTTGTGGAGCGATCATGCCACCTTGGCTGATTCCCCAAAGACCAATACGCTTTCCATCGATGTCTTTGCGCAAGCGCAGCATTTCGATTCCCGCAAGCGCATCGGCATCCAGTCCGATGTCTTCGCGTTCGCCTGTGGACTTGCCAGTGCCGCGCTTGTCGTAGGAGAGCACTGCGAACCCAAGCCGCGCTAGAAAATCGGCATTGAAACCGAGAATGCAGTCCTGCCCATATCTGCTCTGCGCATTCGATCCAGCCAACATGACTACCGTGGGATAAGGGCCGGGCGTGATTGGGGTCTTCAGCTGCCCGGAGAGACTGACTTTGCCGTTCTGGAAAGTAACATCGTCTTCAACGTTGTAGAGCTTTACTTTTCTGGCCGGGACGGCGGGCGCGCCGCCAAGGCTGAAGCTCAGCGTTGAGATTTCCCGCTTGCTGTTTTTCTGGAAGCTTACCTTGGCGTCGACGGGAAACGACACGCCGTTTGAAGGTCCACTGAAAAAGTCCGTTTCGGAGATCGCCAGCAGAGGCCCCGTGCGACCCGACAGCTCGTCGAAATAGTAGAGCGATGCGAGCGTACGCCCGACAATGATGAAACGACCTTGATCGGTCTTGTAGTCCCCGACGTAGCTGTTGAACAGGTTCGGATCGATGTGAGCCAGGTGTATCAACTCAACGGATCCGATCAAGTTCTCTCGTGTTACCCTTCCCCTGATCGCACCGCCTTCAATGTCGCCTTCAAAGGCCGTCGATCTGTTCGGCTGCTGAGTTTGGAAGCGGATGCGGTTGCCATCGAGGCTAATCGAGGTAAGTGGTTGGTGTTCCGCGTTGTCTTCCAACGGAGCGATCATTTCCCCGCTGACGCCTTCCTTTTCAACTTTGAAGCTCACTGAAATGTACGTGGCTTTTCCGTCGAGGCGATATTCGCCTACCCAACGCCCAGCGATCGGTTCTGATACCTGAGCGGACGAGGGAGGCTGCAGAGTCGCGCAGCATGCCGCGAGGCTTGCCGGGTCAAAGACTCTTGAATCGGCGTTGACTTGTCCTGAAAGGGACACAACGAGGAATACCGCCACTAAGAAGCGGACCACGGATCGCGGTAATGACTCGTTCATTCTCTTGCGCCGAGGGCAAACCGCACATCACATTTCATCGTCGCCATGGCCCAAATCCTTAGCCGGGCTCAGGGTGCGGCCATCGGATGCGTGATGAATCTCGATCCGACCATTTACGTCTTCCAGTCTTACGTGCGTGCCTCCGCCGCCGAGTTCGCCGCGCAGGTCATGGCCGACGTATCGATGATGAACCACGCGCAAGCCGAAGTCGTTGTCGATCCCGCCGTTGACCGTGTTCGCTTCAATCTCCGCCTTGGAATCGGATGGAATGGTCAGGTCGACCGAGCCGTTGACGGATTTCAGTTCGATCGACGAGGACGGAAGCGCATCAAACTCGACCTCCAGGTGGCCGTTGATGGTGGCGAGTTCGGAGCGGCCAGCGAGATTGTGCGCCTCCAGGCGGCCGTTAATGCATGAGGCATGCACATCGCCGGTCACGCCGGTGACGTCGAGCGAGCCGTTAATCAGTTTGATTTCGTCGAGCCGCACGGTGCGCGGCACGGTCAGCGTGTACTCTACGCTGGCCGGATTATTATGCGATCCCCAGTGCGAATTGTGATCGTGATCAGGATACTTGGTGCGAATCGAAAGATAGTCGTTGCCGGAGTTGACCTCGATGCGCGCCTCGTCCAATTTCTCCTTCGAATCGGCCGACTTCACGGCATCGACTTTGACTTGATTCTGGTCCCACGTCGAAATGTGAACCGCGCCGTTGATGTTATCAAGTTCAATCCGGCCGTCGGGAGTGAGGCTGTAGGTCTGGTGAAATTCTTCAGTGAACGCGCCACGATCGTCGGAAGCGTGGGCTCCGAGGGCAAGAGCGAACAGGGCGCATATGGTGCCCAGTACGGCGCCGAGCCAGGAAGGGAATTGCCGCCAGCGGTTCATAGGTTTCCTCCGTTTCAACGGGTTAGACGCAGGGCTTTGTAATTGGTGAGGCCCGGAATTCGAAAATTCGCTCTCAATACGAGATTTCCCCAGGACAAACCTCTTTCAATCGAGGTGCGGCGCGGATGTTTCTGCCGCCTGTTTCTTTCCCCTCGCTTCGGTCAGCAGGTAGACTCCCAGAATCGTTATCTCTGGCTCGATCGGGTGCCGGTAGCGCTGCCCGGGAAAGACCACGTAGTAGATAGCTGGATACAACAAGATCAGCCAAAACAACAGCCACGCGCCCGGTTTGCGCTGGCGCAGAGCCCGTCCGAGGCCCCAGAACATGAGCACAGACGACGCCAGAAACAGTGAGTTTCTGAACTCCGCCAGCCACCAGATCTCTGACGCTTTCGGCGGCCCGTTCCAGTAGTAGATAAAGCGTTTCAGACAGAGAACGGCAAACCGCCCGTAATCCGCTTCGATGTAATCGAACGCCTGCCGCTTGCGCATCTCGACATACGCCAACTCACCCATCGCCTGGTACTGGCGCATGGCGTAGAGATCCTGCGTGGGATGCAAATACTGCATCCATGTGCCGTCGGCGCCGCGTCCGTTGCCTAACCGCAACTCCGCGCCAAAGTTGTCGCGGACGAAAATGAACTTGCCGAAGGTTCGATGATTCCGCGCAGTCCAGGGCGCGACGCAAGCTATAAAAACCACTGATGCCACTACTACGCCGGCCAGCGACGGTTTGTGCCGTCGTGCGCGGTGGTACCAGGCCCACAGTCCCGAGGCCGGCAGAAACGAAAGCAGCACCGTGCTGTTCAGTGCCGCAATGCCCCAAAGCAGCCCGAACTCCAGCCATGGTTTCAAGCCCTCGCGGTCTTCCATGGTCAGTGCGAGCCAGAAGATCATGGCCACTAACAATGCGGATAGACTGGTCTCCCAAACCCAACGTGTGCACCAGTACATGACATACGGAAGCAGAGCCCAGGTCCACGCCGCGCCCACCGCCACTTTTTCGCCGAAGATCCTTCGGGCTATAAGAAAAATCGGAATGCAGGTCAGCGCCGAAAAGATACTGTTGATCGAGAGCAGCACGAAGGCCGAGGCTCGCGAATAAATCCCGAAGATGTGGAAGACGCCGGCCGTCAGGTAGGGATAAAGCGGCGATTCCCATGCCGTGGGCCCGGTCGGCGTTAGAAACGGATTGCTGAACCCATGACCGGATGCGATGGCCGCGCCGATGCGCCCCATCTCCCAGCCGAAGCTGAAGTTGTCGTCCGCAGTCTTGAACTTGTAAGTATGCCCGGCGATGATCCAGCCCACGCGCAGAAAAAGCGCAATGGTCACCATCCAGAACTGCGATGTGCGGATATGAGTCCAGGCCTTGCGGGAATGAACGGGGGTGCGGTCTGGGGTGCCGACAATGATCGGGGCGGGTCTTAAATCCATGAATGCTCTATTTGTAGCTGAGGGATGGCCCGCGAGCAACTCAACCGACGCTCGATTGACACCGTTCGGCAGCCTGCCTAGACTGAGGTGCTTCCCACAAAGCTGGTAGTAAACGTCGTGTCTGTCTGTTCCAGAAACACTGGCCGGTTGGGAACGGATCGCCGGGACGCCGTACTGCGCGCATCATCTATAATCCGTAACTATAATCCGTTGCTGGGGGCTTTCTATGGGCTGGCTGCAGAACAAGTTCGAAAAAAATTTCATGATCAGCACGGTGGACTACGTCTTCAACTGGGCGCGAAAGTCCGCTGTGTGGCCGATGACCTTCGGCCTGGCCTGCTGCGCCATCGAGATGATAGCTTCTTCGACCGCGCGCTTCGATATCGCTCGCTTCGGTTCGGAAGTCTTTCGTCCCAGCCCGCGTCAGAGCGACCTGATGATCGTGGCCGGCACTGTGACCTTGAAGATGGCGCCCGTGGTGAAGCGCATCTACGACCAGATGCCCGACCCTAAGTGGGTGATCTCGATGGGCGCGTGCTCGTCGGTGGGCGGGCCATTCAATACCTACGCTGTGCTGCAGGGCGTCGACAAAATCGTGCCCACGGACGTCTATGTCACCGGCTGCCCGCCGCGTCCCGAAAATCTTTTCTACGCCCTGCTCAAGCTGCAGGACAAAATCGACACCATGACGCTGGCCAAGAGGCCTACCGAAGTCCGCCTCGATCCGAATATGCTGGAGAACTTTAAGCGCCAGGTCATGATCGCGCAGACGTTGCAGCCGAAGTAA